>RRYU01009758.1_pt1 | contig 107738 bp, 104 predicted proteins | sample 2162651 | NCBI WGS metagenome assembly RRYU01 (sample SAMN10267283, study PRJNA491782) | microbial mat metagenome | isolation source: biomat in the production well | place: Japan: Minami-Kanto gas field, natural gas well KTG3 | collected 2017-06 | reverse complement strand
CCTGTCACGCCGGAGGTCGCGGGTTCAAGTCCCGTCAGCCCCGCCATAAAATCAAGCACTTAGCCAGTTTTGGTTAGGTGCTTTTTGTGTTTGTGCCCATTCTGTGCCCATTCTGTGCCCAGTTTGTGCCCATGTTTTCTGGGTTTGACCGTCGGCTCTCTGAGCTTGCCGTCTATCAATAACCGATGGTCACACCTTTTTTGACATTCGGTCTATTTTGGGCCGGTGCCCACGTATTTTTAATCAGTTGTGAAGTGAAAAATCGTGCCAAATACTAAATAATTATAAAATGCTAGTAAAAATGCCATCCTTTGACCTTCGGTACAAAAAAATCTTGAGTGACTTGAATTGCAGGGCATTCAGTAAGATTTGATCAACTCGGCTTTTCGGATAGAGTACAATGTGAAACAAAATCCAGGGCCATAATTCGAGATCAAAACTGACACCTTTGGAGAGTAGGGCCATAGATTTTACCGGACGGCGTTGATCTGACAGTTTTACTTCTGCTGTCAACGAGTAGAAATATCCCCATTCTACATACTTGTTATTTCCTTCATAAAGTATATACTGTGAATATATATTTACAGGAGGTGCCTATGAAAACCGCAAAATTGTTTAAAAATGGCAAAAGTCAAGCAGTCAGGCTGCCAAAAGAGTTTCGCTTTGACGGCGAGGAAGTTTACATCAAGCAGACCGGCAACGTGGTTCAGTTGATTCCCATGTCCGGCTCATGGGACTCTTTTTTTTCTAGCCTGGACAAGTTTTCTCCCGACTTTATGGCCGACCGTCAACAGCCACAGCTGCAAAATCGGGAGGATTTTTGATGATCCTGCTCGATACAAACATCTGTATCTACATCATAAAACGCAAACCAGAAGAGGTTCTGTGCCATTTCCAGCAATATCATCCGGGCGATATAGGAATTTCATCAATCACCCTGGCTGAGCTTCAATATGGGGTTGCCAAAAGTCAGGCACGGAAACGTAACTCTGAGGCGCTGTCTGAATTTCTGATTCCCCTTGAGATTCTTTCCTTCGATGAATCAGCTACTCAGGCCTACGGGGCGATCCGGACATTGTTGGAACAACAGGGGAAAACCATCGGGGCGATGGATTTAATAATTGCTGCACATGCAGTCTCTTTGGGTGCTGTTCTGGTAACGAACAACGTGAAGGAATTCAAAAGGGTGCCCGATCTCACGATCGAAAACTGGGTAAACATCAAGGACACCGAGTTCTGATTTTCACGACTATAAGATCCTGAAAATCCCCTCTAGTTTCTAAACACTCTTTGCTCGTCTGGCGCCTAGCGGCGGGTGTCTCGCAATGGACAAGATTCTACACAAACATCAGCCCAACCTGAAATCATCAAGTTGGGCTGTCTAGCATTTTGTGCCGTAATTGGGGGGTCTTACATCACTTAGAACTTATCATACATGATCACCGTAGACTTTCGGGTAATTTAGGGTGGGGCGTATTGTATAGCCCGTGCCCGTTTGGATGAAATCACCGTTGAATGATTAAAAATCTACTGGATCACAAATCAGGGATCAATTTGATCGACATGCTCCATTAGGTCACCAATCTGACATTTAAAAAAAGTACAGAGCTTGTCGATCAGACCGTCGATCCCGTTTTCCCTGTAACGGTCGACATAGCGTCGAAAGGAGCGGGACGAGACCTCAAGCATACGCGCTGTTTCTTCTTGGGTAATACGACCTTCGGTCCAGATGCTGAAGGTTTCATCAAAACGCATTTTCCGGATCTCCTGTAGCAATTCCGTCGGTCTCATGGTTGTCTCCTGTAGAGGTCATCATGAACCGGACAGATGTTGTGCTACAAACCCGGACATATTACGTGTTACTGACCGGCGCCGCGGTCATTATTGCTAAATAGCCTTATTCACGCTAGACTTGTCTCATATTACCCACCTACAGCCTGAACGTTAGACAGCCATTGATTATAAATAACAACCGATGGAACAGGGTACCTGTTGAAAAGTCCTCATTCTACGAACGTAAATTTGAAATATAGTCTTTTGCCTCCGGTGAAAGATTTCTCGTTCTCACGCCCTGGCGGTTGGTCAGCAAGATGCAGACCTGGTAAACAGTTTGATGATTCGTAACTAAAAGCTGCCCGTACAAGGGTTACTGAGTCATTACTACCCCTTTTTATCACTGCGTTGCTTGCAGCGGACATTGATAACGACGGCAGGAATCATTCATGAAATTTTCTCTTTGGCCGGATTCGATCAAAGCCCGGGTAACCATGAGTGCCCTGGGTGTTTTTCTGTTGAGTTTGTGGGTGCTTGCATTCTTGACGACGCGGATTCTGGAGAGAGACATCAGCCAGCTGGTAGCTGACGCCCAGGCTTCTGCGACCTCTCAGATGGCAGCACAACTGAACAGAGAACTCGGCAGCAGGCTGGTGGCGCTGGAACGGATCGCTACCGGAATCAATACCGACATGATCGAGAATCCCGATGCTGTGCAGCACTTACTGGAAACACAGCCGCTGCTGCAGGATTTGTTCAATGTCAGTGTGCTGGCACTGAACAAAAATGGTATCAGCATTGCTGATGTTCCTTTTATGAAAGAGCGTATCGGTGTCAATTATCGAGACCGGGTTGATGCTTTTGTTGTTGCCCTGGATGAGGGGCGGACGAATATTGGCAATCCGCTGGTTGCACCAACAATCGGAGTACCCTTGATTCCCCTTGCCGTACCCATCCGTGATGATGCCGGAGAAGTGATCGGTGCGTTGGGCGGTGCGATTGATCTGAGCAGGCCGAATTTTTTTGATGATATCACGTCCCAGAGCTATGGTCGTACCGGCTACTATTCGGTGCTCTCCAAAAGTCGAAGAATGGTTGTTACCTCATCGAACCCTGATTTGATCATGGCTGCACTGCCACCAGCTGGAGTGAGCCCGGCCCTGGACCGTGCTATTCGAGGTGAAGAAGGAAGTGGACGTTATATCTCGATGCAAGGGATAGACTCCTTGGCGACAGTTCAGGGGTTGGAAGTTACAGACTGGCTGATCGCGACGATAACGCCGATCAGCGAGGCTTACAAGCCGATCAAGGACATGCAGTGGCGCATGACCCTGATTACCCTGGTTGTCACTCTGCTGGTGGGCTGCATTATCTGGTGGATTCTACAGCGCCAGTTAAGTCCAATGCTTTCCACCGTGGAAGCCCTGGGGCAAATGACTCAATACGATCAATCATTGAAAAGCCTGCCCCTGACAGGAGGCAAAGAGATCAACAAACTGATTGGTTCCTTTAACCGCCTGCTGCACGTCGTGAACGAGCGCGAACAGGAATTGCAAGTGAGTGAGGATGCCTTACGGCACCAAAATGTGCTGTTTAATGTTCTGTTGAACAACATTCCTATTGGCGTTTTTATGGTTGAAGCGCCTAGCGGTAAACCGCTGATTGCCAACCAGGCGGCCCAGGATCTGCTTGGGAGAGGTGTTTTGCCGGAAGCGTCGGGCGAAAACTTGTCCGACGTATATCGGGCCCAAAAGGCTGGTTCCGGGGAACCTTATCCATTGATGGAAATGCCGATCATTCAGGGCATGTCCGGGCATGTTTCCCACGTGGACGATATGCTGGTCGAGCGTCCTGACGCTACAAAAATCCAGCTTGAAGTTTATGGCACACCTGTCCGCAATGATAACGGGGAAGTATGGGCCAGCCTTGTCAGTTTTTATGACATTACCGAGCGCAAGCGGATAGAAGAAGAGAAAGAGAAGCTTCAATCTCAACTAAACCAGGCCCTGAAGATAGAATCCGTGGGTAGGCTGGCCGGCGGAGTGGCGCACGATTTCAACAACATGCTCGGGGTTATTCTGGGTTACACGCAGCTGGCCTTGCGCAAAATCGGGCCGGACGAGCCACTGTATGCCCATCTGAAGGCGATCAACAAGGCCGCAGAACGATCCTCCAGCCTGACGCAACAGCTTCTGGCCTTCGCCCGTCGGCAGACCGTGGCACCGAAGGTACTCGACCTCAACGAGACCGTCAATGACATGCTCAAGATGCTGCGGCGGCTGATCGGCGAGGACATGGACCTGGCCTGGAGGCCGGGGCATAATCTCGGATCTGTTTTCATCGACCCCTCGCAGGTCGACCAGATCCTGACCAACCTGTGCATCAACGCTCGGGACGCTATTGCCGATACGGGCAAGATCACCATCGAGACGGCCAGCGTCTCCTTTGATGAAGCCTACTGCGACGACCATGCCGATGTTATCCCGGGCGATTTTGTGATGCTGGCCGTGAGTGACGACGGCTGTGGTATGGATGCCAACATCATCGATTATATCTTCGAGCCCTTCTTCTCCACCAAAGAGATGGGCAAGGGTACCGGCCTGGGCCTGGCCACGGTCTACGGTATAGTCAAACAAAACAACGGCTTCATTAACGTTTACAGTGAACCGGGTCACGGAACGACCTTCAGGATCTATCTTCCGCAACATGCGGACAAGGCACCGACTCGTCCCGAACAGGAGCAAGCTCCGGTGCCGGCAGCAGGCGGCGAGACCATCCTGCTGGTGGAGGACGAATCGGCTATCCTGGAGATGACAACCATCATGCTGGAAGAAATGGGATATGTCGTGTTCACAGCCAGATCACCAAAAGAGGCCATTCGTCTGGCTCGGGAGCATCATGGCCGGATCGACCTGCTCATGACCGACGTGGTCATGCCGGAGATGAACGGTCGCGACCTGGCCGGGAATCTCATGTCCATCTATCCCGGCATCAGGTGTCTTTTCATGTCGGGCTACACGGCAAATGCCATCGCTCACCACGGCGTACTGGACCCCGGGGTTCACTTTCTTCAAAAACCCTTCTCGATGCAGGACATGGCAGTCAAGATCACGGAAGCGCTGGATCAGGGAGAAGCTAATCATGCTTAAAGATCAACTTGAAAAACTCAAAGAGTCCGCATCCAGGAAAATATCACCTGAGAATATGAAAAAAATGCTCCATTCCCGTGTGGCAGTGGAGAACTCCGGCATTCTTGCCAGGGCCATTCGATCGGGCGAAAAGATGCCCGATTTTTCTCTGGAGGATGCCCAGAGGAATTCTGTTTCACTAGAGAAGTTACGCGCGCGTGGACCCGTGCTGATCACTCTTTATCGGGGGGTGTGGTGACCTTACTGCAATGCGGAGCTGGAAGCTCTGCAACAGGCATTACCACAGATTGAAGAGACCGGTGCAACCCTGGTGGCAATCTCCCCCATGCTGCCCAAATATGCCGGTCCCCTGGTCAGTAAGTTGGGACTGACCTATCCGTTGCTGAGCGATCCTGGTTCCTTTTATCTTGATCAACTGCGGGTGATGTTTGATCTGCCCGAAGAACTGATAGAGATCTATCGTGGCTTCGGCATCGATCTGGAACGATTCAATGGAGATAATCGCTGGCGTCTGCCTCTGGTCGGCAGGATTATTGTCGATGCTGATGGCGTCATCCAGAATGCATCCTTCTTTGCCGATCATACCGAACGCGTTGAACCGGAGACGTCGGTTACACAGTTACGAAGGCTCTAGCATTCAGGCTTGGTTCTCCTGAATTCTGTTGTATTATCTAAGCGGCTGCCTGGGGTGTTTTTTGTGCAGATATTCTCTACAATGGAAAAATAGTATCTGCTAACGTCATCGGGAGCGATATCATGTCCAATTCATCATTGTTCTGGCGTTGTCTCTCAACGATTCTGGCTCTGGTCTGCTTGCTGGCCTGGAATACAACTCTGCGTGCAGAGGAAACAGAGGAAGCGCTCTGGAATGTGCTCGGCAAGGGTGAGGCCGTGGTGCTCATCCGCCATGCTCTGGCTCCCGGCACGGGCGACCCGGCCGGCTTCAAACTGGATGATTGCGCGACCCAGCGTAACCTCTCGGAAGAGGGGAGACGTCAGGCTCGTCAGATCGCCAATGCGTTCCGCGAGAACGGCATATCCAGTGCGCAAGTATGGTCGAGTCGCTGGTGCCGTTGTCTGGAAACCGCACGGTTGCTGGACCTGGGATCGGTGGAGCCCTTACCGTTCCTGGATTCTTTCTTCAGTCAGCCTGGACGTGGTCCCGCTCAAACTGCTGCTTTGCGAGAGTTTCTCAGCCGTCCATATCAAGGGCCACCGCGTGTGCTGGTCACCCATCAGGTCAATATCACCGGCTTGACGGGTGTTGTGCCACGCTCCGGCGAAATGGTCGTTGTTCAACCGACGTCAGAGGATGCCATACGTGTTATTGGGCGCCTGGTGTCAGGCCGATAGCAAATGAAACAGATAGGAACGGAGGTGGTGTGAAGTTTTCCGGCGGGATGGTTGTCCTGATTCTCGTGGCCCTGGCACTGATTGTTGCCATGGTGATAACACTGTGGCTGGGAGGTTCCCGCAGTCGCCACGGTTATGGTGCGATGACGCAGGAAGTGGATTCATTGGTTGCATCAGGGCAGGCGTACCTCAGTGTTGACACAAGATCAGCTTCAAGTCCTTCAGCCTGCGGATGACCGCGGTCGCGCACCTTGGCGATGAAACGAGGGGCTGAGTAGCTGCAAAAAATCAAACCCCATATGCGGATATGCTGGTGGGTGAAAAAAAATCAGATTTATGGGTGCCCGATGGCGCTGATGAGTTTTTGGCACACAGATGTTGGATTTGTTGCGGTCAGCAAGCTCGAAATGACCGCAACACCATGCGTGCCGGTGGTCATAACCGCCGGGGTATTGGTGACCGTTATCCCTCCCAGGGCGTAAATTGGCAGCGCAGTTGATCGGCAGGCGCCCTGTAGTTCCGAAAGTCCCTTGGGGGCCCCGTAGTCAGCTTTTGAAGGGGTATAAAACACCGGGCCATAGGTAGCAAAGTCAGCGTCCTGCTCGACGGCTGAGGTAATCTCATCGGTTGAGTGAGTAGAAATGCCAATCAGTTTTTCTCTGCCCAGTAATTTGCGTGCTACCGCTGTCGGCAGGGAATTGCTTCTTAAGTGGACACCGTCGGCATTTACTGCCAGGGCAATGTCAACGCGATCATTGATCAGCAGCAGGCAGTTGCGCCGTAAGGTGATGGTGCGTAGATGTTGTGCCATTTCATAAAGCTGATGGGCCGGCAAGTCTTTCTCGCGCAGCTGAATCATCCTTACTCCTGCCACCATCAATTGTTCCAGCACTTCGAAAAAATCCTGATCCGGCCGAATCAGCTGGCGATCGGTGATCAGGTAAAGATGCGGCAGCGTGGTCCTTTTCATGGTGGTTCTATAGCTCTTCTGCTGAAGCAAGAAAAGCCGTGTCCCAATCTTTCCAGACCGGGTCATAGCCCGCTTGTTTGAGCAGTTGTTCAATCTCGGCCGGGCTGCGATCGTCGCTGATGCTGAACTGTCCTCCTTCATCTGAATGATTGCCATAACCGCCGGGTGCGGTGCAGGAACCGGCACTCATCTGGGTGATTCCCAACGGCAGGAGATTATCGCGCAAAGCTGCGCTTTCACGGGTCGAAAGAACCAGTCCGGCATCGGGCAACAACAGGCGCAAGGCACAGATGAACTGGGTTAATTGACGATCCGAGACCATATGTTCAGGTGTGAATCCTCCTGCAGCAGGGCGCAGGCGTGGAAAAGAAAGGGTAACCAGGGTTTTCCAGAAGCGGTGCATCAGATAGCGTGCGTGCAGGCCGGAGTAGAACAGATCACTCAGGCTGTTACCAAGACCGAGGAGTGAACCAATGCCAATCCTGCGCATACCGGCCTGACCGGCACGTTCGGGGCCAAGCAAGCGATATTCAAAGTCACTTTTGGGGCCATAGGGGTGCAGGTCGCGGTAGCGATCCCGATCATAGGTTTCCTGATACAGGGTCAGACCATCGACGCCGGCGCTGACCATCCGCCCATAGTCATCAGTGGCCATGGGGAAAACCTCTATTGAAATCGATCCACAGTACGGCTTGATGATCTTGACCGCCCCTTCAAGGTAGTCGACATCAGCTGCTTGCGGTGCTTCGCCGGTCAGCAGCAACAGGTGCCGAAAACCTTGATCGTTCAGATAGCGGGCTTCGCGTTCCACCTCATCAAGGGTCAAGGTTTTGCGCAACAGATCATTTTCGGCATTAAAACCACAATAGCGGCAGCCATTCAGGCACTCATTGGACAGATAAAGAGGAGCATAGAGCAGAATTGTCCGGCCAAACCGCTGTCGAGTGATCTGCTGGGCCCTAAGAGCCATCCGTTCGAGATGCTCAGCAGAAATTGCAGGATTCAGCAGGCAGGCAAAGTCTTCAATGCTGATTCGCTGCTGGCCAAGGATCTGGTCTATTTGCGTTGATGTGGCTGAGGCGATGGCATCAAGTACCATCGCCTGCGGATAAGCGTTAAGCTGGTCAAGAAAACTCACGATTCATCCCTTAAAAAACCGGTTAACGGACTGGAAGCACTGGCTTGCTGACGTTTTGGCCCCAGGCCGGCGCGGTAAGCTTCGCGTCCGGCCTCAACACCTTTGCAAAAGGCGCGGGCCATAGCTGCCGGGTCGGAGGTGTCGGCCAGGGCGGTATTGACCAGCACCGCATCAGCGCCCATTTCCATCGCTTCAGCTGCATGGGAAGGAGCACCCAGGCCGGCATCGACGACAACCGGAATCTGTGCCTGCTCAATAATAATAGCGATCAGATCGCGGGTTAACAGGCCGCGATTGGTGCCAATGGGGGCACCCAGGGGCATAACGGTGGCCGCACCTGCTTCTTCAAGGCGCTTGGCCAGAACCGGATCGGCCGGCATGTAGGGCAGGACGATAAATCCCTCCTTGACCAGGATTTCCGTTGCTTTTAGGGTTTCGATGGGATCAGGTAACAGGTAATAGGGATCCGGGGTGACTTCAAGCTTAACCCAGGGTTCACAGCCGGCGGCCCTGGCGATGCGGGCCAGACGGATTGCTTCCTCAGCGCTGCGCGCACCACTGGTATTGGGAAGGAGCAGGTAGCGGTCCTGATCGATATGAGACAGCAGGCTGTCCTGCGGGTTGTTGATGTCAACCCGACGCAGGGCAACAGTCACAATTTCACAGCCGGAATGTTCCATCGCATCGATCATGGCCTGGTGGGAAGAAAACTTGCCGGTGCCAACCATCAGGCGTGAACGAAAGGTGCGATTCGCGATATGTAATAGATCCATAGAAATTAAAACCTCGCTAGGAGTGTTGGGTAAAGTGTAGTGGTCGCTTAACGCGAAATCAACCGCCCCCGACAAATTGTATCAGCTCAACGATATCACCATCGCTCAGATAGATTGTGCCGTAATTTTCAGCTGCGATAATCTGACCATTATGCTCTGCCACGACCTGTTCGGGCTGAACGCCGACAATTTTAAGCAGCGCGGCGATGCTGGTACGGTCCGTTAGTTGTTGTTCGTTGCCGTTAACAATAATCTGCATGGTTTAGTTATCCTTCTGCTGCCGGATCTTCTCCGAGAATCAGTCGTAATACGGCATTGGCCTGATGATGGGCGGCAATACCGACACGTGGAGCCATAAGGCCGCAACCAGGCCCGGCGGCGGTCAAGCTGTCACCGCAGAGATAGAAACGTGCGTTGATTTTTTGCGTTCGTATGGTATTGGCAGGTTCATAGCCCGCCATGCCCGATGCAGCAACCAGATATTTTCCGGGAAATTCACGCAAAAACGTATTGGCGAGCATGGCTTTTTGATCCGCGGCATCGAAAGCCTCAACCAGAATATCAACATCAGCAAACAGTTCCTTGATATTTCCGGCAGTTACCTTGCCATGATAAATATTAACTGTAACCAGAGGGTTGATGCGTTGGAGGTTGGCGCGCAGGGCATGAACCTTGGGCAGGCCAATCTGATCGATGAAATACTGCTGGCGGTTGAGGTTGGATGGTTCAACCAGATCGTAATCGACTATTTTGATACAACCGACCCCGGTCCGGGCCAGAGCAACGGCAATGGCTGAGCCGAGCCCGCCCGCACCGGCAATGCCAACCCGTGCGACTTTTACTTTTGCATGCACGCCAGGAGTGTGACGTGCCATCATCAGGGCTTCAAGCTCATCAGCTGGTGGGGCGACGCCACGGCGGATCATGACAATATGATCCTGGTCAGTGAGGATCTGGTCTTCAGGGCAGGGATAGCCGTTAATAATCAGCAGATCGGCGTCCGGATATTGTTGTTGGTGCAATTCGCTCAACAAGGTGCCGGAAGCAACCGACAGACTGCGTTCGTTGAGGTGGATCTGCATCTGTTGTCTGCTCATAAAAAAAGCCACCATGCAAGGCGGCTGACGAAATTAATTCGTAACTATGCCGCTTCCCTACGCCGGTATCAGCCGGATCAGGTTCCAAGGGTCGTTCCGTTAGGACGGAACTCTCAGTAACTATGACTCCCCTAGCGCTATCGTTGTGTTGAAAGCTACCAGAAGGGTTTTATTCAAGTCAACAGCTAAGGCCGAACATCTTACTGGGCGGGACATTTAAACCCGTGGTTTTTTAGTGAAGGTTCGCGTATGATACGCCGGTTTTGCGGCTGTTGCTAATTTGCTGAACGAAAAAATAGAATAGAATCGAATTAAAGGAACATGTATGACGATTTCTGAACGTTACCGGGATCTTGTGCTACTGCTGGAGCAGCAGGCGGATGATTTTTATACCATGTTGCCGGAAGAAGCGACCAAACCACTGCATTTTGTTGATCGTGCAGCGGAGGAATTGTTGGAATGGGTGGAGGGGGTGGGAGAGATTCCCCGCAACCAGCTTGAAGCCAAATTGTCACCGATTCTGCTCAAGGCACATGGCGACCTTGACCGGGCTAGGGTTCAGCTTGAGCAAGCTGAGCATGGAGCTGTTGCCGGCATGATCTGGGAGCTGGAACAGTTAATTTATCGATTACTCAATGATCTGTAATCCGGTTTAACCTTGTCGTGCTTTCAGGCACTGATAAGCCTTGGTCAGGATATCCACGGTGGTCTCCCAGTCAATACATTTATCAGTAATTGACACCCCGTACTTCAGATCCCGAGGGTCGTCCGGCAACGACTGATTGCCGGCGTTGATGTTGCTTTCAATCATCACCCCGGTGATGGAACCGGGACGGTCCACCAGCTGATCGACCACGTTTTCAAGCACCTCCCTCTGGCGCTCATGATCCTTGCAGGAGTTGGCGTGGCTGCAGTCGACCATGATGGCGGTCGACAGATTTTTTCCACGTAACAGGTTTGTCGTCTGTTCAATGTCATCAGGATAATAGTTAGGACGATCGTTGCCCCCGCGCAGGACAATATGAACGTTCGGGTTGCCGCTGGTCTGAACGATAGACGAGCGTCCTTCGCGGTTAATGCCGAGGAAACTGTGGGGGTGTTTGGCCGCCGCCATGGCATCGGCAGCAATGGTCAAGGTTCCATCGGTCCCGTTTTTAAAGCCAACGGGAAAAGACAGACCACTGGCCATTTCACGATGGGTCTGTGATTCGGTGGTGCGAGCGCCAATCGCGCCCCAACTGATCATGTCGGCCAGATACTGGGGTGTGATCGGGTCAAGCATTTCGCTGGCAATCGGAAGTTTCATCGCAGTCATGGCGCAGAACAGCTGCCGGGCGATCCCTAACCCCTTGGAGATCTGATGGCTGCCGTTCATGTCGGGATCGTTGATCAGCCCTTTCCAGCCGATGGTCGTGCGTGGCTTTTCAAAATAAACCCTCATGATAATAAACATCTGATCGCTCAGCTCCGCCGCCAGTTTGGACAGGCGGCGGGCATAATCAAGAGCCATGGTGCTGTCATGAATAGAGCAGGGGCCAACCACCACCATCAATCGCTTGTCTTCACCGCGCAGGATGGCTTTAATTGTATTGCGGCTGTTATTGACGAAGTTGGCTCCATCAAGCGATAAAGGGAACACCTGCTTGAGTTCGGCCGGCGCGATAATGGGCGTGACATCAAGCACATTCAGATTGTTGGTTTGAACCATGAGATTGTCTCCGCAAAACAGGCAGTTAGGTTGCTTTCATAGTTAAGGGTAGCAATCTAACCATTTTTACTCGTGCTGTCAAAGATTGTTTCCTGGGTTTTTCAGGGATTTATTGACACTGTACGAGCCTTTTAGTTATATAACGCCCAGCAATTATCGCTATTTTTCTGGTTTTTTGTTCGGATACTGCATAGGGTTCATGCATCTGTTTTCGATTTGTACTAGTCAAGTGAGGTGAGATATGGGTTTTATGATTATTGCTATTGCTCGGATTCTGGAGTTGGCATTTACCATTTATATTTTTATTGTGATTGCCAGGGCGCTGATATCATGGGTCAACCCGGACCCTTACAATCCTATTGTGCGTTTTCTTCATAATATGACCGATCCGGCCCTCTATCGACTTCGGCGGCTGATGCCTTTTCTGCAAATGGGCGGGCTTGATTTATCTCCTATTGCTCTTCTGCTTCTTTTGTCCGTTGCTCAGCAACTGGTGGTCGGTTTTCTTTACCGTCTGGCAGCCTGATTATTTTGCATTCAAACAGGATGCTTTCGCAAAAAGTATCAATTTAGATGGATAAGTAAAAAGCGCCAAATGCAAGGCGCGTCATTATTGAACAATGAGGCGTACTTACGTACGTCGAAGTAGTGAAACAATGACAGCAACGCAGCAGTTGGTGAGTTTTTGCGACGCCATCAAACAGGGCAGTGTATGCGCATTACTCCGATTGAGATCCAGCAACACCGGTTTAAAAGTCGTCTCTTTGGTTATGATACCACGGCAGTTGATCAGTTTCTGGAAATGCTCGCCGATGAGCTGGAGCAGCTCTATCATCAGAACAATGATTTGAAGGAGTCACTGGCGCGTACCAGAACCACGCTGGAGCAAATGCGTGAGCGTGAGAAGCTGCTGCAGCAAACCCTGGTTACGGCGCAGAAAATGACCGATGAACTGAAAGATCAGGCCCGCCGTGATGCGGAAATTGTTATTGCCGAAGCCCATATCGAGGGAGAACGAGTGTTACGTGATGCCAATGAGCGACGGATCCAGCTGGTTGGTGAAATTCAGGAAATCAAAAGGATCAGGCATTCCTTCCGAAACAGCTTGCGCGCTCTGATCGACAACCACAAGCAGCTTCTTGATATGGACATTGATACCCTGCAGATTGATTTGCAAAACCATCCGGACAAATTAGAGGCACTGTTTGCCGACGGCATAACGGATGATGACCTTTCCGACTGATGCCAGGCTATCTCACCGAAACAGCAGATGGGGTGATCCTTGCTCTGGTAGTGCAACCGCGCTCGTCAAAAAACCAGCTGGCAGGTTGCCATGATGGAGCCCTCAAGGTGAGATTAACTGCGCCACCGGTTGATGGTTCTGCCAACAAGTGTTGTTGTGCTTTTCTGGCGAAGCTGCTGGGTGTTCCGGCGCGTGACCTAGAAATTATCTCCGGAGCAACGTCGCGCCATAAACGCGTGCTGGTCAGTGGGCTCTGTCACGCTGATATAGTTGAACGACTTGGTGTGAAAAACGATACATAAATAATCAGCTCAGTCCGGATGGATATGGGCATCGACTGAAAAAGAATTGTCTTGTGAAAATCTTCCTGGTGATGATTGTGCTGTTTTATGCACCCCTGCTGTGGGCAGAGGATTCACTACCTGTGCCTGAGGATGAGCAGGGAACAATTGCTACAGACCTGTACAGATTAACTCCGGTCATTGTCCACGCCACCTCGAAGAACTCCGGTGAAACCATCATCGAAGGGGCTGATCTGGAGATGATGCCGTCCGCCACTGGTTCTATCACTGAAGCCCTCAAGGGCATGTCGCAGATTCAATACGATGACGAACGCCAGTCCAGTCTCACCGTTGGTGAAATTGCTCCACCCCGTATTTCCATATCAGGCGCCAAACCCTACGAAAACAACTTCATGATCGATGGCATGAGTGTGAGCAACACCCTCAACCCGTCAGGGTTGGATGACAGAAGGCAGGCTATTGAACTAGATGTTGGTGGTGGCGATACCACTATATTTTATGATACGTCTTTGATTGAAACTATTCAGGTTTACTCAAGTAATATTCCGGCACGATATGGCGGGTTCGTCGGTGGTGTGGTTGATGCGAAGTTGCGTGATCCTGCAACCGATCGCTGGCGTTTTACTTTATCTGGTCGTTATACTGAAGACAGTTTGTTCGATCTGCGGGATGTCGATGAAGAATCACGCGTGCACGATAACCAGCCCCGTTTCACAATCTACCGTACCGGTCTTAGTGCCGAAGGACCTATAAATGATGCTGCTGCACTGCTACTATCTTATTCGCGTCATCATTCATCCATCCCGCTGACGCGTATCACAGCTGATGGAACGGAATTCAAAGACAGTCAAAAGCGCACCAATGAGAACTACTTTGCCCGTTTAAGCCTGCAACCACATAATGAATTGAACATCAATCTTGATCTCACCTATGCCCCCTACACTGAACTACGCTGGAATTATGCCTTTCGAGACAGCGAATGGAACACAGAGAATCGTTCCTGGCGCTTTGCCACACAGGTTGACTATTCTTTGAGCGCCGGTGTGATAACAAACAAGGTTTTTTTGGCACAACATGGTTTCAGTCGCGACAGCAAAACCAATTTCCGTTATTCAGGTCCTGATGATCAGTACGGCGGGCTTGGTGATACTACCAACAGAACGCGTGAAGCCGGCGCCTCCTTAAATTTTGTTTCAAATGACCATTATGGTGACACTGGTTACCTGAATTATGCTGCAGGACTTGAATATGGATACAAACATATTGACATGTGGAATGAGGGGGTAGAACTGCAATCTTTCCTTGATGCGACCTCCACAAGGCCTGCCAGAAAAACGATTCAAACCTACGAGGAAATATCACAATCGAAACACAACAGTAACCTTGGAGGGTACGGACAATTCGAAGTGGTATGGCACAGGCTTCTGGTTCGGCCCGGACTTCGTATTGATTATGACCGGTTTTCAAACAACACCGATATCGCACCTCGTTTCAAGTCTGAGTATGACCTGTTCGGCAACAACATGCTGCGTATAGGAGTGGGTGCTAATCGCTACTATGGACAGCATTTGAGCGCTTATGCTTTCCGTCGCTATCGTCCTATCTATACACAAATATTTGATATTCAGCCCGATGGTAGTGAGGTCCCCCGTGCGCCAAGTGTAACTACGGAAAGAAGTTTTAGTAGTGACGGGCTATCAACCCCATATTCTGACGAAATATCAGGAGGGATATCAGGATCAGTTTATGGATTTAAGTACGGCATTTCAGCGTTACAACGCAAACATAAAAAACAGCTGATCAGCAAAACTGAGGATGGAGTTTTCTATTTTTTAACTAATGATGGCAAGAGCGAATACCGTGAGCTAAGTTTTTCAGTCCAACGTGAATTTATATCAAAAAATCTTGGTAATCATAGTGTAATGTTAAATGCATCCAAATCAAAAACAAAAGGCTCAAATGATTACTATTATTCAGATGTTCGATCGAGCCAAACCCTAAGAAGTTATGACTATAACTATGATATGGTTTTTTTTAATGGGGAATACATATCGCGAACTGATCTTCCTGCCGAGAATTACAATTCCCCCTGGGTGTTGACTTTAAGTACAAACAGCAGTTTGTTGAATGATCACCTGCGTGTTTATACTGTTACGCGTTGGCGTGGATCTTCAAAAGGTTTGTCGTCAGACACAACCGATGAAACTCCTTATGGCACGGTTACGGGACGTGCCAGTAGTCTATGGATAAATCCTGATGGCGGCTATTCCAATGCCTACAAATCCGGCAAGATCTCCGGTGGTTCAACCACCGATATCACCGTTGAGTTCGACGCGATCAAAACTGACCGCTACCATCTGACCCTGATCCTCGAAGCTCTCAACATCTTCAATGGCAACATGCAGACTGGTGTTGACAGCGATGCATCTGGCACCGGTGATATCCATGGCCGGGGTTTTTACCTGGGGGCACGCATGACTTTTTGATTTTCCCCGCAATTCATTTTTCCTCTGATAAGGCCGCTGTTTTTTTTAAAAACTGCTATTGACAACAGATAAAATCCAATCTTATTATCATAGGTTGTTCAACTACTATTTACAGCCGATGGAGGGTTCATCACATGCCAGTATATGAATATCAGTGTGAAGATTGCGGTCACCGCTTTGAAGTTCGTCAGAAATTTTCTGATCGGCCGGTATCAGAGTGCGTCAAATGCGGTGGACACGCTAAAAAAGCTATTTCTGTTGCCGGTTTTACCCTGAAGGGGGGCGGCTGGTATCAGCAGGGATATAACAATGCCGGGGCCAAGGCAGAAAGCTGTCCGGCAGCCAGTAATGCTCCCGGCGATTCCTGTGCCGGTTGTCCGAAGGCGGTTAACGGCTGAGACCTTTCATCTTATGACCTCTTAAAAACTTCCCCGTTGTTTGCGACGGGGATTTTTTTTGCAATTTTTTTCGTTAGAGGTTGCTTTACAAACACACATGCCTGTGTTTAGAGTTTAAAAACAAACCATGTCAATGTTATTAGAAAACATACTCGGGAGGAGAAACGGTGGCACAGATTATTGATGGCAAGGCCTTGGCAGGGCAGATTCGTGAAGAGATAGCGCAACAGACGCAGGAACTTATTGCCGGCGGGGTGACGCCCGGCCTGGCAGTGGTTCTGGTGGGTGAAGATCCGGCCAGCAGGGTCTACGTTACCATGAAAGAAAAAGCTTGTGCCGCAGCGGGTATATATTCAGTTGAACACAAATTGCCGGCAACGACAACAGAGCCGGAATTGCTTGATCTGGTGACGCGCCTCAATCGTGACGTTCGTATCGATGGTATCCTGGTCCAGCTGCCCTTGCCGGAACAGATTGACGAGGCTAAAATACTTGAAGCGATTTCTCCTGCTAAAGATGTCGATGGTTTTCACCCTTACAATGTTGGTCGTCTGGTCACGGGTAATGCTCTGTTCAAGCCTTGCACTCCCTATGGTGTGATGGTGATGCTTGAGCGCATCGGTATTGACCTGACGGGGAAAAATGTTGTCGTCGTCGGTCGTTCCAATATTGTCGGCAAACCGGTCGCCCTGATGTGCCTGGCCAAGCACGCCACGGTTACCATCTGCCATTCACGTACGCAGGATCTTGCCACCAAGGTTGCCGCCGCTGATGTGGTCATTGCTGCGGTAGGACGTCCGGAAATGATCAAGGGGGATTGGATCAAGCCCGGCGCAGTAGTCATTGATGTCGGTGTGAATCGGGTTGGTGACAAGAAACTGGTAGGTGATGTTGCTTATGCTGCTGCCGCCGAGCGCGCATCTGCCATTACCCCGGTGCCCGGGGGGGTCGGCCCGATGACGATTGCCATGCTCTTGCAGAACACCCTGGAAAGTGCCAGACGGCGCGCCGGCTGAACTGCGTACAATTCAATGATGATGTTTTTTAAAAAACCTACCTTCTTATTTACAGCTCACCGATAACAGGTTTGGGAGGATTTCATGGATACACCTGATGATTTAAAATATTCCGAAGAGCATCAATGGGTCCAGGTAGAGGATGGTATCGCTTTGATCGGAATCAGCGACTTTGCCCAGGAGCAATTGGGTGAGATTGTTTTTCTCGAACTGCCCGAAGTGGGTGATCAGTTGCAGTCAGGAAAGCCCTACGGCGTGGTTGAGTCAGCCAAGACGGTTTCTGATCTGTATGCCCCGGTCACTGGTGATGTCATTGAGATCAACGATGAGCTGCCTGATAGTCCGGAAATCATTAACGGCTCCCCTTACGAAGATGGCTGGTTGATCAAGGTGAAGCTGGTTGACCCTGCCGAGCTTGATGATCTGCTTGATGCTGCAAGTTATGAAGAAATGATCGAAGATGAAGAGTGACTCTTCATGGCCTCAAGTCTTACCGTCCGTAAATATAGCGCCCGGTTAAGCGATACTCAAAATAAGCTCTGATACGGAGCTGATCGTGGGGATAGTGTCTGCCGAGTGGTCCAAACGGGGCCGCCCGGTAGACGGCCTGAATCGCCTCGAAGTCTAATAAATCAGAGCCACTGGTGCGGCGCAAATCAACATCGATCAATTCTCCCTCCTTGTTGACGATAATCAGCAACTCCAACGTTCCATCAATACCGTTCAAGGCCGCCTCAGCAGGATAATTCCACACCCGCTCAACGCGATCGTGAAAGCGCCTGAAAAAAGAAACCAAACGGTCGTGTTGCAGATTCAACCAGATCTCCTCACCTGGTGCAATATCATCCCGTTCCCGATTTCTGTCACGCTGTCCCTGCTGGCCCGCGGCAATTTCAGCCAACTTACTGGGCGAAGGAAATAACTGCTCACGGGTTAACCGGGGTGGTTCCTGCGGTTCCAATGGTGCTGGATCCTCCGTCAGTCGTTTTGGTTCCAATGGTTCTTTCTCGGTTCTGGGTCGTGGTTTTTCCGGCTCCACCATGGGGGTTGGTGGTGGAGCCGGTGCAGGTGCAGCCGCTGCCGGTGGCTCCGGAGCAGGTGTCGGCTGCGGCGCAGCTTTTGGCGGTTGTGCCGGGGTCGGTGTGACGCCTTGACGCTGATCGCGTACATCGTCACCTGGTGGGGCTTGTTCGCGTTCCACCAGTTGATCACGTTCGGCCCGGCGGCGTGATTCTACCTCCTGCTCCGGCTCAGGGGGGAGGGGAGGCTGGTCGATTTCGTAGCTGGGTTGTGGTTCAGATTCCGGCTCAGGTTCTGTTGGTGGAACATCGACCAGCTGGATAACCGTAGGTTGCGGTGTCGTTTCCAATGGTTCTCTGGTCTGAAGCAAGAAAATCGCTACCACATGTAAAAGCAAGGACAGGAGCAGGCAAGCCAGGAAAAGTTGGGTACGGCTAAAGGTCCTGGTTGATTTTTGTGATGAAAAATTATCCATGATCTCTGACTATACACTGTCATTGCAGCCGGTCACCAGTAGCATTTGCTTTGTCATCAGTCCGAAAATATCGGCAACCCTCAGCTCAACAGCAGTGCTGCACATTGTCCCTGAGAGACACTTAAAAAAAGGAAAAACATTGACCCTCGGTAAGGGGCTGAGTATAACCAACAGACACAAAATGTCTAAACTGAACTGGTAATCAGCCGTTTTTTTTATGTGAGCCAAAGGAGGTTACAAATGCATCTGGTTGATCAAATTAAAGCCAAGGCCCGAGCCGATCTGCAAACTGTTGTTCTGCCTGAAGGCTACGATGATCGCATGATTGAAGCAGCAGCCAGGATCGTCGGTGATAACCTTGCCAATGTTGTGTTGCTGGGTAAACCCGACGAACTGAACGCTCAAGCTGCAACGCTGGGAGTTTCTCTTGCCGGAGTGGCCCTGGTAGAGCCGAAAAATTCCGACTACCTGCCGGCTTTTATTGAAGAGCTGGTCGAATTGCGTAAAAAGAAGAACCTGACTCGCGATCAAGCTATCGGCCTGTTGACCGCTGAAGACAATCTCTATTTTGCCGCGATGATGGTGCGTCTTGGTGAGGCTGGAGGTGCGGTTGCCGGCGCCGCCAATACCACCGGTGATGTTTTGCGCGCCGCTTTCCAGGTGGTTGGAACCGCTGCCAACATGAATACTGTTTCGTCGGTTTTCCTGATGGTTACCAGAACCCCGGAGTTTGGGGAAAACGGTGTCCTGTGTTTTGCCGACTGTGCCGTTAATCCTAATCCTGATGCCCAGGCTCTGGCCGAGATCGCGGTCAGTACCGCGGCCAGTTGCAAAAGCTTTCTTGGGGTTGATGCGCGGGTCGCTATGCTCAGTTTCTCAACCAAGGGCAGCGCAGCTCACAGCGATTGCGACAAGGTTCTCAAGGCCCTGGAACTTGCCCGCAAGCTGGCGCCGGAATTAGCTATCGATGGTGAATTACAGGCCGATGCGGCATTGCTGCCCAAGGTTGGAGAAAAGAAAGCTCCGGGATCGCCGGTTGCCGGTCGTGCTAATACGATCATTTTTCCTGACCTGGATGCGGGTAACATCGGTTACAAGCTGGTCGAGCGCCTGGCCGGCGCAGAAGCGGTCGGCCCGATTATCCAGGGTCTGGCAAAACCGATTAACGATCTGTCCCGCGGTTGTTCGGTCGATGATATTGTTAATGTGGCTGCGATCACCGCGGTACAGGCACAGGCCTGATGATTAATCTGGTCTTGCCGGCAGATAGTTATGATCCAGCTGTATAACGTTTCCAAACGCTACAGTCGCGATTCGGTAGCGCTTAACGACTTGTCACTGAAAATTGACAAAGGTGAATTCGTCTACGTGACCGGCGCCTCAGGCGCCGGTAAGACTACTTTTTTACGGATGCTTTACGTCGCTGAACGGCCAACCCGGGGTCAGATCCTGGTGGATGGCCAGAATATCACCCGCATCCGCAGTCATCATATTCCCTATCTGCGCCGCAAGATTGGCGTCGTTTTTCAGGATTTTAAACTGTTACAGAGTCGCAGTGTTTTTGAAAATGTCGCTTTCGCCCTCGAAGCCCAGGGCAAAAAACGCTTTGAGGTTAGTAAAAAAGTTTATCAGGCCCTCAAAGAGGTGGGGCTTGAACATCGTTTGCAGCGCAAACCGCAGGAGCTTTCCGGTGGTGAACAACAGCGTATCGCCATTGCCAGAGCGCTGGTTGTTGATCCTCTGATTCTGTTAGCTGATGAGCCGAGTGGGAATCTCGATCTGGGTGTGACCCTTGAAATCATGGAACTTTTCAAGCGCGCTAATGCCCGGGGGACGACTGTGCTGCTGGCAACCCATGATTATAACCTTCATCAACGTTTTCCCCGGCGGGTCATTACCCTTGATGAGGGCAAGCTGGTTGGCGACCAGCGCCCGTTGGATACCGTCGGGTTAGAGCGTTAAAATCGAAATGGAGGTTCCGGCGGTGCTGGAAACAGTTCGCTATTTTTTCCTGAGAGCCTTGCGCAATATGCGTCAATGGCCTTTTTTATGCAGTGCCGCGATCCTCACCATGGCGGTTTCTTTAGCGACTATTGCAACCTTTTTCCTGATTGTCGTTAACATTGAACAGCTGGCCGCCCGCTGGACCCAGGAAATCCAGGTGATTGCCTATTTGCAACGCCCCCCGTCACCCCAGGAACTTCCTGAGCTGATCAACAAGATGGAACAACTGGATGGAGTTGAGCTGGCCACCTATGTTTCACCGAGCGAAGCGATGGATCGCTTCAGCGAGCGTCTGGGGGAAGATGCTGCACTGCTGCAGGGGGTAAGACCAGATCTGCTACCGGCTTCGTTTGAACTGGCATTGCGCCGGGATTTTCGCAGCCAACAAGGGATTGAAGAGATTATCAGACAACTGGAAAACCTGATCCCGGTTGACGATCTGCGATATGGTCAGACCTGGCTTGAGCGTTTTAACCATTTTATCAGTATGCTGCGCTTTGTCGGGGCTTTTTTAGGTGGTTTTCTGTTGTTCGCAACCCTATTTATCGTCGCCAACACCATCAGGTTGACCCTTTATGCACGGCGTGATGAGCTGGAGATCATGGCTCTGGTCGGCGCGACCATGCGTTTTATTAAAATTCCTTTTATGCTGGAAGGGGCCATCCAGGGATTAGTCGGTGGGTTGTTGTCTTTGCTGTTTTTAAGTTTTTCCTTTTCAATGATCATTTCACGCGGGTTAAATGCCTTCTGGTTAACACCGATGGATTTTGATCTGCTGTTCCTGACCGTCCCCCAGCAGTTATTGCTGGTTCTTGCCGGGGTGGTGCTAGGTGTCCTCGGCAGTCTCTCTTCCTTGCGCCGCTTTGTTCGGATCTGATGGTGAAAAGAACCGTCTTTTACCTGATCACTATCACTTTTTTACTGTTAACCATGTTGGCTCACGCCGACAATCTGGCGCAAACCCAGCGCCGGCTTGAACAGATTCGCCTGCGCATAGAAAAGGCTGAAGCCGACATCAAAGCGCAACGCCAGACGGAAATCGACATCAGTCGCGACCTGGCTCTGCTGGGTGGCCAACTGCAGCGTATTGATGAGCGTATCAACAGGATCAAGGACGAGCAACAACGTTTAGAGCGCGACGTGGAACAGCAGCAGCAGCGACTCAGGCAGAGTCAATCGCAATCTGAAAAAATTGCCAAAGGACTAGAACAGCGCCTGGTTGCCCTCTATAAGGAAGGGGAATCCGGTATGCTGAAAATTCTTTTTTCAGCAGATTCACCAAGTGAGTTGATGCAGCAGTATCACTACCTGACCCGGGTCATGGAAAACGACAGAGCACTGCTTGATGAATTTCGTCAGGCGATTTCCAGCCAGCAGCAACAACTGACGCAACTCAAGCTGCTTCAACAGCAACAGTCCGACCTGCTCAAACGTGAAGAGGCTGAACGTCAGGAGGCGGTAGGTGCGCGACGGTTACAGGGTCGCCTGTTGCAGCAGGCGCAAAGTCAAAACAAGAAACTGCAGGAAGAAATAACGGCTTTGCAGCAGGATGCCGGTCGCCTTAAAGGACTGGTAGAACAACTGCAGAAAACCCCGCCACCACCATCACGTGTCACAGCGCCTGGCGGGGCTGTCGATTTTGCCGGTCAGCGCGGTCAACTGAATTGGCCATTGCAAGGGGCGGTGTTGATCAGGTTTGGGACTCAGCGAGATGACAAACTCGGAACATTTTATGAGAGTAATGGACTGGAAATATCCGCCCGTCCAAATACCGAGGTTCGCGCTGTTGCCAATGGTCAGGTAGTTTATGCCGACTATTTCAGAGGCTATGGAAATCTCTTGATTGTCAGCCATGAAGGGGAGTATCACACCCTTTATGCCCAGTTGGATCGTTTGCATAAAAAAACCGGTGATACAGTTGCCACAGCGGAGCTGATCGGTCACAGTGGATTATCAGGCAGGGAAAGTATTTATTTTGAAATTCGCCACAAGGGAGCACCGGTCAATCCGTTGGCCTGGTTAAGGCCTCTGTGATCAGGAGTAAGCTGATGTTGTTGCGTAACCGTCTTTTATCTCTGATTTTCGTTCTGCTGATCGGTCCCACCATGGTGACGGCGGCACCGGCCCTGAACAGTCAGCAGGACTATCAGAACCTGGAATTATTAATCGATGTGCTGACGCTGGTGCGCGACAATTATGTTGAAGAGATCAGCCTGGAAGAATTGATTGATGGTGCGGTGAGGGGAATTTTTGACAATCTCGATCCTCACAGCAATTATCTGACTGCTGATATGTATGATGATCTCAAAGTTGAGATCCAGGGGCAGTTTGGTGGCATCGGCATCGAGCTGGCGATCAGGGATCGTGATCTGGTCATTGTTGCTCCGATTGAAGGTACTCCTGCCTGTCGTGCCGGCATCCTTGCCGGCGATCAGATTGTTGCGATCAACGGTAAGACGACCCGCGATGTTGATATGATCCAGGCGGTAAGGCTGTTGCGTGGTGATGTCGGCGAGGCGGTTGACCTGACTATTTCACGACCCGGCATGGCTGAACCCTTTGAGGTGAGTCTGGTGCGTGAAATCATTGAAGTGCAATCAGTGCGTAGTCGTTTGCTGGAAAATAATTATGGTTACCTGCGGCTGATTCAGTTTCAGGAACGCAGTGGCGAGGATGTCGCCGAACACCTGCAACAACTGCACAGTCAAACGGATGATGGACTCAACGGACTGATCCTTGACTTGCGCAATAATCCTGGTGGATTGCTGGATGCGGCTATTGCTGTGGCAGATCTGTTTATTGCTGACGGCCTGATTGTCTCCGCCTCGGGCCGCCAACCGGAAACCCGCCAGTCTTTCCCGGCCCAGGCTGATAATACCCAGCCGGACTATCCGATGGTGGTGCTGATCAATGGCGGCAGTGCCAGCGCTTCAGAGATTGTTGCCGGCGCCCTGCAGGATCATCAACGTGCTGTGATTCTTGGAGAACAGAGCTTCGGCAAGGGGTCGGTGCAGACCATCATCCCCCTGCCTGATCGTGCCGCATTGCGGTTGACAACGGCCCACTATTACACGCCTTCAGGGCGCTCTATCCAGGCGTTGGGGATTGCACCCGACATTCTCGCTCCACAGATGCTTATCTCACCTCAAGGTGTTCGTGATGGTATGCGCGAACAGGATCTGAATAAACATTTGCCGGCGCAGGCGCCCCGGCCTCAGGCCAGACAATTATCGTCGCAAGAGCTGCGGGAGTTACATGACCAGAATAACGATTATCAATTACAGCGCGCCCTCGATTTACTTAAAGGTTACTATCATTTTAAGCGCAATAAGGAAACAACCGGAGATAGCAGCCATATGAGTAGCAGCATCAATCAGGAAAGAATCTTTCAGGAATGACAACACGAAAAAAATCTTCATCCACCAAAAAAGTGGCGAAAAAGGCAAAACCCCGGTCGGGATCAAAGCTGGTATTGAGTCAACCCGCCCGCATGGTGTTGGCAAGTCTTGTTCTGGCGGTCTTTGTCATTGTCTGTTTGCTGGTATTGACCAATTTGCGCGACCGCTTACAGACACAAACGGATGCCGTTGTCTATGAAGAACCGCTCAGAGAGTATCAACCGACCCGCGAGTATGATTATGAGGATATTTACCGGCTGGTAGATCTGCAGTTAATCAGTGGTCCGCAATCGCAGGGCTGGCGTCGGGTTGCGGCTACGGGCGATGTTGATACGCGTGAAATATTCGGCACTCTTCCTCCTCCCGGGCGCTTGTCGGAACTGGCACAGCATATTGAACAAACCCGTGCACCGGCGCGTCTGGACATTGCTGAAACTCAAGGGAGCGTCCAACTGTACTGGGAAGGGGATCTTCGGCTCAAACTGATATTTGAATCTCCCGTGCCGGTAGAGGTGGCGCAACGTTCACGTGTCGCCATTATTATTGATGATCTTGGTCCGTCCTTAACCACTTTACGCCGGTTTCTCGATCTGGGGTTGCCCCTTACCCCTTCGATCCTGCCGGGCAGCGACAGGGCCGGTGCTTCGGCTGAGCTGCTACGTAAAAGCGGCCACGAATACCTGATTCATGTTCCCATGGAACCACGGAGTTATCCACAGACAAATCCGGGTGCTGATGCTTTATTGCTGCAGCACTCTGAAGAAGATATCCGCCGGTGGATACAACACTACCGTTACCAGGTGCCGGGCGCTGTCGGCATGAACAATCATATGGGCTCACGCTTTACCGAATATGCTGAGCCGATGCAGATTGTTCTGGATGAACTGAAACGTCAGGATCTGTTTTTTGTTGACAGTGTTACCATCAGTAGTTCGGTAGCTTTTGCTGAAGCACGGCGCATGGGATTAAAAACCGCTGCTCGCGACATTTTTCTTGATAATGAGGAAGATGTTGACTATATCCGTCGCCAGTTGCGCAAAATGGTACAATTAGCAAAGAAGCAGACTGAGGTCATCGCCATCGCTCATCCTTATCCGGAAACTCTAGAAGCTCTGCGCCTTGAAAAGGACTGGCTGCTGGCACAGCCCATCGATTTTGTCCCGGCATCGCAATTGGTCAAACGCTATAACAATTGAAACAATGGTGATGTTAGTCTGTGTCAGTTCAGCACCGGATCGGGGATCCTATGTCAAGGGACGCTTTTTGTCATCCATGACCGCTTGTTGTCGCCGTCCATGGCGACAAACACCCTTGCCACAGGACCCCCGATCCTGTGCGAGGACATAGCTAAATAGTGATGATAGCTTTTAGGTTTAAAACAGGGAATTTTTCGTGAACAGTGAGCATTACAATCAGGCGGTGGTGAGAGTTGCCGAGCTGGTCGGAGCGCTGCAGGAGCTGGTTGAAGACAACTTTGTCGATGTCCTGGTTCAGGGGGAGTTGAGCAATGTTTCACGCCCTTCCTCCGGGCATCTATATTTCACCCTCAAGGATTCATCAGCCCAGATCCGTTGCGCCATGTTTCGCAGTCAGGCGCGCCTGCTGAACTTTCAACCGCAGGACGGGGAGGGGGTTATCTGTCGCGGTCGGGTATCAGTTTATTCGCAACGGGGCGATCTGCAGCTGATTGTTGAAGAAATGAATCCGGAAGGCGTAGGGAGCCTGCAACAGGCTTTTGAAGAAGTGCGAATGCGTCTTGACCAGGAGGGGCTTTTTGCGCACGAGAAAAAAAAGCCTTTGCCTGCATTTCCGCAAACCATTGGTATTGTCACTTCAGCCAGTGGAGCGGCGTTTCAGGATATTTTGCAGATTCTGCGTCGCCGGGCGGTCGGGGTGTCGGTGTTATTACGTCCGGTGCGGGTTCAGGGTGTCGGTGCGGCAGCGGAAATTGCTGCAGGCATCGCCGACCTTAACCGCCACGCTGATGTCAATGTCATGATTGTTGGGCGTGGTGGCGGGTCGAAAGAGGATTTGTGGGCCTTTAATGAAGAGATTGTCGCACGCGCTATAGCTGCTTCAGAGATTCCGGTGATATCTGCGGTTGGCCATGAAACCGATGTGACGATTGCCGATCTTGTGGCTGATCTGCGGGCCCCGACACCCAGTGCCGCCGCCGAACTGGTTGTCCAGAATCGCCTCGAACTGGAGCGGCATCTAGATCAATTGATGCTGCGCCTCGGACGGCAGATGCGCTGGCAGATCAACCTGCTTAACAGCCGCCTGGATGGTCTGAAAAAACGGCTGAAATCACCGGCCGAGCAGTTGCGGCAGCAGCAACAGCAGGTTGCCCAATTGCGGTCTCGCCTGGTTCAGGGGATGCGGTTTGTAACTCAGGAGCGCCATCATTGCCTCAATCAGCTTACCGGACGTTTAACGGCTCTCTCACCGACGGCAGTGCTTAACCGCGGTTATGCAATCGTCCTGCACGACAACGAGGTGGTTTTGTCCAGCTGTCAGGTTCAAAGCCGAGATGACCTGCGCGTCATCCTGGCGCAGGGGCAGTTACAGGTAAAAGTGACAGCGGTGACCGGGGCGGATGAAGATGATGTGGATCCCACTCTTGACCTGTAGTCATCGGGGTGTAGATAATCATCACAACCAAATCTAAGGAACAGTATTTATGTCAAAGAAAAGCGGATTTGAGGCCGCACTGCAACGACTTGAACAGGCGGTTGAACAACTGGAATCGGGGGAACTTTCGCTGGAGAAAGCCCTGACGGTCTTCAGCTCCGGGGTTAAAGAAGCCGACTACTGCCGCGAATCCCTGCGTGCCGTTGAGCTTAAAGTCGAACAATTGTTGCAGCAGTCCGATGGCAGTGAACAGCGGGAGCCTGTCGATGGACAATAATAGCAGCGAATTGCAGGCTTATTTAGGTCGCCAATTAGCACTGATTGAAGAGGCTCTGGATCGTTTTATGCCTGCTGCCACCATCCGCCCGGACCGCCTTCATCAAGCCATGCGGTACTCGCTGTTAGGTGGCGGCAAACGCATTCGTCCGGTGTTAATGTTGGCGGCCTGTGAGGCGGTGGGAGGTGATGGCCGCCAGGCTCTGCCTGCTGCTTGTGCGGTCGAAATGATTCATGCCTATTCGTTGATTCATGATGATCTGCCGGCGATGGATAATGATGACTTACGACGCGGCCGCCCGACCAACCACAAGGTTTATGGCGAAGCGACTGCTATTCTGGCCGGTGACGGTTTGTTGACCGAAGCCTTTGTGCTGCTCAGTCGCAGTGATATATTAGCGGGAGTGTCTGCAGCTGATCGTCTGACCATTATCAACCTGCTGGCAACCCACGCCGGTACCCGCGGGATGGTGGGAGGTCAGATGGTTGATATGGAGGTTGAAGGAAATCCCATCGATCTGCCGACCCTCGAATATATCCATACCCATAAAACCGGCGCACTGATCAAGGCAGCAATCGACATTGGTGGTATTATTGGTGGTTCAAAACCCGAGCAACGCGATGCCCTGCAGCGCTACGCTGCGGCCGTCGGGTTGGCGTTCCAGATCGCTGATGACATCCTCGACGTGACGGCAAAGACGGAAGAATTGGGTAAACGTAGCGGCAGCGACCTGCAACGCGGCAAGGCAACCTACCCAGCTCTTCTTGGTTTGACTCAGGCTCGGGAGCGCGCACGGGAACTGAATGAGGTGGCCATCAACGCCTTGCAGATTTTCGGTCAGGAAGCGCAGCCGCTGCGAGCTATTGCGTGTTATATCATTGAGCGTTCATACTGATCCTGTGACGGTATCCGATTTGAGCCAGAAACCGGTTGAATCCGGTTGACAAGGAGAATAAATGGAAAGGCTATTGCCGCAGATCCAATCGCCGGAGCAGCTTAAAGCTCTCGACAAAAAGCAACTGCCCCAATTGGCGCGTGAACTGCGTGAACAGATTGTCACGACGGTAGCTGCCAATGGTGGTCATCTGGGTAGTTCTCTGGGCGTAGTTGAGTTGACCATTGCTCTGCATCGGGTTTTTAATTCCCCGGCGGATAAGATTCTCTGGGACGTAGGTCACCAGGCCTACGCCCACAAGCTGTTGACCGGACGCCAGGAGCAATTCTCTACGTTGCGCCAGTGGCAGGGCCTTAGTGGCTTTCCAAAACGCAAAGAAAGCGTTCACGATGTTTTTGATGTTGGTCACTCCAGCACCTCCATCTCGGCGGCGCTGGGTATGGCCGTGGCCGGGGATATTCTCGGTACTGATGATCGGATTGTCGCCGTCATTGGGGACGGTTCACTGACCGCTGGTATGGCGTTTGAAGCTCTCAACCATGCCGGTCATCTGAAGCAGAAAATGGTCGTTATTCTTAATGATAATGAGATGTCAATTTCACGCAATGTCGGCGCCCTTTCGTCTTTTATGAGCCGTAAGATGACGTCTGATACCTTTATCCGATTTAAAAAAGAAACGGAAACCCTGCTGAATTATATCCCCGGAATTGGTCGTGATCTGGTTGGTATCGCCAAGCGCGCGGAGGAATCGCTGAAAAGCTTCATGACACCGGGCATGCTGTTTGAGGGATTCGGTTTTGATTATTTCGGCCCCCTTGACGGTCACAATCTCGAAGACCTGATGGAAACCCTGAAGAATGCTGCCCAGATTAAGGGCCCGGTTCTGCTGCACATTTTGACCAAAAAAGGGCGGGGCTATGAGCCGGCAGAAAAAAACCCGGCCAAGTTTCACGGAATCGGTCCCTTTGATGCAAAAACCGGCGAGGTGTCGGCGCCTGCTGCCGCAGCACCACCCTCCTTCACTGAAGTTTTTGGTCGTACCCTGGTTGATCTTGCCGCTACTGATGAGCGGATTGTGGCGATTACCGCAGCGATGGCGGAAGGAACCGGCTTAAAGCCGTTCTCACAAGTTTACCCGCAACGTTTTTATGATGTCGGCATCGCTGAACAACACGCAGTGACCTTTGCCGCCGGTCTGGCTGCCCGTGGTTTGCGTCCGGTCGTTGCCATCTATTCCACTTTTATGCAACGGGCTTTTGATCAGGTGTTGCACGATGTCTGTCTGCAGCATCTGCCGGTTACCCTGGCACTTGACCGCGGTGGTCTGGTCGGGGCCGATGGTCCGACCCACCATGGGGCATTTGATCTGTCTTTTTTGCGTTCCATTCCCAACCTGATATTGGCTGCACCGCGTGATGAATACGAACTTCAGCGTTTGATGAAAACGGCGCTGAGCGTTGATGGGCCTTTTGCTTATCGCTATCCGCGGGGCAAGGGGATAGGAATCCCGTTGCCCGACGAAATTGAGCCGGTCGCCATTGGTCAATCGGAATTGTTGCGAGAAGGAGCAGACGGATTGTTGATTGCGGTCGGCAGTATGGTTCAGCAAGCCCTGGCTGCCGCCGGGCAACTGGCAACCGAAGGGGTTGATCTGGGTGTTTTGGATGCGCGTTTTATCAAACCCCTGGATCGTGACCAGATGATCGCCCTGGCAGAAAACGCTCCCTTCGTGATGACAGTGGAGGAAAACGTCTTACAGGGGGGCTTTGGTTCAGCGGTTCTGGAGCTTTATAGTGATGTCGGACTGCAAGTGCCGGTAGTACGCATCGGTATCCCTGATGACTTTATTGAGCAGGGCTCGCAGGCGCAACTTTATGACAGTCTTGGGCTTAACGCTGAACATATTGCCAACCGTGTCCGTAAACTGGTCAAGCTGGAAGAGCGGCGCCAGTCCGCTGGTTAGTTTGTTCGCCGCTGCATCAGTTCTTGGCGGTCAGATAGCGCCCTGCCCAGCAGGCAATCAACTCACCGACATAGTGTGCGTCCGCTTCTTTTGACAGCAGGTGATCAGTATTGTCGAGGCTGATAAAGGATTTGGGGTGCCTTGCTGCCTGATAAATCAGCCGTGCATTGTCGATATCGACCACCGGGTCGCTGGGTGAATGTAAAACCAGCAGCGGTTGTCCAAGTTTTTTAATTCTCTCCTCTGATTTATGGGTTGCCAGATCCGCAACGAACTCCCTGCCAATGGTAAAGCTGCGCCCGGCTATTTCAACCGTGGCAGAGCCTTTTTCTTTGATTTCCTCTAGCGCCTGATCCAGCAGGTGGGTAACGTGCTGTGGATCAAAAGGAGCAGCTATAGTCACTACCGCGCGGACCGAAGAGATCAGACTGGTTGCCTGCAGAACAGCGGCACCGCCGAAGGAGTGACCGATCAGAATGTCCGGAGGTGCAGCGTTCTGTTTGAGCCAGGCAGCAGCAGCTACCAGATCGCCAATATTGGAGGACAGATGGGATGAGGAAAAATCCCCCTGACTGTCACCCAGTCCGGTAAAGTCGAAGCGTAACACCCCGATATTTTTATTGGTCAGGGCGCGACTGATGTGGCGGGTTGATTTGAGGCTCTTGCCACAGGTAAAACAGTGGGCAAACAGGGCCCAGCCAAGAGGCTCAGCGTTATCAGGTACATCAAGGATGCCCGCGAGCTGGTGTCCACTATCAGGATTTTTGAAGGTTATCTGCTTGTTACTCATACCGTCTCCAGAGTTGGGTGATGGTGTTTTGGGATATTGACATTAAATCCGATCAGAAAGCTGAACTTTGCGTGACTTTTATGTCAAATTATTTTATACGGTAGCCAGCACCAGCTTTCAAGGAGATGGATCATGGCGCGCAAGATATTTGTAGCTGCAACCGGCATGAACAGTGGTAAAACCACCACCAGTTTATCATTGATGCATATGGCGTTGCGCAAATACAAAAAGGTTGGGTTTATTAAACCGATCGGTCCTAAGCCGGTCGAATTTCAGGGGCAGATTGCGGATAAGGATGCCGTTTTGATGGCGCGCTATTTTGGCCTTGAGGATGACCTGCATCTGATGTCTCCCTTTGTCTTGAAAGGCGGGGATACACGCCGGGTCATGGATGGGGAATTGTCCCGGGATCAGATTCGCAATCAGGTGTTCAGTGCAATAAGGAAACTGGAGGAAAAAAACGACTTTCTGATTATCGAAGGCGCAGGTCACACCGGGGTCGGTACTGTTCTGGGTTGCAACAATGCTCAAATCGCCAAAATGACAGGCGCAACGGTTTTACTGGTTACCGGAGGCGGGTTAGGGAATGTGATTGATGCGGCCCAGGTGAATATTGCGCTGTTTCAAAAAGAACAGGCTCGGGTCAAGGCCATTCTGATTAACAAGATTATTCCGGAGAAGCGTGATCAGACCCTGAAATATTTGGGTATGGCCTTTGCCGATGAAGATATTAAGGTCCTTGGTGGTTTTAATTATCAGCCGATTCTCGCTAATCCGACCATGCGCCGCATTGCCGGGGTACTTGGAGTTGAATTAAGGGCCAATCGCGACCAGTCCCAGCGTATTATCCACAACGTTCAGATCGGCGCTGCTTCAGCCCAGCGGGTCGTCGAATTGTTGCGCGAATCTACCCTGGTTATCGTTAATAGCAGTCGCGATGAATTGTTGGTGACCCTGTCCAATCTTTACCATCTCGATGAATTTCGCCCCAAGATTGCCGGGATAGTTATTCCGGGATCGAGTGAAATCAGTCATATCACGATGAAAATTATCAACAACAGTGGTATCCCCTACATGATTGCCAAGCGCACCTCGTCCAAGGTGTTTGAAATGATCAGTGATGATGTCTCCAAACTGACCGTAGAAGATACCCATAAATTAAAGTTATTGACTGAGTTGGCCGAGAAAAGATTGAACTTTGATGAGATTGATGCATTGCTTGACGATTAGGTCCTGTCGAAACAACCTGCTGCTATGGTTGCTGGTTAGATCCCTTTGTATGCCTTTTACGATGGAGAAAAATCAAGTATGTTAATCCGGGTACGTTATAAAGATGGTCGCATCGACCTGATTCCCTCTGAAACCCTCGATGAGATGATCCTGATGAGTGATCTCGAGCGGATTGAGCGTAATAACAGCTGGGTTGTGCTCGGTGAAGAACCGGTTCGCAGCACGTTGCGCGGTCGTTACTACGGGTTGGGGCGACCGCGAAAAAAATAAAGTGAATGATATGGCTGTTACCATCGTTAACAACGCCCCTTTGCTGCAGATCCAGGATTGGGGCGTACTTGTCTATGATCAGGCCTGCACCCGACAACAGGACATGGTTCAGGCGCTGCTGTCAGGCTGGGGCACCAATAGCCTGGTGTTGACTGAACATCCAGCCACCGTCACCCTGGGGCGACGGGGGGGGGTATCTGATCTGCGTTGCGCTGAAGAAACTTTTGCTGATCGTGGCGTTGCGCTGCAGCGGATTAATCGTGGAGGCCTGGCGACCGCTCACGAGCCCGGGCAGTTGGTGGTTTATCCGGTGATGGAGCTGCCGGTCAGGGATCTGCGTCACTTCACTTCCGGCTTTCTTCAGGTTGTGGTGGATCTGCTCGCGCAATATGGTGTTGTTGGTGAGTTGCAACCGGGCAACCCGGGGGTCTGGGTGCAGGGACGCAAAATCTGCAGCTTTGGCATTGCCCTGAAGCGTTGGGTAACCTGTCACGGTATCGCCTTGAATCTGAATAATGATCTCTCAACCTTTGATCTGATTGTGCCTTGTGGGGCACCTCATGAACAGGTAACCTCCATGAGCCGGGAAACCGGCAAGCTGGTTGACCTGCAGCAGGTCAAAGAGCGGATGGTGACTCTGTTTTGTCAACAGTTTGGTTATCAGCCAGTTTATGGGGAATAGGGAGTCGTTAACGGTTCACGGCCTTTCATCAACGACCAGTGGAGGTTTTATGCGTAGTCTGGCGGGGAAAACCCTCTTCATTACCGGTGCCAGTCGTGGCATTGGCCTGGCGGTGGCACTTAAAGCGGCCGCCGATGGCGCAAATATTGTTGTGGCGGCCAAAACAACAGAAGCTCATCCGGGGTTGCCCGGCACTATCTATACCGCAGCAGAACAGATTGTTGCTGCCGGTGGACAGGCCCTTCCGCTAGCTGTTGATATCCGTGATGAAAATCAACTCCAGACTGCGGTGACAACAGCCGTTGAGACCTTTGGCGGCATTGATATCCTGATCAACAATGCCAGCGCCATTTTTCTGGCCGGTGTACAGCAGACGCCGGTCAAACGGTTTGATCTGATGCATCAGGTTAACGTGCGCGGTTCTTATCTGGCGGCCAGGTATTGCCTGCCGCACCTGCTCAAGGCAAAAAATCCTCATATCCTCTCTTTTTCACCTCCTTTGAACCTTGATCCACGCTGGTTTAAACATCACGCCGGTTACACCATGTCCAAGTACGGAATGAGCCTTGCTGTTATTGGTCTTGCCGCCGAATATGGCGAACAGGGTGTGGCTGTTAATGCTTTATGGCCGAAGACCGTCATCGCTACTGCCGCTCTGGCCATGCTGGGTGGTATGGTCAAATCTGAAAATTGTCGCACTCCCGAGATTATGGCCGATGCCGCCTGGTTTCTCCTCACACGTGAGAGCCGTCAGGCCAGTGGCCGCTTTTTTATTGACGAAGAGGTATTGCAGGAGGAAGGGATGACAGATTTTAGCGGCTATGCGGTTGCTGCCGACCAGCCCTTGTATCCCGATCTTTTTCTGGATTAATGGATTGATCGCGCCGCAAAAAAAATCACCAGGTGCTGCGCCCGTCTGCGACCAGTCGCCCTTGTTTCACTGCTTCAGCGTACGTAAGTACCCCTCATTGTTCAGCAATTGAGCGCCTTGCATTTGGCGTTTTTTACTTACTCATTCAAGCAAGATGCTTTTTCGCGAAAGCATCATGATTAGATTAAAAGCGATGCGTCCTTGCATGATTTCTGCTAGGATGACGAGCTTGTCAATGTCAGGTTTCAGGAGAAGAAGATGAACACAGATTTCCAGACCGTCGTCCGCTCGGTCCGTGATTTACCACCAATGCCGGCGGTAGCACACAAAGTGCTGGAGCTTTTGGGCGATCCGAATGTCAATTACAATAGACTCGGTGAAGCAATCTCCAGTGACCCGGCAGTGTCAGCGCGTTTGCTCAAGGTTGCCAACTCAGCCTTTTACAGTATGAAGCGCCAGATCAAAACCATTGACCATGCGATTGCAATCGTTGGTGAAAAAACCTTGCGCAGCCTGGTGTTGGCAGCCAGTCTGGAAGGTATGAGCAAGTCCTATGGGTTACTGGAAAAACTGTTGTGGGAAGACGCTATGGGTTGTGCTATCGGCAGTCGTATCATCGCCCGCAAGTTTTCTTCCGCTGATCCGGAAGAGGCCTTTCTGGCCGGGTTGTTTCGCCATCTTGGAAAAGTTGTCATGAACTACAGCGAACCAGATACCTACCGGTCACTGGTTGAGGCGGCCTACGCTGAAGAGATCTCAACCTCCGAAATTGAAGAACGTTTTTTCCCTTATGCCCACGAGGTGGTTGGTGCCGCAGTTTTGCACAAGTGGAATTTTAACCGCTCTTTGGTCATGACGGCACTGCACCACAAGGATCTGGATATATCGCCGGATGAGGAAGAAGATGCTGAACAGATGCTGCGTCTGGCTGCAACCGTCAACCTTGCCGGTTTCGTCTGTATGAAGCTTGGCATTGGTCGCCGCCAGCCGCTGGAAGGTCTTAACGTGGCCGAATGTTCTGGTGCTAAAGCGCTAAATCTCACAGCAGAACAGGTCGATGGTGTGCTTGAAGAAATTGACGATGTCTTTAATGAAAACCGCGAGTTTTTCATTGGTTAAATTATCACCACCAGCGCCACTGAAATGGGGGAAGCAATTTGCTTCCTTTTTTTTATTATCCAGCCGATCGCGGTTCCTGTCATGAAAAAGCGTCTCGATGTGATTCTTGTGGAGCGTGGATTAGCTGCTTCGCGTGAACGTGCTCGTGCGTTGATTCTGGCCGGTCAGGTTGTGGTTGATGATCACCGTGTCGACAAGGCCGGCCAGCAGATTGATTCACAGGCTGATATTCGCTTGAAATCCGGTGACATCCCTTATGTTTCCCGTGGCGGACTGAAGTTGGCCGGGGCCCTTGCCGCTTTTGAGCTGCAGGTGAGTGGTCGAATTGCTCTGGATGTCGGCGCGTCCACCGGCGGCTTCACTGATTGTCTTCTGCAGCAGGGTGCCGCCAAGGTTTATGCTGTTGATGTGGGTTATGGTCAACTGGCCTGGCAGTTGCGTGATGATGCCCGGGTCATCAATATGGAACGCTGCAATATCAGGCACCTGCAACCAGAACAGTTAGCTGATGTTCCAGAGCTGGCAGTCATCGACGCGTCTTTTATCTCTCTTTCAAAAATCTTGCCCGGCACCTTGAGGCTGTTGAGCCCTCACGCTGACATTGTCGCCTTGATTAAACCACAGTTTGAGGTGGGGAAAGACCAGGTGGGTAAGGGAGGGATTGTCAGGGATGGCGCACTCCACACGCGGGTGGTGGAGCGCATTCGGTTGCTTGCACTTGATTTAGGTTGCTGTGTCAAAGGGGTTATTGAGAGCCCGGTGCTTGGGTCAAAAGGTAACAAGGAATTTCTCATCTATCTACAAAAAATTGCAACTGTAGACTCTGCGGCAATGTCAAATAATTAGCTGTTGCCCCCAGTTTTTGTTAGTATACAAAGTTTGAAAGAATGTTAAAGAAACCGTATCTGTTCAGCACGGGATCTTCGGATCCTATGTCAAGGGACGCGATGGTTTCCCGTTGGGCCATTCCTGGCCACTTGTTGTCGCCGTCCCTGGCGACAAACCCCTTTGCACAGGACCCCCGACCCTGCGCAAGAACAGTTCTGAATAGATACAAAAAACCATTGTCAGAATAGAGGTGATTCATGTCGTCTGATTGTCTGTTCTGTAAAATTGCTGCCGGGGATATACCGGCAAATATCCGTTATCAGGACGATCTTGTCGTGGTGTTTGAAGATATTAACCCTCAGGCCCCGACCCATCTGCTCCTGATCCCGCGCAAGCACATTCCAACCACCCTGGATCTTAGCGCAGAGGATAACCCACTGGTGGGTCATGTTTTTCAGGTTGCCGCTAAAATGGCAACGGATCTGGGATTCGCCGAAGAGGGTTTTCGCGTTGTTAACAACTGTAATCAGGCCGGTGGACAAACCGTCTGGCATGTGCATTTTCATCTGCTTGGCCAACGGCAGCTGACCTGGCCACCCGGTTAGGTTATGTCCATCCCTCACATGCCGGATGAACATAATGTAGTTTTCCAGACCGGAACCAAACGAAGTTGGTAAAATATGGTGATCATGGCTGACGAAAAAACTGAACAACGCTTGATGCACGACATTATGGAACTGCTGGTCACCCACTATGGTGCTGAGCTGACCGAAGATGTTCTTGATAGCGAAATTGCGCGTCTGGAGATGGCCCTTAGTGACGCCCGAGAATCCCATCGCGGACAGGTTCGCAAATCAGGCGAACCTTATATTTTTCACCCGTTGCGGGTTTCTCATCTGGCGGCTCGACATTGGATGGACTTTTCTTCGATTATGGCGGCACTGCTCCACGACGTGGTGGAGGATACTCCGGTAACTCTGGAGGAAGTCCGGACCAAATACGGTGATGAAGTTGCCCATCTGGTCGACGGCTTGACCAAAGTAACTTCGGAATTGATGGGTCGTGAAGATTTAAAAAAAGAAACCTACAAAAAAACCCTGCTTGTAGCAATCAGTGACATCCGGGTATTATGCCTGAAATTCTGGGATCGTATCGATAATCTGCGAACGATTGACGCATTGCCTCTGCAAAAGCAAAAACTGATTGCTGAGGAAACCCGAAGCGTTTATGTCCCCCTGGCGCGTCACCTGGGGATGGGCTATGTCGCAACGGAACTCGAATCCCTGTCACATTCGCTACTTTACCCCAAACGCGCCAAACGTTATCAGCAGGTGATTTCCCAGTTGCAGGAAGACACCTCGGGCTATCTGCGCCAGATTCGTGGCAAGATTCATGTCGCCTGTGAAAAGCAGAAATTATCGGTAGTGGTAAAGGAACGCTGGCGTCCCTTTACCGTCCCGGCAGCACAGGAGATGAGTCGAGGTTTTGTTGCCCTGTTTACCCTGGAAGTGCATGTTGACCGGATGATGGATGCCTATCTGTTCCTCGGCCTTTTGCATAGCCTTTTTCCTCCTATTCCCGGCAAGCTGCGGGACCATTTGAATCAGACCTCACAGCATGGTTATCTGGCTATCAAGACCACGGTTCAGGCGGAAGAGCAGCGAATGCGGGTTGAGATCACTACGCGGAAGTTGGCGCGCTTTAATCAGGCCGGCGTGCTGGCCCCCGGCTTCCGGTTCCGTCACGATAATTTCCGTACCTTGATGAAATCCCTCATGGATGGCGAATCGGCCTTTGATACCGAATCACTGAAACTGGCTTCAGCGACGATCCAGGTTTACACCCCGCAAGGGGAAGTGCGTAAACTACCGGAGGGCAGCAGCGTGCTGGATTTTGCTTTCGATATTCACGATTCGGTGGGACTTCATGCCCGTCGTGCTCTCATTAACGGGCGCATCCGGCAGCTGAAAACCCGATTATTGGATGGCGACCAGGTCATGGTTGAGACGTCGCAGGAGCCTGAAGTGCTGCCAAAGTGGCTGGAATGGGCAATTACCCCACGTGCGCGTAACAGTATTCGCCGTTATCTGCGCAATAAGGTGCGGGCAGCGCAAACCGAAGCAACAAATGAAAAGGAGTAGTCATTGGTCCGTTTAGTCATTATCTTTGTCGTCTTCAGCCTGCTGATGCCTGCTGTTTTAATTGCCGGTCAGGTCAATTCATTTATCTATCATCGTTTTGATGACGATCGTTACCCCTCGACCAACATTTCCAGCACCATCTTCGCCGAACAACTGGAATATCTGCGAGAGCGTCATATCGCTGTCGTCTCTGCCCAGGAAATTTCCGAACGGATTGCCCGTGGTGAAGATTTGCCTGACCATGCCGCTATGATTACCGTTGATGATGCCTATCTGTCCTTTTATGAAGCAGGCATGCCGGTTGTCCGCAAATTTGCTATTCCGGTTTCCCTGTTTGTGAACACCGATGCTGTCGGAACCCCGGGTTACATGTCGTGGGATCAGCTTCGTGAAGTGGTTGCAGAAGGGGTTGAAATCGGCAACCATACCGCCAATCATGCTTATCTGGTGGAAAAAGTGGCGGGGGAATCTGATGCCCAGTGGCGCCGGCGTATTTATGACGACATATTAAAAGCGCAGCAAGCCTTCGAGCGTGAGCTTGGTTTTACCCCAAATATCTTCGCCTACACCTATGGTGAATACTCAGCAGAAATCATTGATATTGTAAAAGATCTTGGTTTTATTGCGGCCTATGCTCAGCAATCCGGAGTGATTCACCAACAGCATGACCCTTTCACCTTGCCGCGCTTTCCCATGGGCGGACCATTTGCCACCCTCGCTGATTTCAAGTCAAAGGTGGTGATGAAAGCGTTGGTTGTCACGGAACAGCATCCCATTGATCCGATTATTTTCGATCCAAAAACCCCGCCGCTACTGGATCTGTATATGCCCGGCATTTCCGGCACTGCCGCTCAGTTTAACTGCTTCGCCCAGGGAGGGAACCGTTGTACCGTCAGGGTCAATCAGGAACGCGGCCCCGGCTGGTATCAGGTGGCGGCAGATGGGCCATTAAAGGGTAGACGAAATAAATACACGTTGACGCGGCAGGCCCCGGAAGGGGGATGGCAGTGGTTCAGTCAGCTCTGGATCAACGCCGACAATCCACCACTTAGGTAAAGCAGTTGTCCACGGAAAACACGGAAAAGCACGAAAAAAATCAAAGAAGATAAACAAGGTAATGGTTTAATCTGTTTAGTTGAAAACTGTTTTTATTAATGCTTTGACTTTCCGTGTGTTTTCCGGGTTTTCCGTGGACCAAAAAAAACATGTTTTTTGGTCATTCCGCTTTGCGTAGACTGACGCCACTCAGGCGTTGCAGATTATTGTGGCGGATCATCGCTTGAATTTCACGAATGTATTCTTCGCCGCGAATGGAATAGTTCACCAGGCCTTCGGCTAACACCAGTCCGTCCGGGTTGGTTTCACTATTTTGATCTGCGCGCAAGTAACGAAAGCCTAGATAGGCGTCGTGGGTGTTCAGGTTGTTGGCGTAGGATCGAACTGATTCATACAGGTTGGGAAATTTACGTACCTCATAGATCTCCCCTTCCGGTCGTCCCTCAGGGACAATCCCCTGGCCGGGGATGAAGGTCCATTGACCAAACAGATTGTTAGCAACCAGACTGAAACGTGAGGTTCCCCAGGCTGATTCGTTGGCAGCCTGGGCCAGGGCAAGCTCGACCGGAATAATGTTCGCTCGGCGTAATAGAATCTCAAGCGCCTGGTCAATCCCTTCCGCTTCCAGATTGACCTTGTAACGGGTGGCGAGGGTTTGCAGAGTTGTTGTCTGCTCCTGATCGAGAGTTCCTGTTGTGTCATACTGCTGTTGAATGGCCAGTAACTGCTCGCGCTCAGCTAGAATTTCCTCATTAACCAGTAGAATAAGCGGCAGCATGATTTTAAAAAAGATCTGCTTGCGTGTTTTTGTCTCCGGGATGTGGCTTAAGTCTTTGGGCATGCTATCGACGATCAGTGGCGGCACGCCATCATCAATCTGATCAAGTTGATAGTTGTAAAGCTTGAATGTTTCTTGCAGCCCCTGATATGATGGCGCCTTGGCATCGATTGCTTCCGCCTTGCCTGCTATCGGACCGTTATTGTCGCGGCAGCTTGCCAGAAACAGGCTCAACAGTAAGGTTATGTAGAGCAAGTTCAGTGGTTTCAAAATAACTGTCCTTTTTAAAAGGGGCAGGTGCGACCAATCCTGGAAAGTGCTCATTGCGCAGTTCCAGATCAACATGATGCTGTCTTAAAGGTCTTTGACCATCATGGAAAAAACAGAAAGACTTTATACCCAAGCTGATTGATTTAGTCAATGCAGGTCCATATTTCAACATTGAAGCGGTACAATGGGCTCAGGAGGCGACATGAAGACCTATCGCAAAGAATTGGTTTTTGAAATCCCTACCCGTCGTGCCTTTGTCAATATTACCGCTAACGTTGTTGATTGTATTGAGCAGAGTGGAATTAAAGATGGACTGTTGCTTTGCAACGCCATGCACATTACTTCCAGTGTGTTTATCAATGACCACGAATCGGGTCTGCACCAGGATTTCGAAGATTGGCTTGAAGGGTTGGCGCCCCATGCGCCGATCAACCGCTATCGTCATAATGACACCGGTGAAGATAATGGTGATGCTCACCTGAAAAGAACTATCATGGGGCGTGAAGTCGTTGTTGCCATAACTGATGGCAGGCTCGATTTTGGTCCCTGGGAGCAGATATTCTATGGTGAGTTTGACGGCAGACGGCGTAAGCGGGTGCTGGTCAAAATTATCGGCGAGTAACAGCCATACACATTGATATTAATATGATATGCTGCATTCGATAGAATGTGTATCATATCGGTCAGATGCTTAAGTGGGACAACATGGATACGATCAAAACAGCAAGTTTTGAATATCTGATCAGCCTGGCTAAGGAAAAACCCGAGGGCGGTTTCAGTTTTGTTCTCGATGGCGCTGAGTATGATATTCAGGATGTGTTGGAGATTTCAGCCATTGCAACCAGGCATGGATACATTGTCATTTATTAAACCATATATTGAAGGGAGAGAGGTAATGTCTGATTTTGTTGAAGAGGCCGGCGTTGATAAGAATGTGTGTTACACCCTGGAAATAGCGCTGGAAAAGTCAATTGTGATGGAAGAACGAGCCTTTCGTAATCTGTTGCATGCCGTAAGAATCGTCAAGGATCGCCAGGCAAAAGCGATCCTGCGGGATGCTGCCAAGGAAGAACTTGGTCATAAAAACATGATAGAGAATGCCCTGCTTGAAGGGCACGACAAAAATGCTTCCACCATGACTGAGCCTTTATCAAGCATGAACCTTGACTATGTGCTGCAGCAGAAGGAGATTGCCCCCGACGCTGATGCCCGCGAATCACTCGCCTATGCCATTCACCTTGAAAAGCAGGCGGTCAAGTTTTATAAGGCCCTGATCGCCGGTTGCGAAGGCGCCCCGATGATGGACCTGTTCAAGCGCCTGATGGCAGACGAAACCCGCCACCTGCGGACGCTGGAAGATTTGTATGAGAAGATATTTTTGACGGAAAACTAAAAGGCTTCCTCACCCAGGCACAGAGATTACGGAGAAAAGCTTATAGGCTTAATCGAACACAGATGAACGCAGATAATCGCTGATGAGATCAACGACGTAAAATCTTTTAAGATTTGGAATTTCAATGAAAAAAGGTTTTTATTGGTTTTGTCTGCGCATATCGGCGTTCATCCGCGTTTTTTTGGTTTTTACTTTGCACAATTGCGTCTTGAGTGAGGGTAAAGAACGTGAGTAATACGGTTTTTGAGATGCATAACAACGTTTCTGTATAACCTTAGCATCTGTATGATAAAAATATGCTTTCATTGAAAACAATGTTTGCACATCGTTTTTTCTCCTGCTATACTTGTAAAACAATGTTATGGCAATGGAGGACGCTATGGATCCGAATCTGATCAAAGGTGTTTTTGCTGTTTACGTGGTAGGGGTTTCCTTGATTCGCCTGATGGATGATGAGGAGCATTATTATCTGGCAGTGGTGAAAAAAGTCTGGGGCCGCAGCCAGGGCTTGACCCTGCATTTTATTGCCAATGTCTGTGTACCGATGGTTTTTGCCCTTGTTGCTTTTTCTCAGGGGTTTGTAGCGATGGCTTCTTAAGGGCCTTAGCAGAAAATTTACATTGTTTGAAAAAGGTCGCGAGCCTTGATGATTCGCGACCTTTTTTGTCGGAAAAATTTACACTCTGACAGCGTTTTTATCTCTATAAGCAACCTTTTTGGTCTTTTTTACGTCGGAAAAATTTACATTGTGGTTGGGTGGCTAATGGTTACCATGTAAGTATCTGTAATTACTTGAATTAATTTTAGGTATGATTTGTGCAATCAATTTTATAAAATAAACCAGGCTGTGGGAGGCCGATATGAAAAAGATTTTAGTTAGTTTAGTGGCGATAATGTTTATGTTTGCTCCGTTGGCGTTTGGTTTGACCATTACTGACGTTGGTTTAGTGGACACATTCCTTGCTCAAAAAAATCTCGCAAACTCTAACCCTGTCACAGAAACTACTTTTGTCAATGATACCGTTGGAGGCAACAATAGTTTTGTTTTTAAATTCGAAATCCCTAATCAAGAGCTAGTTTTATCCGATTTGGGTGGAAATCGTTATGCCTTTGATTTTGGTAAGTACCTCCCAGAATACTTTATTGTTAAAAAGGGACGAGGCTCGTATTTGTATAAAAATCTAGATGAACTACAGTATGGTGTTGTTCAAAATCTTGCTGGTGGACCAAGTTTTAGTGAAGTGAGTCATATTTCAATTTTTGGAGGAGTTCAGGTGCCCGAACCAGCAACCTTGATACTCTTCGGTGCCGGTATCGCCGGCTTGGCAATGTATCGTCGTAAAAGAAGCTGATCCGTACAGTAGATTACCGTAACAACCTCAAGGCCCCGGCATGACGTCGGGGCTTTTTTGTCGGAAAAATTTACAGTATTGGAGCCGCGGTTGTTGTCATCCCTCTTGACAAAGCTGGTGGCTCTTTTTTATTTTTGTGGGCGTGTTTTATTTGTCTGTACGGAATCGTATCATTCGTAGGGGCGCAATTCATCGCGCCCCTACCGGATTTATGTTTTCAGCAAAAATAATCTGGATATGTTAGGCTCCCGCTTTTGCCACCATCAACTTTTCGATCAGAATTATGATGATCAATATTTTTACGGAGGATTGAACCAATATGAGCAAGAAAGTCAAAAAAGAAGAAGGTCAGATTTCCATTCACACCGAGAATATTTTCCCCATTATCAAAAAGTGGCTTTACAGCGACAAGGATATCTTCCTGCGTGAGCTGGTTTCCAACGCGGTGGATGCCATTCACAAGCTGAAGAATGTTAACCTGCTTGAAGGTTTGCAACTTTCCGATGAATACCAGGTCAATATCCACATTGACAAGGATGCCGGTACCCTGAGCGTTTCCGATAACGGCATCGGCATGACTGCGGATGAGGTGCGCAAGTATATTAACCAGGTGGCTTTTTCTTCAGCGGAGGACTTTGTCGAAAAATTCAAGGACCTTGAAGATAAAAACCAGATCATCGGTCATTTCGGGCTCGGCTTTTATTCCAGCTTTATGGTTGCTGAAACGGTTGAAATCCGTACCCTTTCTTATCAAAAAGAAGCACAAGGTGTGCACTGGGCGTGCGAAGGAACCACCAACTACAGCATTGAGCCGATTAAAAAGGATCAGCGTGGCACTGAGGTGATTCTGCATCTGAATGATGATGAAAAGGAATTTCTCGATCCGGTCAAGGTGCGCGAACTGATCAAGAAGTATTGCAACTTCCTGCCGGTGTCCATCTGCCTCGAGGGGGAGGAAGTCAATGACAAGAACCCTCTCTGGACCAAGGCTTCTACCGAGATCAGCGAGGATGAATACAAGGAATTTTACCGCAAGCTCTACCCCATGTCGGACGATCCGTTATTCTGGATCCATCTGAATATTGATTTTCCTTTCAATCTTAAAGGAATTCTCTACTTTCCGCGCCTGACCAACGAATTTGACGTCACCCGCAGTCACATTAACCTGTTCTGCAACCAGGTGTTCGTCTCTGATAATACGCCGGAACTGATCCCGGAGTTTCTGACCCCGTTGCAGGGAACCCTTGATGCTCCCGATCTGCCGTTGAACGTTTCACGCAGTTACCTGCAGAATGATCCGCAGGTGCGCAAAATCCGTGAGGTGATCAGCGGGCGGGTTGCGTCAAAAATTGTTGACCTGGCGAAAAAGGACCATGAATCCTTTGTGCCGATCTGGGAGGATATTCATTCCTTTGTCAAATACGGCATGATGCGGGAGGATAAGTTTTACGACAAGGTCAAGGATCAGGTAATCTATCGTTCGACCGGGGAAACGCGCTATACAACCCTGCCTGATTACCTTGAGCGGGGTAAGGAGCAACACGAAAACAAGGTCTATTACGCGAACGATGAAGGAGCCCAGGCAACCTATCTGAGGCTGTTCAAGTCGCAGGGGTTGGAAGCTCTGATCCTGGATGCGATGATCGACAATCATTTTATCCAGTTTCTTGAGTCGAAAAACAAGGATCTCAAGTTCGAGCGGGTTGATTCCGATATCACTGAAAATCTACTGGAGCACGATGCCTCCAAAAAGATTGTTACAGGTGACGATAACCAGACCAAGGAAGAGAAAATCGAAAAGATTTTCAAAGATCATCTCGACATCAAAGGGCTGCATATTCGCGTTGAAACCCTCAAGGACGAATCGGTTCCTGGGATGATTCTGCTCAACGAGCAGCAGCGCCGCTTTAAAGAGATGACCCGGATGATGGGGCAGGGCAAGGAGATGCCCGACTTGTTTGCTGACCATACCCTGATGGTCAACACTGCCAGCCCGGCTATTGCCAAGGTACTGTCACTCCAGGAAGCCGGCGATACCGACACCGCTGACATGCTGATCGATCAGATTTACGACCTCGCCATGCTCTCCCATCAAGCGATCAGCAAGGAACGCATGGCCGGGTTCATGGAGCGTAGCGGAAAGCTACTTGGAATGATTTGATAGGGAGTTGGGAGTAGGGACTGGGATTTTCCAGTCTCTACTTTTAAAAATTATCTCACACTCGTTCGCTTGCGCTCACTCAAGGCACAGAGACACTAAGAAACCGCAACAAAATCTTTTTATGTTTCAGGTCTTTAAACCAAGAAATTATTTTTATGTTTTTTGGTTTTCTCCGTGTCCTTTGTGACTCTGTGTGTGCAAAGGTTTTTAATTATTCTGCCAACTGCCCCGTCTGCCTCAACGCCTCAAACAGTATGATCGCAGCAGCATTGGCCAGGTTCAGGCTCCGCACCGCCGGTGAAAAGATCGGTATGCGGATAGCCTGATCGCCGACTGCTTCGATCATCTCATCGGGCAACCCCAATGTTTCCTTCCCGAACACGATAAAGTCACCCGCAGCAAACTGCACTTGCGTGTAATTTTTTTTGGCTTTTTTCGAGGTGTACCAGAACCTGCCCTCAGGGAACTCCTGTTGGAGTTGTTCAAACGAATCCCAGCGCCGCAGTTTTACCTGGGGCCAGTAATCAAGGCCGGCGCGTCGCACTTGTTTGGCATCGATGGAGAATCCCAGTGGCCCGACCAGGTGGAGCCAGCTCCCGGTCGCAGCACACAGGCGACCGATGTTGCCGGTATTAGGGGGGATTTCCGGTTCGATCAGGACAATATGGAAGGGTGGGGGGGAGGATTCGTTAGCGTTTGTCATAGCTCATTCATGTTCCAGGGTGTCGAGTACGATCTGGGCCCATTGGTTAATGTCTTGCTGATAAATTTTGTGAACTATTCCATCAACGGCACGGAATAGCCTGGTTGCTTTTTGTCCATCGATCGAGTTGTCATAAACGTAGGTGCGATCCACGAAGCGGGCAACGACTGCGCAGTTAACGATAGATTTGCTATAGCGGCTGATGATCTTTTCAATCGGTACAGTATGGCCACCTTCAGTTACCCGCTGGGCAACTCTGGCGGCATTGATGGTTGGGGAGTTGGTGCCGACAAAAAACAATCGAATAAAATAGCCGGCACGTTTGGCTCGGCGCAAAAAATCAACCTTGTTCGCAGCCGACATGACGGTTTCAAAGACCAGGCTGTTTTTTTGTTCAAGACACTGTTCGCGAATCCTGTCGGCCTGGTTGGCTGCTTTTATCGTCGCCTCGGTAGAATTCCAGTCTCCGTATACTTCCTGGGCAATATCATCCGGGTTAACATAAATAAACCCTTCACCGGCGACCCACTGGTGAAGACGAAGATCTTGTGTCAACGAGGTTTTGCCGGAACCGTTCGGCCCGGCAACGACAACAATGACCGGTTGGTGCGCAGGTGGCATCAGGCAACAGCCTTCTGGACCGCATCGCGCAAACTATTCATCAAGATATTATGGGCTTTTTGTGCCTTCTTGGTGGCTTTCAGAGCGACATCGTAGAGCAGGGCATCCACGTTTTCCGGTTCAGGCTCGACATCAGGGTTAAGCAGGTCGACGATCGGTACCTTGATTTTACGGCCGGCAAATAGATTGGCGGCTTGCTGATCGAAAAAAACAACAGGCGGTATACCAAATCTGGCTGTGAGTTTCTGAATGTGTCCTTTGGTAAGGCTTCGTTCACCGGACAGAATCAAGGAAACATAGCCTCTCGATCCGATCTCCTGGCGCAGGTCTGCGTACGTGAGTCCACGATTTTTGATCAGGGCTTTAAGGGCAACAATCGCTGGATCTTTTAGCTTGGTCATTGAAAGCCTCCTTTGTTTACATATTGTAAACAAAGGAGCGCCGATGGTCAAGTCTGCCTTAAGCTTGTAAAGTCACCCACGGTCTGACCACAAGGTGACTTTGTTAAAATCATCGTAAGGGGGATTGGTCAGCCTTGCAAGGCCTGATCAAGATCAGCGATCAGATCATCAATATGTTCCATTCCAACCGAAACCCGGATCATTCCCGGTGTCACTCCGGCAGATAGTTGCTGCTCAGGAGTCAACTGGGAGTGGGTTGTTGAGGCCGGGTGGATGACCAGGGTTTTCGCATCACCGATGTTGGCCAGATGGCTGGCCAGTTTGACCTTATTGATAAAGCTTTTGCCGGCTTCAAGTCCGCTCTTGATTTCAAAGGTCAGGATCGCTCCTTGGCCTTTAGGCAGGTATTTATGTGCCCGCTCGTAGTCGCGGTGATTAGGCAGCCCAGGATAGCTGACGTGTCCAACCTGCGGATGGTTGTCCAGCCAGGTGGCCAGCTTCAGGGCATTTTCACAGTGGCGCGGCATCCGTACATGCAGGGTTTCGAGCCCCTGGAGTATCTGAAACGAGTTGAACGGTGAAATGCAGGGACCCATATCGCGCAGCAGGGTCAGGCGCATCTTGAGGATATAGGCGAGATTCCCCAGCGCATCATGGTAAATCAGCCCGTGGTAGCTGGGATCTGGGGTTGTAAATTCGGGAAAGCGTCCACTTGACCAGTCAAAGCGACCGCTGTCAACCACTGCGCCACCGATGCTGGTTCCATGACCACCGATGAACTTGGTCAGGGAGTAACAGACGATGTCAGCACCATGATCGATCGGGCGGAACAGGTAAGGGGTGGCTACCGTGTTGTCAACAATCAGAGGCAGACCATGCCCATGGGCAATGGCAGCAATGGTGTCAAAATCATCGACATTGTTCTGGGGGTTGCCGAGTGCTTCAATATAAACCGCCTTGGTATTGTCATCGATGGCAGCAGCAATGTTGGCAGGGTCGGAACTGTCGATAAATTTGACAGTTATCCCCATACGTTTAAATGTATGGTTGAATAAATTATAGGTGCCGCCGTAAAGGGCGCGGCCTGAAACGATATTGTCTCCGGCCATCGCCAGGTTCATGATCGCCAGCGTGACAGCGGCCGAACCGGAGGCCAGGGCCAAAGCACCGACCCCGCCATCAAGGGCCGCCAGTCGTTGTTCAAGAACATCGCTGGTCGGGTTCATCAGGCGGGTGTAGATATTGCCCAATTGTTTAAGAGAAAAAAGATCAGCCGCGTGTTCTGCCGAGTCAAAGGTGTATGAGGTAGTCTGGTAGATCGGCACCGCGCGGGATCTGGTGGTTGGATCGGGCTGCTGACCGGCATGGAGGAGCAAGGTTTCGATAGCGTGGTGGTGTTGATCGGGCATGGGTCTCTCCTGGAAAAGTCGACGGATGTTTATAGTTTATTGATATGGTAGGAAAAGCATATTTAATTCTATAGCAGACAGATAAATAACCTGCAACAGGAATCTACGGATGAATTGTTTTTCTCTCGCCAGGACGATAACAATGTATCGGCCGGTGTAGTGCTTTTCCTTGTTCGCAAAACTCGCCTTCGGCTCAAACATTCCTCACGGCGTCTAAACACTACGCCGGCCGATTTCGTGTGCACCTGCACCATTTTTTCTGCTCTCCTTGGTGCCTTGGTGGCTAAAAGAATCGTTTATTGATCAGCTTTGACTGACCTTCAATGCCTGCTCTACGTCGGCAATAATGTCATCAATATGTTCGATACCGACGGATACACGGATCAGGTCAGGCGAAACCCCGGAAGCGATCTGTTGTTCCTCTGAGAGTTGGCGATGGGTGGTGCTCGCCGGATGGAGCACACAGGAGCGCGCATCTCCGACGTGTACCACCAGAGCAATCAGGCGACAGGCCTCCATAAATTTGATGCCTGCGTCTCTGCCGCCCTTGATGCCGAAGGTTAATACCCCGCTGCAGCCTTTAGGCAGATACTTCTGGCCTAAGTCGTAGCTCGGGTGACTTTTCAACCCGGGATAATTGACCCAGGTAACGCTTGGATGCTGCTGGAGATAGGCAGCTAGTGCCAGGGCATTGCTGCAATGACGCTCCATCCGCAGGGGGAGGGTGGTTAATCCCTGATTAAACAGGAAACTGTTCTGCGGTGCGGGGGTTGCTCCCAGGTCACGCATATATTGAACGCGAGCTTTGACAATATAGGCAGCGGGGCCAAAGGTGTCCATGTAGCGCAGACCATGGTAACTGGAATCAGGCTCGGTCAGTTCCGGATATTTTTGATCCCTGCTCCAGTCAAAGGTGCCACCGTCGACAATCACTCCACCGACACTGGTACCATGACCGTCGATATATTTGGTTGCTGAATGCACTACAATATTGGCTCCAAGTTCCAAAGGTTTGCACAGGTAGGGTGTGCCGAAGGTGTTATCGATAATCAACGGAACATTCATGCGTTTTGCCAGTTCGCTGAATTTGGCAAAATCCAGGACGTTCAATCCGGGGTTCCCAATGGTTTCGGCAAACAGACAGCGGGTTTCCGGTCGAAATGCCGCCTCCAACTCTTCCAGGGGCGCCTCCGGGTTGACAAAGCTGACCTCGACCCCCATTTTTGGCAGGGTATTGGCAAACAGCGAGTAAGTGCCGCCATAGAGGGTGCCGGTAGAAACCACATGCTGACCGTTACGACAGATATTGAGAATGGCCAGGGCTGATGCCGCCTGTCCCGATGAGGTTGCCAGGGCGCCAACACCCCCCTCCATCAGGGCAATTTTTCCTTCAAAAGCTGCGGTGGTGGGATTACTGATGCGCGTGTACATATGGTCGGGCAGTTCCAGATCAAAAAGCTTGGCCACATGGTCGGCACTGTCATATTTGTAAGTGGTGCTCTGACAAATGGCCGGAATGCGTGGTTCGGTCGGCTGGGGTTCATAGGTTCCCTGAACCGCCTGGGTTTCAATTCTCCAGTTTTTTTGCATGGAATGTCTCCTTGAATAATGTCATGGTATGTGTTGCAGTCTGGTAGCAATAATTGATGAAAGACAGATACTAGCAGATTGATTTTAAAAGCGAAACGTATCTGTTCAGCTCACTGATCGCCTGGCGCCGGTAGAAAGGGAACAATCATGACTTTAGACTTTTATACGCTTGTGACAACGGTAGCCCAATGGAGTGTTTTTGCCCTCGAATTGCTGGGGATCGGCATTATCATGCTGTTTTCGTTGTACGCAACTTTCTATAATCTTTACCTGTTAATAACAAAAGGTGCGAGTGAGGAGTTGTTTCATAGTTATCGCCTGCAGTTGGCGCGTGGCATTCTGCTGGGACTGGAGTTTCTGGTCGCGGCCGATATCATTAAAACCGTAGCTGTTGAACTCACTTTTTCCAGTGTCGGCATGTTAGCAGTCATTGTCCTGATAAGAACATTCCTTAGCTTTGCCATCGAAATAGAAATGAGTGGTTACCGGCCCTGGCAAAAAACAACAAAAATAATCCGGCAACAAGAATGATCTGGTGTGCATGAATGAAATTTGCCCTGCTTGAAGAAATCATTGCCGAGTTGCAAACGCAGATCGCCGGTGCACGGATATTAAAAATCCATCAGCCCGAAGCCGAGGTGCTGGTACTGCGTTTATGGAACGGAACAGATAATCTGCGTTTACTGGTTTCCGTCAAATCGGGACAGCAGCGTATTCACTTAACTCAAAGAGAATGGCTCAACCCGCATCAGCCACCACGTTTCTGCCAGTTGCTGCGTTCGCGGCTCAGTCGTATCGACCGGGTGCAACTGATTAATGATGATCGGGTGGTTCGGATGGATTGCCACGGACCCAAAGGCCCTTGCTTTTTGATGGTGGAAATGTTCGGCACCATCGGTAACATGATACTGATCGATCAGCACGACATCATTATTGATGTGCTGAAGCGCGACAGTGGCGCAGGTTCTGGCCGGCAACTATTAGCAGGAAAAGCCTACAGCTACCCTGATAAACCCGAAGGACCGATTGATTCGGCACAGGGTTCAGTGTCACTGCCGGAAAATTTCACCTGCTGGAGTGATTATCTTGATCAACAGGGAAATGACCCGTCTGCTGTTCCCACCCCTCAGGGGATACAACAGCGCCTGCGTCAGGCGATTGTGCGTCAGCAAAAAAAACTGACCAAGCGTTTTCAAAAAATCAGTGCAGAGCTGGAGCGCCAGCAGCAGGCACAAGAGGATAGAATCAAGGGTGATCTGCTTCTGGCGAATCTGCATCTGGTGAAAAAGGGGATGGAACAACTAAGCGTGGCAAACATATTTTCTAACCCGGCAGAAAACCTGGATATTCTTTTGGATACGCGTCTCTCCCCGCAACAGAATGCCCAGTACTATTTCAAAAAATATAAAAAAGGGGTGCGGGGCGTCGACCACAGCCAGCGCCGGCGCGCAGAAACCCAGGCCGAATTGCAGTGGTTGGGGGAATTACTCTATCAGCTGGAGGATCACCCTGAGCCCGCCGATCTGGAAGCCATCTATGCCGAGCTTGATGACGCCGGTCTGCTCAAGGGTCCTGACGTGCACCATAAAAAACGCACTCGCCCATCCAGTGCACCGCAGGAACTGGTCAGCCCTTCCGGAATCAAGGTTCTACGCGGCAGAAATAACCAGCACAACGATCAGTTGTCGGCCCGGCAGCTGAAAACCGGAGATCTCTGGTTTCACGCCAACGGTTGCCCCGGTGCCCATGTGGTGCTCAAGGCATCAACCGTTGCGGTGCCGATAACCGATGAGGATATCCTCTATGCTGCTAGTATCGCTGCGGGATATTCCAAGTCCCAACACGATGCCAGGGTCGAGGTGATGATGGCTACCGCAGAAAATGTCTCACGCCCGACGGGCGCTCGTCCAGGACTGGTTATCGTTAAAAAGTATAAGACCCTGATTGTAGCGCCTTTACGACCCTGATAGCCTTTGATGAAGGGATATTTTTTTTGTTGCAAACAAAAAATTCCTTTGTTATAACGTGCCCACGTTTCACGCCGAAGTGGTGGAATTGGTAGACACGCTAGGTTCAGGGTCTAGTGGGCGTAGGCCCGTGGGAGTTCGAGTCTCCCCTTCGGCACCAGACATTCAAAGAAGTCTTGCTAAGTATCTAACTTAGTGAGGCTTTTTATCTTTCAAAACCCCTCAAAAATACCTATTTAGTTCCCCTGCAGACACTATGACCATAATCAAGACACTTTTTTTACCCATTTAAAGACTGAACCGCTCCGGGTTTTCCGGAGACAGTTTTCGTTTGAGTCAGTCTGCACACCGACGTGAGTACCGTGACCGGTGAGCGACTCATTTTTTCCCCCTGGCGAAAACATCGGACTTCTCCGTCAACCTGCAGAGCTGAAAATGTGCTTGACGTTTTAACTGATTCCCAGTATTTTCCTCCGCTACATAGACATGGGTCACAGAAGGTCGCTTTGACAAGCTGTGCACAGATCACTTCAATTTTTTTGAAGTGTCCTGCTCATGTTAAAAATACATAGAAAAGTCCAAGTCAGTTAAGGACCGTCTGCGGGCGGGTTTAAACTCAAAGGGGCTGTTGATGCGTTACAGGCATTGACAGCCCCTTTTTTTATCTCTCAAAATCAAGGAGTACGGCATGAACATATCCAGTCTCAGTTATTCGTCCTTAAAAGGTTTGGAGTTGTTTCGACGCGGTAAGGTTCGAGATGTCTATGCCCCGGATGATCAGCACCTGTTGATCGTCGCTTGTGATCGCATCTCCGCCTTCGACCATGTCCTGCCAGACCCGGTTCCAGGCAAGGGGCGAATCCTGACGCAAATGTCAAATTTCTGGTTTAAAAAAACTGCCCATATTGTTCCCAACCATTTAATCGACGGTAATCCCGACAACAGCTATTACCCTGAGCTGGATTGGTACGACCCTGAACTCGAAGAACGGACGGTGTTGGTTAGAAAAACTGAACCGTTACCTATTGAAGCGATTGTTCGCGGGTACATTACCGGTTCCGGCTGGAAGGAGTACTGCCGTAGCGGAAAAGTCTGTGATATTCCTCTGCCGGAAGGACTGACCGAATCAGAAAGACTTCCACGGCCTATCTTTACCCCTTCGACCAAAGCGCAGTCCGGACACGATGAAAACATTTCCTTTGCTGAAGCAGCAGCTATCGTCGGTGAAAATATCGCCATGCTGGTTCAGGAAATCAGCATGGACCTCTATCGTTTTGCGGCTGACTACGCACTCGAGCGCGGAATCATCATCGCTGACACCAAATTCGAGTTCGGTCTGACCAATGATGGACAACTGCTACTGATCGATGAAGCCCTAACCCCCGACTCTTCACGCTTCTGGCCGGCTGAAGAGTACGCTGCCGGGCGCCCACAGGCCAGTTTTGACAAACAGTTTGTCCGCGACTACCTGGAATCCATCAAATGGGACAAAGAGCCTCCAGTACCAACCCTGCCGGAGGAAGTTATTCACAAAACCCAGGAAAAATACGCAGAAGCCTTGCGGCGACTGACAAGCTGATATGAACATCTTCCCCGTTATCGATGAGTTAACAATTAACGCGTCGAATACCAGCGAAATTAAAGTGCCGCCGGGCCAAGATCACGCCGCTCATATAAACGCCGCAGTACGCCTGCTTAGAGTCGGTCAGTTGGTTTCCTTTCCCACCGAAACGGTTTATGGACTCGGCGGCGATGCTCGTAGCACGGCTGCCCTAAAGCAGATATTTCAGCTTAAAGGGCGGCCGGCGGATCATCCTCTGATCGTTCATCTGGCTGACGTCGCACAAATAAACGAATGGGCTCAGGATATTCCGCCTACAGCATGGAAACTCGCTGAACGTTTCTGGCCAGGCCCTTTGACCTTGATTCTGAAAAAAGCTGCCGGGGTTTTGCCGCTGGTCACCGGTGGGCAGGACACTATCGGTCTGCGGGTACCGGCGCATCCATTGGCCTTGGAACTGTTGCACGCTTTTGGCGGCGGCCTGGCGGCACCATCGGCCAATCGTTTTGGTCGCGTCAGCCCAACCTGCCCTGAACACGTGCGAGCAGAATTTACAGATCAACTTCCTCTTGTCCTTGATGGAGGTTGTTGTCGGGTAGGGGTGGAATCAACCATCCTTAGCCTGGTGTCGGATAAACCCGTGCTCCTGCGTCCCGGAAGCATTTCTGCCACTGAGCTTGCTGAAGTACTTGGCTCTCGGCCCAGTATGCAGGATATACCCGGCGGTGTCATCAGGGCACCGGGACTGTTAAGGTCTCACTATGCAACACGGACACCTTTGGAAGTTATCAATGGTCCGGGGCTGTTGCTGCGGCTGAAAAAGCTTCGAACCCAGGGAGTGCGCGTGGGCTGCATGATCCTTGACCAATTATCCCTTGAGATGGGTCACCCCAATTACAAACATATCATTACCATGCCGAACGAGCCGCAGGATTACGCCAGAGGATTGTACCGTGGCATGCGCAACCTGGATTGCGGGAACTATGACCTGTTGCTGGTCGAGGAGCCCCCGCAAACGGAAGGGTGGGTAGCTATCAATAACAGGCTGCAACGAGCAGCCACCAACAAAATAATGACAGGAGAAATGGCATATGACAGATAACAATTCAGACCCGGCATTCCAAGATACCATTCTAGTCGGTATTCTTACCGGCAGCCCCAATGACCTGCCGAAGGTGGTTAAGGTCCGTGACACCCTGGAGGAACTCGGTATCCGCAGCGAGATCGTGGTCGCCTCGGCACACCGCACCCCCGACAAGGTTTTTGCCTATCTCGATCGCGCCCATGCCGAGGGGGTGCAGGTGTTGATCGGTTGTGCCGGGGTTGCTGCGCATCTGGCCGGGGTGATTGCTGGCCATACCCGCCTGCCGGTCATCGGGTTACCACTTGGCAACGGCCCCCTCTCCGGGTGGGACAGCCTCCTCTCTACGGTACAGATGCCGCCCGGAGTGCCTGTTGCAACGGTGGCGGTAGATGGATCACGCAACGCAGCGATCCTGGCTGCACGCATCCTGGCATTGAAATATCCCGCCATCGATGCCGCCCTGGAGCAGTTGGCCGAACAGGAACGACAGCGCTATGACCAGACCGCAGACGAAGCACTGGCGGCGACAAAAGCGACCTCCTAAAGGTAAGGATAAGGTCATGACCAAACGCTTGATGTCAGGTAATGCGGCCATTGCCCGAGGTGCATACGAGGCCGGGGTCAAGGTCGCTTCGGCCTATCCGGGAACCCCCAGTACAGAGATTCTGGAGAACCTTGTCAACTACCCCACTGTTGATGCTTCCTGGGCTCCTAATGAAAAGGTTGCTCTGGAGGTCGGCATCGGAGCCTCCTTTGGCGGTGTTCGGGCCCTGGTGACCATGAAGCATGTTGGTGTGAACGTGGCGGCTGATCCCCTGTTTACCCTTTCCTATATCGGTGTCCGTGGTGGCCTGGTACTGGCGTGCGCAGACGATCCCGAAATGCATTCTTCCCAGAATGAGCAGGATAGCCGCAACTATGCCAAGTTCGCCAAAGTGCCGATGTTTGAACCGGCTGATAGTGAGGAGGCTCGCGCCTTCACCCGTCTGGCGTTCGACGTCAGCGAACAGTTTGACACGCCGGTCATGCTGCGCTCGAATACCCGGATATCTCACGGCAAGTCAATCGTCAATCCGCAGGAACCGGTTGCTGACCTGCCTCAACCGGGATTAGTACGCGACCCTGACAAAATGGTCATGCTCCCGGCCAATGCCCGCAACCGGCATCCATTGGTCGAACAGCGGATACTCGACCTTGAAACCTGGGCCTGCGGACAGCCATTCAATCGTGTCGAAATCGGCAGCAGCAAAATCGGCGTCATCACTGCAGGGATTGCCTACCAGTATGCTCGCCAGGCACTGCCACAGGCACACATCCTCAAGCTTGGCATGGTCTACCCACTGCCGAAGCAATTGATCCACGACTTTGCCGCCCGCTGCGATACCCTCTACGTGATCGAAGAGCTCGATCCTTTCATCGAGGAACAGATCCGGGCCATGGGGATACGGGTCATCGGCAAAGAACTGATCCCGATCTGTGGTGAACTGACGCCGGAACGGCTTGAAGCGGCGTTGCATGGCACCAGGCTAGATGTGGCCACCGTACATTCCGAATCTCTGCCCGGCAGGCCGCCGAATATGTGCGCCGGATGCTCTCATCGAGGAGTATTCCTTACCCTGAAGCGCCTGGGCGCTTATGTGACCGGGGACATCGGTTGTTACACCCTCGGCTTCCTGCCACCGCTATCGGCCATGGATACCTGTGTGTGCATGGGCGCGGGGATCAGCAATGCCACCGGTTTGATCAAGGCAGTTCCGGAACAGGAGCGACACAAGGTGGTCGGGGTGATGGGAGATTCAACGTTTCTGCATACCGGCATCAACAGCCTGATTGACATGATTTACAACGGCGGTCGTGGCACCGTGGTGTTGCTCGACAACCGCATAACCGCTATGACCGGGCGTCAGGAAAATCCGGGGTCAGGCTATACCCTGGCGGGGATAGAGAGTCCTCCCATCGACTTGCAGGCCTTGTGCCGGGTGCTCGGCGTCAAGCATGTTCAGATGATCGACCCCTATGATCTGGCCCAGACAGAGCAGGTGCTTCGACAGGAGATGACGCGCCCGGAGCTATCGGTTGTTATCGCCAAGCGCCCCTGCATGCTGGACCGGCGTCATGGCCCCGAGCCGGTACCGCCCCTTAAGGTTATTGAAGAGCAATGCAGCGCCTGCAAGATCTGTATGAAACTGGGCTGTCCGGCTCTGACCTGGCAGCAGCAACACAACACGCCGAAAGCTCACATCGACCCACAACTGTGCAGTGGCTGCAAGCTGTGTCAGCAACTGTGCAAATTTGCAGCGATCGAGGTTCATAATGAATGATGATGTCCGCAATATCCTGCTGGCCGGGGTCGGTGGGCAGGGGATCCTGCTGGCCAGCGAACTGCTTGCCGAAGTGCTGTTGTTGGCCGGTTATGATGTCAAAAAGAGCGAAATTCACGGCATGTCGCAGCGTGGCGGCAGTGTCACCTCCCACGTGCGTTACGGCAGCAACGTGCTGTCGCCCTTGATCAAGCAAGGGGAAGCGGACATTCTGTTTGGATTTGAATTACTTGAGACCTACCGCTATCTACCGATGTTACGCTACGGTGGTGACGTTTTTGCCAACAGTCAGCGTATCCTGCCGGCACCGGTAGCCATTGGCGCGGCCGACTATCCCCAAGAAATTCAGAGTAAAATACGTCATGACTGCCCGGATACTCACTTTGTCGACGGGTTGACACTGGCGTGTCGAGCCGGTCATCCACGAACCGTCAATATGGTACTGCTTGGGGCCATGTCAACAGCTCTGGATATTCCCGATACGCTCTGGCATGAAGCCATCACTGAAAAAGTGCCGCCGCAACTTTTGCAGGAAAATCTATTCGCCTTCCAGCTTGGCCATGACAGCCAGGCCAATGCATTAGAAACAATTCAACCAGGAGGATAACCATGCGGGACGTCAATAAATTTATTTCCGGATTCAAGCGTTTTCAGAGTGACTGGCTGGGACCTGACGCCGGCCTTTTTGACAAGCTGAGAAAGGGGCAATCCCCCTGTACGATGGTGATCGCCTGCAGCGATTCGCGCGTGGATCCACTCTTTCTTACCAATAGCCACCCTGGCGACCTGTTTGTTGTCCGCAATGTTGCCAACCTTGTGCCACCCTGCGAGCCGGACGCTGGACACCACGGTGTCAGTGCCGCTCTGGAATATGCCGTGTGTCATCTGGAAGTCGATAACATCATCGTGATGGGTCACTCGCAATGTGGTGGCATCAAGGGATTGATGGAGGGAGTCTGCGCCTGTAGTGAAAACTCATTTATCGGCAACTGGGTCGGTATCGCACAAAATGCAAAGGACAAGGTCCTGGAGGATTTACCGGAAAAACCGATTGAAATGCAGGCCAGCGCTTGCGAGAGGGCAGCCATCCTGCTCTCGCTTGAAAACCTTATGACCTTCCCCTGGGTCAGAGAACGTATTGAAAAAGGGCGTTTAGCTCTGCACGGCTGGTATTTTGACCTGCAAGCAGGTACCTTGTCCGGATATTCTGCCAGCAGTCGACATTTTGAGATTATCAGTTAAGCACACTGTTCGATCTCAGTAGATATTTGCGCATTTAGAGTCCTGTTGTGGATCACCGCCTGAAAACGAAAATCCCGCCTGACGATCTAGGCGGGATTTTCTGATGTCCCTTTCCCATCATCCCCACCCGTAAATTATCCAGTACCCTCTGTGTTATTTCAGATTGTTTTGATTTTTTACCAATAAGGAGAAATTTATCTGTAGACGGCCATCTGTAATCGCTGGATCTTGGTAAACCCGGATTTACGTGGAATCATGTGAAAAAAAAACAACTGAACCGAAAAAAATATTCATTTGTCAGTCCCAGTCAGATTTTTGTCAGATATCATATTTATACTGATCATCTATTTAGAGGTAGTTCTTTCCATGCAACCAGGTCAGGGAGCACAGTGTGCAAAAAAAAACCGCGTTGTTAATGGATGACGATCTGGAGCATCGTCAGCAGATGATGGAAATTCTGACAGCCATAGGTTATGTGGTTCACATGTTTTCCAGTCCAATATCCTATATGTTACGACGTGAGGGTCATTTTTGTTCTAAAAGAAAGCACTGCTTCGATTTGATTCTCGTCGGTAACCAATTGCCGGGAATGAGCGGTGTCGATTTTTTGCAACGCATCAAGCATAGTGGTTGCAGTTTGCCTGATCAATATAAAGCTGTCTTTTGTAGTGATTTAACGCAACAGCATTTACAAACAGCAAAAGATCTTGGCTACCGTCTTTTTAAAAAACCGACATCGCACGATGAAATCAGGCTTTGGCTTGATAAGTGAAGGTTTAGTATATTAAACCGATTCACCCCGCCTTGTTTTATTCTAATTTTTGCTATGTATTTTAATAGACAGCTCTTTCCTTGCGATTATGGGATCTGTAAGCTGGTCTGGTACGCTTGGATCGTTTGTTCCCTTGCTTTTTATCCACTTTCTGTTAAATTGGTATTCTGGTTTTTTTTATCCATTCAGAAAATGATTCAAAGAAATATAAAAAAACAATAAAAACAATAATATATATAAAAGGGGGCTAAATGAAGTATCTACTTGTTCTATTCACCTTTGGTTTGCTCGTAGCCTGTTCAGGTCAGACGCCCCAGGAGCTGGTTGCAGAAGGCGATCGACTCAAAGCGGAAGGCAATGTGCGTGGAGCCATTGTACTTTACAAAAATGCCCTGGAAAAGGACGCCAATGATCTTGCTGCCCGCATCGGTTTGGCGTCAGCCTATCGTGCAAGTGGCTCACTCGATCTGGCGGAACAGGAGTTTCAGAAGGTTTTACTGCAGAATCCTTCTTCCCATGACACTTTACTTCAGTTGGCTGCTATTGCCATCGACCGGGGGGATGCACAAAAGGGTTTGGCCAATATTGAGCGATTCCATTCAGCAGTTTCACCCAGCGCAGAGTCGTTAACCCTTGAGGGTCGGGCTCACGGCGTTTCAGGGGACCATGCTGAGGCAGAAAATCTATTCAATAAAGCTATCGTGCTTAACCCTTCCTATGCACCAGCCCACCTGAATCTGGCGAAGATCTATTTGCAGCGTAACGATCTGTCCCGTGCCGAGCAACGTTTACGTGAAACCATTTTGTTTGATGAGCGACTATTTGAAGCTTATTTTTTATTGGCTCCGCTGGTAACTGCCAGGGGAGAAATTGAGTCCGCCCTGCAACTTTATCTGGATGTGGCTGCGATTGAACCCCGTCAGTATTATGCCCTTTATATGGCAGGCATGTTACAGCTTGATCTCGGCGATTTTGCAGCTGTCGAAAAAACCGTCGCGCAATTTGATCAAAATTTTCCTGATCGTCCTGAAGGTTCTCGCTTAGAGGGGATGCTACTCTATCGCCAGGGAAAATACGATGATGCCAGGGTTGCTCTGGAGCAATCTTTGCGTACTGAGCAGCATCCACTGACCTATCTGTTTCTTGGTTTGAGCCACTATTCACTTGAGCGCTTTGAGCTGGCCCTGAATCAATTTCAGAATGCCCTCGATATCAGCCCTGAATTTGAACGGGCACGGGTGCTGGTGGCACTGACCCTGCTTAAGCAGGAACGTATAGATGATGCCATTACCCAGATCCAGCGCGTCGTTCGCAACAATCCCAATAACGCTTATGCGCGCAATATTCTCGGCAGCGCATTGCTGGCTGCCGGTCAGCTTGATCGTGGCATGGCTGAATTGGAAGCAGCAACCAACCTTGACCCAACTCTGGTGGAAGCGCATCTGCAACGTGGGGCGATTCGTTTGTCGCAAGGGGAACTTAGTGCTGGAGAGGAAGATCTTATTCGTGCTGTTCATGTCGCCCCGGAGTTGCTCAACAGCCGATTAATGCTGGTAACCCATTACCTGCGGCAAAAAAATTATCCTGCGGCGATTGAAACCCTGAACGAAGGAATGACCGGTACCTCGCAGGATGCCCTGCTTAATAATTACCTGGCGGCAGCTTACTTTTCCCAGAATCGACCACAACAGGCCATCGTCGCCCTGCAAGCAGCTCAAAAAGCTAATCCTGATTACCTGACCCCGTACTTTAACCTGGCCTCCTATCATGCATCGCAGTCCGATTATGACCAGGCGCTGGAACAACTTAATGCCGTGCTCAGTCGAGAAGCTGACAATTTAAGGGCCTTGCTTGGCAGCGCTGCCATCTTCAATGTGCAGGGGCGAAATGACGATCTGGAATCCGCCTATCGACGAATTGAGGCGACGGGGGCTGAGCAAGGCTTTGTCGCCACCGCCCAGTATCGCCTGCGTCAGCGTGATCTGTCTGCAGCTCTGGCGGTGGTTGATCGAGGCTTGCAACTTCATGGCCGCTCTGCCCCTTTACTGGAAATCAAGGGAGCACTGCATCAACAACAAGGAGAACTCGGCGCTGCTGAAACAGCCTTTGTCAATCTGGCGTCTGTCGCTCCGGAGCGTGGCAACACCTTGTTGTGGCGCCATTACATGACCAATAACCAGCGCGATAAAGCTGTTATACTGGTTGAGGATTTGCTTCGTTCCCATTCCGGGCAGGAATATCCCTATCTGCTCGCGTCCTCCCTGCATCTGGCGTCAGGGGATACCGCTACCGCGACCAATCTGCTCCAGCAGGGAATCAGCAGACTGCAGCGCCCCTCACGTCTGCAGTTGCAACTGGCCGCCATTTTTGAGCAGTTGCAGGAGGTGGAGCGAGCAGAACAGTTATATCAACGCATTCTCAGCTCCGATCCAACCTTTGCTCCGGTTCATGTTGCGATGGGCACTCTGGCAGAACGTAAAGGCAACAAAGGGGCTGCGCGTGATCATTACCAGGAGGCCCTGGGTCACGATCGCGATAACGTGGTTGCCCTGAACAACCTCGCCTATATTATGGCTGACAATTTTGGTGAAGATCGGCAGGCTCTCGATTATGCCATGCGTGCTTACCAGTTGCGTCCCAATGACCCGCGCGTCATGGATACCCTGGGGTACATTCTGGTTAAAAATGAGCGTGCAGAGGATGCTTTGAACCTGTTGCAGCAAGCCCATGCGCTGCTTCCGGATATTCCGGTGGTGGCCATTCATCTTGCCCAGGCAAAAATTGCCCTGGGGGATAAGGAATCTGCTCGTACATTGCTCGAACAGGTTCGCGATACCGCTACAGCAGAAGATGCAGCAACCGCGAGGAGAATACTGGGCCGGCTTTAAGGGAGCGGTTGATGATCCGACCATCTTTTTTATTGCAGTTGTGTGACGCTTTTCTGGCCGTTGTCTGTCTGGTTCTCGCACAATTTCTGCGGTTTGGAGAATTGAGCATTGAAACACTGCTATTTGACGGTGGTATGCTCAAACTGGTGGCCTGCGTTATTGTTGTTGTTGCCGTCTCATACCTGTTTAACCTGTATGAATTTCAGCAATTTAACAAGCCACAGAAGATCGCTGCCAAGATCTTTTTTGCGATGGTGGTGTCTCTTCTTGTTCTGTCAGCGCTGTTTTATATTCTGCCCGGGCTCGGTTTCTGGCGCGGGGTATTGCTGATCAGTTTGCTGTTGTTTGCTTTGTGCCAAATGATGGTGCGCCTTTTGATCCGCAAATTTTCTCGGGCGTCAATCTTTGCCAACCGGGTATTGATTGTTGGTGCCGGTCATCTGGCACAAAAAATTGCCGGGATTGTGCCGACTGATCACAACATGCACAGCTATATCCGTTTTGTTGCCTGTACTGACAGGGACCCTGTTGTTGATCCGGAGCTGATTGTCGGTCACATCAATGATATTGACCAGATTGTCCATGATTACCGACCCCAAAAGATGGTCATCGCCCTGGTCGAGCGGCGCGGAAATCTGCCACTCAAGGAGATCATGCACAGCAAATTGCGCGGTGTCGAAGTATACGATGCTGCCGCTTATTATGAGCATGTCTGCGGCTGCCTGATGATTGAAGAAATGCATCCAAGTTCTTTTATCTTCAATCAGCGTTTTCGCATGACCCCCTTTATGCGCAGCTACAAGCGCATATTTGATGTCTCTCTGTCGGTGATGGGGTTGCTGGTAACAGCACCTTTTTTCCCTTTGATTGCCCTGGCGATCATCATCGATTCCAAGGGGCCTATTTTCTACAAGCAACTACGTGTTGGTGAAAACGAGCATGAATTTTTCGTATATAAATTTCGCACCATGAGTGACGGCGCAGAAAAAGATTCCGGTGCGGTGTGGGCACAGAAAAATGATCCGCGGGTTACCCGGGTCGGGCAATTCATGCGCAAAACCCGTATTGATGAGATTCCCCAACTCTACAATGTACTCAAAGGGGATATGAGTTTTATCGGCCCGCGCCCCGAACGCATGACTTTTGTTGAGCGGTTGAAAGAGTCAATCCCCTTTTATTCGACCCGGCACTTTGTCAAACCGGGGGTTACCGGCTGGGCCCAGGTACGCTATCCTTATGGTGCATCCGATGAAGATGCTCTGGAAAAACTACGATACGATCTTTATTACATCAAGAATTACTCAATTGGCCTCGATTTCAAGATTGTCCTCGATACCATTCGTGTCGTTACTTCAGGTTTTGGCGGGAGATAAACAATGAAAACTTTTGGATTAGCATGGGTGATCGTTCTGGTTGTGGTGTTAACAGCGGCAGTTGCTGAAGATTACCGTATCGGCAGTGGTGACGTGCTGGAAGTTTCGGTCTGGGGTGTCCCCGAGATGAGTCGTACCGTGACCGTGCGTCCGGATGGAAAAATCACTTTGCCGGCGGTGGGCGATGTCGTTGCCGATGGCGTGGTACCGATGGAGTTGAGTCGTCGCATTGCCAAAGTCGTTGAAGATTACGTTAAACAACCGGTGGTGACCGTCTCGGTTCAGCAGATCCGCAACAATCGGGTTTACGTCACTGGTGGAAGTGTCTCACGGGTTTTTGACATGACCCATCAGATGACACTGCTGAAATTACTCAGCGAGCTTGGTGATTTCAGTAACGCAGATCTGCGTAAAGCCTATTTGTCCAGATCGGGAGAGAAGGTGCCGGCAGACTTCTTTGCCCTTTATTTTAAAGGGGATCTGGACCAGGACGTGGCACTGCAGGCAGAAGACATAATATTTATACCGAGTAATCTCAGTAATATTGTTTATGTGTTGGGAGCGGTGAACACCCCGCAACCGATCCAGTATGTTGAAGGGATGCGGGCATTGGATGCAATTCTGGGTGCCGGTGGTTTTTCAGACTTCGCCCGGGAGAATTCTGTATCGATTATCCGGGAAGGGGAGGAAAAGATCGGCATTGACCTGCGTAAAGTGCGTCGTGGTCAGGACATCGAGCAGAATGTTCTGTTGCGGCCGGGTGACTACGTTATTGTTGACGAAAGCCTCTTTTAAGGACTTCTAGAAGATGAAAGATACCCTGAAACAGATTTTAAGTTATCTGTATGCCCTCTATCGCTATAAATACCTCTTTGTCGCGGTATCCCTGCTGGTGATGACCGCCATTGGTGCTTACAGCCTCACCCTGCCTAAAATCTATCAGGCCGATACCACGGTCTTTATTGAAAGTAATGTCATTGATGAGTTGGTTCGCGGAATTGCCATTACCCCGCAGATCGAAGATCGGGTCAGGGTACTGCAAGCTGCTATCTTGAGTCGAGACATGATTATCAAAACCCTCGAGGAACTGAATTCCGAGATATTTACCAAAAGCGATGCGGAACAACAGGAGTATATTTCAAGGTTACAACAAAGAACCCGGATCAACATTACCCGTCAGATGGATCGTTTTACCGTGTCCATTGAGGATACGGATCCACGCTTCGCCCAGCAATTTATCAATACCCTGGTTGGTCTTTACGTGGAAGAGAGTCTTTCCGCCACCAGGGAAGAAACCTTCGGCGCCAACCGTTTTCTGCAGGAGCAGATCGATTCGTTTAAACTCAAACTGGAGGCAGCAGAGGACAAGATTATCGACTTTCGCAAGCGTCAGGGGATCTATTTTTCCATCGACGAAGCGGCCACCCTGGCGAACATTCGTCAGATGTTGACCCAGGTCGAGGAGATTGAACTGACCCAGGATACCCTGCAGGCTCGTCAGGCACAACTCGTCGATCAAATGAATCGGACCAGTCCGACGGTTGATATGGTCAGTGAGTCGGCCGAAAATAATCGCCTGATGGAAATGGAAACCCGACTCAGCAACCTGCTCCTGCGTTACACTGAAAACTACCCGGAAGTGATCCGTCTGAAGTTTGAAATTGAGGCTCTGAAACGACGCATGCTGGATCCTGAAGCGGCCCAGCAGGAGCGTGGCAGTACCCGCATGACCTCTCTGAATCCCCTCCATCAGGACCTCCAGAGTCAACTCTATGAAGTTGAAGCAGAACTTTCTTCTCTTGAAGCCCGCAAAAAGAATTTGCAGCAGAATATTGCCAATCGTGAGCAGGAACTCAAAGAAGTCCCAGAGGCCCAGAAAGAACTGGCCATTCTGATGCAGGAACGTGATTCCTATCGCAGCATATATAACGACCTGTTAGCCCGGATGGGTCAGTCAGAAGTCTCGACGCAGATGGAAGTTGCCAACAAAGCTTCAACTTTCCGCGTCGTGGACCCGGCAGTGCTGCCACAGGTTCCCACATCCCCCGATATGTTCAGAATGTTGCTGCTCGCTGTCGCTGGTGGGTTTGGTTGCGGCCTTGGGCTGATTTTTCTGCTGGAAAATATGGACAGTCGCCTCCGTGATGTCTCCGTACTGGAAGATATGGGGCTTGATGTCCTGGCTGTCGTACCCAATATTTCCGATCCTGCGGTGTTGAAGCGACGTTTTGTCGGGGATGTTTTTCTGTTCGGTGCCGGCAGCATTTATCTGGTCGGTTTTGTCGGGGCGTTTCTTTTTTCTGATCGAATTATTTCTCTTGTAACCTCCTTGATGACGGGTTGATAAACGCATGAGTCGTATAGAAGAAGCATTAAAAAAAGCAGCCAGCTTACGCCAGGCACCTTCTGCAGGGTCTCCGGACCAGGAGGGCGGAGCCGAGGTTGTGCGTGGACCGTATCAGGTCAAGACCATGAAACAAAAAGTCAGTGCGCTGCTTGATGTTGTGCCGCTGAAAATTGAGCATTTGATGCTTGCTACCGCCCGTGACGAAAAGACCGCGGTGGTTGAGGAATACAACAAGCTGCGCTCGACCCTGATTGCCCTGACCAGCGGCGAGAGTTTTGCAAACACCATCATGGTGACCAGTACCGTCAGCGAGGAAGGGAAAACCATGACGGCGCTGAATCTGGCCATCTCTCTGGCCAAAGAACACGATCATACCGTGTTGCTGGTAGATACCGATCTGCGCCGTCCGTCGATTCATCGTTATCTCGACATCAAACCGGAGGTCGGACTGGTGCATTGCCTGCGTGACAACCTGCCGATTGAAAAGGCACTGATCAAAACCGGGGTGGGCAAACTGGTTCTCCTGCCTGCCGGCGAAGCCATCAAAGATCCGGTTGATCTGTTGTCGTCAAACCGGATGAAAGCGATTGTCAAGGAACTTAAGCAGCGCTATCCCGAGCGCTATGTGATTTTCGATACCCCGCCGGCACTTCCCTTTGCTGATGCCGGAGTTCTGGCAGGCATTGTCGACAGCACCTTGTTTGTCGTTCGGGAAGGCAAGGCCAAGCTTGAAGATATTGTTGAGACCCTTGAGGAATTCAAGCGTCACCATCTGCTCGGGGTTGTCTACAACGATGCCCACAGCTTTGTTAATCGGCAGAGTTATTATTATGGCAACTATTAAAAGTTTCAGAGAGGAAGCCTCAATGAAAACATTCAAGCTATTGACTGTGGCCACGGTATCTGTCCTTGGAATATTGTTTTCTTCTTTTGCCTGGGCAGCGATAGAATTCACACCACGTTTCAGTTTGTCAGAAGAATACAATGACAATGTTTTTCTGTCAGACAACAACCGGGAAGATGACTGGATAACCACTGTTGAGCCGGGAATTGCCTTGCTTTATCATCAGCGGTCGCTGGAATTGTCCCTCGATTATTCTCTGCGTTACCGCAAATACAAGAATAACAGCGAGGAGGATCAGGATAGTTTGCGCGATATCCAGCGGGGTGCGGTGGACGCCGTGCTTTTTGGCGGTCGACCCTTTACCCTGACGGCGCGTGGTACAATCACCCGTGAAACCCTGAACGAGCGTGATCGCGATCTCGAATTCAACGATACTGTTGATCGGTCAACCGTCTATCGCGCTTCAGTGACACCGGAATATCGCTGGCGGATGACACCAACCCTGACAACCGTCATCGGTTACAGTTTGAATATGGTCGACTATGCCGACAGTGAAGGGGACGATTACCTGGAGCATGTAGGGCAGTTCAGCATCGAAAAAAACATTTCCCAGGCTCTGGATATCTGGGCCCGCTATCAGTACACCGAACATGACAATGATGAGGATCTCGAAGACTTTGACCGTCACGAAGCTTCCGTTGGTGGACGTTACCAGCTCGGCGCCCGTACCTCTTTAGCTGCTATGGTCGGACGCAGCAAGGTGGAATATGACTCGGGACTGGATAGTGAAAATACCATCTGGTCGACCGACCTTAGCTACCTGTTGACAGACTCTGTGACCCTGGCCCTGCTTTACAGTCAGGATTATGAGATCACTGCCACAGATGGCTTGTCCCGCTCACGGGAGGCACGTTTTTCAACCACTTTTACTCGCCCGCTCACCAGTGTCTCCACAGCTGTTTTCTGGCGAGAACTCGATTTTTTTCGGGATGATCGCGTCGATGAATCCTATGGAGCAACCCTTGGCTTGACCCGTCAGTTGTCCCAAGCCTTTTCAGTCGGTACGGATGCCGGTTATGAACGCGCTGATAACCGTGGTCCCGATGAAAAGTTCCATCGTTATACCTTTGGAGCCAACCTGGGATTTGACTATCGACGTTTTTTAACGACCCTCGGCTATCGTTATCGTCTCAACGATTCCGATATCTCCGGTAATGATTATCGCAACAACATTGTCACTCTCAGCGCAACAGTACGGTTTTAACTTATGATGGCGTCGCAAAAATTCACCAACTGCTGTGTTGCTGCGGCTATTTCACTGCTTCGACGTACGTAAGTACGCCTCATTGCTCAATAATCGCGCGCCTTGCATTTGGCGCTTTTTGCTTAGCCATCTCAATTGACACTTTTTGCGAAAGCATCAAACTATGTATACTGAATTTTTTCAACTTAGCGCCAAACCTTTTGATCTGCTGCCCAATCCACAATTCCTGTATTTGAGCAAGGGCCACCGCAAGGCATTGAGCTATCTGCAATACGGGGTTCAGGAGCGTGCCGGATTCTCTCTGCTGACCGGCGAGGTTGGTTCCGGAAAAACAACCTTGCTGCGCGATATCATTAATAAGATCAGTTCAGAAATGACCCTGGCCATGGTTTTCAATACCCGTGTTGACGGGCGTCAGCTCATTGCCCTGATTAACGATGATTTTGGAATGAAAACCGAGGGCAAAGATAAGGTCCAGCTGCTCAACGAGCTCAATGATTTTCTCCTGCAGGAAAATACTGCCGGTCGCCAGGTCATTATTATTATCGACGAGGCGCAGAATTTATGCGAAGAAGCCCTCGAAGAGATCCGGCTGCTCTCTAATCTTGAAGCTGATAATTTCAAACTGGTGCAGATTATTCTCGTCGGTCAACCGGAGCTTAAGCAGATCATTGCGCGTCCTTCACTGCGTCAACTGCGTCAACGCATCAGCATCAGCTGCCATTTGAACCCCCTGAACCGGGAAGAAATCGAGGAGTACATCCTGCATCGCCTCGGCACGGTTGGGAAGCGTGACTGTGTCAGTTTTGAAGAAGGGGTTTTTGATGCCATCTTCAAATTCAGTGGCGGCATTCCAAGACTGATCAATCTGATCTGTGATTTTTTGATGCTTTCGGCTTTTGTTGAAGAAACCCGCGATATCGATATGGATATGGTTCATGATGCGATCAATGAACTTTCCTTTGAAGAAGAATATCGGGCCGGCGCTGAAGAGCGGGGGGAGACTGCACCTGCTGATAATATCTCTCCAGCGCGACGGATTATCACCGGTTCAAGCCTTGACGACAGGGTCTCCCGGATTGAAGAAAATTACGCCAAACTCAGTTCTGCCCGCTCGCAAAATGAAGCGATTATCGAACGTTTGTCGAGCCAGGGGAGTATCCTTGAATACCTAATCAACCAGCAACATAAGCAGTTCGGTGAGATAGAGGAACAAATGAAAAAAATATCAGCCCAGGTTGAGCGCTTACGCCAGGCTGTCCTGACCGATAACCGCCGCGCTGCCAATCCGGATGTCGTCAAACTCGAATCGATTGTGCGCAAGGATAATTTGTAATAAATCAAAAAAATAGCTCTCACAGAGACACAGAGGCCACTGAGAATGTTTCATCAGAAGATATGAAGGCAGATAGTTATTAACAGGATATTGGGTTTAAAGTCTTAAAACATAACAGATGGGTTGGTTTTTGTCTCTGTTTTGTCTCGGCTTAATATTGATGTTCTTGTCGTCTTTGTGTCTTTAGAGAGCGTAGCGAACGAGTGTGAGGAAAGGTTTGAGGAAGGGCATGAAAATTCTTGTAACCGGTGGCGCCGGTTTTATTGGTTCTCATTTGGTGGATTTGCTGTTATCGCAGAATCATCAGGTCGTGGTTCTTGATAATTTCAGCACCGGTAAACTGAATAATCTCCCCGGCGCTGATCGCGCGCTGAGCATCGTTAATGGCGATATCCGTTCTTGCGACACAGTCGAACAGGCAGCAACCGGCTGTGATGCCATTGTTCATCTGGCAGCAGTGGCCTCGGTTCAGGCTTCCGTAGATGATCCCGGCGGCACCCATCAGGTCAACCTGGTTGGTACCCTCAACTTGCTTGAGGCTGCTAAAAAGCAGGGGATCAGGCGTTTTGTCTATGCCTCGTCAGCGGCTGTTTATGGTGATACCAGAGACTTGCCGGTCAGCGAAACGACTCAGCTTAAGCCCCTGACTCCTTACGCTGCCGACAAGCTCGCCGGTGAACACTATATCGAGTTTTATCGTCGCCAATATAACCTCGAGCCCGTTATTTTCCGTTTTTTCAATATCTTCGGCCCTCGGCAGGACCCTTTATCCCCTTATTCCGGGGTCATCAGCATCTTTTTGCAGCGGGCCCTGGCTCATCAGGCGATCACTGTTTTCGGTGATGGTGAGCAGACCCGCGATTTTGTTGATGTTGCCGACCTGGTTCGGCTACTGGAGCATGCTGTCACTATGGCTGAATCGGTCGCTGAACCGATGAATGTCGGTAACGCAAAACAGACCAGTCTTAATCAACTGCTGGCCGCTATCCAGGATTTTGCAAGTCATCCATTGGACATCCGCTACAGCGAACCACGCCCCGGAGATATCCGTCATTCCTGCGCCGACAACCAGCGAGTCAAAGAGCAGATGGGCTTTCACAACCAATACACAATCGCCGACGGGTTGAAACGTACCTGGGAGTGGATGAAAAACGATCAGGGATCAGAAAGTACTTAAATCAGCCTCACACAGAGGCACAAAGTCACAAAGATTATGGAAAAAGAGGGGGAGGGGATGCAGGAAAATGAAATTGGAAAACATGTTGTTGATTGCGCAGTAAAAATTCATATGGCAACAGGTCCGGGACTCTTGGAAAGTGTATATGAGGTAATTCTGGCATATGAACTGCGTGCACGTAATCTTCAGGTTGAGTGCCAAGTTCCAATCCCTTTGATTTATAAAAATATTAAATTCGATGAAGGTTTCAGGGCCGATATCGTTGTCGAAAAAAAGGGTTATTTTAGAATTGAAGTCGGTTGAAAATCTCATGAATTCCCATAAAAAACAGGTGCTGACGTACTTGAAAATGACCGGTTTTAAACTTGGCTACCTTTTGAATTTTGGTGAAGAAAGAATGATTGATGGAGTTTCCAGAATTTTAAACGGTTATTTGGAGTGATCTTCGTGCCTCAGTGCCTTTGTGTGATATGACAGATTTTAAAAAAAATATAACTAACTATCTCACCATCGACGTTGAAGACTACTTCCACGTCTCAGCATTTGAAAATATCTCACCGCCGGATACCTGGGGTACGCGTGAGTGCCGGGTTGAGGGTAACACCGATTTGATTCTTGATATCCTCGATGAACACAACACCAAAGCAACCTTTTTCATCCTCGGGTGGGTAGCTGAACGCTACCCACACCTGACCAAAAGTATCGCAGATCGTGGTCACGAAATAGCCTGTCACGGTTATCTCCATCAACGCGTGGCCCTGATGGAGCGCGACACCTACCGCCAGGATATCCGCCGTGCCAAAGCCCTGCTCGAAGACCAGAGCGGTCAGGCGGTCAACGGTTATCGGGCGCCCAGTTATTCCATTACCCGCCGGACCTGCTGGGCTTTTGATGAACTCATTGATGCCGGCTTCACCTACGATTCCAGCATCTTTCCCATGTACCACGATTTCTACGGTATTCCCGACTGGCCGCGATTTGCCGGTTACGCTGTCAACAAGGGTGACGAGTGGATAGCGGCTGACCATCCTGCAGCAAATGGACGATCTATCAGGGAGATTCCCATCACCACCTTGAATCTGGCCGGGAAGAATCTGCCTATCGCCGGGGGAGGATATTTCCGCCTTCTTCCATATCATGTTACCCGTTGGGGTCTTAGGCAAATCAACAACAAGGAGCAGCAACCCTTTGTCTTCTATCTTCACCCCTGGGAATTTGACCCGAAACAACCACGCATGGCAGGAGCAAAGCTGAAAAGCCGCTTCCGCCATTACCTCAACCTGGAGCGGACAGAAGCAAGATTCAGGGCGCTGCTGCGGGATTTCAGGTTTGGGCCGATAGATACCGGGTATAAGGCAGCTCACACAAATCTATGATCATGTGTCCACGGAAAACACGGAAAAGCCTTGCCTCACACGGCACAGAGAACACAAAGAGAGCCTGAGGTAATGTCACAGGCACAAGCTTTTCGACGCGGCAAGGGTCAACAGCAAAGATGACGCGGTGAAGCGGCTGACCAATGACAGCTTTAATGGAGGAGGGATAATGAAACAGGAAAATATCGAAATATTACTCGAAGAAATGAATGGTAAATTTGACCTGGTCCTTGAAGGGCATCAAACCCTTCAGCGTGAAATACGTGAAACCCGGGTAGAGTTAAAAGAAGACATTGAATTATGTAACTTCAAGATCGACGTTTTGAATACGAAAATCGATGGAGTTGCTGCAGACCTCAAGGCAACAGATCAACGTTTGAGCGTTAAAATCGACGGAGTTGCTGCAGATCTCAAAGCTCACCGCGCTGACACTGAAGCGCACCATGGGGTGTATCGAGTCTAGGAAAGCTAGACCATGGTAACGCCGCCTCGCGCAGAGCCCGCAGAGATCGCGGAAAAACGCAGATAGGGGCAAAGGCAGAAATCAGCAACCGGTTCTCAACGCGGTGCAGGTCAACGGCGAAAAACTGGTATTTGGCAATAAGTAGTTGGGAGTTGATTAATTGATTTTTACCCAGTCCCCATTACCTAGTACCCAGTACCTAGTTTGAGGAATTTGATTTTAACCGCGTACGGTTTAAAGATTTACACCGCGACAAAGATGTTTTTGATTTTTAGGGTTGTAACCAAAGTCACTGGTTTGGTCGGTTTTATCTGCGGTCCATCTGCGTGGATCAGCGGCTAACAGATTTTAGGTTTTTCAAAGATTTCCGTGACCTTCCGAGTATTCCGTGGACAAAAATTATGTGCGGTATAGCTGGCATCATCAACTACAATAGAATTTCCCAGGAAACGGAAACCACCGTTGCCCGGATGATCACCCTGTTGCGTCATCGTGGGCCGGATGAAACCGGGATGTACACGGATGACAGGGCCTGTCTCGGTCACACGCGCTTAAGTATTGTGGGTTTAAGTTGCGGTATCCAGCCGATCAGTAGTGCCGATGGTCGTTACTGGATAATTTATAACGGCGAGGTGTTCAACTACATCGAGCTACAGCAGGACCTGGAAAAAAAAGGGTACCATTTTCCCACCGGCACCGATACCGAAGTGGTTCTGGCCCTCTACCAGGAGCTGGGTTCAGGCTGTTTACAACACCTTAACGGCCAATTCGCCATTGCCATCTGGGACACCCATAAAAAAGAGTTGTTCCTGGCGCGAGATCGGGTAGGTATCCGTCCGCTGGTTTATACCAGCCACAATGGACAATTCAGCTTCGCCTCTGAAATTAAAGCCCTGTTTGCTGATCCGGATGTGCCACGGGTCCTTGATCCGGAGGCCCTCAGTCAGGTATTTACCTTCTGGACCACCATTACCCCCAAAACCGCTTTTCATAATATCTTCGAGCTGCCCCCCGGACATTTCATGTACGTCAGAGATTCCGGAGCCACCCGACCCAAACCCTTCTGGACTCTGCCGTGCCCATCAAAAGAGGATCGCTATCAGGGAAGTTTTGATGAAGCCAAACAAGAGCTTGCCGGCCTCCTGGAAGATGCCATTCGCCTGCGTCTGCGCGCCGATGTTCCGGTCGGAGCTTATTTGAGTGGTGGACTGGATTCGTCGATAATTACGTCACTTATTGCTAATAAGTTCAACAATCGCCTGAGGACCTTTTCCCTGACGTTTCAGGAAAGCCCCTTCGATGAATCAGCCTGGCAGAACGAACTCGTACAAGCCCTCCGCACGGATCACAGTGAAATCAGCGTTGCCAATCAGGATGTCCGTGACAATCTGGCACAGGTTGTCTGGCATTGTGAAAAACCCTTGCTCAGAACCGGGCCGGTACCCCTGTTTTCCCTGTCAAAACTGGTCCGTGACAACCAGTTCAAGGTGGTTCTGACCGGGGAGGGCGCCGATGAAGTGTTTGGCGGTTACAATATTTTTAAAGAAGCCAAACTGCGTCAATTCTGGGCCCGTCAACCCGATTCCAAATGGCGTCCCTTGCTGGTTGAACGCCTCTATCCCTATATTTTTAAGGACGCTTCCCGTGCCCGCCTGTTTTTACAGCAGTTCTTCTCGGTCAAAGACAGCGATATCAAGGATCCGTTCTTTTCACATCAGGTCCGTTGGCGTAACAGCGGTAAAAACATCAATTTCTTCTCGTCACAGCTGCAACTGCGGCTGGCCGGTTATGATCCGTTTACTGTCATAAAATCCCGCCTGCCACAGAACTTTGATCAGGCTTCAGCCTTCAGTAAAGCGCAGTTTCTGGAGATGGATATTTTCCTCTCCAACTACCTGCTGTCATCCCAGGGGGATCGCGTCGGTATGGGCAACTCCATTGAACTGCGCCTGCCGTTTCTCGATTTTCGGGTTATTGAATTTGCCGCAAAGCTTCCTGCCCACTGGAAGATCAAGGGGCTCAACGAAAAATATATCCTCAAGGAGGCCTTCAAGGAGATCCTCCCAGCTTCGATCAGCAAACGGCCGAAACAACCCTACCGCGCACCGATTAAAGAAGCGTTCCCAACCGACGTGCCGGATTCCTGGATTGCTGAGTTACTCAGTCAGGAAAAAATCAGAGACTATGGATACTTTGAAGATAAAAAAGTTACATTGTTGGCAAAGAGGTTTAGCCAGGAGGCGAAGCAGGCTGCTAACGAGGTGCAGAATATGGCTCTGATGGGGATTTTGACGACCCAGCTGTTGCACCAGCAATATGTTGAAGAGTTTAACCCCATGGCTGTAGAACCGGCAGTGCCGGAACGCTACATCAAAAACCGGAATTAGCCACAGACCCAGACAGCCACAGGCGGACAGAAACTATCAACAAAAGTATCCAACCGTGTTTTTGGTTTTAAACCTTGAAAAGCTTATGATTGTCCGTGTGTGTCCGTGGCAAATAAATCGCTTTACGGAGTATGAAATGAATAAACCAGTCTTATCATCCGATTCCCTCAAATTAGATGCCGCCGCCGAAGTGGAGCGCATTATCACCCGCATGCGCGAGCTGATGAAAACCACGATAAAACGGCGCGGTATTGTCCTGGGTCTCTCCGGGGGCATTGATAGCAGCGTTACTTGCGCTCTGGCGGTTAAAGCCTTCGGCCCTAAGAAGGTCTTCGGTTTGCACATGCCTGAACGCCATTCTGCCGACGATACCCTGGTGCTGAGCCGATTAGTCTCCGATCATTTTGCTGTCGACTCCGCTTTTGAGGACATTTCCGCCATTCTCGAAGCCCTCGGTTTTTATCGCCGTTACGATGCAGCTGTTCAGAGCGTGATCCCCGCTTATGGCGAAGGATGGAAGTCCAAACTGGTGACCAGCAACATTCTGGAAGATCGTGGCTTCAGCCTTTTTTCCATTGTTGCTCGCTCTCCCCAGGGCGAGGAGGTACGTGAGCGCCTGCCCCTGGAAGCTTATCGCGAAATTCTGGCGTCGACCAATTTCAAACAGCGCAGCCGTAAAATGCTCGAATATTACTATGCCGACCTACTCAATTATGCAGTAGCCGGTACCCCCAACCGGCTTGAATTTGATCAGGGCTTTTTCGTCAAGCTTGGTGATGGCGCTGCTGATATCAAACCCATCGCCCATCTTTACAAAACCCAGGTTTATCAACTGGCCGAATATCTCGGTGTGCCCGAAATTATCTGTAAGCGCCCCCCCACTACTGATACGTACTCCTTGGAGCAAGGGCAGGATGAGTTTTACTTCTCCTTGCCATATCCCCAGATGGATCTGTGCCTGTACGCTAAAAACAACGGCTACCCCCCCGACCAGGTTGCGCCCTGTGTCGGTCTGACCGCTGAACAGGTTCAGGTGGTTTTTGATGACATCGACAATAAACGGGCCACAACCCGTTATTTACATTTAAAGCCACAATGTGTTGCAGAAATACCCAAACTTGATATATGATAGTCCGCTAATAAAATAATTCAAACCTAAAGGGGCAGGTCAATGGATGAGATCAAACAGAAGATCAGGGATTTTGTCGTAGAGAACTTTCTCTTCGGAGATGACGGCCAATTGGAAGATCAAACCTCCTTTCTGGAAGAAGGGATTATCGACTCCATGGGGATTCTGGAACTGGTAGACTACATCGACAAGGAGTTCAGTGTCGCCATCGCCGATGAAGAACTGCTGCCGGAGAACCTGGATTCCATCAATAATATTGCCGGTTTTCTGGGTAACAAATTAAAACTGCACGCTGCATCCTGATTCTCAGCCAGTGGAGACCTCTATGTTGCTAGTCCATCAATTTCTTGAGCAAAGTGCAGCGCGTACTCCCGATAAAACCGCCCTGGTCTGCGATGGTCAACGGCTGACCTACGCCCAGATTGATGCGATGGCCAATCGCCTGGCTCATGCCCTGCGCGAGCAGGGAGTGCAGCGGGGTGATCGAGTCATCCTTTATCTGCACAACAGTGTCGAACTGGTAGTCGGCATTTTCGCCGCCATGAAAGCCGACGGCGTGTTTGTAGTTATCAATGCCACCACGAAAATCGACAAACTTCTTTATGCCGTACGGAACAGCCGTGCAGCTGCCATCATCCTGCCGGCAACTCAGATTGACATTGCCGCCACCATTCTTGATGGTGCCGAATCGGTCAAATTTGCTGTGCTTACCGGTAAGCCCGGTCGCGAGGAGCCACCTGCTGTCGGATCTTTTATTCATTTTGACCAGGTCCAGTCTGATTATCCCGAAAGTAAGCCTGCCAGCCGTGCCATCGATCAGGATCTGGCCTGCCTGATCTATACCTCAGGCAGTACCGGCGACCCCAAAGGGGTCATGTCCGGCCATAATAATGTGGTTTTTGCTGCTTCCTCCATCATCACCTATCTGGAAAACCGGCAGGACGATATCGTCATCAATGGGCTGCCCTTGTCCTTTGATTACGGCCTTTATCAGTTGTTGATGGTGTTCAAGTTCGGCGGCACCCTGATTCTGGAGCGTTCATTCACCTATCCGGCCAAAATTCTGCAGTTAATGCAGGATGAAAAAGTCACCGGCCTGCCGGGAGTCCCAACCCTATTTGCCATTCTGCTCAAGATGGATCTGTCCCATTACGATCTAAGCAGCCTGCGTTATATCAGCAACACTGCTGCCGCGTTGCCTCCAAGCCATATCCAGGAAATACGCGATATGTTCCCCGGCGTGACCCTGGTTTCCATGTATGGCTTGACTGAGACCAAGCGCACCCTCTACCTGCCACCCGATCAGCTTGACATCCGCCCCGGGTCCGTCGGCATTGCCATCCCCGGTACCGAAGTCTGGATCGAGGATGATCAAGGTCAGGTACTTGGCCCTAACCAGGTAGGTGAGCTGGTCATCCGAGGCGGTCATGTCATGCGTGGTTATTGGGAGAATCCCGAAGCAACCGTAGCCCGCTATCGCCCCGGACGTACCGTCGGTGAGCGTCATTGCTATAGCGGTGATCTGTTCCGCATGGATGACGAGGGCTATATGTATTTTGTCGGTCGCAAGGACGACATCATTAAAAGCCGTGGCGAAAAAGTACCTCCCAAAGAGATAGAAGGAGTGCTCTATGCTTTGCCCGATATCGTCGAAACAGCCGTCATCGGTGTCCCTGACCCGATCCTAGGTCAGGCGATCAAGGCCTTTGTTGTCCTCAGCGAAGGTTCAGCCTTAAGCGAAAAAGATATCCTGCGCCATTGCAGAGGTCATCTGGAAGATTTCATGGTCCCACAGATCATCGAATTCCGCGATGTGTTGCCGAAAAACCCAAGTGGTAAGATTCAGAAGACGGATTTGAGTTAAATCAGTAATCAGTAATCAGTGAGCAGTGAGCAGTGAGCAGTGAGCAGTGAGCAGTGAGCAGTGAGCCGTTTCCGCTCACCGTTCACGGTTTACTGCTCACGATTTTCAACAAATGACACCGCTTTTGCGGTAGACAAATGACGCCTCGAAGAGGCTGACAGGTTGAGTTTGCCATGCTAACAGGATTTTATCGCATTTATCGCCGTATGGAAGAAGCGGGGTTTGAAAACCCTCTCCTTGAAACCCTGCGCCTGCTTGATATCTACACCGGCGGTGCGATTCGTCGATTTGATGAAACTGGTCTGGGGGATGCAACCATCGACCTGGAAAGTCTCATCGCTGCCCGCTCCGAAGGAGTCCCTTTAGAATACATTATCGGGCGCACCCCTTTTATGGGACTGGAGTTTCGCTGCACTCCGGCTGCCCTGATCCCGCGCCAGGAGACAGAACTGCTGGCCCGCACCGCTCTGGCACTGCTCGCAAGAATCGATGCAGGTCATGCTACTCCTCTGGTGATTGACATGGGGACCGGTAGTGGCAATCTCGCCGTGTCATTGGCTGTTCATGCGCCTCATATCCAGGTGCTGGCGAGCGATATCTCCGCTGACGCGGTGGCTCTGGCCCGCAGCCATGTTGAACAATACCAGCTTCAATCGCGGGTCACTCTGTTTTGTGGCAACATGTTTGAGGGGATTTGTGGATCGGAATGGGGTGAAAAGGCCGATCTGGTGGTTTGTAACCCCCCCTATATTCCTACCAGTTCTCTGGCCAAAATGGCCCCCGAAGTCATCAACCATGAACCGATCACCGCTTTTGATGCCGGTGCCTACGGTATTGATATCTTCCGTCGCCTGATCGCTGACGCACCGACATACCTCAAACCCTCCGCTTATCTTGTATTCGAAATCGGCGGAGGACAGGAGAAATTCATCGAGCGACTGCTCCAGCGATCCGGAAATTATGAGGACATCGAGTTTTATGAGGATGATGAAGGCAAGGTGAGGGTGGTGAGTGCGAGAAGGAAGAATTAAAACCGGCCTCGCGCAGAGCACGCAGAGCACGCAGAGAGCGCGGAGAGCGCGGAGAAGGTCAAGAGCTAAAAACGGTAGTAGGGAATAGGTAGTTGGGAGTTTGCTAAGGGTCTTTTGCTCACTACCCAGTCCCTAGTTCCGATTTCCCGGTTCTATATGATTTTATCTACGTAAAATCAGCGAGTATCAGCGACTAATAGCTTTTAAGTTTAAAATTTTTCCGTGTTTTTCCGAGTATTCCGTGGACGACGATAAGGTTTTCCAAGACTAATGCAAATAAGATCAGCGACCCAAACTGACGCCCCCGCCTGGGACGCCTACGTTCTCCAGCACCCGCATAGCAACCCCTATCTGTTGTCAGCATGGAGCGAGGCAATCAGCTCCGCTTATGGGCACAAGGTATATCGCCTAATGGCGGTTGATAGCGATGATGTAGTTGGGTTGTTACCCTTGGTTCACATCAAACACCCGATCTTTGGCAATACCCTGTTTTCCTTGCCCTATGCCGATCTCGGCGGAGTGATTGCCAACGATGATCAAATCGCCAAAGCTCTGATTGACCAGGCAACCCATATCGCATCAGAAAACAACATCCCCGCCATCGAGCTGCGCCAGGGCAGTGCATTGACCATTATCCCCAGTAACTTTCACCAGAGCGCCGCCAGCGCCAACAAGGTCCGAATGATGTTGGATCTGCCCGATGCCGCCGATGAGTTAATGGCCGGGTTCAAAGCCAAGCTGCGCAGCCAGATCCGCCGCCCTCAGAAAGATGGCTTGACAACTATTACCGGAGGCATTGAACTGGTGGATGATTTTTACCGCGTGTTTGCCGAAAATATGCGTGATCTCGGTTCGCCGGTCCATGCCAAAGAATTCATTGCCGCTGTTGTCTCCGAATTTGCTCATGAAGCCCGAATATTTCTCGTGCATAAAAACGATGGAACCTACGCTGCCAGCATCGCCCTCGGTTGCGGCAACACTCTCTACAACCCCTGGGCGTCATCCTTGCGGCGCTTCAGTGCGTCCAGCCCCAATATGCTGCTATACTGGGCCATGCTTGAACATGCTTGTGATAATGGTTACGAAAAATTCGACTTTGGCCGTTCAACACCGGGGGAGGGCACCTTTAAGTTCAAGCAGCAGTGGGGAGCAACAGAAACACCACTTCACTGGCTGTTACTGACAGAGTCAACTTCACTGAAGCCACCATCCTCACAACAAAAGTCGAAATTTGAAGTTGCCATGCAGCTCTGGCAAAAGCTGCCGGTTCCCTTGACTAAAGTTGTCGGCCCCCCTTTACGAAAATACATCGGGTTATAAGTATGCGTATCGGCAGAACCTTACCGCCAGCAGCATCACCCATCGGCTGGACCAATTTTGCTTTCGGACTGCTCGGCTTAACAAAAGGCCAGGTTGCCCGTGATGATTTTGCTGTCGATTTATCCCAGCATTTCAAACAACGTCATTGTTTCCTGGTATCTTCCGGCAAGGCGGCTCTAACCCTGATTCTAAAAGCCCTTCATCAGCGTTACCCAGACCGCGACGAAGTGTTGATCCCGGCGTTCACTTGCTATTCCGTGCCTTCCGCTATCGCTCGCGCCGGATTGAATGTGCGCCTATGTGATATTGCTGAAAACAGCCTTGATTTTGATTTAAGTCTGATAGTGCAACAACTTGATAAAAAAAAACTTTTATGCGTCATCCCGACCCATCTGTTCGGGTTGCCGGCAGACATCGCTGCGTTACGGGCATTGATCACTGATCCGCAGATTACCATTGTTGAAGATGCCGCTCAGGCCATGGGGGGTGAGGTTCAGGGGCAAAAGCTCGGCACCCTGGGGGATGTCGGTTTTTTCAGCCTCGGGCGTGGCAAGGCCCTGTCCACAGTTGAAGGGGGCGTGATTCTCACCAATAATGATGAACTGGCTGCTTTGATTCGTCAGTCATATGAAGCCCTGCCCGAATACCAACTGACGGAACAGGTCAAGCTGATCCTCTACGCCATCGCCCTTAATCTGCTCATGCACCCCTGGTTGTTCTGGCTACCGAAAAGTCTGCCGTTTTTAAAGCTGGGCGAAACCATCTATGACAGTGGTTTCAATATAAAAAAACTCACCCCTTTCCAGGCGGGTCTGGGGCGGCACTGGCGCAACACCCTGGCCACATCAAAAAAGGTCAGATCCACCCATGTCGGCGATTGGCAATCGATAGTTACCGGTTCTTTTACTGCAAGAACTGACGGCAAACCACAACCCCTGATCCGTTTTCCATTACTTCTGGATAGTCCGCACCAGGTAAAGTCGCTGCTCAGCCGAAGCGACGATGCCGGCCTTGGTGTCAGTATATCGTACCCCGATGCCATTCATCGCATACCGCAGATTACCGATCAGTTTGTTGGTCAGGAGTACCCCAACGCAGTCAATACGGTTCAGCGCCTGGTCACCCTGCCGGTCCACCGATATCTGACAAAAAAAGAAATGCTTACTATTTCGACTGAATTAGGTTGAGAGGGGTTGATGTTTGCAGGGTTAAAATGAGAGAATAATAATCAAATAACCGGATGTGGCAGACATTCTCACAGGGGTCATCTCCAACAAAAACACAGGAGTTGTAATGAAGGATAAAAATTTCGCGCTGATTGGTGCTGCCGGGTACATTGCACCTCGGCACATGAGAGCAATACAGGACACCGGCAACAACCTGATTGCAGCTCTTGACCCGTCTGATTCCGTCGGTCAACTCGATCAGTTCGGTTACGACGTTGCATTTTTTACCGAATTTGAGCGTTTTGATCGATACGCAGAAAAACTGAGAAGGGCTAAATCTGACAATAAAATCGATTATGTCAGCATCTGCTCACCCAACTACCTGCACGACGCCCATATTCGTTTTGCTTTACGAATCGGTGCCGATGCCATCTGCGAAAAGCCAATTGTTATCAACCCCTGGAACGTCGATGCCCTTGCTGAACTGGAGCGCGAATCGGGAAACCGCGTTTACACCGTTCTGCAATTGCGAACCCACCCGAATATTATTGCTTTACGGGAGAAGATAAAAAACGCCACTCCCGAAAAAAAATATGACATCGATCTGACCTACATCACCTCCCGGGGACGCTGGTATTTCACCTCGTGGAAAGGTGATGTTTATAAATCCGGCGGCATTGCTACCAATATCGGAGTTCACTTTTTTGACATGCTGTTGTGGATATTCGGTGATCTCCGCCGACAGGAAGTTCACCTGTCCACTCCCGATAAAATGAGTGGTTACCTGGAGCTCGAAAAAGCCAATGTCAGGTGGTTTTTGTCCGTCGATCATCATGACCTGCCTGAGGTCGCTCTAAATAAAAAACAATCGACATATCGATCAATTACCTATGATGGCAAAGAAATTGACTTTAGCGGTGGTTTTACCGACCTGCATACCGCCGTTTATCAGGACATCCTGACAGGGAGAGGGTACGGAATGATGGATGCTCGCCCGGCGATTGACCTGGTTTACCAGCTGCGTCATGCCGAGGTTCAGCCTCAATCTGCATACCTTCATCCTTTTTTTGGTAGCGAGGGTCCGAAAGGAAAAAGCTGATGAGTTATTTTGTTCATAAATCTTCCTACGTCGATGATGGTGCTGTCATCGGCGCCGGCACCAAAATCTGGCATTTCAGTCATGTTTTATCCGGTGCGAAAATTGGCAGCAATTGCAGCTTCGGGCAGAATGTCTGTGTCTCCGGCGGAGTCGTTATTGGCGATAACGTTAAAGTGCAGAATAACGTGTCGATTTATGAGGGAACAACCATTGAGGACGATGTTTTTCTCGGTCCTTCCTGCGTCCTGACCAACGTCACCAACCCCCGTTCCCAGGTGCTGCGAAAAAACCTGTATGAAAAAACGCTGTTGAGCCGGGGATGCTCGATCGGAGCCAATGCTACGGTAGTTTGTGGTATTGTCATTGGTCGTTATTCCTTTGTCGCCGCAGGTGCCGTGGTTGCCCGTGATGTGCCCGATTATGCCTTAATGGTGGGCGTGCCGGCCCGTCAGGCCGGGTGGATGAGTCGCCATGGCCATCGACTGATCACAGTTAATGACGATGGTTGTTACCGGTGCCCAGAGAGCGGTTTCCGCTACCAGGAAAAAGATGGCGTTCTGCGCTGTCTTGACCTGGATGAGGATGCGCCCCTTCCCGCGGAGCTGGCGACGGGCACGAAGGTGTATGATGATTTCAAATCAGCCACTGAATAAATCAGTTCCGGAGCCACTTTAATGGATTTTATCGATCTGAAAACACAATATAAAGCCCTCAAGGAGCAGATCGACGAGCGTATTCAGCAGGTTCTCGATCACGGTCAGTACATTATGGGGCCGGAGGTCAAGGAACTCGAAAACCGTCTGGAACGTTACACCGGCAGTAACCACTGTATCACCGTATCCAGCGGCACCGAAGCCTTGCTCATTACGCTGATGGCCTTAGGGATAAAGCCGGGGGATGAAATTATTACAACCCCCTTTACCTTTATTGCCACAGCCGAAGTTATCGTGCTGCTCGGAGCAACCCCGGTCTGGGTAGATGTCGAACCGGATACCTGTAATATCGATGCGAGCCTGATCAAAGCAGCGATCACGCCGCGCACCAGAGCCATCATGCCGGTCAGTCTGTATGGACAGCCTGCCGACATGGATGAGATCAATGCCCTTGCCGGACATCATGGACTGGCAGTCATTGAGGATGCTGCCCAGAGCTTTGGTGCTGAGTATAAAGGGCGCAAAAGTTGTAACCTGAGCACGATCGGTTGCACCAGCTTTTTCCCCAGTAAGCCCCTGGGCTGCTATGGTGACGGTGGTGCCATTTTTACCAATGATGACGCCCTGGCCCAGGCCGCTCGGGAAATCCGCGTCCACGGCCAAAGCAAGCGCTACCACCACAGCCGTATCGGTGTGGGTGGACGGATGGACACTCTTCAATGCGCCATCGTTCTGGCCAAGCTTGAACGCTTTGACTGGGAAGTCAGGCAACGCACCCGGATCGGGCAACGCTACAGCAAACTGTTGCAACAGGCCGGTATCACGCGGATCAGTGTGCGTCCCGACCGCAGCAGTGTTTTTGCACAGTATAGCGTCTTTGTCGAAAACCGCGAAAAAGTGCAGGCCGACCTGCAACAAACCGGTATTCCTACCGCCGTCCATTACCCGGTGCCGATTCACTTGCAACCTGCTTACAGTTACATTGAGTCACGCAGCAGCCTGGATCATACCCTCTCAGTGTCCGAACGCGTGATGAGCTTGCCGATGCACCCCGACCTTGATGAAGCTACCCAACAACGTATCGTTCAGGCGCTGGCTGAAAGCTGCAGGAGGCCAACATCATGAAGATCGTCACCATTGTCGGTGCCCGACCGCAATTCATCAAGGCAGCAACTGTCTCCAGAGCGATTGCGCAGCGGAACCTTCAGGAAGATAGCGAACATCTCAACGAAGTGATTGTTCATACCGGGCAACACTTTGATCACAATATGTCGCAGACTTTTTTCGATCAGCTCGCGATCCCTGCACCGAAGCATAACCTCAATATTCATGGCGGCGGTCACGGCATGATGACCGGTCGAATGCTGGAACAGCTTGAGCAGTTACTGATCACGGAGCAACCGGATTGGGTGTTGATTTATGGTGATACCAATTCAACCCTTGCCGGAGCCCTGGCCGCGATCAAGCTGCACATACCCGTTGCCCATGTCGAAGCGGGGCTGCGCTCGTTCAATATGAAAATGCCCGAAGAGGTCAACCGGATTGTTGCCGATAGCGTGTCCAGCCTGCTTCTGTGTCCAACGGACACTGCTGTTCGCAACCTGCAGCGGGAAGGGTATCATGCAGGTATCCACAATGTCGGTGATGTCATGTATGATGCGTCGCTGCATATGCGTGATATCGCCGATCGTGAGTCAACTATCCTTACCGATTTGCAACTGGAAACAGGGAAGTTCATCCTCTCAACCTGTCATCGTGCAGAAAACACCGATGATCCCAACCGGCTGACCGCCATTTTGTCGGCCTTGAATGACATTTCCACTGAGCTGCCGGTTGTGCTCCCTCTGCACCCGCGTACCCGCAAAATGGCAACGCAACACGACATCGCCTTCGGCCCTGCCGTCAGGGTTGTCGAACCGGTTTCTTATCTCGACATGGTCAAACTGGAAAGTTGTGCCGCTGCCGTTGCCACGGATTCGGGCGGCGTCCAGAAAGAAGCCTATTTTTACCGGGTTCCTTGCGTGACCCTGCGGGAAGAAACGGAATGGCTGGAAACCCTGAACGGTGGCTGGAATCGCCTGGCACCGCCTACTGGCACAGACATCACCCAGGCCCTTCGCGAGGCCCTGTCGGGTGACCACCAGGATTACGCCGCCCCCTACGGGGATGGTCATTCCGCGGAAAAAATAGTTGATCTACTCAAAAGTATTATTCCCAATATGCCCGAGCGTGTGAAAAAAAGAGGCTATAAAAAAATTCAGCATCAGAGCCTTACAAAATGCTATGGATAATGGTGTCGGAGGGATTCAATGAAAATAACAAGACGTGTGATGATCAAGGCATCCGTCGCAGTCGGTGTTATGCTGGCTTCTTTCCCCTGGCTGCGCAATAAAAACCCTTTTTCCGTTAATAGAGATTTATATGCTAAATCACATAGTCTAACAGACGGTCAATTAGCATTAGGAACGGACGTAGATGGTTTCTCTCGGGTCTTTGTTGCCCGCAACGGTACCCCGGAACAGAATATCCAGAAAACACTAGATATGATGGGCGGTATTGGCAATTTCGTCAGCCCGACTGATATCGTCGTTCTGAAACCAAATGCGCAATGGTGGAATCAAGGTATGACTAATACGGATTCCATGAAGGCTTTTATCGACATCGTTCTGCGAATTCCCGATTTTTCAGGGGAAATTATCATTGCAGAAAACCATCAGTATAATGAAAGTGATTCACGTGGTTGGTCGACTGACCAAAGGAATGGAAAATTCAATTTCAATGAGCTTGTGCAACATTACCAACGGGCCGGTTACGCAAACGTCACCAAATACCATTGGCAGGTTGCAGGGACGGCTGCGGTACCTTTACAGGGTGACGCACAAGGAAATAGCAGAATTACCGGGCCGGAACAGGGTGACGGGTACGTATGGATGGATGATTGTTACTATCAGTCACCAGCAGGAAAAAAATGCTTAATGACCTATCCAGTCTTCACTTCATCTTATAGCGGCATCACGGTCGATTTAAAAAATGGGGCCTGGAAAGATGGTGATTATTTAGAAGATAGAAAGGTTCGATTTATTAATTTCTCAGCTCTCAATCATCACGGCTGGTATTGTGGGGTCACCGCTTCGGTCAAAAATTTCATGGGTGTCGTGGATATGACCTGTGGATTCCCCGGGGATAAGCCGGAAGGCATGTACAATACCCATTATATCGGTATCGATAAAAAAATCCTGTGGACCAGGAAACGGGGTGTCTGGCGGCTTGGATCATTAGTTGATCGGTTTGTAGAATATTGTCATCGTGATTTTTATCACACCGGCGGAGCTCTCGGTTATTTTATGCAGACAGTTCGAATGCCTGATTTGAACATTATTACTGCGGAGTGGGTCGGCTGGGGAGATCGAATTGATACTAAAAGAGCGTTCAGACCAAAAACAATATTAGCAAGTCGTGACCCCGTAGGGCTTGATTATGTAGCTGCACGCGATGTTCTTTTGCCGGAAACACCGACAGATAGAACAAAAAAGATTCGATCAGATTTAAGATACTACGATCTTAATAATCCGGATAATTATGACGGCCCATTTTGGCGTTTTTTGAATGAAACTCATAAACAAGGTATCGGCAACCTGGACGAAAAAAAAATAAAGACGGTAATGCATGATTTCAAATCAGGCCCTCTGTTGAAACTTGAAAAGATGGGAAATAACCATGGGAAATAAAGAGAAATATCGAGAGCTATGTAAAAGAGAGCAGAGTATTCCTGTCTGGAATAAGGATTGGTGGCTTGATGCCGTTTGTGGTGACGACTGGCAAGTATTGACTGTAGAAAAAGGCGACGAAATTGTAGCCGCTCTACCTTATGTCATAACCAAAGGGAAGTTTGGATTAAGGCAAATAACAATGCCGAAATTGACTCAAACTCTTGGTATCTGGACCAAGTATCCCGATGGTCAAAAGTATGTGACCAGGATTTCATATGAAAAAGAAATATATTCAAACATCATTGAACAACTAGAAGATTTGAGAGTGACATACTTTCATCAGAACTTCAGTCATAAAGTGACTAACTGGCTACCATTCTTTTGGAAAGGTTATGAACAAACAACAAGGTATACCTACATAATTGATGACCTGACTGATATAGATAATATTTTTAAAAATTTTAATTCATATAAGAGAAAGAGCATAAGAAAAGCAGAAAAAAAGCTAACTGTAGATTTTGACATGTCATCAAAAGATTTCTATAAACATCATATGAAAACTTTGGAAAGTAATGGTCAAAAAATAAATTATAGTTTAGAAAAATTTCAATCTATATACGATTTATCCTACAAAAATAATTCAGGAAAAACATTTTATTGTTATGACAGTAGTAACCATATACATGCGGCAATATTTATTATATTAGATAGCGGAAGTGCTTATTATCTGATCTGTTCTGTTGATGTTGATTTTAAGGGTAGTGGAGCTAATGACCTATTGATATTTGAGGCTATTAAATATGCTTCAAACAAAACTAAAGTTTTTGATTTTGAGGGTAGTATGATAGAGGGTGTAGAGATGTCCTGTAGAAACTTTGGTGGAAAGCAGGTGCCCTACTTTTGTATATCAAAAACATACTCACCCTACTTGATGATCGATGACGGCCTGAAGAAGATTCTTTCAGGAACTAAAAAAAGCATTAAAAATATCATTAATAATGATGCCAAGTAATAGATTTTTACATTTATATTCCATGTATGAGATTAAATATGAGTAAAAGAATTTTAAACATCACTAGGCATATTGTTTTGTCTATCACTAGAAATGATTACAAACCATTTTATAGAAAGATCGGCCCAATAAGCCTGGAAAAGGTAAGTACAGATAATTTAGATAAAGTACTAGTTAATTTTCCCAACATGAAGAACCCTTTTTTAGAAATGCTTTCTGCCAAAGATGTGGGTGTTTTTGCATTACACAATGATATTGTAGTCGGTTACATGTGGAGGAAAGATATTAATACTTCGAAGACTGTTAAATCTGATGGATATTTGCCACTTTCTGGAAAATGTTCTCATCTGCACTGGGCTAGGGTAAAAAAAGATATGAGAGGAAGGGGCTTGCAGTTACTAATGTTGACATGGTTAATCGATCATGCATATGAACAGAAGATAGTTAATATTTTTACTGATGTTGAAATTGAAAATATAACTTCAATGAGGGGACTTAACAAAATTGGGTTTAAAGAAATATACCGAATTATGGTTTTAAGGACAAAATTAAATTGGCGAACTATTACATTTAGATACAATTAAATTAAATTAAAACTGAAAGTTTTTATGAAGATTATAATTATTGCTAGTGATGTTCGTTTTATTGACGAACTCGAATATATTGCTAAAGTTTTTTCAACTATATTAAACGCTGAAATCACTGTTCAATCTTGTGAAGTTCCAATTTCTAACAGGGCGGTTACTGTTGCGTATGTAGATAAAAATAATGACTATATCCTCCCGCAATCAACAAAAATCAAGATTTTTCCGGATATGGACTTTTGGGAAGGATATGCGAGTGGCAATAACGTAAAAATAATAAAACAAGATTTGAGTGGTTTTTCTGTTTTTCAATCGACCGGAAGCAAGTTTCAAGATTTTTGTGATGAATCTGGCTTTGCAACGAGCCGGGACATTTTTATGTCATGTTTTTGGTTGTTAACCAGGTTCGAAGAATATAATGCTACCAAAGAGCTTGACCAGCATGACCGCTTTAAATATTCCAACAGCTTGCTATATGAAAATCTCGAACATTCCCTTGTTCATCTTTATGCCATCCAGTTAGCACAATGGATATTGGATCAATACGGCATCCGCATTCCGTTGCGTTCCGAGCGGATGGAAGCGGTCATCAGCCACGATATCGATATTCCTTACTATTACGGCAAGATCAGATCGGTGTTATCGGGGGCGAAGGCGAAACTGACATTCGGGGGGGTCGGGAGTTGCGCTGACCACCTGTTGAGCTATATAAAGGTCCGTGCCGGGATGGGAGAAGACCGCTTCGCTACCTTCGACTACATCATGCAAACCCAGGCGCAGCGTGGCATCAAATCCACCTGGTTTATTTTGCTCTGCTCCGACAATCTCTGGGGTTTGGACCTCGACAAGTATGCTAAGCAGCTAAAGCGTATCGTTGGCGCCGGTCATGAGATCGGTTTGCACCCTGGATACGATTCTTATCTGAATCCGGAAAAACGAAACGCCGAGAAAAAAGCGATCGAACAGCTTTCAGGTTCCGCCATCACCGGGGCAAGAAATCATTTTCTCCGGTTCAAGATCCCTGAATCCTATCATGTCGTTCACGATACCGGGTTGATCTATGATTCCACCCTGGGCTTTGCCGAGCGTGAGGGGTTTCGCCCAGGCTTTTGCTCGCCTTTCAAACCCTTCGATCCGCAGCGGCGTAAAACGGTCGATCTCCTCGAAATTCCCATGTCCATCATGGATGGCACCTTCCGCGACTATCTGCACCTGCCGCCGCGTGAGGCCGAAGTTCGGATCAAGGCGATGATCGATCATGTCGCTGACATTCATGGTACCATCGTGTTTAACTGGCACAATACTTTCCTTCTGGCCGAAGAGCCGGAGTGGAGAAAAGTTTACGAAAACAGCCTGGATTATTTGATTGAAAAAAATGCGGTTTTTTCCACTGTGAACGAACTGGCGCGCAAGTGGAGTGACCGATGGCAATAATGGGGGCGGTGGATAATCCGGACTCCGCATCTGATGCCACAGAACGTAACATCCTGATGCTCTGTTACTATTATCCACCCTTAACGGATGTCGGCTGTCGTCGCAGCGTTTCTTTTTCTCGCTATTTTAAAAAATACGGTTGGAAACCGACGGTGTTGAGTGTCAGCAATCCGGACCCGGTCTTATGCCGGGTCGGAACCGACATCCCGCCGGAAGGAGTAACGGTTCATTATTGTCGTTCATTGTTTAGTACTTATTGGTTCCTCGGGAAAATAAATGGTCTATTGACTAAAGTTCTTCGACCGTTCGGGATTCAATTGAAAAGGAACCCTTTTTACGATTTGATTAATATTCCTGACCCCTTATGGAGTTGGATTCCTTCGGCAGCTATCACAAGCTATCGGTTGATCAAAAAGCGTGGCATCGATCTGATTTATGTCTCTTGCTCACCGTTCAGTTCTGCCGTTGCTGGCGTACTGCTTAAAAAGCTGACCGGCAAACCGCTGGTTCTTGATTTCCGCGACCCCTTTGCTCTGGAGGTTCCGCCATTCCCGCTCAGTGATGTGCCGACTTACCGACGCAGAATCAATCGCAAGCTGGAAACCTGGCTGCTGCGCAACGCCGATGTTTTTGTGGTTACACCGGATGAGATCAGGCAGCGTTATATTCAGCAATATCCCTGGATTCGCGATAAAATTCATACGGTTTACAACGGCATCGAGCCTGATGATCTCAAAGTGAATAAGCTCGAAGAATTTTCAAAATTCTCCATCATCTATGGCGGTAATTTTTATTTTGATTATATCAAGTCCGATGTGTTTTTTCAGGCGTTGGCTCAGCTGAAAACAGCCGGCAATGTTACTGCTGATAACTTTCAGTTTCTGTATTACGGAGGAGATGGTCAACGCATCAACGACAAGGCCGAAGAATATGGGATAGAAGACCTGGTCAACACAGGTGGGATGATTCCCTACCAGAAAATGCTCAACCTCCTGACCGGAGCAGACTTGCAGCTGCTACGTATAGTCGAGGCCAATATGGGAACCAAGATTTTTGACGGGCTGGCCCTCAATGTCCCCTTGCTTGCGACCATTCCCGAAGGTGAACCCAGCGATATCGTTCGCAAGTACAGTCCTGAATCGTATCTGGTTGGAACGCAGGATACCGAGAAAGTTGCCGCCGCCATTCTTGATGCCATGGACAAGCGTGTAGATCGCCAGAAAAAGCCATTTCAGCCGAATGCCGACTTTTTGAATGACTTTTCCCGCGAGGCGACCGCAAGACAGTTAATGAAGATTATCGACAAGAATCTTTGTTGTGCGCCCTGACTAAGTTTAACCGTATGATTTTCAATTCCAATGTGATTAATTTAAGATGAGCTTTATGTTTTGGTTAATCACATTGGCAGTGATGGATGAAAAGGTGCTGCCATAAAATATGAGTGAATTAAAAATCAGGGTCGTCAGTGGTTTGAAATGGAGTGCCTCCTTCAGATTCGCATCCCAAATCATTTCCTGGGTGTCAACTATTTATGTCATGAGGCTGTTGACCCCAGCTGATTATGGATTGATGGCTTTGTCAGGAGTAATCATTACGTTTATGTATGGATTCAAAGACTTGGGTATCGGACCTGCCTTGATACAAAGAAAGGAGCTGGATGGTCACCTGTTGCAGAAATCTTTTGGATTTGTTCTTTTAATCGGAGTGTCCTTGTTTGTTCTGGGCTACTTTTTAGCTCCAGTTGCAGCAAATTTTTTCGATGAAATACAGATTGTATCAATCATGAGATTGCTGTCCTTGAATTTTATTTTTATTGCCCTCACGGTTATTCCTCAAACACTTCTAAGAAGGGCAATGAATTTTAAAAAAATTGGACTGCTTGATTATGCTGCCTCTATGGTGGGGCTTGTTGTGACCTTGGTACTTGCTAATGTGGGGCAAGGGGTGTGGGCTTTAGCATGGGGAACTTTTGCTATAAATTTTTGTAAAATGGCCCTCTATAATCTTGCATCTCCATATTTTGTTCTTCCACACTTTGGGTTTGCCGGTATGGGTAGTATTTTGTTCTATGGCGGCAAAGCCACCGTAAGCGGTTTTGTTTGGCAATTATCAACTTCGGCAGATGTTTTTATTATCGGGAAACTACTTGGTAAAGAAATTTTAGGGTTATACGATGTTGCTAAGCACCTGGCCTCATTGCTGATGGACAAGTTGTCGCCGATAATCCAGGAAGTTGCTTTTCCGGCGTATTCGAGTATTCAAAATGATCTGGGACGGGTCAAACGAGGATTTCTGACTTCCGTAGGGATTATAGCTTTTGTTTGTTTTCCGATATTTTGGGGAATTTCCAGTGTTGCGCCGGGTCTGGTATTGGTAGTGTTGGGAGAAAAATGGCAATTAGCTGCTATGCCCTTGCAGTTAATTGCATTGGTGATTCCGTTACGGATGGCCAACACATTGATTGGCCCGGTTCTGGCTGGTATCGGTAAGATTGAAATACTTATCATTAACCAAATCATTTTTTTAGTAATTATTTCTTTGTCATTGCTGATCGGCATTCGGTGGGATCTTCTAGGTGTCAGCCTGGCCTGGGTCATAGGCTTTCCGGTCATATTTACTTTGAATATGTTCATTGTCATGCGCGTGATTGGCGGAAGACTGAGAGACGTCTTTTTGATTTTGATCAAACCTTTGGTTTTTTCCGCGCTGATGTATGCATCTGTCACTATGTTTGGTAAATTAGTCTCACAAAACTTGTCTTCATCTATTGTGTTGATATATTCGATTACTGTAGGTGTGGCTGTATATGCAGGCCTGACCTTAAGTCTTGGAAAGTCGCAATATCAGGGTATCCTGTCACTAGTAAGAAAATCATAAAGATTTCAGGTGATGAGTCAAAAATTGTATTTAGAAAAATTACTTATTTTAAACGAGAAAAAAACAAGAACAGTCTTTATTTTTTTTTGTTTGTGGACTTTTGTTCTGCTGTGCCGTCCGCAAGATCTTTTTCCCTTTTTGGCCCCTTTGCGGCCCGCCCTTCTCACTAGTGTCCTGACGCTGGTCATGGTTATTCTTAATCATAAATATTTACCGGGACCGCCTTTATTAGAAAACAGCCAAATTAAAAAATATCTCCTGCTCTATGCAGTGATGATTGTCGGCATTCCTTTTTCTCTCTATGCCAGGTTGTCTTTTGAACGTGTTATTACTGAATATGTTGTTACTGTTTTGTATGTTTGCATCTTCTTCAAAGTGATCAATTCTATTGATCGATTGAACAAAGTGTTGTTGGTCAGTTGTCTGGGAAGTGGGTTGTATTTTCTCTACGCGCTGCGCGAATTTGCGCCGGGTATGGGACGGTTGGCTTACGGTACCATGTTCGACCCGAACGATCTGGCCTTTTTTGCCCTGGGTTTTTTGCCATTAAATTTGTTGTTTTTTTCCAAAGAGAATCCCTTGTGGGTCCGTTTCGCCTGTCTTGGTTGCTTTTCTTCCTGTCTGTTGTTAATACTCTTTACCGGTTCACGGGGTGGTTTTATTGGATTGTGTGTGTCAATTGTAGTTTTGTTGTTTTGTACTTCAAACACCTTAAATCGGACCTTGAAGTTATGTTTTATTATTGCTTGTATTATCATTTTATCCGTCACTGCCATTGATACAGAACGTTATCGAACTATTTTATCTCTAGAACAGGATTACAATGTCCAAGATGAGACAGGTCGTTTAGGAATCTGGAAAATTGGTCTCAGGGCGTTACTAAGCAACCCCCTCACAGGGGTTGGTGTTGGTTGTTTTGCCGAAGCAGTTGGTGTAGATCGCCAACATCGTGGATTAGAGGTTGCCAGATGGCAGACTGCTCATAATTCAGTCGTTCAAATTGGTACTGAAACAGGTTTTATTGGTTTGTTACTTTATCTCGCCTTAAGCATAAATGTAGTTAAAGTATGTATTAATATAATTAGAAACTATCAATCACCTGCAATAATTAAAATTGTTGAAATGGTTTTGGTGGGTTTTACAGGATCATTTGTATCCGGTTTGTTTATAAGTCAGGCATACTCAATGTACTGGGCGTTTTTTATAGTTACTTCAGCTGTTATTATGCAATTATTAAAAAATAAATCTAATTCTAATAATAGGATTTGATTTGATGCCTAATAGATGTAAAATAAAAGTTGCTTTTATTCTGACTCCTATAACTTTTGGTGGATCTGAAAAAGTTAGCATTAACTTTTTTTCTACTGTTGATCGCAGTTCTTTTGAAATAACACCTATTCTTATTTTAAGACCATGGGAAGAAGAACCACACTTTCACAAAGAACTTTCTAATCTTGGTTACGAAAAATCAATTTTAAAGGTTTATCTTAATAAGTGTGGTGGTGTGAAAAGTGTATTTCAGGTAGCTTGGAGTATTTTTAACATACTAAAAAATAATAAGTATGATGTTGTTCATACAAATGGTTATTTTGCTGACATATGCACAATTTTGACTGCCCGATTATACAGAATGAAATGTGTTTCCACCTGTCATGGCTTTATATCAAATAGCAAAAAACTAAAATTCTATAATAACCTTAATAGGCTTTTTCTAAGATTATTTCATCGAATTATCGCTGTATCCGACGATATAAAACAAGACCTACTAAGATTTAATCTTAAATCTGAAAAGATTTTAGTACTCACAAATGCTGTAGATGCTTGTCCCAATGAAAGCCAACTTCAAGTTGAAAGAGCAGCCATAAGAAAGTCTTTACAATCCTCCAATGATACCTTTGTCTTGGGAACGTTGGGTAGGCTAAGCGAGGAGAAGGGGCTTTTTGTTTTACTCGAGGCGTTTAGGGATTTATTCTTTCAAGGGGCAAATGTCAATTTGATAATTGTTGGTGATGGGCCTGAGCGTAATAAGTTGGAACAGTATACTCGAACTAATAGAATTGAGAATAGGGTCCATTTTGCAGGGTTTCAATCAAACACGCTACAGTGGCTGGCTTCAGTTGATTGTTTCGTATTGCCCTCGTTCACAGAGGGTACGCCATTATCGTTGTTGGAGGCGATGTCGATTGGTTTACCGGTAATTGCCACTTCTGTGGGCGGTGTGCCACAAGTTATATCACATAATCAAAATGGATTTTTGGTGCCTCCAGGTAGTGCTTCGGCCATTGTAGACCAGGTAATAAAAATGCTTAACCACGAATGTGATTTGGAACAACTTTCTAAAAGAGCGCAGTTGACGATTAGAGAAAATTATAATTTAAACAGTTGGTGTTCAAAAATTGAAAAAATATATATGCGACTTGTCGATGAGTCATTTTAAAGTAGGGTATTATGAGAACTATTAGAATATTTATTGATCGTTTAAAAAATTATAAATTTAATGATTTCTTTAAACTTATATTGGAAAATGTGTATATTGATGAACCAATATCAATCTATATGCAAAAAATAGATTATAAATTAAATGTAGGTGAAGGTTTGAATAGTGACGTTACGATAGAAAAAGGTGATATTAACACAATAGATAAAGATTCAAAACATTTAAAGCCTTTGCCTTGGGAGTTCAAGTGCCATAAGTTCGATGATGTATCTGACTTTTTTATTGCAAAGAACAATGATGGTGTTCAACATATAAGTTGGATTTATTATAAAAATAATAGAAATCGCTTGCTGACTCTTGGCGACAAAGAGGCAGAAATAAAATTTTGTTTAACTATGCCTGTCTTGAGGGGTAAAGGTGTCTACCCTAATGTTGTTAAAACAATTATCAATTATCTAGCACATGGAGGTTATACAACCGTTTTTATGTGCGTCCATCCAGATAATCAGGCATCAGTAAGGGGTATTGAAAAAGCAGGATTTATTTATTTAGATTCAATAAGACTGAAAAAGATTCTTGGTATGCAGGTTTCTAAACGATTTAATACACAAGAAATTGCCGAGCATGAAAATAATTGAATTGAAAACTAATGTAAATGAAAGGTGGAACGCCTTTTTATCTAACTTTGAATACAACCATCCATTGAATGCTCATGGTTGGGGTAGTGTGAGGTCGATTGATGGATGGAATCCTTCTTATCTAATAGTTGAAGATGAAAAAGGCTTAGTTAGGGGGGGGATGATGATATTAATTAAAAGTATACCGTGGACGGGTTTTTCATTAATGTACTCGCCCAAGGGTCCTATATGTGATCCTTTTGATGTTGAAGTTATACAAAAATTTTCTGATTATTTTAAAGAATTGGGAGGAAAAAGTCGTTGTATATTTTTACGTATTGATCCTAACTTCCATGAAAATGTTTATAAGAATAATAAAGATCCTTTTTTAGAGTGCGGCTATATTCACTTGGAGCATCGCTGGTCTTTTTGGAATTCACCTAGGGATGTTTATCGGATTGACCTAACAAAGGCATCAACTACAGACGAACTGTTTAATACCCTTGATCGTGATGCTCGCCGTTGCGTAAGAAAAGCTGAAAAAGAAGGTGTTACCATACGCGCAGCTCAATCAATTGAAGAACTGATTGAATTTTATAATATATTTAGTGGCTTTACTGTGAAAAAAGGTTTCATGTGCAGGCAGTTGGAATACCAGAAATCCTTGTGGCGCAACTTTGTTGAAAAAGATAATGGACGCTTATTTTTAGCTGTTTATAAAGATAAAATTATAGGTGGACTTATATGTATTTCTTTTGGCGGGAAGTGCCTAGCCATGCACATGGGTACTCCACCAGAATATAATAAATTGCAAACGTACTATGCCTATGTATGGGAAAGCATGCGATGGGCAAAAGAAAATAATTTTTCCTGGTATAGTTTTAGAGGTGTAGGAACCACGCCAACACAGGAAAGCTTTAAAAGAAAGTTCGGTCCAGAAGTCTATTCGTTAATAGGCTATTATGACTTGCCTTTAAGACCTTTTCTTTACAAAATCTTTTATTTTTTAGAATTTATTGTTTTGCCGTACACTTGGAAATATCTGATGAAGTTGCGACAATTTTACAAAAATATCTTTAATGTAAAGGGTGGTACAAAAGGTTAACTAGTCTTGCCGCCTCAAAGGATTCGATGCTAATGTGGAATTTGTTGTTGTTTTTTCTGTTGCTTCTGCTTTTTTATGTTTTTTTATCAACAACGCATTTGCTGACTATTGCACTATCTTATTTTGTTACCAGAGAACAAAAGCCCGGAAGCGATCAACCTCTAAACCGTTTTGTAATCCTTGTACCCGCCCATAACGAAGAGATGTTGATAGGCGCTCTTTGTAAAAGTTTGAATGATGTTGATTATCCGAAAGACCGTTATGTTGTTCACATCATTGCCGATAATTGCATCGACAAAACAGCAGATATTGCTGCAATACATGGGGTAAAGGTACTGCAACGTTGTGACCTTGCCAATACAGGCAAGGGGCAAGCCTTGACCTGGGCGTTACAGCAGATTGCCCTTGACCAGTTCGATGCTGTGTTTATTGTTGATGCCGATAACTACGTGGACGGTGCAATCCTAGCTGAATTGAACAGGTCGATTAACTCTGGTGAACAGGCTATACAATGTTACAATGCTGTCGGTAACAGGGCGGATAGCTGGTTTACCCAGTTGCTTTATGTTTCGCGCACCATCGGCAACCTGCTGTATCACGAAGCTAAATATCGACTTGGCCTGTCTTCATATCTGATGGGTAACGGTCTCTGCTTCCGGGCTGATCTGCTCAAGCAAAAAGGCTGGACTGCTTTCTCTGCAGGTGAAGATTGGGAATATTATGCGCAGCTGGTGGAGTCGGGTGTGATGATCGGTTTTGCTGCCAAAGCTAAAGTGTTTCACCAGGAGTCGAAATCCCTCAACCAGGCCACCAGTCAACGGTTACGCTGGTCGAGTGGGCGTTTTCATGTTGCCCGCACCCTGGGCTTGCCTTTACTTCTTAAAGGGCTACGTGAAAAAAATTGGCGCATTGTTGATGCCTCTTTACCGTTGTTGTTTCCCAACTATTCGCTGCTGATCAATTTAACTTTGGCCGGTTTTTTCATTTCGCTTCTTTTGCCTCCCACCAACTTAAAACTATTTTTACTCATAACTTTTTTTATGTTGGTGTTCGGCCAATTTTTGTTATTTGTTATTGGTGCTATTATTGCGGGGTCGCCTATAAAAACTTTCAAGGCTGCGCTTTACGTACCCTTTTTTCTAGTGTGGAAAGCTATTATTGATATTTTCTGCATTACGGGACTGTATCGTGGAAATAAATGGGTAAGGACTAAGAGGCATTGAACTTTTTGATTTCATTTTTGATTGTGGATTGAAAATTATATGTTAGATAAGGTTTATAAAGCTTTAGGTTACATGCGGGGATATCTTCTTAGGCCAAAAATAGAGACAAATGGATATGTCCGTAGTGTGGGTAAAACAATTGTATTAAATTCAGGGGGCACAATTGAGGCAGGAAATAGAACGTGTTTTTGGCCTGGTGTGAAGTTGGCGGTTGTATCTAATAGCTTTTGTTCGAAACCACAATTGAAGATAGGTGCTTTTTCATCATTGGGAGATCGTACACAAATTCACTGCGGTAATAAAGTAATTATCGGTGATCATGTTCTTATCTCATGGGATGTGAATATTATTGAGTATGATTACCATGCTCCTGGTGGTGGACAACCTGAGCCAATCCCGATTGCCATCGAAGACGAGGTCTGGATAGGTGCCCGATGTATTGTTACCAAGGGTGTTGTTATCGGTAAAGGAGCTATTGTTGCTGCAGGTTCTGTAGTCACTAAAAGTGTACCACCATATACCCTTGCTGCGGGTAACCCGGCTCGACATATTAAAGAAGTGATGTCTTGGAAGGGTAGTAGTAAATTTGAACAAGGTAACAAGGGGCTAAATGGATAATAAGGGAAAAATTCGTGTACTTCATCTTCTATTGAGCCTCGAAACAGGAGGTATGGAGCGTTTTGTCTATGAACACTGTCTGGGGATGGATAAAGAGCAGTTTGATGTGTCTGTTTGCTGTATTGACAGGCTCGGTGGCTTTTATGACAGACTGATAGAGCAGGGCATCCATGTTGATCTGATTCAGAAAAACCAGCAGAAGTTTGATTGGTTTTTTTCGCTGAAACTTTCTAAATACCTACGTGAAAAAAAAATTGATATTTTGCATATCCATACGGGCGCGTTTTTTCATGGTAGTGTCGCAGGTTTTTTAGCACGAACCAAAGGTGTAATTTATACTGAACATGGTCGTCATTATAAAGAGCCTTGGCAACTTTACATTTTAGATCAAATTTCATCTCGGTGTGTTGACCAGATAATTACAGTTTCAGAAGCACTTGAAAGGCATCTTATTAATAAGATGCGCCTGCCTTCAAGTAAAATTAAAACAATTATCAATGGCGTAAATTCAGAGGTTTTTGCACCACGAGAAAAACCACAGTGTTTGTTAGATGAATTTTCAATTGATCGTGATATTAAAATTATTGGCACAGTCGGAAGATTAGCTGAGATAAAAGATCAGGAAACGTTAATAAGAGCTTTCCTGTTTATTAAAGAACAATATGAAAATTCAAAACTTTTTATAATTGGTGAGGGTCCTTGTGAGCAGCAATTGAAAGAGTTAGTTGATAAGTATAAATTGAAAAATGATGTTATTTTTACAGGTAACAGGGGGGATATACAAAAATTTCTCAGTTTGTTTGATATTTTTGTTTTATCTTCCTTAATGGAAGGCACCTCGATATCTCTTCTGGAGGCTATGTCATCTGGACTGCCCTGTGTAGTTACTAATGTTGGAGGCAATGTTTTACTAATATCTAATGATGTTAATGGCTACACGGTGCCACCAGGTGATGAAATGCTGTTGTCTATTAACATTTTGAAACTAATCGAAAACTCTTCTTTAAGGCAGTCATTTTCTTTAAAATCGAGGAAAATAATTGAAGAAAATTTTTCATTTAATCAAGTTTTGCAAGTTTATGCGGATTTGTATACTGAGCTGTACTGCCAACGCTAAGGAGAAGAAAAATACACTTGTTTTGGATCGTTCTTGCCTGTAGTATGAAAATATTCTTAAGGTTGTGATGTCTACATTGTGTATGGTTTTGTGTGTGTGCACGGTTAATTGCAGTTTATTCAAAACAAAAAAATGAAAAGTGAGGTTCAGGGATGAAAAAAAATATTTTTAAAATTCTTATGGCTCTGTTTTTTTTACCACAAATCTTGTTAGCTGCCATCACCTTCGATAGTGATGGTAAGTGGGAGACAACATTTAATTATCCAGAGTGTACACAACGTGGTGGAGGTGGTGCAGTAAGCTGTGACGATGTTCAAACAGACAACATAGCTTGGAATTGGGGGGCGGCAGCTATTGAGGGTAACTATTCACAAGTCAATACTGATGCCAATCATCCTCCTGGCACGGGGAATGGTGCAAGGTTTTGGGTGGGTGATGGTCAAAATATTCAATCAGGTGCAATAAGTGTAACTCTCCCATCAGCTCAACAAGAAATATGGATTAGATACTATATCAGATATGAGGCTGGTTTTAACTGGTCTAATCAAGGATATGAAAAACACTTATATATAAGGACTGCTCCCGGCCCAGCAGTTGTTACAGGTTTTGGTGGTGGTGGACGATTCTATGTTTATTCGGCTGGGAACAGTCCATCAGCTTCTTTGTACTCAAGTTTGACTTGGAATAACCAAATGGCTAATCCAGCGAATGTGTCTAATGGTGAATGGATTGCATTCGAAGTTTATCTAAAAATGGATACAAATGGAACAGATGGTGTAACTCGTTTATGGATTGACGGAAATCTAGTATTAGATAGAGAGGATGTTAACCATAGTGGTGGTAGCTCGGCAGTCAGGGAGGGATGGACTTATTTTGATTTTAACAACAATCAGGATCGGCCGGATAATATCAATGGACCCATAGGACGTAGCTATGCCTATGTTGATTATGATGATATAGCAATTTATAATCAAACACCACCGAACACTGATGCTCATGGCAACCGATTTATAGGCTTGTTAAATTCTGATGAGGAGGCTGCACCGCTTCCTCCCTCACCCACTGAATCACCTGCTCCAGTTGATCCAGTTACAGGACTTACTAAAGAGAATCTGCTCTTTTCAGAGTCCTTTGAAAATAATACATGGTCAGCACGTGGCTGGTATGATGGAACAAATTCGACCGGTGTTGCATCTGGTGGTTATGCCGGAAGCGCTTTGCGTTGGGAATGGGGTAGTGGTGCGACACGGCCTACCGGGTTTTCCGTAATTCGTAAGAAAATCCCTGTTACAGACGAATTTTTACTGGAATACTATGTTAAACATGAAACGGGTTGGCGCGGTTCTAGTAGAAATTACCATCCCCATTTGATTCATGTGCTATCTAGTGATGATACTGAATATCAGGGGCTTTCTCAATCAAACAGTGGGCTTTATTTTGAATCATGGGCTTCGACCACCTTCCCCTATCGTAATTATCCGGTTGTAGCTCATCAGGATATGCTTCGTGTCAATATTTCTGAAGGCAGTGTGCCAAATAATCTAGTTGCTGTAACGGAAAATCGAAGTGCAACGCAATGCAATACCCCTTATGCATTGAGTGGTGCATCTAGCGGTGCTTGTTACTTTGATGGAGTAGGATATTACTCTGCTAATACTTGGCTGGCTGATGGTGCTGAAATACCTGCAAATGCATGGACCAAGATTACTGCTTATATCAAACGGAATACTTTTACCAACGGCGTCGCAAATTTTGATGGCATTATGAAATTGTGGGTCAATGATACACTAGCTCTTAATAAAACATCTGTATTGTATGCATCTGGTGCAAATGTGGGGGCTGTATGGGATAAATTGGCTCTTGCACCCTGGATTGGTGATGGTTCTCCTGTGACTCAGGCCATGTGGTTAGATGAACTTCAGTTGTGGACAATTAACTCAGACACCAAGCCAGAACCTTCACCATTGTTGCAACTCATACAATAACAATTTTGAATAGCCATTCAAAATTGTTAAAAAAATTATTTAAAAAAACCGATCTGTAAAACAGATCGGTTTTTTTAAATATGATAATTGGGGGCTAAGTTTATGAATAACAAGGAAAAGATTGATGTCCTTTTTGTAGCAGACATTGCACCAAAAAAATTAGGATCTTTTGAAACCTTTTTATTTTCTCTGGAAAAGTTCTCAAATCAATATAACATTAAGATTAAATACATATTTTCAGGTGATGTCCACGAGAAGTTCGATGAAAATAATTTAGACTATGATGTTGTCAGAACTGAAAATTTTTCTTCGTTTGTGGTAACAGCCAAACTATTAAAAAAATATCCTGCAAAGATGATTCATTTTAATTTTACTGGTATGGCTGATTCAAATATTCTTTTTTCTAAGATTTTAAATGTAAAAAATATATTTTTTACTGAACACTTATGCCCACAAAAGTGCCAAGATAAATTAGGATATTTGAGTTATTTAAAAAAAATAAGAAGATATTTTTATGCTCTTAATATAGATAGAATTTTTTCTGTATCTGAATTTGCACATAAAAGAATAATTGAAAATAACTTTGTAAGTGAATCGAAAATAATAAATCTTTACAATGGTATAGATATAAATAGATTTAATATTTCAAGAGATAATCTTCAGAGATCGAATTTCTTTAAAGAAAATTACGCAATGAAAATCGATTCCGTGCTGATTACATATGTAGGTCAATTAATAATACAAAAAGGTGTTAAATGTTATTTTGAAGCAATTTTACAAATTTTAAAAAGTAATACTAATGTATTATTTGCTTTTGTTGGTGATGGTTGTCTTCGAGATGAATTAACAAATTCAATCCCAACTGAATTTGTTAATAGAATTAAATTTTATGGTTTACGTAATGATATAGAAAACATTTTTAGTTTATCTGATGTTGTTGTCGTTCCTTCAATCTGTGAAGAAGCTTTCGGGTTAGTTGCTGCTGAAGCATCAGCATGTGGTCTTCCTGTTATTGCAACAAGAGTAGGTGGTCTACCAGAAGTCGTTCTTGATAACAGGACTGGCTTATTGGTGCCTCCTGGGGATGTATTAAGTTTAATAAACGCTATACTCAAATTGGCTGATGATAAAAACCTTCGGTTGAGGTTGGGGAATGAAGGACGTAAGCACATAGAGAATAATTTTGATGTAAATTTTCAAGCTAAAACGTTAATTGAGAATTATAGAGAATTTTTGTTCTCATAGACTGATAAATACAAAAAAACGAAAACTGATAATAGAATATGTTGATGTAGATTGAAGCGACCCTTTACTTGGTGGATAAGTCTCAGGGAGATGCATTTTGAGCGACATATCAAGTGACAACAGGCTTTTTATTGATACGTTAAGGGGTGCCTCAATTCTTAGAGTTGTCCTAGCTCATTTAGGCCTTAGTTGGATCTATCAACCCTACTCAGGTTACGTTTTGGTTTTTTTGCCTGTTTTGTTTTTTGTGAGCGGCGCTGTTTCATATGGAAGCTTTATGAGACAGCCGAGTGTGGGTAAATATCTGTTAAATAGGTATTTAACTGTTTCAGTTCCCTACTATCTATACGTTATGTTTTCTTTTTTAATTTTTTGGCTCTATGAGAGCCGTTATCCATCTTTTGACCATGTAGCTATACTTCAATATCTGACATTTAACGCAGTTGGTATGAGTGACATCTCACCCATGCCAGTCGCTCATATTTGGTTTTTGCATTCACTACTTTTTATCATGATAATCAGTTTTTTCATTTTTATATTTTCAAAAAATAAACCAGTTTTTTTATTGATAGGCGTTGTTTTTTCCTTGTTATTGGGTATTTTCCAAAGTTTTTATAATATCGGCCCTCAATTCAGAATTTTTAACCATAATTTCTACCAGCCGTTGTCAAATTTAGGTTTTTTTATGTTTGGTGCTTTTTATTTTCTCAATATAGAAAAGTTTAATAGGAAGGTGAATTTCTTTTCATTTTTTATAGTTATATTAATAACCTTATTATTTGCTTACTTTATTGTTGATGACTATAGGATAGCTGAACATTTTTATTATCCTGATTTGTTTTTTATGCTTTGTTGTTATTCAGCTATTTTATTAGTTTTATTATTTAAAGATTTAATTTTATATTTTGTAAAACATTTCAACATATTAAAAAGCTTCTTGTTGTTTATGAATAAAAATTCTTACAGTGTCTATTTGCTTCATGTTTTTGTCATATATACTCTGTCTTACAAGTTTGAACTAATGGGCCTTGGGGGTGACCCCTCACGCGCATTTTTAAAAGTGTTCATGGCAATTTTGATAACTTGTATTTTTGCAGTGCCTTTTACAGTATTTACTAGAGGAATAACTTTATTTTTAAGGGAAAGAGTTGTAGGTACCTCAAAATAATGATGTTCGAAGATTTCATATTTTAAATTGTGTAATCGTGTGGTTGACGTAATGAAGCAAAAAATTCTTGTAATCGGCAGTGGCCTGTCCGGTTCATTGCTTTGCAATGAACTGAGCAAAAACCATGACGTTACACTCCTTGAAAAAGGGCCACAAAACAGCATCACCTACCCACAATTACATTTCCACCACAAAAAACTCGCCGAAGTCCACACCTGCTGTTATGGCGGTGGAGGCAGCACGAACCTGTGGCATAATGGGCTGATCCCTATTCGGAGTGAGGATGTAGTCGACCCCGAATTTAGGGAGGTGCTTCAACAGGCGCAAAGCTATATCGACCAGACCGCCGCTGCCCTTTTTTACACCGGGGTATCTTTCACAGCAGATCATCAGCAACTTGTGCAAGAATCCAACTCCCTCTCTCCCGATTTTAAAGCTTTTCCCAATGGCATCGACTGCCTGGTTTACCCGAAAAAATACCAGAAACTGACGGTGTCACCAGTGGTCAATGCAATCTATGATGTTGAGGGGATTGATTTTATTTATCAGGATAAACGCATCAGCAAGGTCAATTACCGGGTGGCAGGGCAGCAGTATGAGCTTAAAGTTGATGTTGTTATCGTCGCGGCGGGAACATTGGGTACACCGGGATTGATTCAAAAGGTGGTGAGCTCCGCCGGCAAATCGGATAAATCAGTTGGGGTCGGTTTTATCGATCATCCAATGGGTTTTGTCGGTAAAGTTAAAGTAAAAAAACAACTATCGAGCATCATTAAAAAGCTCTCTGCCTGGGATCGTGGTGACTATGTCAGCCGCAATGCCGTGCGCCTGAAAAGTGCTTGCGGCAACTATGCGGCCTGTGCGTTTTTCCGCCCGGCCCTAACCATGGATAACCGCCTGGCCATTTACAAGTACAAATCCTCCCTCGGGGCCAGTAATGGCATGGCCCGGATTAAGAACATCTTTTCCTGGAAGATATTTCACCCCGATATGATCGCGGAAATATTCGCTCATCTGTTTGGCGTCAACATTCCGAGCCGCACCTACAATATACTGCTGATTGCCGAGCAGAAACGTGGCGACAGCAGGGTGTATGAAGAGGATGGTGCTATCCAGGTGAAGTGGACGGTCTCCGATGAGGAACTGAAAATTTATCGCGCCATACTCAAAGATTTTGAAGGGATGTTGGCGGATATTGCCGACGAGATCAACATCAATACCGAAATCACCAGTGACTGGCTCTGGTCAGCAGCACACCACTCCGGCACCATCAGCATGGGATCGGGTGAGAATGACCTGGTGGATACCAATCTGAAGCTGAAATGCTGTGAGAATCTGTATGTGTGTGACGGGTCGGTCCTGCAGGAGCACAGCTACGCGAATACTGGTCTGGCAATCGGGCAGCTGGTGTTTCGATTGGCGGATCATTTGAGGAACAACAGCTGAAGCGATTTCGTCCACTGAAGACACGGAAAAACACGAAAAAAAAATCATCTCTCACAGAGTCACAAAGACACGAAGGAATCTTGAGGTAGAATCGTAGGCACAAACTGTAGGGTAGAAAAGCAAAAACAGGCAGAAATTAGAATATTGAATTTAGATGACAGAAGTCACCAGCTTTGACCTTCTGAATTATAACTCCTGTATCCTGAATTCTTCTTTTATTTTGTCCGTGGTTTCAATGCTTTCCGTGGACGAACAGCAGTTTTTCAAGACTTAAGGTATCTTTTCCACATTTTTCCAGGAAAATACCTGTATCCCTTTGTGGTGGTAGTTGTCGTCACCTCCATAAATCAGGCACGGTTGCATGGCGCTGTCAGCAGCGATGGTGAGCCATTTTTCCAGTCCGGCAAAGGAGTCACGGGTTAAGGTTCGACCGGATTTGATTTCGACGGAGCGCAGTTTGCCGCCTTGATCAATGAGGATATCAACTTCGTTGCCGGCACTGTCGCGCCAGAAAGAGATGGGTGATTTTTCTGTCTGGTTGAAATATGTCTTTACCAGTTCGCTGACAATGAGTGTTTCAAAAATATTGCCACGCAAGGGGTGGGTTGCCAGTTGTTCAGTTTTTTGGATGCCGAGTAACCAGGAAACCAGTCCGACGTCGTAAAAATAAAGCTTCGGTGTTTTTACCAGACGCTTGTTGAAATTGGCGTGGTGTGGTCGGAGCAGAAACACCAGATAGCTTGCTTCGAGAACCGATATCCAGGCTTTGGCGGTATTATGGGTGATGCCGCATTCTGTTGCCATTGAGGAAAGATTAAGCAATTGTCCGGTACGGCCTGCGCACAAACGGACGAAACGTTGAAAGGTTTCAAGATCCTGGACCTGAGTGATCTGGCGAACATCACGTTCAATGTAGGCAGTAACATAAGCGGTGAGCCATGCCCGCGGTGGTACGTCGCGATCATGAATGGGCGGGTAGCAGCCGCTGTACAGCAGCCTGTCCACATCAGCCGGTAATTTGTTGACCTGATCCAATTCGGCCAGTGAGAAGGGCAGCAGTTCAACAAAGGCGGTTCTGCCTGCCAGTGACTGACTGATCCCTGAGATCAGCCCGAATTGTTGTGAGCCGGTCAGAATAAACATCCCCATACGACCATCGCTATCAACCAGGGTTTGCAGGTAGGAAAACAGTTGAGGGCAGCGCTGAACTTCATCAAGTACGGCGCCATCGGGAAAGCGGGCAAGAAAGGAACGGGGATCGTCCACTGCAGCTAGCCTGACATCGGGATCTTCCAATGATGTGTAGGGTCGGTCAGAAAAGATTTTCCGCGCAAGAGTTGTCTTGCCTGATTGGCGCGGCCCGGTGATGGTGACAATGGGAAAGCCTTTGAGTAATTCGCAGACATATTTTTCAACAGTGCGTGGTATCATGATTGTAATGATAAACTTTATTTACAAATTGTCAAAGTCTTTTACAAATTTCATGTAAACTGTGTCGCACAAAGACAAGGGTGGTATTGTCCACGGAAGACACGGAAATAGACGGAAAAAAAAACATCTCTCACAGAGACACAAAAGCACAAAGGGGGCTCGAAATAAATTCACAGGCATAATCTTTAGGGTTGAAAAGAAAATACAAAAAAAGGTCTGATGTTAAGGCCTTAACACCAAAAACAATGGTTTTGGCCTTTGGTTTAACCATAAAAAGAATGAACTTCTGTCAGTGGATTCTGTGATTTCCGTGGACGAGAAGATGTCAGGGTTTTCTTGGTGTCTCCGTGGCTTCGTGAGAGAAACAACCAAAATCATCCTCACACGGAGACACTGAGCCACAGAGAAGAGACAACTTTTTTGACGCGGCAAGAGTCAACAGCAAAGATGACGCGGCAAAGGTCAACGGCAAAAATCTTTTTTTTGGTTTAAAAACCCAAGTCCTTGCCTGTGAATTTGACTTTAACCGCGTGCGGTTTCAAGGTTTTCACCGCGACAAGCTGGTTTTGTTTTTGATTTTAACCATAAATACTCAGGTGTTGTCTGTGCCGTCCGAGTATTCCGTGGACGCGAAGGTTTGAAAATTTTCCTGGCTGCATGTGTTAGTGAATCGAACGGGCGAGATGAATGGTTATGATTCTGATAAGCAGTAATTGATCAGTCAAAATGTATTGCATAATAATACAAATGTAATATAATAAAATACATTATGGACACACTAACACAAATATTTTCATCAAAAGTACGCGCGGCCCTGTTTCGCATTCTGTTTGGTTTTCAGGCCAAAGAGCTTCACGTGCGGGAGCTGGAACGAGAAGCCGAATGTACCATCGGCCCTATTCAGAGTGAATTGAAGCGTTTATCAACTTTGGAGCTGGTCACCAGTCGGCGCAGTGGGAATCGACTCTACTATAAAGCGAACAGAGAACATCCTCTATATCCCGATTTGCGCTCAATGGTGGTTAAAACCACCGGCCTGGCTGCTGCACTGCGCGATCTGTTCAAAGATCAAGAGGATGTATATTTGGCCTTTATTTTTGGATCTCTTGCCGGCGATACGCAACGTGCGACCAGTGATATTGATCTCATGCTCATCGGTGACATGGGGCTTCGAAAACTGTCCGGCCTTATGGCAGAAATGAAAGGGTCTCTTGGTCGCGAAATAAATCCGCACGTTCTGACGGTGGCGGATTTCGTTGATCGCCGTGATCGAGGTGACAATTTTATAAGCTCGGTTCTTAAATCACCCAAGATATTTATTAAGGGGGGGG
>RRYU01000729.1_pt1 | contig 109496 bp, 110 predicted proteins | sample 2162651 | NCBI WGS metagenome assembly RRYU01 (sample SAMN10267283, study PRJNA491782) | microbial mat metagenome | isolation source: biomat in the production well | place: Japan: Minami-Kanto gas field, natural gas well KTG3 | collected 2017-06 | reverse complement strand
TGGAGCGGTAGTTCAGTTGGTTAGAATACCGGCCTGTCACGCCGGGGGTCGCGGGTTCGAGTCCCGTCCGCTCCGCCAAACAAGAAAGGGCGCACTTAGTAGTAAGTGCGCCTTTTTTTATGTGCATGATGTACATTTTGTTGCAGTTATATGGGTGAGAAAGAGAGATGAATGTCAGGAGTATGAGCTGAAAAAAGCTCCTGCGTTTTCTGCACATCCACCAAATACGGTGGTCATGTATCACGATCACTTGGGTGTGAAAAAACTGATGAATCTGACATAGATACAATTTGTATGTTGAGTGTATGTAAAATAATCCATTTAATGGAAAATCAAATACTGGAAGTTTGATCGAATAAATGATGGATAGTTTACAATGGTAAAAACTTTTAATTACTTTCAGGAATAAAACGATGTTGCAGTTCATTCGTGATCGAGCACAAGGTTGGCTTGCGTGGGTTATCGTTGGAATGATAATTGTCCCTTTTGCATTATGGGGAGTTAACCAATATGTTGGTGGTGGTAGTGAGCCCGTTGCAGTAACTGTCAATGGTAACGATATTACCGATCGTGAAGTACAAAGCGCCTACTATCGTCAGCGTCAAAGACTCCAGCAGATGTTTGGTGAAAATTTACCACCAAACCTGTTCTCGGAAGAAAGATTAAAAAAACAGACCTTAGATGCACTGATAGAGGAGCGTTTGATTATTGACGCAGCTGTTGACGCAAATATGGGTGTTAGCGATCAAATGCTGGTTGAAACGATTCATAGCATCGATGCATTTAAAGACAATGGCAGGTTTTCTAATGAGACCTATGAAAGAACACTACGTATGCAAGGAATGTTACCGGGTATGTTTGAGACTTCATTGCGAAAAGATCTCCTTGTGGAACAGTATCGTAGTGGTATAGAAAATAGTGATTTTATCAGCCCGGTAGAAAAAAACCTCGAGCAAAAACTAAAAAACCAGAAACGGGACATGGGCTTTGTGAGAGTAAATGCAGCTCAATATATGGAAAACATGACTGTTGATGAGACTGAATCCAATACTTATTATCAAAATAACCTTCAACAATTTAAAACACCTGAAATGGTCAGCGTTAAATATATTGAATTAAATGCTGCAGACTTGAGCAAAGATACCGTAGTTGAGGAGCAGGAAATTAGAGATCGTTACGAATCACAAATCATTAACTACAAAACTGTCGAAGAACGCAATGCAAGGCACATACTTCTTGAGCTTGCTGAAGATGCTTCTGCAGAAGAAGTGAAAACAGTAACTGAAAAGATTAAAGGTATTCGCCAACAAATCATTGACGGTGCAGATTTTTCTAATATGGCTAAAATGCACTCTGCTGATCCAGGTTCAGCAAATGAAGGTGGCTCCTTGGGCTTCTTTGGTAAAGGGGTGATGGATCCTGCATTTGAACAAAGTGTATTTGCTCTCAACGTTGGAGATGTTAGTCAGCCAGTACGTAGTCAGTTTGGGTATCACCTGATAAAGCTGGAAGAAGTAAAAGGTGGTGATACAAAGCCATTTAACGAAGTCAAAGATGCTATTGCTACAGAAATCAGGAAAGAAAGAGCGGAGCAACAACTCTTTGATCTTGCTGAAAAACTGGCAACTTATACATATGAAAGTCCTGATACTTTAGAGGTTGCATCGTCTCAACTCAATTTACCGGTTAAAACAAGCCAACTGTTTTCGCGAATAGGCGGAAATGAAGAACTGACGCGTGATAAGAAAATCATTGATGCTGCATACAGTGATGATGTACTTGTAAAAGGAAACAACAGTAGCGTTATTGAAATCAATAAAGACAAAATGGTTGTGATACGAGTTAATGAACACCGCCAACCGGGAACCAAGTCTTATGATGAAGTGAAAGCTCTGGTAATTACTGCTCTCAAACGGGAAAAGGCCGAAGTGCTGGCTAAAGAAAAGGCAGAAAAAATTCTTTCCCAGTTAAAAAGCGGAAAAGCACCAAAAGAAATAACGAAAAACAGTTCATTGAAATGGAATCAGCATAAAGAAGTTAGTAGAAATCAGGATGGTGTAGAAAGGGAAATTGTCAATGCACTGTTTAAAATGCCTCACCCTGATAATAAAACCTTGTATCAAACCCAACGCTTATCTAATGGTGATTACGCTGTAATCGAACTAAGTAGAATTATTGTGGGTGATCCAGATACTGAAGAGAGTGAGAATAATCAAAATGGCTATGCTACTGCATCTTTAAATGCTGTTATGTCATGGTTGAAAAAACAGGCACAAATAGAGTTCAAAGCTAACTAAAAACATCAAATGCTTAAGTTAAAATTACATTGGCAAATATTGATCGCTTTAGCTCTGGCAATTCCAGCAGGATTGTTAAGTGGAAGCGAGGGGAGTTTGTTCGGCGTTAACCTGTTGGCTGTTTACGCGTTCATAGGCAAGCTGTTCTTAAATGCTTTGAAAATGCTAATTGTCCCTCTAATTATTTCATCCATCATAGTTGGTATTGCCGGTATTGGTTCTGGTGGTTCTCTGGGAAAATTAGGCGGGAAGACGCTGCTCTATTATATGGCATCATCACTATTTGCAATATTAATTGGCCTTGCGGTTGTAAATGCCATATCACCAGGCATTGATGATATGGGTCCTGTTAAAGATCGTATCGGCTTTAGTGCTTCTACTGAAGGGTTTGAGGCAAAGGTTGCAGGCAAAGGCACGGCTGATGTGGTTGAAATATTTATTCGCATGGTTCCAACCAATATTGTGGCAGCTGCTGCGAATGGTCAAATGCTTGGTTTGATCTTTTTCAGTCTTCTTTTTGGTTTTTTTATGACCAAAATTCAGGAAGAGTATGCCGAAACCCAGTTTAATTTCTGGGAAGGCGTATTTCAGACTATGATGAATATTACCAACTGGGTTATGTTATTTGCCCCACTAGGTGTTTTTGCGTTGGTTGCCAAGGTAGTCGCAACAACTGGTTTTGATGCTTTTGTACCCCTGGCATGGTTTTTCATCTCTGTTGTACTGGCATTGGCCTTACATATGTTTGTCTCGTTGCCTCTAATGCTATCAATTATTGCCAGAGTTAATCCTCTCAAACATTATCGTGCAATGGCTCCAGCGATGCTTACAGCTTTTTCTACTGCATCATCTTCAGCCACATTACCAATGACCATGGAGTGTGTTGAAAAAAATGCTGGAGTTTCAAACAGAACCACCAGTTTCGTGTTGCCATTGGGTGCAACCGTCAATATGGATGGCACTGCATTGTATGAGTGTGTGGCTGCGATGTTTATTGCCCAGGCTTATGGTATTGAGTTAACTTTCGCTACCCAGTTCACCATTGTATTGGTTGCACTTTTAACCTCTGTTGGTGTAGCAGGAATACCTGCTGCCAGCCTGGTAGCTATTTCAATTATACTGGCAACCATAGGATTGCCTGCAGAAGGTATTGGATTGATACTTGCTGTGGATCGCATTCTAGATATGTGTCGTACCTCGGTTAATATCTTCAGCGACTCATGCGGCGCAGTGATTGTAGGACGTTTACAGGGCGAAGAGGGCATTTTACAGGATAAAGCTTAAACCTTAGGATTTTTCTATTAATGGTGGAATTGGGCAGTCAAAACGTAAACCAATCACTCTAATCAACTCAGACTCGTTAATTGAAATTCGGCCATCTTCACAAATCGCTGCAACTGCGGCTTCAATAATTTTTCCCTTAAAGCGGAAAGGCAATAAAGCCAGTCTTTTTAATACGCTATCAAGCTTGTTAAATGACAGTTTCTCTGTTGACGGCTTTGGTACAAGCCCATCTACAGGAGCAAGTTTAATCGCCTCACTGTATGCTGCTTGACTATTCTGTTTAGCATTTCTGTCACATTGGACAAGAAATGAGAGTAGGTAGTAGATATCAGCTTTAATAGAGCTCTTGTTTGTTGTTTCTTTTTGTTCCTGTAGCCTCTCCTGTAGATAGTAATTAACATGACACATCACCGCATATTCAAAAAGTGTCAATCTGTTGTCCTGACGTATCAGCTTAGTTGATTGCTGGATAAAGGTGTCAATCTCATCATCTGATGCGCGTTTTATCGATACCATGGCAATATCAACAATCGCCAGCCATGCATTACGGCTTATAACGCCTTTTAGCAGATTAAAATAGGTCTCCATGCGTTTGTCATTAAAACTATCCTGCCCAGGGTTGGGATTATTTGATAACACTAGCAATGCTAAAACCACATCCATCGCACTTTGTGGCTTATTTATTGCGGCCTGAAGTAGAGGTGGAAAGTTATCCAGTAGTTGATGGGCATACTGAAGATGTAATTCATCCAGTGTGCCTATTGAGTTTGAAACCCCATGTGGTGAAAAAGCCAGAGTTGCTGTCGAAGAATGTTGGTAAGTCACTTTCGGTTGCGAAGCCAGAAATTCAATAATGTGTGGGTTGATAGAAGGATCCAGACGTAGAATACGCTGTTCAATAGGTGGATGTGTCAAAAACCATGCAAAGCGAAAGCGTATACCACTTTCAAAAAACATATGGCTGACCATTTCTGCCTGGGAATTCTGAATTGTGGAAGGGTGTATGCCGGCAATCTTCTTTAAGGCGCCGGTTATCCCTAGCGGATTGCGCGTAAATTGTACAGCAGATGCATCTGCAAGATACTCGCGTTGACGTGAAATGGCTGCTTTAATCAGTCGGCTGAAAAAGACACCGATATAGCCAATGACCATTAATCCTAATGCAATGAAGGGTAATGCCGATTGGTTTTTACCACGACGAACTCTGGTTCCTGATAGTAGCTTTCTGCCAACAAGTGCCAGCACATGGATTCCGTGAAGCACACCAATTAAACGAATATTGGTAGTCATGTCACCATTGAGAATATGACTGAACTCATGGGCGATCACGCCCTGTAACTCCTCACGATTAAGTTCTCTGAGGGTACCTTCTGTAACTGCAATAACTGCTTTGTTACGCTGTGTGCCAGCTGCGAAGGCATTGATACCTTTTTCTTTTTTGAGGATATAGACATCAGGAACTGGAAGTGACGATGCAATGGCCATTTCATCTACAATATTCAGTAAACGTCGTTCCAGTGGTTTTATGCTGTCTCTCTCAACCCGTTCACCACCCAGTGACCTTGCAATGTCACCACCACCATTGCGTGAGAGCTGATAAATCTTGAACAGGCTCATAGCCAGTACAAATAGAGAAACGATTGTAGTAATGGCTATAAATAGGTCAGGCTGCCACCAGATATAGGCATCATGGATACCTCGCAGTGATGTGGATCCCTGAAATATCACCACTGCGAAGTAAAAAAGTGAAATGATCATAAAAACAGCAATGATAAACAGAACAATAAGCCAGCGACTGTTACGCTGTGCTCGCTCCTGTGCTGCAAAGAAGTCCATCAGGTTGGGTTAAAAAGAGACATTTACGGCCTTTTTAGCCTCGGGATCTGCCAGTTCTAATAAACGCGCCTCTTTAAAACTGAACCCGTTAGCGATGATATTATCTGGAAAGGATTCACGACGGGTGTTATATCGCATCACTGCATCATTAAACGCCTGACGCGCAAAAGAAATTCGGTTTTCGGTATGGGATAACTCTTCAGAAAGCTGTGCCATTGTCTGGTTGGCTTTCAAGTCAGGGTAGGCTTCAGCCAGTGCAAACAATCTACCCAGTGCATTTCCAAGTATCGATTCCGCACCGCTCAGAGATGCTATCGCATCCATGTTACCCGGATCCCCTGAGGCTGTTTTCATTGCAGATTGAGCCTGGTTACGTGCATCAATAACCGCTTCAAGGGTTTCACGTTCATGTTTGAGGTAGGTTTTTGCAGTCTCAACCAGATTTGGGATCAAGTCATAGCGACGCTGTAATTGCACATCAATTTGTGCAAAGGCATTCTTAAAACGGTTCCTGTCCGCTACCAGACCATTATAAATCAGAATCAGGTAGATGATAGTTACTGCGACTATAGCTAAAAAAATGATTAATCCTTGTGACATTGTTTGTTCCTCAGATTTGTTTCCATAAAGCTAAAGATAGCAAATAGTGACCTATAGCGTCAGTATTGATTGGGTGAATGGATATGCAAAAAACATTTAACAATTGATTTTGATCAGGGATATTTATTTACACATCACCAATGATACGAGATCACTCAATAACGGATGACTCTATGCACATCTCACAACCCTTGAATTCAAACAAACACAAAACGGCAGTGCTACATTTGGGTTTTCGTCCTTTCTTTATGGGAGCCTCTGTTTTTGCAATCGTGACAATGGTGTGGTGGACAATGATACTTAATCAATATCTGCCTTTTGAGTCGGACAACATAACACCACAACAATGGCATGCACATGAGATGATCTTTGGTTATGCACTGGCTGTTATCGCTGGTTTTTTACTGACAGCGGTTAAAAACTGGACCAATGTACAGACATGGCATCAAAAACCACTATTAGGGCTGTTTCTGCTCTGGGTTAGCGCACGTTTGCTAGCGTTAATGTCTGGAAATTTGCCATTAATAGCCGTGGCAATCGCTGATGTGACTTTTTCCTTGCTATTTGTTGTAGCTATTGCACAACCATTATATCAAGCTCGTGCTACTACACAGGTGGGAATTTTTGTTATCACAGTACTGTTTTTGTTGGCACAAGTTGTTTTCTACATGGGTGCTTTTGGTTTGTACCAAAGTGGAGTGACACTCGGGATCTACAGTGGTTTTTATCTGATTCTTTTATTGATACTGGTGATGGGACGCAGGGTTATTCCGTTTTTTATTGAAAAAGGTGTCGATGAACCGGTCAAGATTGATAATTATCGCTGGGTAGATATCAGTACTGTTGTACTTTATCTGTTGTTTGTCCTTTTTCAGCTATTTCATTTATCGGTACTGTATTCGTCAATCATTGCTGCTTTGTTTGTCATGGTGCAAGGTGTTAGGCTTTTTTGTTGGTATACCGCATCAATATGGGATAAACCACTGTTGTGGGTACTATACCTTTCATATATTTCCATCGTTGCAGGTTTTGTATTACAAGCGCTATCCTTCTTTCTGCCTATTTCACCGTACGTCATTATTCACGCCCTTGCAGTAGGTGGAATTGTATTATTGACTGTGGGAATGATGACGCGGGTTTCATTAGGACATACGGGCAGGAATGTATTTGAACCACCGGAGGTACTAAAAGGGGTTTTCCTGTTGCTGGTAATAACAACGATTTTTCGAGTCTATCTGCCTTTGATATTTGTGTCTCAGACAGCTTTATGGATTCTGATCTCACAAATTGTCTGGACTGTAGCCTATCTATTGTTGTTAATTAGGTTTGCACCAATCTGGATAAGGCTTCGTGTTGATGGTCGATATGGCTAAGCTAGATTCCACAACAGTGTTTGAATTTTTTACCACTCAAACAGGGGCATGGGGTATTGCGTCCAGGTCTGTTTTCATCAGGATCTGAGAGTATTTCACCATCTAAATAGAACCATGAGTTATTTTCAAAAACAAAACGGCTTTTCTCGTGCAATGTTCCTGCCTTATTTCCTGTGAAATAACGTGCCTTAAATTCAACTGTCCCATGCAAATCTCCTATTTTTCCGTTTTCACAGCTGATGATTTGTAATTGCAGCCAACTAGGGGCATCATCAAACCGCAGTTGCTTCGGCTTTGTTGTGTGATGCCATGTTTGTAACAGGTATTCACTGTTTTGGGTTGCATAAGCACTATAACGTGAACGCATCAATATTTCGGCTGTGGAAGCGCAACCTTGTGTAATGACAGGCTGGCAACAGTTTTGAAAAGTTGTGGGTGACCCGCAATAACAAATGTGACTCAAGACGCACCTTTTTGCTAAATGGTTGTGTTATATACTATTTTAGTAGTGTATATGTTTTTTACTGATGTCCCCTAATCAAATAGTCCACTTGAAAATATAAATACCGCGATGCGGATCAAGTTATCAAGGTTAAATGAATGAAAAAAATTATCACATTGATCATATTACCTCTGTTGTGCTGGACGCTAACCACTTCGGCCAATGGGTTTGAATATCCAACGATAATGAGTGGGGTTTTACCTGCTTACCCTCAATCCATCCTTTCAGGTGCAGAGTCATCATCAGGGACAGTTAGCGTGACCCTGCAGACAAAGGACAATATTGAGAAAGTGAGAGCATATTACCTGGATTATTTAAAAAACCATCAATGGCAACTGATCAGTAGTATGAACTCACCAGATGGAGTGCTGATGCTGTTCACAAAGTCAGATAAATCACTCTCGGTCTATGTCATTGTAGAAGACGGTGAAACCACCATACTAGCCAGTTATGAATAGTATCTATGGAAAATAAGAAGGGCACAGAAGCTGTGCCCTTTATATGTTTTCAATTAATGTTTTACAATTTTGGCGTCTTTTCTTAGGTCCTGAATATATTTTGAGATCTGTTGTGATAAAAAGACTTTCTCAATCTGTGGTTTTAATTCTTCAAAACTTGGTGGCTCAGAGGTTCTGTTACCTTCATTTAAAATGACATGCCAGCCAAACTGTGTTTTTACAGGTGTAGTGGAAAATTCACCATCTTTCATTGTTGCTAGTGCTTTTGAAAATTCCGGAACCATTTGCCGTGGATCAAACCATCCAAGGTCACCACCATTTGGACCTGTTGGTCCGGTAGAGTGTTCTTTGGCCAGCGTCGCAAAATCTGCACCATTTTTTAGCTCTTTGATCAATTCATTCGCTGTGCTCTCTTTTTCAACCAGAATATGACGAGCCTTAACTTCTGTTGTTTGTAACAATGCTTTTTGGTTTTCATAGGCTGCTTTAAGCTCGCCCTCTTCAACAGGATGGGCATTGATATAGTCATTAACAACACTGTTGATGAGTAGCGTCTCTTTAAGTTCGGTGATTTTTCTTATAAAAGCCGTTTGTTGATCGACCTTTTTCGCTTTTGCATCCTGAATTACGAGTTCCTGGTTAATAAGTTCATCCAGTAGTGCAGCCTGGCCTGGATTTTGGCGTTTTCCCTCAATATTTTTTTTTGTAAAGGCGTCGAGCTGTGATTGAGTAATATTATTACCATTGACCTGTGCCAGAATCTTGTCTTCTGCAATAGCGATGCTTGCTGCACTAATTAAAGTGAAAGTTAACAGTAACTGGCTCAAAGGTTTGATTGTTTTCATGGAGTCTATGGTCCCTTGTTGGATAAAAAAAATCATTCAGAAGCGTCAGCTACACTCGCCTGAATACTTAAAGCATGAATCTCTGTTTCCATAATATCGCTGAGTGCATCAAAAACCATTCTATGGCGCTGAATGGGTGTTTTACCGGCAAACTTTGAACTGGAGATAATTACGGTAAAATGTCCAGCACCACCTGCACTTGCATGTCCGGCATGTTGATGACTGTCATCAATGATCTCTAATGAAACAGGGGATAATGCACTATTGATTCGTTCACGAATCATTTCAATGCGGTTACTCATGGTAATACCTTTAGAAATGGTTTGACAGTGACGCTGGCATATACACCAGCGTCAATATATGGATCTTTATCTGCCCAGTTCCGAGCATCTTGTAAAGAGTTAAATTCTGCAACAATCAAACTACCACTAAAGCCGGCATTTGCAGGAGTAGGACTGTCGATGGCCGGATGTGGCCCCGCGAGGATGAGCTTTCCCTTGTTTTGTAGCTGTTTCAATCTTTGCAGGTGTGCTGTACGTACTGACATTCTTTTCTCAAGACTATTTTCAACATCTTCACTTATTATGGCGTAGAGCATTTTTATTTCCCGATCTTTTCTTCATCAGGAATATGCCGTGCGAGATAAAAAGCCTGCCCAATGACAAAGATAAACGTTAAACCCATCATTCCAAAAAGCTTGAAATTAACCCAATCCTCTTCTGCTATTTTTGCCTGCTCACACAGTTGTTGTACAGAAGAGGTGAAGTCAGGACCACAGTTATCTAGTTCAACGATGTAACCAGCTGCCTGATTTAGCGCTGCTTCTGCGGTAAAGAAAAAGTTTGCCACATATAGGTTTGCAAGCCCCATTAAAATAAAAAACAGGATCCAGCTAATATTCAATTGCTTCCAGATTTGTTGCGGTACAGTAACGGCCTTACTCATCATCCGTTCTACCAGGGTTTTTTTACCAATAAAATGACTGCCAATAAACGCTAGAGCAAATAGCCAGTTAACTGCAGTAGGCTTCCACATGAAATAGGCACGTTCCTGAAGGAGTAATGTGGCGCCGCCTAAAGTTACAATAAGCACCATAGTAATCAGATGCATATTCTCAAATTTACGATGCTTAAGCCAATAGCCTAAGACCTGAACAATCGATGCGGCAATCGCAACAGCCGTTGCAACAAAGATGTCATAGGTTTTATACGCGATAAAGAAAAGGAGTATGGGGAAAAAATCGTAAAGAAACTTCATGGATAGATTGTTTAATGGTTAATGATGATCTGACAAAAATAGCATATTGGCACGTTAATAGGGATGTAAAGTTTAAAATCAGACAGATTATTTTTTAACAGGTTCATAAAAAGTATTCATTTTCATAAACATATTGTCACAGTTAACTGAATTGGAATTTTATCGTACTGAAGTTCCGTTCAACAGTGTCATCGCGTAAAAGCTATTTCATAACAAAATTTTGTTCGCCTGGAGATAGCCTAACCACTCTCTGTTCACAGTTTTTACTTCACTTCTAAACCATGTAGCACACTAATAGATGATGAATGTGGTCAATTTAATGTTATCGTGGAATAACTACTAAGCTGAAATTATCATAATGACCTGATGACTACTCGTTCCACTTATATGCAGCGTCTTCGACTTTGGTATCTGTTAATTTAACCCGAATATCTCCTGTATGATATCTGTGGCAAGTTTGGCATTCAGAAGAGGCAATTGTGTCATCATGACAGTTGCTACATAACGTAATCTCAATCGACTTGAAGTTGCTTGCAAAGATTTCAGGATCCCGCTCTTTAAAAGGCTTTAAGTAATCACTGTCGCTGTCCAGCTTATGACAATGAGAACAACCTTTTGGATCAAACAGGTTGGTATGTTGTTGATGGGAAAAGTTAGTTATGTCACGATGGTCTACGGATAGTGTGGTGATATTCCAGTTAATGTTTAGGGATTTATCTTTATCTTGATCCAGGCTATGACATTTCATACAAACACCGGGACCCTTAGGGTGTGCGACTTGCTGCAAGATTTTTTCATTCGCCGTTAACGCAGTAAAATCTATCCAGTTTCTGAACCATTTATCAGTGTGACCTTTCGCTCTATAGAGCAGTGCAAACTGATCAACATACCAGCCACCTGATTTTAACCACTGCTCATTAGTTCCCAACTCTATAGGGGTGGTATTAGCTGATTCAGTTTGATTAAACTTCTGCCATTGATTGTTTTCCATCCATGAGATCTGCTGTTGTAAATTAGGAATCCATCTAGCTGTAAGCTGTTTTAGTGAAGAGAGATTTAATCCATGTATCATCTCTTTAAATTCTATTTTCTCTTCTAAACCAGATTTAGCCAGTAGATCCAAAAGATAGATATTTCCTTGTTGGGTCAGTTTTAACAGGAATCGTTTTATCTTCCAGATAGCTGTTTGAACTTTCTTTAACTGTTCTTTATTTTCAATATCAAGATAAAACCACTCAATATCGAATAGCTCCGGATCTATTGCACCGATGGTTTCATCCTGTGCAATAAACCAGGACATTACAGGAGAGAGAACTTGATCACTATCCAGTGGCCAGTCACCAATAGGTAATTTTGCACTCTTTAATGTTTCTACATCAACACCCGGTAGATTAAAGACAGCGATACCTGTCGAACCGGTCTGGGTTGAGCCATCGATCTGACCATTATGGCAGGCACCACAGCTTTTCTCATAATTAAACAACACCATGCGTTGACCCATTTCGTCCGTTTTATGACAGTCAATACACTGATTTTTTGCGCGATCCTTGTATTTATCCCGGTCAAAATGTTTTTTAAAGTGACGACTATGATCGAAAATAATATGATTTCTTCGTGCAAGTGGGTAATTTTCAAACTTTGGATGATTCTTCATTTTCTTGGCATCAATATCACTATGACATGCAAGACAACTATGTTGTTTAATAGCTAAATCTTTTAGGGGCAAGCCGCGGTGTTCTTGATGACATTGCTGACAGGATGTGATCTCAACATTTTGTTTGTCATCTTTAATAAACTGATTATGAGCCAATAGTGGTTTGTCATTGAGTTCATGGCATTTTATACATTTTTCTGTTGCTTCCTGTGGTGAAACTTTGTGGAAAGAGTCCTTTATCAGTGACAGTAGTGTATCCGGATGTTGCACATGACAGGTTTCACAGTCTCCTTGAAGGGCTGCATGTTCTGGTGATAAAGGACCAGGGGTAATTATTTGGATAAATTTATCTCCAGCCATTACAGTTACAATGATCCCTAGCGTTAATACTGTTAACCAGTGCCCAACTCTTTTTCGTAAAGCCAGGCGGCTTAAAACTGGCACACAGGTTGTTAATGGACGACTACATTGACCATCCGGTTTTGGGCCATCATTACACCCTGGATTACGTGTGCAGTAGTATCGATCTCCACGTTTTAGAGGTTTACATTCATGGGTGGTCTGACATTTGCCATGATGATCAGGACCATTTGCACAAGCACCACTATGACCAGAACGACCACATACCCATTTGCGGGTTGGTCTTTCGTAATGACTTTGGTCGTATCGTGTGTCCTGAATTGGCATTGCTGTCTCTACATATAGGCATATTCAATAAGAATATGCAGTGAAATAAGGATAAGAAGGGTTAAGGTCAGTGGTACATGCACAAACAACCATGCTTTCATCATCCGTTGCGTAACATATTGATAATCCAGTTCAATCTTTTTATTGGTTAATTCGATAATTTCATCAAACAATAGCTGTTCATTCTTGTTCAAGTAGCGCTTCATGGTATTAAAACGACCTTCCCAAACTTGTATCGTTTGATGAACACCCGAAAAATAACTAAATGGAATAGAACGTGTCATGATGAAACCAAGTAACCTTCTTCGATAGAAGTCAGCAATAGTGGTGGAGTTTTCTTCTTCTATTGAACGCTGAACCAGATCATCGATTTGTTTTTTTATTTGCCAACGCAAAGCTGGAATACGTTCATAGATAATCGACTCATCATGAATTGAGAGCAAGGGAGGGATAACCCGGTATAGGATGATGCCAGTTATACCACTTATGACAACACACACAAAAACAATGGCCAGCCATTGTTCAAATTCACCTTTGGGCCAGAAATCAACAATGTGAAACAAGAAAACGATAGAAGTGAAAACACCTAAATAGATATGTATTTGCATCCAAATCTGATTATCCATTAAAGGTAGAAATGGCACCCGCTTGCGGATGTTGTAGCTGATTAACAACAAAATACAGACTGCCAGAATCCATCCAGTATATTCATTACTAAAATCAAGCTGGTTGTTAAGAGTGTTCTGGAAGTCCCATAACAATGTGGAGGCAACCAGTACCAGGGAAGCAGCAATCACTCTTTTAATAGATAATTCAAACATTATATAAACCAGTCTCTAATAACATTAAAATGTGAAAGATCAACACGACGTAGAGCATCGTGTGGACAGGAACGTTCACAAGCAGGAGATACCTGTTGATCCCGACAAAGGTCACATTTGGTTGCCTTCAATATCGGTGCTCTGGTTTCATTATCAATTAACTGATGGCCGTTCTCATCGCGTATCGAGACCATGCGGATGTTGTCATAGGGGCAGCTTTGAGCACAGGTTGCACAACCAATACAGCAGCTATCATTAATAACAACCTCGCCTTTATGTGGATCGCGCTGTATCGCTCCGGTAGGACACCCAATCATACAAACTGGATCAACGCAGTGCATGCAGGCATTGGTGATCATAAACTGATCAATCCGTGTCCCATGTCGAATGAATCTTGGGTTGTTATTATGCGCCAGTGCACAAGCTCTGACACATTCATCACAACCTACACAACGAGTAGTATCAATTGCCATAGCAGATGTGCCATTAATAAAGCGCTTTTCCACTAATAGCTCTAATACATTGCTATCCACACCTTTACGGTTGCGGTCATTTCTTGGTCTACCATGCGTTAGTAACAGACTATGAGTAGGGGAGTAGTACTCACGTGGTAACCCGGGAAGAATTAACTCTTTGACTACTTTTACCGGGATTTTAAGTACATCGACATAACCGATTGCTCTTAGTGAATAGGTGTAACTGTTGTGATGAGCCAGCTTATTGGTTTTGTGAGATGTATCCGCTGCAATAATTTCTTCAAGGCCAAAGCAGTCGCCGTTACGTAAATAAGACAATGTTTTATGTCCATGGTTTACTTTTTGACTGACGCGTGCAAAGCCTGATCGAATTAAATATAAATATTCAAGATAGTGGCCTTCAGATGCAATTCTGGGTTCAAGTTGAATGGGGTCACCATTTTTTTTGGCTGAATCCTGGCCACGATTAAAGTTTATATTCCAGTCGAATTCACCAAACGTATCAAAGATGACATGGTTGGCTAGTTGTTGAAGTTTGGTTTCAGAAAGATGACGTAGTATAGGAGTCTCTTTTAACTGTACTTCCAGACTACGTTTGCGATAAAGATCATCAATGGTTTCTCTGAAGTCTTTATCATAACGTCGGATATCACGCAGGCCCTGCCAGCGGATTTCCACAAGTTTTGTCGGTATCTCTGCAAAAACAGTTGCAGTTCTTGGTGTTCTCGTCAGAGCAGCAATTTCACCAAAAAGGATTCCTGCTCCAATAGGTACAGTACTGTATTGCTGTAGTACTTCGTCTACATCTTCCAGAGTGACGCGAAAAGATCTCTCCTCTCCATCTCCAGTGGTTCTCATTTGCGGCTTGTTTTGCTGAATTTTTCTTGTTTCGGGTGGTTTAGTGCAATTAAATATTTGTGCAAACAACTCCTTAAAACTTTTAGGACGTCGTTGTTTAATACCAATCATCACGTCAGGTAGCAGACTCGGATAGATATTAACTCTTACGCCCCCGTTAATGATTACATAAGCAGAGCTTCCATAGTCACCATGGCGCATGACAATATCACCACGATTTGTATCAATCACGCGGGTATCATTCAATATAATATCGCGTAAGGATGTAGTACCTGGAAAGGTTGATGCATTGATGGTGTTAAATGGTGGCGAAGCCAGAACCAAATCAACCAATTCATCATTCATAGCAGGATCAAATGGTTGATCCCAGCGTTGTGGTCGCGACATGGTCGCTTCCTGCATAGTCATTTCTCCGCGTTAAAAGCTATTGTAGTTTTCATTTTGCAGGAAAACCTTTGTATTCTGATGGAATTAGTGAGTCAATACCGTCCCATTTAGTTGTGTCAGAAACTGATGAAACTATCTGTGCCAGTTTTTGTATTTTATCCGCACTGGATAATATCTCATTTAAATTGTTTATCTGTTTAGGTGTCTGCTCAAACAGATCAAGTATTTGCCTGATTTCATTTTGAGCAATTTTCTCACTGATAGTACTCACTCGATGCTCAACATCTTTTGCTCGTTGAATTAATGCATCACTATACTTATCTTTTTTAGTGGCTCTGGATAGAGCCCGTAGCGTGTGTTCCATTTCTACCAATTGACCAACCACATATAACAGGCGCTTTCTGTTTTGATCTGATTCAATATTGGTTTTGCCATCTTCAGAGCGCATAAAGTTGTGACGATTGCGCCCCTGTGACCATGAAATCAGTTCAAATTTACTTCCTGGTTCATGTTTACTGTTATTGACCAGATCTTCATGAGGCACCAGGTGACACTGCATACAGTTATTGACTAAAGCGTAAATGTTCTCCGGTTTAATCATTCCTGCTTTTTGACTTTCGAGAACACGCTTCTTTTTATGTTCAGGGGTTTCATGAGCTTTCTTGGTATCTTTATCACCATAACTACTATGAATTTTGTACCACTGTTTAGCAGAACCATGACAGGATTCACAACTAACTCCGGAAACTGCTTTTGTTTTGCCGTTATGCAGTATTTTAGTGAAATGACATTGTGAACATAATTCAGATTTGGTTGGGTTTCTAACCTTCATCTGTTTGGAGATTTCACGACCTTTGGCACGACGCGCAGTTTCATTAAAGGTTTTATAATGGCGTGTTGTTTTCCAGATAAAAACTTCATCCTCATGACATTCAGCACACTCTTCAACACCTACCGTGTTTCCGACTTCTGTGGATGCGAATATGAAAACAGGGTAGGTAAGAATCATTAAAAGTGTTATTTTTTTTAACATATAACTATAAATCCAGTTCAAGATCAGATTTTGGTTTGGCAATACACATCAGACAGCTACCATCTTCAACGCTGGCACCAGGTGGAATATTATATTCTACTGTCCCAGAACGAATCGCTACCGCACAGGTACCACAATTGCCAGAGCGACATCCGGATGTGGTCTTAATATCATGTTGTTCAGCAAATTCCAGCAGATTCTCATGACTACCATCCCACCTGAGTTGTTTGGCTGAGAGGTGAAAATCGACAGTCACTTTTTTATCCTGAACATCTTTTTCTACACCACGCCGTTTAATAGTCGCTGGTCCAAATGTTTCAAAATGGACATCCCGTTCAGGTACACCCCATTCATAGAGATCATTGGTGACCGATTGCATCATCGGTGCCGGGCCGCAGATATAGAAACCATAGTTATTTGATGGCAGCAGGCGTTTAAACAAGTCGACTGATACCCGTTCCTGATGATGGTAGTTGAGATCTTTTTGATCATCATCCAGTGGATCGCTGTAACAGATCCGGACATAAATATTTTCGTTTTGTTGATCAATCTGTTTGAGGTGCTCGGCCATAATATGTTCCTGGCTATTGCGTACACCGTAGAAAAACCAGGTTTCAAGATTGCTATTACTTTCAGCAATACTGTTTAACATGCTTAAAACAGGCGTAATACCGATGCCACCACCAATAAGGACGACGGGCTGTTCTTTTGCAGGATTAAGGTAAAAATGTCCTGCCGGTGCCATAACATCCAGAATATCGCCTTCATGAATAGCCTGATGGAAATGGTTGGAGATCAAACCCGGAGGTACATCTTTATCTCTGGGTGCAGGGATTGCTTTAATAGAAACGCGATAATGATCTTCCTTACAGCTATCGGAAAGTGAATAGCAACGTACAACAGGTTTATCCTGATTAGGTGTTTTTATATGAAAGGTTAAATATTGTCCGGGGCAGTAAGGTGGTAGTGGATTGTGATCATGTGGTTTTAAATAGAAGGATTTAATCGAACCACCTTCATCAACCTTTCTGGCAACCTCAAACTTCCTCACGCCATTCCATGCATGTGTGGGATGTTCCTGCTCATTAATCAGTTGCTGCGCTTTTTCAATACGTTGATTCCAGGTACGCTTTTCCTCTTTTATCTGGTTAATAATTAATTTGTTGCGAAGATGGGTCTGCCAGCCAAATAGTAATGCCCAGGTAGAGACGATACCTATTAGTATATATCCTAACAGGTGAATGGCATTCTCGGTGGATAGGTTATGCCAGAAATCAGCTTGGATCGCTCCAGGGTTGATCAAAACATATCCACTTGCCCATATCATGAAGATTAGCCATGGAAGTATTCTTGTTAGCAAAACGCATTCCCCCTTGCGAGCAATTAATCCTGAATCTCAAACTTGTTAAACATCAATGATCCATTAAGCAAATAAATAGTGCCTTAATTTTTTAGAAAACGGATCCACTAAAATAATCATACGGGTGAAATCAGCTGATTTATTCTTAATTTATCGAGATTATTATAAACACAATGGTTAGGGTCTGTTGATCTTTCATATTCACCATTGTTGCAGCTTAAAAAATGTATCAATCAAGGCACGAAGAGCGATGTTTGGTTATTCCAAATGAGCGATGAGCAACACAGACTGGTGCATATTTGGGCGCAACCCGTAGGGACGGGACGCTTTTTTAGCCCAACTGCGTTATCAGTCGTTTATTTGGAATAACCAAACTACACTCCTTCTGCCTCGGTAACTGCTCCATGCGTGACTCTCGACTTTGTCTCCTGAGTCGTTCTACCTCGGACTCCTGTCCTCGTACCTCCTGCATCCATGCAGTCGTTGTTGGATGAAAAAACCTTCTCCGGCAGTGATGAATATGAAAGATCAACAGATCCTAATACTATATGTTTTTACTTGATGCTTGAAATCACCCAAAAGGCTTACTATTGGAATATTTGATAGTAGTCACAAAAAAGTCACAAAAAAATTAATAAAAAAGGGGGAAATCGATTAATATGACCATATACAATAAAAACATAGCTCATATAGTCGTTTATCAAGGGGGAAAGGTATGCGATCAGCCGATTTGTTTATTCGTTGTCTCGAAAATGAGGGTGTGCAATACATCTTTGGTATTCCCGGTGAAGAAAACCTGGATATGATGGATGCGTTGCTGGATAGTGATATTCGCTTTATCACCACACGGCATGAACAAGGTGCTGCTTTTATGGCAGATGTTTATGGACGATTAACCGGAACCCCCGGCGTTTGTATGGCCACCCTGGGCCCCGGAGCAACGAATCTGGTCACGGGTGTTGCGGATGCAAATATGGACCGATCTCCGATTATTGCTATCGCAGGTCAGGGTTCTACCCACCGCTTGCATAAGGAAAGTCATCAAATTCTCGATTTGGTAAACCTGTTTGAGCCGATCTCCAAATATGCGACGCAGATCCGTGAACCGGAGATTATCCCCGAGGTTGTCAGAAAAGCCTTTAAGGTTGCCAAAGCAGAAAAGCCCGGATGCAGTTTTATCGATTACCCCGAGAATATTGCCAAACAGACCGTTGAAGGAAAGAAGCCATTAAAAGTACAGGAAGCCAAGGCTCCAATTCCCCCTATCGAGAAAGTTGAATACGCGGCAAAGATTATTTCAGAGGCCAGGCATCCCATTATCATGGCCGGGAATGGCGTGATTCGTGCAAGGGCATCAGAATCGGTACAAAGGTTTGCCGAGGCACTAAATATTCCTGTGGCTACCACGTTTATGGCTAAAGGGATTGTTCCATGTATCCATCCGCTTTCACTGGGTTCAATGGGACTAGCGGCCAAAGATTACATCGATTGTGGCTTTTCCCGTGCAGATGTCGTGATCTGTATTGGTTACGATTTGGTTGAATATCATCCACATCTATGGAATCCCGATGATCATGCAAAGATTATTCATATAGATAAACTACCCGCTGAAGTGGATGAACACTATATCCTTGAGGTCGGAGTAGTAGGTGACATTTCAGCTGGTTTGGAATTGATTGTTGCAAAGGCTACACCACAACCGCGTAACTGGGCTGAAAACCTCCACAATACAGTTTTAACCGAGTTAGAGCAGCACTATGACGATCAGAGTTTTCCGCTTAAGCCGCAAAAAATCCTCGGTGATGTACGTAATGTCCTGGCTGAAGAGGATATTCTGATATCTGATGTTGGTGCTCATAAAATGTGGATTGCAAGGATGTATCAGGCACGTAAACCCAACACATGTATTATCAGTAATGGCTTTGCATCAATGGGAATAGGCGTCCCTGGTGCGATAGCTGCAAAGCTGGCAAATCCTGATAAGGTTGTAATGACCATTACCGGCGATGCCGGTTTTATGATGAATTCCCAGGAGATTGAAACGGCACTACGCATTGGTACCCCTATCATCATCATGATTTGGAACGACTCCAAATATGGATTAATCAAATGGCATCAGGACAAGCGTTTTGGTCGTAACAGCCATATTGATTTTAATAATCCTGATTTTGTCAAATATGCAGAAAGCTTTGGTGCCAAGGGTTATCTCATTGAAAGTGCTGAGCAATTACAACCAACCATAAGACAAGCAATTGAGGATAATACAGTTGTGATTATTGATTGCCCGGTCGATTATAGTGAAAATATGAAACTCACAGAAAAGCTCGGTGGGCTGGTCTGTTCGATATAATCCAAACCCTGTAACGCAAATAAAATGTTAAAAAAATCACAACAGTTGAGCCAACTGTTATCAATAGTATTGATTATGATTCCACTATATCTCTCTGCCAGTGAAACCAGCAGGGAAATAGATGTTACTTTAAACCACAATAGTGAAACGACGATTGAGATTTTTGGTAACAGTAGCCAGCGAATTCTGTGGATCCCTTCAGAATTCAGTGCCGTAGGGCAAAATGAACGCCAATTGATTAGTGATATATCTGCACAGGGATTTGAAGTCTGGCTAATCAATCTCCACGAAACCTACTTTATTCCCCCTGGACGTAGCAGCTATCAGAATATCCCTGTTAATGAGATGAGTGATCTAGTGACCCAGGTCGAGAAAGATAGCGACTCTTTCTACATCTTTTCAGTTGGTCGAGGATCGTTATTGATGCTTAAAGCTGTCAGGCAGTGGCAAATCAACCATCCTCAAAGAAAACCTTTAGCGGGGATGATTATGATCCATCCTAATCTTAGTGAGGGTATTGCCGAAGCGGGGAGTGGGATTCAATATGACCCGATTGTAGAGATGACCAACCTGCCTGTCTATTTAATTCAGCCGAAATTATCCACCAAATATTTTTACTTGAACGATTTACGTAAACATCTGCAAACAGGTGGTAGTTCTCTATTTGTACACACAATTAGTGAGGTGAGTGATGGCTATCAGGTTCGAAGTGATGCAACACCAGCAGAAATTGCACAGCGTAAAAAACTTCCCCAATTGATCAAGCGAGCGAGCCAGTTACTATCCAGTGTTAATCAGTTATCTCGATCTGTGATTAATCCAGAGGTTTCCATGGTTAAAAACCAAAAAGAAAAGTTTACTTTCAAGGCTACCCCGGTTGCACTTAATGATCGCTTTAAAGCACCTGGACTACGTTTCTCGGATATTAATGGCACAATCCAGGATTTGTCAGAGCGCCAAGGGAAAGTGGTGTTAGTCAATTTCTGGGCAAGCTGGTGTCCTCCCTGTGTAAAAGAGATCCCCTCACTAGGTCGCCTGCAACAGAATTTTGATCGCAGGGAATTTGAGGTTATCAGTGTCGATGTAGGTGAAGAAAAGCAGACAGTTGATGCGTTTCTAAAAAAGGTTCCAGCAAGCTTTCCGGTATTGCTGGACTCCGCTGGCGACAGTGTGAAATCCTGGAAAGTAAATGCCTTTCCTACAACCTATATTATGGATCGGTATGGCGTGATCCGTTATGGCTATTATGGAGGTCTGGAGTGGGATGGTGAGGATGTCAAAACCATTATTAAACAACTGTTAGCGGAGGAGGTGTAATGTCAGTATTACTTGAATTTAGTATGTTTCCTACCGATCAAGGTGAATCTAAAAGTGTCTATGTCAGTCAGATCATTCAGATGATTGATAATAGTAATATCCCTTATCAGTTAACCGCGATGGGAACCATAATCGAAACCGATTCCTTGGCAGAAGCACTGACTATTGTGCAGCATGCCTATGATGTTCTGGAAAGATCCGGGTGTAACCGAGTCTACTCTTCTTTAAAAATAGACATTCGTAAAGGTAATAACAGTAATCGTCTACAAGGCAAGGTACAATCTGTAACAGAAAAAACAGGCAAATTAAAAAGTCTTTAGGATATTTATGTTTAATCGAATGCTTTCGCTGTTGTTGCTTGCCATATTACTTGGTGGTTGTGCCAGTAGTCCTGTCACGGGTCGAAAACAGTTATTAATCGTTCCGGAATCATTTGCAATCAGCTCCTCGAAAACAGCCTATACCGAGGCACTCACACCATTTAGTGATACAGGTAAACTCAATAATAATGATCAGTTGCACCTGCGTATTGTCAAAATAACCGACAAATTGATCACACAGGCGATTAAATATCGCCCGGATACCGAACAATGGGATTGGAGTGTCAATGTTCTGGATGACCCCGAGACAGTAAACGCATGGTGTATGGCTGGGGGTAAAATGGCGGTATATACCGGACTGATTGAGAAAATCAAGCCAACTGATGATGAACTGGCACAGGTAATGGGACACGAAATTGCCCATGCATTAGCAAAACATCAGGTAGAGAAAATCTCTATGGCACTGGTTACACAAGCTGGCGTCAAAGTACTGGCGTCGACATTGGACAATCCTGAACTTACCCAAACTATTGGTGCTGCAGCGGTGGCTGTAGCCATCTCTCTTCCCAATAGTCGTGCTGCTGAGACAGATTCAGACAGAATCGGGATCGAATTAGCAGCTAAAGCAGGGTTTAATCCTGATGCTGCGGTTAGTTTATGGGAAAAGATGCAGCAGGTTTCTGGCGGAAGTGACTTTGACTGGTTAAGTACCCATCCATCTTCAACTAAACGCATAGAGACACTTAAAAAACTCGCTCCGTCTATGATGAATTACTATCAGGCTGCCAACCAATAAGCCGTGAAAATGCAACAATCAAGCAAAGCAAAGAGAACCCTGCTTTCATGGAGTAGTGGCAAGGACAGTGCCTGGGCTTTGCATCAGCTACAGCAAGATCCTTGTTTTGAACTATTGGGACTGTTCACTACCGTAAATGAGCAAAGCCAGCGCGTAGCGATGCATGCCATAAGGCAGGAACTGCTATTTGCACAGGCTACTGCACTGGGCTTACCGCTTGAGGTTATCCCCCTACCTTTCCCATGCACGAATGACGATTATGCAACAATCATGGGAGATTTTGTAAAACGCTGTAAAGAACAGGAGATAGAGTGTATTGCCTTTGGTGATCTCTATCTTGAGGATATTCGAGACTATCGAATTGCGATGCTTGCAAATACCGGAATTGAGCCCCATTTTCCTTTATGGAATATGCCAACCACACAACTGGCACAAGAGATGGTTGAAAGTGGTCTTAAAGCACATATTAGCTGTGTAGATCCACGCCAGCTTAATGTCTCTTTTATCGGTAAAGATTTTCAGCAGGTTTTCTCGCAACTTCCGGAGAGTGTGGATGTTTGTGGTGAAAACGGTGAATTCCACACCTTTGTTTATGATGGCCCGATGTTTGCCCACCCGATAGCAATAGATGTTGGTGAGAAGATTCAACGCGATGGTTATCTCTATAGTGATATCAGATTAAGAAAGAACTAAAAACTTCCTATGTACCTCCCAATTGATCTTCATACCCATTCAACAGCTTCTGATGGAAGCTTAACCCCGCAAGAGCTGGTAGCTCATGCTGCGGCTGCTGGAATTAAAACATTGGCATTAACCGATCATGATGTCACCGATGGTCTGGCAGCAGCAACAGCCGCTGCTGAAAAAGAACAAATAAAGCTGATTAATGGTATTGAGTTATCTGTTTCCTGGCGACAGCGAACGATTCATCTGGTTGGTTTGAATATCAACCCTGATCATCAACCATTACAGGATGTATTAACTAAACTACGCACATTTCGTAACTGGCGTGCACAGGAGATGGGGCGACGACTGGAGAAAAAGGGAATACCCGGTGCCTATGAGTGGGTCTCATCGCGTGTACGCGGAGAGATTTTAAGTCGTACCCATTTCGCCCAATTTCTGGTCGATGCGGGTAAGGCATCATCAGTAAATGATGTTTTTAAACATTATTTAAAACCGGGAAAGCCGGGCTTTGTTCCGGGTGAATGGACAAGCCTGGAAGAAGCGCTTGAAGTTTTAATCGGTGCAGGAGGGCAGGTAGTCATTGCACATCCAGCACGATATAAGCTGACGATGACCAAACTGAATGAGCTAATTGATGATTTCAGGACTGGCGGTGGACACGGCTTGGAAGTAGTATCCGGAAGTCATAGCAAGGATGATAGTTATCGTATGGCCGCGATTGTGAAAAAGCGAGGCTTGCTGGCATCAGCGGGTTCTGATTTTCATGATCCGGAAAGTCCCTGGATAGCATTGGGAAAACTCCCGCAATTGCCAGATAGCTGTAGAGCAATTTGGCATGATTGGGATTTTAATTAATCTACATATTTTAAGAATAAATACAGATGAGTCAGTTTTTTCAAATTCACACTGAAAATCCGCAGGCCAGATTAATCAATCAGGCTGTGGATATGGTGCGTGCAGGTGCGGTGATCGTCTATCCCACCGACTCTGGATATGCGCTGGGTTGTCATTTAGGTGATAAAGAGGCGATGGACAGGATCCGCAATATTCGTCGAGTCGATAAAGACCATAATTTCACTTTGGTTTGTCGCGACCTTTCTGAATTGGCAACCTATGCCAAAGTACATAACAGCGTTTATCGTTTGCTTAAGGCGACCACTCCCGGGCCTTATACATTCATTCTTGATGCTACCCGTGAGGTTCCACGACGATTACAACATCCCAAGAAAAAAACCATTGGCATTCGTGTGCCGGATAATGCGATTGCCCAGGCACTCCTGGCATCGCTGAACGAACCCTTAATGAGTACCACCTTGATTATGCCGGGTGAGACCGTCCCGGAATGTGATCCTTATGAGATGCGCCAGACTCTGGAACACCATGTAGATCTGATTATTGATGGTGGTTATGGTAGTTTTGAGCCATCGACTGTTGTCGAATTTGAAAATGAAGTACCCCATGTTGTGCGTGTTGGACTTGGTGATCCGACACCGTTTGAATAAGATTTCAATAGAATGGAAGAGTTAACACTGCTACAAAAAATAGTTGTCTGGGTGATTCCGGTAGTCTTTGCGATCACCCTACATGAAGTGGCTCATGGCTGGATGGCGCTTAAGTTAGGTGATCCCACGGCAAAAATGCTGGGTCGTTTGACTATTAATCCGGTTAAGCATATCGATCCTTTGGGAACACTGATAATTCCCGGAATATTACTGACCATTGGCGGCTTTATGTTTGGCTGGGCAAAGCCGGTCCCTATTACCTGGGAAAATCTGCGATCTCCCAAACGAGATATCGCATTGGTAGCTGTTGCCGGACCACTTTCCAATTTGTTAATGGCACTATTTTGGGTGTTGGTTATCCGTCTGTCGATAATGACCGAGAGTCATAACATCTATCTTTTTTACATCAGCATTGCTGGCATCACGATTAATACCATTTTGATGCTTCTGAATATGTTACCAATACCCCCTCTGGATGGTGGTCGGGTAGCAACCGGATTATTACCAGGTCGCTGGTCGTGGCAGCTTTCACGTCTGGAACCCTACGGATTTCCACTGTTGATACTGTTATTGGCAACCGGAATGTTGGGGAAAATCCTCGGGCCTTTCATCTCATTTTTTCTTACCAGTTTTGTGCTGTTTTCCGGGATCTCTCCACAGGAGTTCCAATATCTTTATTACAATTTGATATAAGACTGGGTTTAGCACCCATTTGATGAAAACTGGTGCTACAATGGCCGACTTATTACGTCTTAATGACGATTGTTAAATACTAAAAGCAAAAACAGGTAGTCAGCACATTGAATACTCTCTCTGTTCCCAATCAGCGGGTACTTTCGGGCATGCGCCCAACAGGTAAGCTCCATCTTGGACACTATCATGGGGTTCTAAAAAACTGGTTAGCCCTGCAGCATGAGCATGATTGTTTCTTCTTCATTGCCGATTGGCATGCCTTAACCACAGAATATGAAAATAGTCAGATCATTCAGGAAAGTATTATCGATATGGTCATCGACTGGTTAGCCGCCGGGGTTAATCCCAACGCTGCCAATCTGTTTTTACAATCGCTGGTACCTGAGCATGCGGAGCTGCATACACTGTTATCGATGATTACTCCCATTAGCTGGCTGGAACGTGTGCCGACCTATAAAGATCAGCAGGAAAAACTAAAAGAGCGTGATTTGGCGACATATGGCTTTTTAGGATATCCACTTTTACAGGCAGCAGATATATTAATTTATCGTGCAGGTATGGTGCCTGTGGGTGAAGATCAGGTTGTTCATGTAGAGTTGACCCGTGAAGTCGCGCGTCGTTTTAACCATATCTATGGCCGCGAAGCCGATTTTGAAGAAAAATCTCAGGTAGCGGTAAAGAAAATGGGCAAGAAAAATGCCAAACTCTATACACGTTTACGTGCTGCTTATCAGGAACAAGGTGATCATGAAGCTCTTGAAACGGCTAAAGCACTACTGGATTCACAAGGTAATATCTCTATAGGCGATAAAGAGCGTCTGTTTGGTTATCTGGAAGGTGGTGGTAAGGTGATTTTGCCTGAACCACAGCCGCTATTAACTCCCGCATCAAAGATGCCCGGACTGGATGGTCAGAAGATGTCCAAATCTTATGGAAATACCATTTCATTACGTGAAGATCCTGCATTAGTTGAAAGTAAACTACTTAAAATGCCGACAGATACCAATCGGGTACGTCGAACAGATCCAGGAGATCCAGCAAGGTGTCCGGTTTGGCAGTTGCATGAAGTATATTCCTCAGAAGAGACCAAACAGTGGGTAACGGAAGGATGTACATCTGCAGGTATTGGTTGTGTGGATTGCAAAAAGCCTGTCATCGAAGCAGTGCAACAGGAATTGGAACCTATCCATGCTCGTGCGCAAGAGTATATTAATTCACCTGATCTGGTTAGAAATATTATTATCGACGGTAGTGAAAAGGCGCGCGAAGTCGCACGAGAAACCATGAGTGAAGTACGCTTGATGATGGGACTGCAATTTTAAATGAGTGATACTCCAGTAGATCCAACACCAAAACCTGAACACCATGTCCCGGTTTCGCCACAAACCGAAATGCCGTTTGCATTGGTACAGGGTGAAGCGATTACAGAGATGCCCAAGGATCTATTCATTCCTCCACAGGCGCTGGAAGTTTTTCTAGAAGCGTTTGAGGGTCCACTGGATCTGTTGCTCTATCTGATTAAACGCCAGAACCTTGATATCCTGGATATTCCCATTGCAGAGATCACTGCTCAATATATGGAATATGTCGATTTGATGAAAGATATGCAACTGGAGTTAGCGGGTGATTATCTGGTAATGGCAGCAGTACTGGCGGAAATCAAATCGCGAATGTTATTACCACGTCCTGTCTCAGAAGAAGAAGAGGATGATCCGCGTGCCGAGCTGGTACGTCGTCTTCAGGAGTATGAGCGCTTCAAACAGGCCGCTGAAGATATTGATGAACTTCCCAGAGAGGAACGTGATTTTTATACAATCAATATTGAAGCAACCGAGAAACATGGCGATCGACCCTTGCCCAGTGTTGATTTAAAAGAGCTGTTAGTAGCAATGAGTGAAGTGATGAATCGTGCTGAGATGTTCGCTCATCATCATATCCAGCGTGAACAGCTATCCATACGTGAGCGTATGTCGATCATCCTGCAAACCCTTACAGCGGAAAGCTTTACGGAATTTACCAGCCTGTTTAAAGTTCAGGAAGGTAAGCGTGGTGTCGTTGTCACTTTTATGGCTGTTCTGGAATTAATTAAACAATCGATGATAGAACTGGTACAAACAAAGCCGTTTGCTCCGATTCATGTAAAATTATCGGTTTCAGTAAATGAAGAGTAAGAAATATGGCTGAACTGGATCAACAAGTCATTGCCAATGTGATAGAGGCGGCACTATTTGCAGCAGAAAAGCCTCTGAATCTGGATAAACTGCAATCACTGTTTGGTGAAGAGGATGCCCCGGAAAAAGCGCTTCTGCGAGGTATCATTGAACAGCTCCAACAGCAATGTGAAGGGAGAGGGGTCGAGCTGGTTGAAGTTAGTAGCGGCTTTCGCTATCAAACCCGTAAATCACTTTCACCCTGGATTTCCAAATTATGGGAGGAGCGTCCGCCGCGATATTCTCGTGCACTACTTGAAACTTTGGCACTGATAGCCTACCGCCAGCCCATTACTCGAGCCGAAATCGAGGATATACGTGGAGTTGCTGTCAGTAGTCAAATCATTAAAACCTTGATTGAACGGAACTGGGTGCGCGTTATTGGTCATCGTGATGTACCTGGTCGTCCCGGACTTTATGCCTCTACTAAAGAGTTTTTAGACTATTTTGGTCTGAAATCACTGGATGATCTTCCCGCACTGGCAGATATCAAGGATATTGATAAACTCAATGCTGAACTCGATTTACGCTTCCCCGGTGAAACTGAAACCGTTAAAGAAGTTGTGGAAGTGGATGAGATCAATATTGATGCCTCTGAGCAACAGGAGTTGGTATCAGAAGCTGAAATGGATGCTGAAGAGCAACATTTCAGTGAACTGGAAAGTGACGATCAGCTAAACGATGATCAAGCTGATCCCCCGATAGACGATCACCCCGAGACGATTCATTAAATTACCATGAGTGAAAAACTACAGAAAGTACTGGCGCGAGCTGGTGTTGGCTCGCGTCGCGAGATGGAACGTTGGATCGAATCAGGTCGTGTCAGTGTTAATGGTGAGATTGCTTCCATCGGTGATCGGGTCGAAGATAGTGACACCATTCGGGTGGATGGCAAACCACTATCCAAGTCGAAAACAGAAGTAAGCCGTCGACGTGTATTGCTCTATCACAAGCCGCTTGGTGAAGTGACTACCAGGAATGACCCGGAAGGACGCAAAACAGTCTTTGACCGATTGCCAAGAATCTCCAATGGACGCTGGATTGCTATTGGTCGTCTGGACATCAATACCCTGGGGGTGTTGCTGTTTACCAATGACGGTGAGCTTGCCAATAAACTAATGCATCCTTCATCAGAAATCGAACGTGAATATGCAGTGCGTGTGCTGGGACAACCACATGAAGGTGCGATCCAGCAAATGCTCGACGGTATTGAACTTGAAGATGGCATTGCGCGCTTTAACACCATAGAAGCGAGTGGAGGGGAGGGGGCAAACCACTGGTATCATGTAACCTTAAAGGAAGGACGTAATCGTGAAGTGCGACGCTTATGGGAGTCTCAAGGTTTAACTGTCAGTCGCTTAATTCGGGTACGTTATGGACCAATGTGGCTGCCTCGTGATCTAAAACCGGGAAAATCTGTTGAACTTGGCGAGGGAGCATTGAAGTTATTGTGTGAAGCCGCTGGGATAGAGGATGTAAAGACTGAAGAAGAATCACAACTACAACCACGTACTAAAAGAAGCTTTAAACCCAGAAATAAACAAAAGCCCAAGTTACAAGTTTCATCCAGACGTACAAAATAAAACAGCTGTATAGCTAATTTTTTTAACTACTGGCGGTGTCGATAGCATACGCGTATGCTGGATTCAAATATATTAATTTTAAGGTGACTCTGTGGAAGGTATTAGTGATATAAAAATAATCGGTATTGATGAAATGCGACCTCCGCTAATCAGGAAAGAGCCCTACATTGATTTGGTATTTAAACTGGCTCATCAGGCACCAAAGTTGTGGTGTGAGGATTTCAACCGCATTGTTGCTAAAAAAAAGAGTCCTGCAAAAATTGATTCCGCTATTGGGCTCTATATTGAAACCTATGTTCGCAAACCAGAAGAGGTGGAGTCTGCGTTGGCGTTTCTAAAAGAGTCGGTAAAAATCTGTACCCAGGAATACATTGAACGGATCATGGCAGAAAACAGTGCGGCAGCAGCTGCCAGTGGAAATACTCCCTCCGATGAAGGTGAACAGGGTAAACTCAATAAAATCATCGCAGCGCTTAATTACGAAGATTAAATAATTACTACAAGAATTTTGTAAAATCATCCTAGTGACTGTGGGGTTGTGGCGCTAAAATCGCTTCACCACGCAAGAGCTTGTTAATGGCTTCGATAGGGTCTTCTTCTACGGTTGCTATTACCTGAACCTGATGCTGAGCTAGACGATTGATAAAGCCCTGACCACAGCCAGCAGTGATTAGAAGGTCGAATGAAAAGATTGGATGATCATCACCCTGAAAATTATGCATCGCCATCTCCTTTGGAAGATCAATGCGATCCATCTCCATAATATTGCCATTTTCCTCTACTTCATAAACCAGAAAACGGCGAGTTTTACCGGCATGTCCGGTAATTGTTTTAAAGTTTTGACTTGTAAACCCAATTCTCATTGAAATTCCTGATATGACTATAAAGTTGTGCTTGTTGTTTATGGCTATACGCGGCAATATTCAACACTTATAAAGCAAATAATATGTTTAATTAACAAAGGGGGATACATGAAGCTGGAAACTATGGGCATTCATGCTGGATTTGAACCGGATCCAACAACCAAAGCAGTCGCCACACCTATCTATCAAACAACATCCTATGCATTTGATGATACACAACATGGGGCTGATCTGTTTGATTTAAAAGTAGCTGGTAATATTTATACACGCATTATGAATCCAACCACGGATGTGCTGGAAAAGCGTGTTGCTGCAATGGAGGGTGGAATTGGTGCGCTGGCTCTAGCCTCAGGTATGTCTGCGATCACCTATTCCATTTTTACTATATGCGAAGCGGGCGATAATATTGTTACCACATCACAGCTCTATGGTGGTACCTACAACCTGTTTGCACACACCTTACCTCAACTGGGTATTGAAGTTCGTTTTGCGGATGCCTCTGATTTTGAAAAGCTTGGCTCTTTGATTGATGCTAAAACCAAGGCGGTGTTCTGTGAGTCGGTAGGTAATCCGGCTGGAAATGTCGTCGATATTGGTAGAATGGCTGAAATTGCCCACTCCCATGATGTTCCGCTGATTGTAGATAATACTGTTCCTACGCCATATTTATGCCGACCTTTTGAGCACGGAGCAGATATTGTTGTCCATGCGTTGACCAAATATATGGGTGGTCATGGAACATCTATTGGCGGCATTATTGTCGATTCAGGCAAGTTCCCCTGGGCCGAACATAAAGAGCGTTTTCCACGTTTAAATACACCAGATGTTTCCTATCATGGCGTGGTTTATACTGAAGCCCTTGGGCCTGCTGCCTTTATAGGCCGTGCCAGGGTAGTACCTTTGCGTAATATGGGTTCAGCAATTTCACCATTTAACAGTTTCCTGATTATGCAGGGACTGGAAACCCTGCATGTGCGTATGGATCGTCATTGTGAAAATGCGCAAAAAGTGGCTGAATATCTTGAAAGCCATGATCAGGTTGAATGGGTCAGGTTTGCAGGGCTTAAAAGTTCCAAAGACTATGCACTGGCTCAGAAGTATATGAATGGACGTGCCTCAAGCATACTATCGTTTGGAATAAAAGGCGGTAAAGAAGCTGGAGCAAAGTTTATTGATGCACTGCAATTAGCCGTTCGTCTGGTGAATATTGGCGATGCCAAAACATTAGCCTGTCATCCGGCAACGACAACCCATCGCCAGCTGTCACCTGAAGAGCTGGCAACTGCGGGAGTATCAGAGGATATGGTTCGTTTATCCATTGGTATCGAGCATGTTGATGACATTATTGCCGATATCGAACAGGCACTAGCTGCAGCCAAATAGCTATCCTCCTAATAACAATGTGCACAGGGATGTGGGTTGTTTATGACACTATTTAAATACTATCAAAAGCTGGCAAAACACTATGGAGCACAACAGTGGTGGCCTGCGGAGACACCCTTTGAGGTGATGGTTGGGGCAGTACTGACTCAAAACACCAGCTGGCATGGTGTTGAAAAGGCCATTAACAATCTTAAATCAGAGAATGCTCTCAATCCTGATGCCATTGCAAACATGTCAGAAGGGGAGTTGGGAGTTCTGATACGCCCATCTGGATATTACCGACAAAAATCACAAAGACTACAACGGCTGGTTACCTGGTTGAGGCAAACGGGCGATCTGGATGGTCTGCAAGCCATTGATACCCTGGATGTTCGCACATCATTACTGGCTATAAATGGGGTTGGACCAGAGACTGCGGACGATATTTTACTTTATGCACTGCAGCGTCCGGTTTTTGTAATTGATGCCTATACCCGAAGGATTTTTTCCCGGTTAGGGCAAGTTGATGCCAAGGCCAGCTATGCTGAGTTACAGCAGATCTTTGTGCAGGCTCTGGCTAAAAAGAGCGATCTTGTGGAACTATATAAAAATTATCATGCACTGATCGTAATCCATGCAAAAACGCATTGTCGGGTAAAACCTCAATGTCAGAAATGCCCTTTGGCAATAGATTGCACTTTTCAATTGAAAAGCGAACAATAGTCGATTATGGCTACTACCGAAAAAAACCATTACCTAAAGGTTGCACTCGACTTGACTGAACAATCAATCAAAAGCGGCGGCGGTCCGTTTGCTGCGATTGTAGTGAAAGATGGTCAGGTCGTAGGGCGGGGGCACAACCAGGTTACTATCAATCATGATCCTACTGCACATGCAGAAATCGTTGCGATACGTGATGCCTGTAATAATCTGGGAACACATCAACTTGAAGGCTGTAGCCTCTATGTGAACAGTAAACCCTGTCCTATGTGTCTCAGTGCTGCATATTGGGCTAATGTCACTGAGATTTTTTATGCCGCATCTGCAGATGATGTTGCTGCCATTGGATTTAAAGACGCCTATATTCTTTATGAACTCAATCGAGATGAAGCATTCAGGGATCTACCGCTAATACAGGTTGAGTTATTTCGTGACAGGGCTGTGCAACAGCTACAACAATGGAAAGAAGATCCTGAGCATCAGGAATATTAGCTATGCAGCACCATTTTTCAGATGATGAACAAAATGTCTCGCCTCTTAAACGTAGCCTGAACCGGGCGTTATTCGACCTGAAAACACCATTGGGACGACGTACCAACACCATAGGTATGGTCGTTATTGTATTAAGTGTCATCCTTTCAATGGTCGGTACCCTGCAACAAATTGATTCCAGGATTCGTGAATTGATTCGGGTTGTCGAATTTAGTGTGACTATCCTGTTTGCCATTGAATATCTTTTACGTCTATGGGTTGCGAGAAAGCCAAAATCCTATCTATTCAGTTTTCTTGGTCTGGTCGATTTATTAACCTGGTTACCTATAGTCTTCGGTGCAGATCCTTATTTGGCTTTGCGCTTATTACGAATTTTGCGTCTGCTCAAGCTGTTACGTTATTTAGGTGCACTACGACTGTTTCTGGCTTCATTACGTAATGTGCTGGATATCATTCTGGTAGTGTTGGCGACCATAGGGATGATTGCATTAATTGGTGGTAATGCCATTTATCTTCTGGAACCGGACACCTTTGAGAATGCCTTTGCAGGAACGTGGTGGGGTTTTGTAACCATGACTACCGTGGGTTATGGCGACATGGTGCCACATTCTGCAGAAGGAAAAGTCGTCGCAACGATATTAATGCTTATCGGCATTAGTATTTTCGCGTTATTGACCGGAACCATCTCCGTTAAGATTTCCCATTTGCTGGTCAATTCTCGTGATTGTATACACTGTGGACACACCATTTCCGGTGATTATAGCTTCTGCCCATATTGTGGTAATGCACAGAAAGAAACAGAAATACCTATCTGTGAATCTTGTGGTAACGAATATGAACAGGATGATGAATACTGTTCAAGTTGTGGTAATAAACTTAAATTATAACAACAGGTTATAGTTAAAATATAAAGTAATATATTATCATTGGGCGTCGTACTTTTTCCCTGTAATGCCTTTACTGTCAGGTCCTAACAGGTAGAGATAGACATCTATAATATCATCCGGTTTTGGTAGAGTTTGAGGGTTCTCTCCGGGATAGGCCTTTGCGCGCATTGCAGTGCGGGTTGCTCCCGGATTTATTGTGTTCATCCGAACGGAAGTATTGGTTTCCAGCTCGTCTGCCCAGATCTCCATCATTGACTCATTACCAGCCTTGGAGACTGCGTAGGCACCCCAGTAAGCACGGCCTTTTCGTCCCACACTGGATGAGGTGAAAATGACAGAGGCATCATCAGATTTTTCCAGTAAGCCCAGTAGAGCCTGGGTCATAAGAAAAGGTGCATTAAGATTAACCTGCATCAGTTTGTACCATTGCTCAATATCATATTGACCCAGTGGTGTCAGCGTTCCAAGAAGGGAAGCATTGTGCAGAAGACCATCGAGTCGACCAAACTCATTTTCAATGGTTTCAGCCAAATCCTGATAGTCCTTGTAACTGGCTCCTTCCAGGTTCATCGGGTAGATTGCCGGCACAGGTCCACCATCTTCTTCTATCAGGTCATATATGGCTTCTAGTTTTCGTACAGTGCGTCCTAACAGGATCACTGTTGCACCATGATGTGCTGCCGCTTTTGCAACTGCTGCCCCGATACCATCACCAGCCCCTGTGATAAGGATGATACGATCTTTCAGTAGATCAGTTTTCGGTTGATAGGATTCGATTTTTTCGCCCATAGCACACTTCTTGTCGGTTGCATTTACACAGGGCGTTATTCTCTGCTATTCATGCATGGGAATCCAGCATAATGATAAAAAATGAATCTAATAAAAAAAGGGCGCCGAAGCGCCCTGTAATTGTTATGACAATGGTGATCAACCTGTTGGCTGGAACTCGGATGGATCCTGTTTTGCCATATGCTCGTAGGTTTGCCAGCGTAGATCCAATGACTCCTGTGCCAGTTTCATTAAGCGATCTGCTTCTACAGGTTGCGTCTTCTGTAATAACTTATAACGCATCTCAGTGTAAGCAAACTCTTTCAGTGTCATTCGTGGACGTGGAGAGTCAAGAATAAACGGGCGCTTACCTGCCGCACGAAGTGACGGGTTATAACGAATGAGCGGCCAGTAGCCAGACATAACCGCCATATTTTGTTGATCCAGTCCCTTACGCATATCAATACCATGAGCAATACATGGGCTGTAGGCAAGGATAATGGATGGGCCATTGTAATCTTCGGCTTCACGCATAGCTAACAGGGTTTGCTGTGGATTTGCGCCCATGGCGACACGCGCTACATAGACATTTCCGTAAGAGATAGCCTGTAATGCCAGATCTTTTTTACCAATCGCTTTACCCGCAGCAGCAAACTTCGCCGTTGCAGCCAAAGGGGTCGATTTGGAAGCCTGACCACCAGTATTGGAATAGACCTCGGTATCAAGTACCAGTACGTTGATATTACGTCCAGATGCCAATGCGTGGTCAAGACCGGATGAACCGATATCGTATGCCCAGCCATCACCACCGACCAGCCAGACGCTACGGCGTACCAGATGATCAACGACTGTAAGTAAGTTCTTGGCTTTTGGATCATCGATCTCTTCCAGACGACGCTTTAACTCTTTCACTCGCTTGCGTTGTTCACGCATACCAAAACCAATTTGCTGATTGGTATCCAGTAGCGAATCGATAAACTCCTGTTTAAACCACGGTGTCATCTCCTTTAGCTCAGATTTAACCATAGCCAGATGGTGATCCGCGGCTACACGCATACCCAAACCAAACTCTGCATTATCTTCAAACAATGAGTTTGACCAGGCAGGACCCATGCCATCCTTGTTTTTCGACCATGGTGTTGCTGGGAGGTTTCCACCATAAATGGAGGAACAACCGGTTGCATTGGCAACCAGCAAACGTGGTCCAAACAGCTGGGTCAGCAATTTAACGTAAGGTGTTTCACCACAACCGGCGCAGGCACCGGAGAATTCAAACAATGGCTCGAGGAACTGCACTCCACGTACCGATGAAAAGTCGATATTGGAGCGACTATTAACTGGTATGGAGTCAAAGAACTTTACATTCACCTTCTCATGAGCCAGATAAGGTGCCTTAGGCTCCATGTTAATAGCCTTACGCGATTTGTCCTTGAGATTGAATGAAGGGCATGACTCTACACATAGGCCGCAACCTGTGCAGTCCTCTGCATAGATTTGCAGGGTATAACGTGTTTCCGGGAAGCCTCTTGCACTGACAGGTGCAGAAGGGAAGGTCGGTGGTGCTTTTTCCAGTTCCTGCTCGTGATAGAAACGTGCCCGGATAACCGAGTGCGGGCAGACAAAGCTACAGTTACCACACTGGATACAGGTCTCTCCATCCCAACGTGGGACAAAATCCGAGACATTACGCTTTTCCCACTGTGATGAGCCACTTGGATAGGTGCCATCAACCGGGATTTTGCTGACAGGGAGTAAATCACCATGTCCGGCCAACATAGGTGCAATTACTTCCTGAATAAAGGTTGGAGCTTCTTCGGTAACTACGGGAATCATGCTCAGCCTGGATGAAGCTGTTGCCGGGATGGCAACCTGATGCAGGTGATCCAGTGCTGCGTCGACAGCCTTGAAGTTTTGTTGAATGACCTCGGTACCTTTTTTGGCATAGGTCTTCTCTATGGCCAGTTTGATTTGGGCAATGGCTTCATCACGAGGCAACACACCTGAAAGAGCAAAGAAGCAGGTCTGCATGATGGTGTTAATTCTGCGTCCCATGCCTGCGTTACGCGCTACCGTCGATGCATCAATGACATAGAAATCGATCTTTTTATCAATAATTGTCTGTTGTAATATTTCTGGCAGTTTGTCCCATATTTCATCAGCACTAACCGGGCTGTTCAATAGAAATACTGCCTTATCAGCAGCATTGTTCAACATCTCCACATAATTGATAAAGTTGAACTTATGACAGGCAATAAAGTTGGCTGATTGAATCAGATAGGGAGCTCGGATTGGTTCAGGGCCAAAACGCAGGTGGGAAATGGTTTGAGATCCGGCCTTTTTCGAGTCATAAACGAAATAACCCTGACAGAACAGATCAGTATTTTCACCAATAATTTTAATGCTGTTTTTGTTTGCACTAACGGTACCATCTGAACCCAGCCCATAAAACATCGCGCGGGTCACATTCTTTGGTTCAATATCAAAACTGTTATCCACTTCAATGGAGGTGAAGGTGATATCGTCATTAATACCCACGGTGAAGTGGTTTTTAGGTTGAGCTTCACCCAGATTTTCGTAGACAGCTTTAACCATTGCAGGAGTGAACTCTTTGGATGAGAGTCCATATCGACCACCAACAACCTTGGGCATAGTGTCGATTTTGCCGGTTGTCAAAGCCTCAGCCAGTGACGTTACCACATCCTGATACAGCGGTTCGCCACAGGAACCCGGCTCTTTAGTACGGTCGAGTACTGCGATGGCTTTACAGGTTTTAGGCAGAGCCGCCATTAAATGTTCGGTACTAAAGGGGCGGAACAGACGTACGGTGATTAAACCAAGCTTCTCACCCTGAGCATTGAGATAGTTAATAGTCTCTTCTACTGTTTGCGAGCCTGAACCCATAATCACAATGATCTTCTGGGCATCTTCGGCGCCATGATAATCAAATAAATGGTATTGACGCCCGGTCAAACTGGCGAGTTGATCCATGGTTTCCTGAATAATATCAGGCACATTGCGATAGTATGGGTTGGCACTTTCACGCCCCTGGAAGTAGACATCCGGGTTTTGTGCAGTACCACGAATAAACGGGTTATCCGGATTTAGTGCACGACGTCTGTGTGCATAGACCATTTCGTTATCAATCATTGCACGGATCTGATCATCCGAAATGATTGAAATTTTATTAACTTCATGTGAGGTACGGAATCCGTCAAAAAAGTTAATAAAAGGGACCCGTGCTTTTAATGTTGCTGCATGAGTGATAAGAGCTGCATCATGTGCCTCCTGTACCGAGCAGGAAGAGAGCATGGCAAAGCCGGTGGTTCGTGCTGCCATGACATCCTGATGGTCACCGAAGATTGATAACGCCTGTGCAGCAATGGAGCGTGCAGCAACATGGAATACCGTCGAGGTTAACTCGCCCGCAATTTTATACATATTCGGTAACATCAACAGTAAGCCCTGTGACGCGGTGAATGTTGTCGTTAATGCACCGGTTTGCAGTGCACCATGCGCAGTACCTGCGGCACCGCCTTCACTTTGCATTTCAATAACATCCGGCACCTGTCCCCAGATGTTTTTAACTCCCTGGGTGGCCCACAGATCCGAAAGCTCGGACATGTCAGAGGAGGGGGTGATCGGATAGATAGAGCAGATTTCACTCACACGATAGGCGATATGGGCGACTGCGTGACCACCATCAACGGTGACCTGTTTTGGTTTGTTCTTTTCGCTCATTTAGATTGTCTCAATTCCTGATGCAGTTTCTGACACCATTTCAATGGCATGACATGGGCATTGCTCGTAGCAGGTAGCACAGCCGGTACAGCGGCTATAGTCATAGCGGTATTTCTTTCCTGGACCCAGTTTGATAATCGCATCTTCTGGGCAGGAGCCATAACAACCATCACATTCAAAGCAGTTACCGCACGATAGGCAACGTTTAGCCTCATATAGTGCATCTTTTTCTTTAATGCCCTTAAGTATTTCTTCAAAACCACCAAGGCGTTGTGCCAAAGGGAGTGTCTCTTGTGAAACCTGTGGAGCATGAGTGCGATACCATAAATGGAGTTTTTCATGTCCAACAATCGGGTGCTTGGGGCGAGCCATGTAGCGTTCACCACGCAACCAGGCATCAATGTTCTTTGCAGCCTTTTTACCATGGCCGGTGGCTATTGTGACTGAACGATCTGTAGGAACCATATCGCCACCAGCAAAGATACCATCTGCGCCTGTCATCATGTTCTCACCAACAATGACGGTACCATCTGGTCGGAACTCAATACCGGAAATGCGTCCAAGGAAGCCGGTATCCGTTTCCTGACCAACGGCCATAATTACCGAATCAGCTTCCAGCTTTTCAAACTTGCCGGTTGATTGTGGACGACCATTTTCATCCAGTTCCATGATTTCGACTTCAACCCCAAACTCATCCATCTCCTTGATGGTACGTAACCAGTTGATTTTGACGCCTTCTTCAAGTGCTTCATCGGCCTCAAACTCATGGGCTGCCATATTGTCGCGGTCACGACGGTAAATAATCACCGCCTCCTCAGCACCCATACGCTTGGCAACACGTGCAGCATCCATAGCAGTGTTTCCACCACCGTAGATAGCGACCTTACGCCCAATCTTCAGCTTTTCACCATTCTCAACGCTCTTGAGAAAGCTTACTGCATCCATCATGCCGCGAGCATCGCGACTGGGGATTTCGATCTTTTTGCTTAAATGTGCACCCACTGCAACAAAGACCGCATCAAAATTACCTGCGACCTTTTCACCGATAACATCATCTACACGGTGATTAAGGACAATTTTGACCCCCATATCCTCAACACGCTTGATCTCACGGCGTAACTCCTCACGTGGCATACGATAGGCGGGGATACCAAAATGGATCATGCCACCAGCAACAGGACCTGCTTCATAAATTTCTACTTCATGGCCCAGGCGTGTCAGATGATAGGCTGCTGAAAGGCCACTGGGGCCACCACCGATAACCAATACACGTTTACCTCCAGGACGAGGTTTGTAGACAGGCTTCCAACCTTTCTCCATCGCCAGATCACCGAGGAAACGCTCGACAGCATGAATGCTGACTTCCGCATCGGTATAAGCACGATTACAGGAGGTTTCGCATGGGTGATAACAGACACGACCATGAATTGCCGGAAATGGATTATTTTCCAGTAACTTTTGCCATGCAGCTTCATATTCACCCTGTTGAGCCAGTGCGAGCCATGCCTGAATATCTTCACCGGCAGGGCAGGCATGATTACAGGGTGGTAAAAAATCGGTATAAACAGGACGTCGTGAGCGTAGTGCTCCAGTACCCTTACCAAACTGATCCGGGTCCAGGAGTTTTGTCATATCCTTAAAACTCATATGTTGTTCTCTCTTCTTACTCTGGGCCATAAATGACCACTCATTTCAATGCGCACATTGTACATTACTACAATGGAAACCTATACACTTCATTAATAAAAATTATAATCAAATCGACAGTGGCTTATACGTAAATAAGATTAATTAATAATGAGTATTAATATCACAAGGAGAAGTAGATATGGGCAGTATTCAGAAAAAAAACCTTTGTAAAAAAGAGTTATTCTGAAAAAGATAAATTAGATGATAAAAACGATCTTTAAATGATTACGAATACGGTTATCTGTTATGTTTCACGCATGAAAGAACACATTAAATAATGTTCTTAACTTATTGTATATAAACTAATAATAAGGGATTATTCTAAAGCTCCACTTTGTTTTATTAGCTCATAAAGAGCCTCGGCCATTTTACGATATCCTAAATTATTTGGGTGCACTTTATCAGATAACATTGCCTTATTACTGATCAAATCGGGAAGAATATCCCCTTGATAAGGGATTTTAAATTCTTCTGCAATTTTAAGGTATCGCTCATCACTTTCATGAGAAAAGAGTGAAAATTGAGGTACACCGATTAATACCACTTCTATTCTACGGCTTTGTGCTTCACGGATCATTGATCGAATATTATCTGCCATTGCCCCCATTGATTTGCGTCGAAGTATATCGTTGCCACCATGACATAGTATCAAAAGTTGAGGTTGGTATTTATCAAGTAATGCGGGTAGTCGTATCAGACCTTTTGCAGAGACTTCACCGGGTATCCCTTCATTGATTACTCGTACTCCAGTGAGTTGTTGAAGAATTGCCGGATAACTATGATCTTCGCTCGCACCAGTACCCCAGGTCAGGCTGTCACCAAAAGCAAGGATGGTATGATCAGATGACAAGGGTGATAGTTGAGGTATGCTTTTGCTGCATCCAGTGAATAGAACAATGATGAGGAACAGGTATTTAAGGCTAATATCGATTTTCATAATTACAGGCTAGAATATTCAGTTCTTAATGCCAACAAAAATCGTAGCATCCAATCAATACCATATTTAAATGAGTATCAAAATGCGTAAATATCAAATCAGTACATCAATGCGTTTCTTCTTTCTGGTATCAGGCACCATACTTTGGTTAGGGATCTGGTTGACGGGATTTAATGTGGTTCACTGGTTACTCTATGTTCCGGCAGTATTCTTTGCCTTTGCAGTTATTACTGGCATCTGTCCCGGCTTGATCTTCTCAAGACTGTTATTTAAGGATAATAAGTAAAATCAGACTGAACAGCATAAGACGTCTGTTCTGATACCTGCTTTTACACACTCTAATGACTCAAAGTAAAAACAATACTATTGATGATGTCGACGAGAACGTTCTCGCCGACCGCCTGAGGTTGCTCTATATCCAGTCGTTTCCGGCTATCTTTGTCAGCCTGTTCACTGCCGCGATACTGGTCGGTATTCTCTGGCCTGCAGCAGATCATACAGTTCTCTTATTCTGGTTTGGTTTTCTTGGTTTTACAGCACTGATCAGGCTGGCGCTCTATTACTTCTATTTCAAGATGAAACCTCATGGTGTTGCCATCCTGAGCTGGGAGCGTCCCTATTTTCTCACCCTGACCCTGACCTCACTTACCTGGGGAATAGGGGCGCTGTTTATCATGCCTGCTGATTCACTCGTCAATCAAGTGATTGTCTACAGTTTTTTGATTGGGCTGTGTGGCGGAGCCATATCGCTTTACTCATCACACGCGATGATCACCATTGTGACCATACTTGCGATTATCATTCCTGCGACAATCTCGTTCCTGTTCAGTGGTATCTATGCCAAGGTTGGTATTGCTATAGGTGGTTTCCTGTTTGTTGCCTCAGGGTTACGGGCTACCACCTTTCTTGGTCGAACGCTATTGCATAATTTTGTAATGGTTCGGCAACTTGAGGCCTCCAAAGAAAAGGCGATCCATCTGGCGAACATCGATCACATGACCAACCTCTATAATCGTGGTGCTTTTTACGAGTTTGGTGAAATACTGATCAACAATGCACAACGCAACAAGGAAGAGCTTTCAATCATTATTTTCGATGTTGATAAATTCAAATCGATTAATGACAGCATGGGCCATGCCGCTGGCGACAAGGTGATTACGCAAATAGGGGAGATACTAACCAAACGAAACCGTAAGTCTGATGTCTACGCCCGCATTGGTGGAGAAGAATTTGCGCTACTCTTACCCAATACCTCGCATGACAAGGCAGTTCAGTTGGCCGAGGAGCTGCGCATGATCATCGAAAACACCCCGGTTTCTGTAGACGATAAAACCATCAACATCACAGCCAGCTTTGGGGTATCCAGTAATGCATCAGATCTTGATGAACTGACAAGACAGGCTGACAAGGCGATGTACCAATCCAAACAGGGTGGACGAAATCGGGTGAGCCGTTATCAGGAATGATGCGCTGATTAAAAAAAATAGTTTCAGATTAAGTTGGTTGAAAACATCTTGTGAATCTAGCAGGAGAAGCACTTAATTAAACAGTGGTTTATCTTCTAATAGCTACTAATGCGGGATATCAGGATAAATCGCCTGTTTTTCACGTAGGTTAATCAATATTTCACCAGGGTGATTTACCTGTTAGTAGTGGTAAGAAATTGAAAAATAGGTTAAAAAGAGAACAGACAGGGATTAGTTCACATCACAGAATCAATCCCACGAAATTAATATCCAGGCGATACCTATGCGTATAAACGGGAATATGGCCTGATACTCCGCCAATATCTGCGGCATATCAGGAACAATCGCCTGAAAATTCCGTAATATGCGGGGTATCAGGACAATCGCCTGCTACTACGATGTTAGCATTCACAAGGAGAAGGTGCCATGGCACATAAATGTTTTCTTTCATACAACGCAGCAGATAAAGCTGCTGTTGATGATTTTGTCAGTAAATTTTCGGGAAGCTTTATTCGTAGGGGCTTGAAAATGGAAGATGACATAATCGACTCAAATAACACCGATTATGTTATGAGAAGAATAAGAGAGCTATATTTACAAGATTCAACTGTAACCATCGTTTTAATAGGTAAATGCACGTGGGCACGTAGGTTTGTGGATTGGGAAGTCCAAGCTTCTCTACGAAACCCAGAAAATGGTTACCCAAACGGGTTGGTTGCTATCCAGCTCTGGGATTCCTATAAAACACTGCCTAATCGAGTTCAAATGAATGTTGATTCTGGATATTCTAAATTTTACAAATACCCTTCCAGTTCCAAAAGTTTAGAGAACATCATTGACGAGGCGTGGGATGCTAGGTTCGATAAACAAAACCTTATCGAAAACCCACGAGATAGGTACTCCTACAATCGAACTTGTGAGTGAAGGTAATGAACCAAGAAGAGTATCTTAAAGAGCGATTAGAAGGCCAGATAGACTGGTACGATAAGAAGAGCGTTAAAAATCAGGACTGGTTTAAGCGACTACAAGTTATTGTAATAGTCGCCTCAGCGACAATTCCGTTTTTATCCGGCTACATGGATGAAACAACTTTATACTTGAAAATAATTGTGGGGCTTCTCGGTCTTACTATTGCGGCTGCAACAGCAATATTGGGGTTATATCAATTCCAAGAAAATTGGCTGGAGTATCGTACTACATGTGAAACATTACGGCACGAAAAGTATTTATTTCTAACTGGTGCCGCTCCTTATGACGAAGACGAACCATTTATGTTATTAGTTGAGCGAGTTGAGGGTTTAATTTCAAAAGAAAACACAAACTGGCAAAGTTACATGAAGCAATCTACAGATGCTGATAAAAAATGCTAACAAGCGGCTCAAATTCGATCCGTTTCACTACGCCGGACGCTCACTGCGTTCGCGCCGTTTAGCCGAGGGGTTAGATTAAATTAAGGAAATACAATGAACACAGAAGCTTTAAAGACTCAAACAAAAGAGGAAGTTTTGTCCTTTATTCGGAAAAGGTTATCTTTTGATAAAAAAATCCAGTCACAACTAAGGAAAGTTGATGAAAACGAATTCGCATCAGAGCACAGAAGATTTAACATGACTGGTTATGAAAGCCAAAAAGGAGAATGCACATTATCAAACTTGGCAATTGTTAATGAATTTGCAGATCTAGGCATCTATGACTACACCAACTATCTTTTCCTCGATTTCTATAAAGGTGTAGGAACACTCTATTTTCAATACTTCGGTGAAGATCAGAATCAAACTCTAGAATTGGCGGGCTGCGGTACAACAGAAATCATTTATACGATTTTTAAAAAAACAATATTTTCCAACAAATCAACCAGAAGGCGCTCGTAATCTAACAATGCAATCGTGCAGGAATTTGGCTTCGCTGCCGCTACGCCAAATCCCCACATTTTCGCGTTAACTCTCTTCCTGCGGTGGCCGACTCAACTTCTCTATCGGTGGTACTGATTCCACCTTCTTCTTTTCCTGAACACCCATCTCGGTAAACTTGCGGGCACTGGGGACAACCCTTGATTCAAATGATCCCACGGCCTTGTTGAAGTGGCCAACGCTACTATCAAGGCTTTTGCCAAGTCGGGTCAGGTGGTCTGCAAAAGCGCCAAGGCGGCCATACAACTCTTCACCCACCTCGCGGATCTTCTCCGCATTATCTGCCAATACCTGCTGGCGCCAACCATAGCCGACAGCACGGAGCAGGGCGATAAAGCTGGTGGGTGTCGCGAGGATAACCCTGGAGGCCAGTGCATCCTCCAGTAGTTTGTGGTCACGATCCAGAGCACTGCTTAGGAACTGTTCACCGGGAATGAAAAGCACCACAAAATCTGGTGACTTCGGAAACTGGTTCCAGTAAGCCTTGGAGGCTAACTCTTTTACCCGGGTGCGAACATTCTTTACATGGCGGTCAAGGAAGTGTTGTTGTTGATTCTGATCATCGGTTTCAATGGCACTCAGGTAGGCATCGAGCGGGGTTTTGGCATCGACAATGATCTCGCGCTCATCAGGCATACGGATGATCATATCGGGGCGGAAGGCCTTGCCCTCATCATCACGCACATGGGTTTGTTCAATAAAATCACAGTGCTCTACCATACCCGCCAACTCGGCAAGGCGCTTGAGTGACATCTCACCCCACTGACCACGCACCTCAGGGCGGCGCAGTGCCTGTACCAGGTTACGGGTTTCTGCCTGGAGGTTTTTGTGGGATTCGGCGATCTGTTCCAGATGTTTGGTGAGTGAGCCATAGGCATTCTGGCGTTCACGTTCCATGTCGCGGATCTGCCTGTCGGTGCGCTCCATGACCTCTTTAATCGGTTTGATGAGGTTTTCTACCGCTTGTTCACGCTGTTTGAGTTCTCCGACGGCCGTTATTTGATGTTGCTTGAGTTTCTCCTGGGCCAGTTTCAGAAACTCATTATTGTTTTGTTTGAGTGCATCATCGGCCATCGATTTGAATAGTGAGCCAAACTGACCCTGAGCATCATGTAACAGCTGTTTGGATGTTTCGATTTCATGTCTTGCTGTTTCTACTGCGGACTGCAGCTGAATGATCAGTTCTCGCTGCTGATTAATAGCCTGTTGTTGCCACAGGTAGACCACCAGTGCAGTGATTACGATAACAAGCAATGCCAGGGTGACCACCATCCAGATCGGTAGCTCAATCATCAGACAGCCTTTGACTGGGGTTGCAGGTTATCGATCCAGTCAAGGATCTCTAGTGGGGTATTGATCATCACATCTGCATTCCAGTCGACGGGATTAAGTTCTGCCTCAATGTAGCCAAAAAGTGCAGTGGCGGTGTACATGCCGGCACGTTTTCCTGCCTCAATATCTCTTGCGGCATCACCCATATAGAGGCAATCAGAGGCCGAAACTCCAGCTTCATTAGCAGCATAATGCATTGGTGCCGGATCGGGCTTGCGCTGTTTTAAGGTATCGCCACTGACCACTGTGGCCGCAAGGTCATAAAGCTGAAGTGCTTTCATTAACGGATCGGTGAGAAATGCCGGTTTATTAGTCACCACACCCCAGGTGATATTACGCTGCCCAAGCTCGGTGAGTAACGGCAGGATGCCATTAAAGGGACGGGAGCGGTCAGCAATGTGTTCCAGATAGTAATTCAAAAGACGTTCACGGTGTTCATCATATCCAGTATTTCTTTCGTCGATACCAAAGCCGAGCTTTAAAAGTGCCGGACTGCCATGGGAAACCACCGGGCGAATGAGCTCATAATCCAGCGGTGCCTTTCCTGCCGTTATCAGAGTATGGTTGAGTGCATCTGCAAGATCGGGTGCGGTATCAACCAGGGTACCGTCGAGATCAAACAGAACTGTCTTTATTAATGAGCTAATGATGCTAATCCTATGTCGGGGTGGTATGAATCATATAGTTCACAGCGATATCTCTACCGAGGCTGTATTTCTGACTGAACGGGTTATAACTCATGCCGGTGAGCTCTTTCATCTCAAGTCCTGCATGACGACACCAGGACTCAAGCTCAGAAGGTCTGATGAATTTGTTGTAGTCATGAGTACCTTTAGGCAACATATTCAGAATGTATTCGGCACCAACAATCGCAAACAGATAGGACTTGGGATTGCGGTTTAAGGTGGAGAAAAAAACATGGCCATCTGGTTTTACCATTTTAAAACAGGCCGCAATCACAGAAGAGGGGTCGGGTACATGTTCCAGCATTTCCATGCAGGTGACCACATCAAACTGTTGCGTCATTTCTTCGGCTAGTGCTTCGGCGGTCATCTGGCGATAATCCACCTCAACCCCGCTTTCAAGCTGGTGTAGTCTGGCGACTTCTAATGGTGCCTCGCCCATATCGATACCAATCACCTCGGCACCACGCAATGCCATTGATTCGGCAAGAATGCCACCACCACAACCGACATCAACCACCTTTTTACCCTTTATCTGAGCACGCTCATCAATATAGTTCAGGCGTAACGGGTTTATATCGTGAAGTGGTTTGAATTCACTGTGGGGATCCCACCAGCGAGAGGCCAGAGCTTCAAATTTACCCACTTCGTTGTGATCTACATTTTGGCTTGCTTCTGTCATTTCTATTTCCGATTTGTGGTGGATGCGCTGTACTTATCCACCCTACGTTATCCGGGTTAATTATTTTCAGCTAACTTTTGTTGCCATCTTTTGGCTCGTGCAAGGATGTCTGCTTCGTCGAGCGTGGTCAACTCTCTATTTTTTAATAACTGCTTACCTGCAATCCAGACATCATTGATCTGGGAGCGGCTACTGGAATAGACAAGTTGTGAAATGGGATGGTAAAGCGGCTGTGTCTCTATTGTATCCAGATTAATTGCGACAATATCAGCCGATTTGCCCACAACCAATGATCCGGTCACATCATCAATTCCCAGCGCTCGTGCCCCATTTATTGTTGCCATCTCCAGAGCTGTTGTAGCAGCAATGGCGCTCGCATCTCCAGCAACCCCTTTTCCTAGCAAGGCGGCACTTTGCATTTCTGCCAACATATCCAGATCATTATTACTTGCAGCACCATCTGTACCGAGTGCAACATTTATTCCGGCTGATATTAATTTTTCAACCGGTGAAAACCCACTGGCAAGCTTCAGATTGGATTCCGGGCAATGGACTACATTTACTCCATGACTGGCGATTAGCTCAATATCTTCATCTTCAAGCTGTGTCATGTGGACTGCTGACAGACGGGGGGTTAACAGACCCAATGCTTCCAGTCGATTCAGAGGACGACGGCCATGTTGTTCAAGACTATGTTGAATCTCATCGACTGTTTCATGTACGTGCATATGGATAGGGATATCCAGCTCTTCGGCATAAATCACGACCTGTTTCAGCGGTTTATCAGAAACTGTGTAAGGGCCGTGGGGTGAAAACGCTGTTTTAATGAGCGGGTTGCCTCGTAATGAGTCATGTACCTCGATACCTCGATGGATATATTCTTCGCTATCCTTTGCCCACACAGTAGGAAAGTCGATCACAATCAAGCCTACTACTGCGCGAATGCCAGCTTTTTCAGATTGACGTGCGACATCATCGGGGAAGAAGTACATTTCGTTAAAACAGGTCGTGCCACTACGGATCATTTCAGCAATGGCTAAATCTGTTCCATCCCTGACAAATTCACGGCTGACCCAGCGACCCTCTACAGGCCAGATATGTTCACTTAACCATTCCATTAAAGGCATGTCATCAGCAATACCACGCATCAGTGACATTGAGGCATGGGTATGGGCATTCACAAATCCGGGAATAAGCGCATGACCACTTTTGTCAATCATTTCATTTGTGTTGTAACAGGTTTCAATTAATTTGCTTGGGATAATATCCACAATCAATCCCTGATCGACAACCACGCAGTGATCTTCAAGAACCGTTGCGTGTGGCTCAACCGGGATCACCCAGCTTGCTTTAATAATCAGCTCAACCTGTTTCATTCACACTTCCACATACAGTGATTTATTTTTATAAAGAGGGCACATTGTATTCACAAACCCCAGGCTTGATAAGGTAGAATCCATTTTTTATTTTTTCACGCTAGCTGGAGCACGATAACCATGCACGACGCAACACGCGCTATCATTTGGGAACAAAGCTGCCTCAAATTGCTCGATCAACGCATACTTCCCACTCAAATTGAGTATATCGAATACAACAATGCGCCTGATGTGGCAAATGCTATTACTGATATGGTGGTTCGTGGCGCACCCGCCATTGGCATTGCTGCTGCTTATGGGGTGGTGCTTTCAGCACAGCAGCATCAAGCCATGACGCGCGAGGTGCAAATTGCTACGGTAAAAGCAGATATGGCGGTATTAGCAAAATCCAGACCGACGGCGATTAATTTGATGTGGGCACTGGATCGCATGATGAGTTTTATCGGGCAAACCGATGCTTTACAGCCATTGGCACCACAACTGTTGTTAGAAGCCGCTGCCATCCATCAAGAGGATATTGATGCCAACCTGAAAATGGGTGAACTGGGAGCCGCTCTTATTGAAAAAGAGGGGAGTGCTGTTTTGACACATTGTAATGCTGGTGCATTGGCAACCGGTGGACATGGCACCGCCTTAGGGGTGATTCGTACAGGTTTTGCAGCAGGAAAAATTAAAGAGGTTTTTGCCGATGAAACCCGTCCCTGGATGCAGGGCGCTCGCTTAACTGCGTGGGAGATGGTGCAGGAAAAGATCCCGGTGACTTTACTGGTAGAAGGTGCTGCAGCAACACTAATGAAGCAGGGGAAGGTAGACTGGGTGATCGTGGGATCTGATCGCATTGCGGCTAATGGTGATGTTGCCAATAAAATTGGCACCTACAGTGCCGCTGTTGCCGCAAGGCATCATGGGGTCAAGTTTATGGTGGTCGCACCTACATCCACGGTGGATATGTCGGTGGCTACCGGAGAGGATATACCCATCGAAAATCGTGCAGCAGAAGAGATCATGATCATGCAGGGTAAACAGGTTGCCGCAGATGGCGCCAATGCCTGGAACCCGGTATTTGATGTGACCCCGGCTGAGTTAGTTGATGCTATCGTTACCGAAAAAGGTGTCGTATTAAACCCTACTGCGGAAAAAATGCGCCAGATGATGGAGTCGTAGGTTTCAGATTGATAAAAATTTGGTATCCCTTAAATACTCTTTTTTAGGGAAAACGTTCTTCTCTGCCAAGTTACTTTTGTTATTTATGAGATGTCATTGTTTCTTTGAGAAGAACTTCGGGTATATCTATGTAGTTCCCATCTCAGATCTTAAAGTATGGATTAAGAGCGCAGGATTATACATACGATCTAAATGTTCAATTTACTCGATAACCGCCATTGCCTGAACATGATAACCAGCATCGACATAGATCACATCACCGGTAATGCCGGATGCCAGATCTGATGCCAAAAATGCAGTGGCGTTTCCAACTTCATCAATCGTGACATTACGCCGGAGCGGTGCATTTTTTTCGCCATAGTCGATCATTTTATTAAAGTCACCGATGCCTTTGGCAGCAGGTGTTTTGATTGGTCCGGCTGAAATGCCATTTACCCGAATTTGCTCTTTTCCCATGCTGGCCGCCATATAGCGCACGTTGGCTTCCAGGCTCGCCTTTGCAACTCCCATTACGTTGTAATGGGGGACAGCACGTACCGCACCAAGATAGCTCATGGTGATCAGTGAACTGCCTGGTCGTAACATCGCTCTTGCCGCTTTCGCAACTGCAACAAAGCTGTAGGAACTGATGTCGTGGGCAATATGAAAGCCTTCACGGGTAACGTGATCCAGATAATCGCCACCTAATTGATCTCTGGGAGCATAGGCAATGGAGTGGATGAGAATATCAAACTGATCCCAGTGCTGTTTTAATGAAGTAAAGAGTGCTTCAATATCCCGATCCTGACTAACATCACAAGGGATCACGATACTGGAATCCAGTTGTACTGCCAGTTTTTGGACCCGTTGCTGCAGCTTTTGATCCTTTGCAGTGAAAGCCAGCTCTGCACCTTCACGATGAAGTGCTTTGGCAACACCCCATGCAATCGAACGATCACTGGCGACACCGATAATCAGCGCACGCTTGCCTTGAAGAAATCCCATTTTGCACTCCTGTTTGATGTTTCGTACTATGCGTCACTACTTTATGTCATCATATCAATGGACAACCACAAGCCGCTATCATCAATGAAACAAAGTATGAATTTATTCGCAGCAATTACTACTATCCTACTAATTATGACACCCGTCTGTTCCCATGCGGCTTTTTCACAGGGGATGGGTTACACACCCAAATACAGCGATGATTTCAGCCATTTAGATTATGTGAATCCTGATGCTCCCAAGGGAGGTGAGCTGATTCTGTCTGGGTTTGGCAATTTTGACACCCTGAATCCCTATACCCTCAAAGGCATATCGGTAGATGGGATCAGCGAGCTAATGTTTGAAACCCTGATGGTGCAAAGCCTGGATGAGCCCTATAGCCAGTATGGTCTGATTGCTGAGGATAGTGAGCTGGCTGCTGATGGTTTATCAGTCACATTCAAAATTCGTCCACAGGCACGTTTTAATAACGGCGAAGCTATTACCGCAGATGATGTGAAGTTTTCCTTTGATACCTTAAAAAGTGATAAGGCTCATCCCCAATATCGCTTTTACTGGGCGGATATCATTCATGCAACGGTTGTCGATCCGCTGACGGTACGTTTCGAATTCTCCAAGGTGAATCCTGAACTGCATATGATTGTTGGTCAGATCCCGATTTTTGCACGAATATGGGTAGGTGAAACGCCATTTGACAAGCTATCGCTACAACAGCCCGTTACTTCTGGCCCATATACCATTGAAAAATATGATCTCGGCAAGAGCATTACCTATAAGCGCAACCCGGACTATTGGGCCAGAGATCTAAATGTACGCAAGGGGATGTTTAATTTCGATAAGGTGACTTATAAATACTACCGCGATTTCACCGTATCACTGGAAGCGTTCAAGGCAGGGGAGTTTGAGTTCAATCATGAATATAACTCCAAAAAGTGGGCACGTGATTATCAGGGAACCCATTTTAAGAACGGCAATATCATCAAAACCGAACTGCCACATAGAAACAATGCCGGTATGCAGGGTTTTATCTTTAATTTACGCAAACCACTGTTTCAAGACAAACGGGTACGCAAGGCGATTGCCTATGCGCTCGACTTTGAATGGTCAAATCGCCAACTCTTCTACAACCAGTATGAGCGCTGTGATAGTTACTTTAGTAACAGTGAGCTGGCATCACGGGGTTTACCACAAGGAGATGAGTTAAAACTGCTACAACACTATAAAGACCAGTTACCACAAGAACTCTTTACACAGACCTGGGAACCCGCAACTACGACTCCACCTTCATCACTGCGGCAAAACCTGCGTAATGCCAAAAAGTTATTGAATGAAGCCGGATGGCGGTTGCAAGGTGAGCAACTGGTTAATCCAAAGGGTGAAGCATTGAAGTTTGAGGTCATTTTGTCGCAAAAAGGCTTTGAACGCATCATGGCTCCCTTTGCACGTAATCTCAAAAAGCTCGGCATTAGTGTCGATTATCGAACCGTGGATGTTGCCTTGTATAAACAACGCACCGACAGCTTTGATTTCGATATGATTGTTGCCGGATTTGGTCAGTCCCAATCACCTGGCAATGAACTTATCGGGATGTTTCACTCAAAATCAGCACAACAGCAAGGCTCGCGAAACCTGATGGGGATCAACCATCCCGTTGTTGATGTACTGATTGAAAAGGTTATTTATGCAAAAGACCGGAAATCTCTGGTAACTGCTGTCAGAGCTCTGGATCGGGTATTACTTAATGAGGAGTATCTGGTGTCCCATTGGTATATAGGTAGTCATCGCATTGCCTACTGGGATCATTTTGGCATACCAGAAAAGCTTCCTCTCTATTATGATGCCGGAAGCTGGATGTTACGTACCTGGTGGAAAAAGTAACACGTGATAACAAGAAGAACTAAAACCGGATATCATCTGAATTAAATGGCCTCATACATTCTCAAACGACTACTACTGATGATCCCGACCCTGTTCGGGGTGATGCTGATTACCTTTGTGGTAACGCAGTTTGTGCCTGGTGGGCCAGTGGAACAACTGGTTGCACAGCTTCAGGGACAGTCTGCTCATGGTGGAGAGGCCAGTAGTGGACTTGAAGGGCTATATCGTGGTGCCAAAGGTCTGGATCCAGAGCGTATTGAGGAGCTAAAAGCACTGTATGGCTTTGATAAACCCGCATATCAGCGCTTTTATGAAATGGTGATCAACTACCTGAGTTTTGACTTGGGAGAAAGTCATTTCCAGCAGCAGTCTGTGATCGAGTTAATAAAATCAAAATTGCCCGTTTCAATAAGTATCGGGATCTGGACCTTCCTGATCACCTACCTCACCTGTATTCCGCTGGGAATTAAAAAGGCCGTACGTGATGGCTCAAATTTTGATGTGATCACCAGCACAATTATTCTGATTGGCTATGCCATTCCCGGTTTTGTATTGGGGATTTTACTCCTGGTACTATTTGGCGGGGGAAGTTTTTGGGATATCTTCCCTCTGCGTGGACTGGTATCGGATAACTGGGATCAGTTGCCCTGGTATAGTCAGATCCTCGACTACTTATGGCACATGGTGTTACCGATCACCGCATCGGTTGTTGGGAGTTTTGCGGTAATGACCATGCTGACCAAAAACAGCTTTATTGAAGAGATCCGCAAACAATATGTACTAACTGCCAGAGCCAAAGGTTTGAGTGAATCGGCAGTACTGTATAAACATGTATTTCGTAATGCGATCATTCCATTAATCACCGGATTCCCTGCAGCATTTATCGGCGCTTTTTTTACTGGAAGTCTATTGATTGAAACCATCTTCTCACTTGACGGACTTGGTTTGCTCTCTTATGAGTCGGTGCTTAAACGTGACTATCCTGTAGTACTGGGGTCGCTCTATCTGTTTACCTTGCTGGGACTAATAGCCAAACTGATCACCGATATCAGCTATGTGCTGGTTGACCCGCGCATTCAGTTTGATTCGGTGGATCAATACTAATGCAGGTTTCAGCCTATCAACAATCAGCCAGGGCACGTGCCTGGCGGCGGTTCAAACACAATCGCCGCGGTTATTACAGCTTGTGGATCTTCATAGTTCTGTTTGGCTTAAGCCTGTTTGCCGAGTTGTTATCCAATGACACTCCGGTAATGGTTCATTATCAGGGCGAGAATTATTATCCGTTAATTCATACCTATCCTGAAACTACCTTTGGTGGTGACTTTAATACCGAGGCGGACTATCTCGATCCGTTTATAAAAGAGCAATTTTCCAAAGAAGGGAATTGGGCACTCTATCCGCTCAACCCCTACAGTTACGATACCATTAACTACTTCTCACAAATGGCTAATCCGGCACCACCTTCGGAACAAAACCTGTTAGGAACTGATGATAGAGGGCGGGATGTGTTTGCCCGACTGATTTATGGCTTTCGGATCTCAGTGATATTTGCGATCGCACTAACCATTATTGGCACCCTGATAGGGATCCTCGCTGGCGCACTACAGGGCTATTTTGGTGGTAGAGTTGATCTGGTTTCGCAACGTCTTATTGAGGTATGGAGCTCCATGCCTGAGTTGTATCTGCTGATTATCTTTGCATCGATATTTAACCCGAGTCTTTGGCTTTTGATTGTACTTCTTAGCCTGTTTGGCTGGATGGGGCTTGCGGACTATGTGCGTGCAGAATTTTTACGTGGTAGAAATCTAGACTATGTAACCGCTGCGCGTGCACTGGGTGTTTCCAATGGAGCAATTATGTGGCGCCATCTGCTGCCTAATGCCATGACGCCAGTGATTACCTTTTTACCTTTCCGTATTAGTGGCGCGATCCTGGCATTGACCAGCCTCGATTTTCTTGGTCTGGGGGTACCGCCGTCAACACCTAGTCTGGGTGAGCTTTTATCGCAGGGTAAAGAAAATATTGATGCCTGGTGGTTATCCATGACCACTTTCGGGGTGCTTGTTGGAACCTTAATGTTGCTGATTTTTATCGGTGAAGCACTGCGGGAGGCGTTTGATACACGTCGTGGCTAATCATCCGTTAGTAGAAATTAATCAGCTATCTGTTGCCTTTGGCGTGAACGAAGAGTTCTCTCCTGTGGTACACGAAATCAGCTTTACGATTGCAGCGGGACAAAAAGTAGCACTGGTAGGAGAGTCCGGATCGGGAAAATCTGTCACCGCCTTGTCTTTGTTGCGATTGCATGATGATGTTTTTACCCGTTATCCCACTGGTTCAATTAGCTTTAATGGAGATGATATTTTGTCATTACCATCAACCGAGTTGGAACAGATCCGCGGTCGGGATATATCGATGATCTTTCAGGAGCCGATGACAGCACTAAATCCGCTCTATCCCATTGGTACACAGTTGATTGAACCGATATCAATTCATGAAAAGCTCAACAAGGCTGCTGCGCGTACACGAGCGATTGAGCTATTAGGACGTGTCGGCATCCCTGATCCGGCGCAACGCATGGGATCATTTCCACACATGCTCTCCGGGGGACAGCGTCAACGAGTCATGATTGCTATGGCCCTGGCATGTAAACCAAAGCTGTTAATTGCTGATGAGCCTACAACAGCACTGGATGTCACCATTCAAAAACAGATTCTGGAATTGTTGAATGAGTTACAACAAGAGTTTGGAATGTCGGTCTTACTGATTTCACATGATTTGAATCTGGTAAAACATTTTTCCGACAAAGTCTGCGTGATGGAAAAAGGGCATATTGTCGAGAAGGGTAGTATTGAAAGTGTGTTTAGCGCTGCACAACACCCCTATACCCAAAAGCTGTTATCCAGTGAACCTGAGCCACTTTTTGACAAAAGTGAAGTTGAGAAGCTGCAACACAACGAACCCGTTCTTCAAGGTAAGCAGATTAGCTGCCATTTTCCGATTAAATCAGGATTCTTCCGGAAAAAAACGGGTGAAGTTCGAGCAGTCAATGATGTCGATATCAGACTGCATCCGGGGGAGACTCTGGGTATTGTGGGGGAATCAGGATCAGGTAAAACAACATTGGGTTTAAGTCTGTTACGCCTGCAACACAGCACTGGTGAAATCCTGTTTAATCAACAGCGTATTGATCAGTTAGGTGAAGGACAGTTGCGACCCCGGCGTCGACAAATACAGATGGTATTTCAAGACCCTTACTCATCACTTTCACCGCGGATGAATATTGAACAAATTATCGGGGAAGGGTTAAAACTACATTTCCCCGAACTTAATAAAGAACAACGCCTGCAGCGCATTATCGAGGTGTTGCATGAAGTTGATATGGATGCAGATATTATTCATCGCTATCCACATGAATTTTCCGGTGGACAGCGTCAACGCATTGCAATCGCACGTGCGGTTGTACTGGCGCCACAGGTCATTCTGCTTGATGAGCCCACCAGTGCTTTGGATATTTCGGTGCAAAAGCAGGTGCTGGAATTATTACGCAAGTTACAGCTCAAGCATCATATGAGCTATCTGTTTATATCGCATGATTTAAAGGTTATACGTGCAATTGCTCACCGGTTGATTGTAATGCGACAGGGTGATGTGGTTGAACATGGCACAACCGAACAGGTATTTACTAATCCACAAAACCCCTACACCAGACAGTTGCTGGAAGCTTCTTTGTTTAGTGAAATTGCATAAACCTGACTGAGGATGACCAGAGAAATGTCTGAATACAGTAAATACATCCCTTTGATTATTATTGGCCTAATGACGTTATTGCAGATCTATATCCGCTTCTCATCCAAACGTGCGAAGGGGACAGAGGTAGCGTGGTTGTCATCTTATCTTGCCCCGGAAGCTCTCAACCAACCCAGATTGTTACTCTATTTTTCCAGTGAATATTGCCAGCCATGCAAAACTCTCGCACCTGTTATTAATACCCTGATTGAAAAGGGTGGGAATATTGTCAAGCTAGACGCTATAAGCGATGGTGAACTGGCTACAAAGCTGGGTGCTCGTGGTGCTCCGGCATTTGTAGATATCAGAGAGGGGATTGTCCATCAAGTACACCTGGGGGCGCTGTCTCCTGCCAAACTGGAGAAAATCTGTTTTGAATAAACCACGTCTTGTTATCTATCACGGAAATTGTCTCGATGGATTTGGTGCTGCCTATGCTGTCTGGCATCGCTTTGGTGACGAAGATACCGACTACTATCCTGCAAATCATGGGGATGTTTTTCCTGAAGTAGCTGGGAGAGAGGTCTATATTGTTGATTTCAGTTACAAACGCGAACAGCTTATCCAGTTATGTGAACAAGCAAAAACAGTAACGATTATTGATCACCATATTTCAGCTTTAAAAGAGCTGCGAGGGTTGGATGATGTGATACAAAATCTGACGTTGGTGTTTGATATGCAGCACTGCGGTGCGGTATTAAGCTGGAGTCATTTTCATACTGATTCTGTACCTGAATTACTACTCGATGTTGAAGATCGTGATTTGTGGAAACATCAGCGTGATGATAGTGGTGCTGTGAATGCTGCACTGGATTCCTATCCTTTTGACTTTTCCCTTTGGCAACAATGGGCTACTGATCCACAAGGTAGAAAAGAGCTTGTCAGGGAAGGTAAAGCGATTATGCGTTTTAAACGACAGTTAATTGATCGGTACAAAAAACGCGCAGTCGAAGGTCTTATTGCCGGTGTAAAGATTCCGGTAGTGAATTGTCCGGCAGTGATTGTGAGTGAAGTCGTTGGTGAGCTATCCATTGGATATCCCTTTGCTGCCGGCTACCAGGATGGTGGTGGTGTGCGAAGCTGGTCATTACGCTCTAACGGTGATGATGGCGATGATGTATCGATTATCGCGGCTAGATTTGGCGGAGGTGGTCATCGTAATGCAGCCGGTTTTTCAACACCATTAGATGATGGTAACTACCGTGTGGAAGTTCCAAATGGTTGAGATTTTTCAATCAAAAGAACAGCTATCTGAACATTTCCAACACGGTTTGGTGCAAATGTTGAACGAAGATGGTCTGGGGGTGTTTATTCTGGTATCTGCCAATGGCGTGATGAGTCCAACCCTGGATACATTTCTTCAAAAGCCATTACAACAAAAATACCAACAGCTTGAGTCACAATATCTTAGCTTATTAAATGATGGACGACGTTTACTGGATAATGACGATGATGTAATGGTGTTTCTAAAGATGCTCACGGTTGGGTATCAAAATATTAAAATGGTTAAGATCAAAACCTGTGACCATTGGGAGCTGCAATTTAATCAACTACGTGGATTCAGACCTCCCAGAGGTTCTAAGCTAAAAACCGATACAAACTTTAAGCCGTTTGATAATCAGGGCTTTCATTTTAATAAACCTTTCCTGCGCAAAGAGTCGCTATGGGAAGGTGAACTTCATGACCATCATATTGAGTTGCTCTATAATAAATTTCCGTTTGTTGAAAACCATCTGTTACTGGTGCCAGATCGTGATCTACAGCAACCACAATTTCTAACAGAGACATATCATCACCTTATTTGGGACTTAAGTGCACAAACAGCCTGTAATATTGATGGTTGGGGAGTGGGGTATAATAGTTATGGCGCATACTCCTCCGTCAACCATTTACACTTTCAGGCATTTGCCCGTAACAAGAGTTTGCCAATAGAGGATAGCAATTGGCGACACAATGGTGGTGATACCCCATATCCGCTTCGGGTTCATTGTTTTGATAACAGCAATAAAGCATGGGAAAAACTTAACGAGCTTAATCAAAACAATCGCTTTTATAACCTGCTGTATCGACCCAATCTCCTCTATATTGTTGAGCGTCAATGTCAAAGTGACTATCAACACTCTGGCTGGACAGGAGGATATGCCTGGTATGAAGTGTGTGGCGGACTGGTAAGCTTTAATCAGGACGATTATCAGCGATTGACAGCCACTGATTTGGTAGCTGAACTACAATTACTGTCTGTGAGTTAGAAAGGGATGTCGGAGTCATGTGGTATTGACACATAGTCCTACTCCAAATGGATAAAGGAGCAAGGTAGTAAGAAGGGTACTGGATTTTATATTTGCCCTGACTGCTTTTTGACATCAACATAAACCACAATAAAATCACCCGGTTGGAGATATTTGCGGTTTTTCAGTTTTGCATTCCAACGTCTGAGCTTATCGACACTGACACCAAATTTTTGAGAAATAAGGGCTAAAGAGTCACCTCTGCGTACGGTATAGCCAATACGCTGGTTGGTGTTTTTCTCATAAGGATGTTTAAAGGTCGCCGGGTTAATTGAGCTTTCATAGGTTTTGGTTTTTTCGCTAGGTTCACTCTCTTGTTTCCAGATCACCAACTGAACACCAGGACGCAAGGTGTCACGAGGAGCCATACCATTCCAGCGTGCCAGAGACTCTACAGATACCCGATAGTCTCTTGAGATATCCCACAAAGTATCACCCTCAGCAACGGTATGTTCGATTTTGGTGCCATTGCGTGGCTTGTTTTTAATCTTCTTTAACCGCTGGGTTGAACTCATGCTGTAGCGGTGAAGCTTTTTGCGTGATACCGGAATGATCAACTTTTGTCCGATACGAATATTGTTACCACGGATATTATTGACCTTTTTGATTAAAGAGACCGTGGTGTTGTTATTTTCAGCGATGATACCGAGCACTTCACCGGAGCGAACCTTGTGACGCTTCCAGGCAATGCGATCATTTTTTGGGTAATTTTCAAGATTCTGGACAAAAACCTCGGCTTTTTCGATAGGAACCAGCAGCTTATGGGGTCCTTTAGGATCGGTAGCCCAACGGTTAAATGCGGGATTGTAGAGGTAGATATCATCCAGGGAAATTTCTGCTAACTCTGCTGCCAGATCCATATCGATTTGTGAGCCAACATCCACCGCAGCAAGAACAGGCTCATCATCGATGGTGTTCACTTCAATATTATATGTGTATGGCTCATCGATAATAGCAGCGATAGCTAATAACTTGGGAACATATCCTTCAGTTTCCTGTGGTAGATCCAGTGACCAGTAATCAGTTTTACGTCCACGCTTTTTATTCTTTCTGATAGCGCGCATGACCGTGCCTTCACCCGAATTGTATGCAGCTAATGCATGCATCCAATCACCGTCAAACAGTTTGTGTAAATATTCAAAATACTCATAAGCTGCACGGGTAGCTTCGGTGACATCACGACGACCGTCATACCACCAGCTCATTTTCAAGCCATAACGTCGACCTGTTGCCGGGATAAACTGCCACAAACCTGCAGCTCGACCATGAGAGTAGGCAAATGGTTGAAATGCGCTTTCAACAATGGGTAATAAAACAATCTCGGCAGGTAGTCCGCGTTTTTCTGCTTCTTCCACCATGTGATAAAGATAAGGTTTGGCACGTCTGACAACACGGTCAATATAACTCTGGTGACGGCTATACCAGTCAATTTCCTGCTGGATGCGTGAATTAATTTCATGATTTAACTGATAGTTGGCTCTGATTCGATCCCACAAGTCATAAGGTCGCTCACAACTGTATGCAGGTGTTTGAGGGATTACGGGCTCGATTTCTGTAACTACTTCAGGCTTTGTCTCCTCCTGCGCCGGATTTGCAGGTTGTTGATTATCCAGACTATTTTCAACAATCGGCTCATGAATTGTGTTGGCGTTATCGATGACACAGCCAGAAAGCTGCGTGACTAAAAGCGCGGCAAAAAAGGCAGGGAACAGTTTTTTATTTATATTCAATAGCATACCGAGCAATTCTAATTAGAAACATTCAAATGTTCAATTAAGTTCTATTACTTTTGCAATAAATAATTATAGTGCTTATTTGTTGGTAGAGCATGTTTAGACAAGCAGAATTGTCGATGTGTCACAGTTTTTCTCGGAAATCCTCTGTTAAACAGATCGAAACACGGTTTTTTTTGCTGAGTTTTCTCTGGGTTAATCGAGTGAGTCTTTCCAGTGTCGTACAGTGGCGAAAACGTCAATAGCATTGTCGAGGGCCATTTTGCAAAAAGCTTCTGCATTGGCTTTTAAAACCGCATTGTCATAACGCAAAAATGGATTCACCCGTTTCTCCAGAGCCAGTGAGCTTGGGACGCTGTCTTCGTTATGTGTACGCAGTTGTCTGACCTGTTCCAATCTTGCCTGAATGTCAGCATTATCAGGTTCTGCTATCTTAGCAAAGCCAAGGTTTGCCAGGGTGTATTCATGAGCGCAGTAGATCAGGGTTTGCTCAGGTAAGGAGCGGATCTTCTCCAAAGATGCGTGCATTTGTGCTGGCGTACCTTCAAACAGACGTCCACAACCACTACTGAACAGGGTGTCACCACAGAACAGCATGTCATATCCGTAATAACAGATATGTCCCTTGGTGTGTCCCGGTGTATCAATTATCTGGAAACTCACTCCATTGGCCAGTTGAATAACTTCATTTTCAGATAGTTTATGAGTAATGGCGGGTATCTTCTCATTGGCCGGGCCATAGACCTGGCAGCCATATTTTTCTACCAACTCGCTAACACCCCCTGTATGGTCGTAATGGTGGTGTGTAATTAAAATATCTTTTAGCATTAAACCGCTTCTTTCAATAAACTCCATTACTGGTGCAGAATCACCGGGATCGACAACTGCAATGTAGGGTGAATCATCCTTGCGGATAACCCAGATATAATTATCGTCAAAAGCATAAAGTGGTAAAACTGATATCATGTCCCAAAACCTGTTATAAATGTTCCTAGCCCATAACTTTATACACAATGCCTAAACAATCGCAACAGCAGTCATGGAATCAATCACCACTGGGGCAGTATCTGCAATCTCAGGAAGCAGCCCTACTGACAGAGGTGGTTCCAAACCTGTTCGGCTACTACCTGTTACAGATTGGTGAAGGCTATGGCGTCAATGCACTGGCAGCATCACGGATTAAAAACAAAATCCTGTTACTCAATCAGGAACCACATATAATTGACCACCCAGAGCGCATTGTCTTTGAAGAGGGAATGTTACCCATCGCCAGCGATAGTATCGATGTGGTGATTTTGCCGCATACTCTGGAACTGGAAGCGGATCCACATCAGCTTTTAAGAGAAGTTGAACGTATTCTGATTGCTGAAGGTGTGCTGATTATTCTAGGGCATAATCCCTACAGTTTTTGGGGGCTGAGAAAAGTCTTGCGTTTACGTCGAGAGCGTTATCCCCGGGATCGGAGTTACTTTGGATCACGCCGGGTATCAGACTGGATGGGATTACTCGGGTTTGATACGGAACAAATTCTGCCTTATCTGTTTTTCCCCCCAATACAGCGGTTGGTCTCATTCGCTTTTGTGCATAAGTTTGATAGTGTGTGTCAGCAATATTTACCGTTTCTTGGTGGTGCTTATTTATATGTTGCCAAAAAGCGTGTATCCACCTTAACCCCCATTCGTCCGCAGTGGCGAATGAAAAGAGCAATTGTTAGGGTGGGGTTGTCTGAAACCGCAACACGAAGAGATCAATGTGAGTAGTTATCAAAGTGTCCATATCTATACCGATGGTGCCTGTCGGGGCAACCCGGGGCCTGGTGGCTGGGGGGTTGTCCTGCAATATAACGGACATCAAAAAACGCTTTATGGTGGCGAAAAAGAGACCACCAATAACCGCATGGAGCTAACCGCAGCGATAAAAGGACTGGAAAGTCTTTCCCGAAGCTGTGATGTGGTGTTGACCACGGACTCCCGTTATGTGATGGATGGCATTACCAAATGGATCGAGAACTGGAAAAAACGCGGCTGGAAAACTGCGGATAAAAAGGCGGTTAAAAATGAGGATTTATGGCGGGTACTGGACAGCCAAACAGGGAAACACTCTATAAAATGGGAATGGGTAAAAGGACATAGCGGACATCCGGAAAATGAGCTGGCTGACCAGTTGGCAAATCGTGGCATTGATGAGTTGTAAGGGATCGATAGATGAGTGAGGTAATACGCCAAATAGTTCTGGATACAGAAACTACCGGTCTGGAGCCACGCTTAGGTCACCGTATTATTGAAATTGGCTGTATAGAGCTGATTGAGCGACGTTTAACCGGGAAAAATTTTCATATCTACCTGCAACCGGATCGGGTGATCGATGATGGTGCGATTCAGGTACATGGCATCACCAACGAGTTTCTAGCGGACAAGCCACGATTTGCCGATGTGGTTGATGAGTTTCTGGAATATGTCAAAGGTGCTGAGCTGGTTATCCATAATGCTCCTTTTGATGTGGGCTTTATTAATAGTGAACTGGAAAAGGTCAGCCCACGATATGGTCTGATAGAGGATCACTGCACCATACTCGACACTCTGGTGATGGCGAGAAAGATGCATCCGGGACAAAAGAACAGTCTCGATGCTCTGTGTGGACGTTACTACATCAACAACCAGCATCGCGAACTTCACGGTGCATTACTTGATGCAGAGATTCTGGCCGATGTCTATCTGGCAATGACGGGAGGTCAACGTGACCTGTCGCTCCATGCAGAAGAGATTGACGGGGTAAAGGAGGGCGATGTTCGCCGTGTGAATAGTAATCGTCCGCCATTGACCATCATTCAGGCAAATTCCGATGAACTGCATCAACATCAGCAACTATTGCAGGGTATCGATAAGGCGAGCGGGGGCAACTGCGTCTGGCTAAAACAGGATACGGAAGAATCTGTGTGAGCGAAAATTCCATCCTGTTAACCGATCCGGATTCAGCATCACAAATACTTGGTGAAAATGGCCCCTTTATAAAAGCTGTTGAAGGTTTTGCGCCAAGATCTGAGCAGCAGAAAATGGCAGAGGCTATCGAAGCGGCATTGGCCAATAATAGCACTCTGGTGGCTGAAGCCGGCACCGGTACCGGTAAAACCTTTGCCTATCTGGTGCCAGCTATCCTCTCCGGTGGTCGGGTGGTGATCTCAACCGGAACCAAGAATCTTCAGGATCAGCTCTTTCAGAAAGATATCCCGATCGTTCGTAACGTTTTAAATGTTCCGGTTGAAGTTGCACTGCTTAAAGGACGCGCGAACTATCTCTGTCTGCACCGGATGAATTTGACCATGCAGGAAGGGCGGTTCACCTCAAGACATCAGGCCTCCGACATGCAGGAGATCCGTGGCTGGTCGGGACGCACCTTTAGCGGTGATATTGCCGAATGTGATCCGGTTGCTGAAAACTCACCGTTATGGTCACGTGTTACCTCAACCGCAGATAACTGTCTGGGGGGAGAGTGTGATCACTACAACGAATGTTTTATTACCAAGGCCAGACGAAAAGCACAGGAGTGTGAAATACTGGTAATAAATCATCATCTTTTCTTTGCCGATATGGCACTGCGTGAAAGTGGGGTGACTGAGCTAATTCCCGATGCCAACAGCTTTATCTTTGATGAAGCACACCAGTTGGCTGATGTAGCATCCTCCTTTTTTGGGCTTTCGGTCAGTGCCAACCAGCTTCTGGAGTTGGCTCGTGATACAGTTGCCGAAAACATCAAGGAGGCGGGGGGCGAACGTCGCTTAAGCTTATGCGCCGACAAGCTGGAAAAAGCGGTACGCGATCTGCGTCTGGCACTGGGTGATGAGCAAAAAAGAGCGTCATGGGCATTGATAACCAATGATGAAACAGTACAACAGGCAATTAATAACGTCAGTTCAGAATTGCAAACACTGCAACAACAGCTGGAACCACAAGCAGATCGAGGAAAAGGTCTGGCTTCATGCTTTAATCGGGTCAATGGCTTCGTGGAGATGTTTCATAGCGTAACCGGTAAACCTCCAGCAGATCATATTCACTGGTTTGAAACCTTTAAACAGAGCTTTAGTTTTAATCTAACTCCGTTGGATATTGCTGCATTGTTCCAGCAACAGATAGAAGCGATGCCTCCCAGTGGATGGATCTTTACCTCGGCAACCCTGGCAGTAAAAGAGAATTTTTCACACTTCAGTCAACAACTGGGGCTGGGTGAATCCGCCCAAACCTGTCGCTGGCAAAGCCCGTTTGATTTTAATCGCCAGGCACTTTTATATGTGCCGGAAAATATGCCAGAGCCATCCAGTAGCAGCTACACCCATGCAGTAATAGAGGCAGCGATTCCGGTAATAAAAGCCAGTGGTGGTGGAGCGTTTATCCTGTTTACCAGCCATCGTGCCTTAAGGATTGGAGCAGAACTGCTGGAAGATCGCTTGGAGTATCCTTTGATGGTACAGGGTGAGGAGCCACGATCACGACTACTGGAGCAATTTCGTGAACTGGGAAATGCAGTGTTACTGGGTACAGGTAGCTTTTGGGAAGGCGTAGATGTGCGCGGTGAAGCCTTATCCTGTGTGGTAATCGACAAACTCCCGTTTGCCTCACCCGGTGATCCAATCATGCAGGCACGGATAGATGCAATGCGTGAAAAGGGACAAAACCCGTTTATGCAATATCAGCTACCGCAAGCGGTATTAACCCTGAAGCAGGGCGTAGGGCGGCTGATTCGTGATGTGAATGACTATGGAGTGTTAATGCTCTGTGATCCACGTCTGGGCACAAAAGGCTATGGGCGCACCTTTATTGAAAGCCTGCCACAGATGAGTAAAACACGCCAACTGGCAGTGGTTGAACGCTTTTATCAACACCACAGGCAAAAAGAGAATAGTTAAAAAGCAACGGCAGGATATTACGCCTTTTGTGTGTTTGTGATGACTTGAGGATTTTGTGTCGCAATAAACCGGATGCAGTGGTAAGTTGTTGTTATCCAATCTATTTGACAGGGAGTGTAGTCAGCATCCCCTCAAATATTAAATCTGATTAAACGAAGGATAGGAGGAGACTATGCATGGATATCCCAGTCAACAGTTTTTCTACTATTCCAACTGTTAGCTGCAAATAAAGAGTATGCGCAAGCCTGAAATCGAAGAGATTTACATCAACAATATGAAAGACGTGAAAAAACGTCTTTTGTATTCTGAATGTCAACTACGTGAGTTCGAAAGAACACAAGATTACATTCTTTTAGAAAACGTAATTTTGCATACTAGAAAAGCTTTGGAATGCATTGCCTATGCTTCCATAGCACCAAATAAAAATGCATATTCAAAGTTTCGCTCTGAGGCTAATACACCAGCAGATTTTAGAAAAGACTATCATGCTGCGAAAATACTCAAACAGCTTGGAATGGTTAATAAGGAGTTTTATCCACTCCCGTTATTAGAGCCAAAGGCAGTAGGAGTGAAGCAATGGCATTTTGACCGTTTAGCGAACGGTTACTTAACTAAAAGCCAATATATTAAGCTGTATGACAGGCTTGGCAAGTTTCTTCATTCAGATAATCCGTGGGATAACGATAAAGGTTATCTCAATTTGGCAAAGGACCTTCCAGAAAACTTTAAGAGAATACGTGCCTTATTGCAGGTTCATGCTACCTTCGTCCAAGAAAAGGAGCGAAGACTTGTATTTGTTATTGATATGGGGTCAGAAACAAAAGATGTTTCAGTGCACATAGCAATTGCAGATGGGGCATTCAAAGTTGACAGCTAACCAGTCACTCCTACTGTTCCAAAAACCGATGTGCAGTTTTCGATCTGGTGAGTTTCGTCGTTAGTGGCTTCTAAGTTTTGTTTAATTATTGGATTAATATTTTTCTGGTGGAAATATTTTTATGTATAAAAAAGTCTTTATATCGTTGCTTTTATTTGCTTCCCAAATCGCTCACAGCGAGGAGCCCATGACTAAAGCACAGATTGGTGGAGATCCCCGTCAATTAGTGTTAATGCCTGACCAGGCACGTGAGCTTATGCGAAAAGACATGCTGGATCACCTCTCTGCCTTGAACGAGATAATCGGTTATCTTGCAGCAAACGATCTTGGAAAAGCTGCTGATGTCGCAGAAACCAGAATGGGGCGAAGCTCTATGGGAAAGCATCGTGGCACCGGAATGGGACCAGGCCGCTTTATGCCACTTGAAATGCGAAACATAGGGTGGGGGATGCACGATGCTGCAACCGTGTTTTCAAAAATTGCCAAACAGGGTGATTCAAAAAGTGCATACAGTGCATTACAGGGTATAACCAGTTCATGTGTAGCTTGTCATTACAGCTATCGTACCAGATGAGCTATCAATATTGATGTTGCTACAATAACCCCTGGGTCATTAATTTAGCATTTAAGGACAGTCCAGGGTTTATCAAAAAGTCTAAAAAAATCTCTGTCGTGGTGGTCATAACAGTTAATAGTACAAAGGGGTAGACCGTCGTTTATTGCAGAGGCGATAAAAATTACAATGTAATTATCAGTATATTTGACGCTTTCCTTTAACCACTATCAGGTATGCGATAAAAAGCTGGTATCACTATAAACACATAACAAAAAAAAGAGAGTTGAAAATGGCATCTGATGAAAACTTTGTCAGGTTTATCTGCGAACAAATTGAGAGTGCAGGCGATATTTGTTACCGAAAGATGTTTGGCGAATATGCCATCTACTGTAATGAAAAGGTTGTGGCGCTTGTTTGTGAGAATCAACTATTTGTTAAACAAACCACTACTGGCAGAGCTTTCATTGGGAAAGTTGTGGAAGCATCGCCGTACAAAGGAGCTAAACCCTCCTTTTTGATAGAGTTAGAACTTGAGGACAAACAGTGGTTGAGCGAACTGATTGCAGTGACAGAAAAAGAGTTACCTCAACCAAAGAAAAAGCCAGCCAGTAAAAGCAAAAGTACCTGATTTACACCATAAAATTTACAGTCAGAAATAGTGTCGGACAGTTATCTGCCTTGTAATCTGTAAAAAAGAGATTCATGGATGATTTGGTATTCGTCACGGTGGCGGCCTTGTGTGTTGGCGATTTGAGTGTTGATTTGAAACAAATCATCATTCTTTGCCGATTTCCGATAGCACTGACAGGGATGGGTTGTTACAATTCGCAGCTCATTCATATTCACCTAGGTGAATAGTTTGAGTGGTTCGATGGAAGTTCACATCGGTCCCCTCGCGACGATATGTTGTGAACCCCGTCAGGCCCGGAAGGGAGCAGCGGCAGCAACGGACTCGGGCGCCGAGGTGTGGCTGATGTGAACGACCTCCATTACCCCAATGTGATTTCGGAGTTCTATTCAATCAATGAGTTATGAAGTTCTCGCCAGACGTTGGAGACCCGGAGACTTTGCTGAAGTTGTAGGTCAGGCTCACGTCTTGCGTGCATTGATTAATGCACTTGATGGAGATCGACTACATCATGCCTTTCTTTTTACCGGCACCCGTGGTGTTGGAAAAACAACCCTGGCACGTATTCTTGCCAAATCTATTAACTGCGATGAGGGGGTTAGTTCAACTCCCTGTGGTCAATGCGCAACCTGTCGTGAGATAGACGAAGGTCGTTATGCAGATTTAATTGAAGTGGATGCGGCATCACGCACCAAGGTCGAGGATACTCGTGATCTGCTGGAAAATGTGCAATATGCTCCGACCCGGGGACGCTTCAAGGTCTATCTGATCGACGAGGTGCACATGCTCTCCAACCACAGTTTTAACGCATTGTTAAAGACACTGGAAGAGCCACCGCCGCATGTAAAATTCCTGCTTGCAACAACTGATCCGCAGAAGCTTCCGGTTACGATTCTTTCACGCTGTTTGCAGTTTAATTTAAAGCGCATTCCCAATGACCTGATTGAAAAGCAGATCAGGCAAATACTAACCATAGATCAAATTAATGCCGAAGATGAAGCGATTGCAGAGATCGCCGAATCAGCAGATGGCAGCATGCGTGATGCATTGAGCCTGCTGGATCAGGCTATTTCGTATGGTGCAGGTGAGCTTAAAACCGATGATGTACGTGAAATGCTCGGCACCTTTGATCGCCAAAGGATTTTTAGCTTAATCGACAAACTGGTAGCCGCTGATGGATCTGGTTTGCTCAATGAGGTCGCACAGCTGGCAGAAATTGCCCCCGATTTTACCGCATTGTTACACGAGCTAAACCGTCGTTTTCAACAGATTGCGCTATTACAACAGATCCCTGATGCGACGGGCCCCAAGGCAGGTGAGCGCGACAGGCTCCTGCAATTTTCCCGCCAAATACCTGCTGAAGATATTCAGCTCTATTACCAGATTGGTCTGGCGGGTATACGTGATATGCCTTATGTCCCTGATAGTCGCACCGGCTTTGAAATGGTACTTATCAGAATGTTGGTATTTCAACCTGCGGGAAAACCTGTAAAAAAAAAGCTGACTGAGGCTTCAGTAAATACTCCAGGCAATAGCCAGCCACAAGCGGTTGAATTGGCAAAGCCGCATCCAGTTCCAACTCCAGAGCTTCCACCACAGGCAAAACCGGCTTTAGCCACTCCTGAGCCTGAAATCCTTACGGTTGATGATGAGTATGCAGATATGCCCCCGGCAGAGTGGGAGTCCTATGGCGAGGCTTTTTTTGCAGAGGCTTCAACCAGTCATCCCCAAACGACTATTGAACCATCGGTTACAAAACCCGTAGCTGCGCCAGTGGTTACTGAGTCAGAGGAAGATCTTCCTGTATTGACAGAACCCCTGAATTTCAAGGGTTCGCCCGGGGACTGGCATGAGTGGGTAAGTCATCTCAATATCAGTGCTATGACCCGTCAGTTGGCTGACCATTGTGAGATATCATCGATATCGGCAAATCATATCAAACTGTTTGTCGATCAGGATTACACCCATCTGAATAAACCGCAGTGGACGAGTAAACTGGAAAACGCATTATCTGAATATTTAAAAGGTTCTGTTAAGCTAAGTGTTAGTGTGGCAGAGCTGGAGCAAACTCCGGCGCGTAAACGTGACAAAAAGCGCGCACATGAACAGCAACAAGCGGTTGAATCGATTCATAACGATCCGATGGTACAGGATATCATTGAAACATTTGACGCGGTTGTGCTGGATGGTTCGATTCGACCAAGATAACTATTTGTACATTTTAAACAGCTAATTAGACATTACGAGGTATTGCATGAAAGGCGGACTAGGCAACCTGATGAAGCAGGCGCAAAAGATGCAGGAAGATATGAAAAAAGCGCAGCAGGAGCTGGCTAATATGGAAGTTACCGGAAAATCCGGTGGTGGTATGGTCACGGTCGTGATGACTGGTCGTCACGATGTAAAGCGGGTGAGTATTGATGATAGCCTGATGAGTGATGATAAAGAGATGTTAGAAGACCTGCTGGCAGCCGCAGTAAACGATGCCGTGCGCCAGGTTGAAGCCACTTCTGCTTCACGCATGGGTGATTTAACCAGTGGATTAAACCTTCCCCCTGGTATGAAACTCCCGTTTTAATCTTATGAGTTCATCTACTCGAATCGATCGCCTGATACGTGCACTGCGTTGTCTTCCAGGTGTTGGTCCAAAATCAGCCCAGCGCATCGCTTTCCACTTGCTGGAACGCGATCGCGATGGGGCTAGCGAATTATCCCGGGCACTGGAAGATGCAACGGAGCATGTCGGTCACTGTCAGCGTTGTCGTACATTATCTGATAGTGAGGTTTGTTTTACCTGCGCTGATGACAGTCGTGAAAAAGCGGTATTGTGTATTGTTGAGTCGCCTTCAGATGTTAGTGCCATAGAGAATGCTACAGGTTATCGGGGGCTCTATTTTGTTCTTATGGGACATCTTTCTCCCCTGGATGGTATTGGGCCGGATGAGATTGGATTGGATAAGCTTGAAGCTCGTGTTGCTGAAGGTGAAATACAGGAGGTAATTATTGCCACTAATCCCACAGTGGAGGGAGAAGCCACAGCACATTACATTAGTGAAATTGTTCATGCACACCAAATCAAGGTTAGTCGTATAGCTCACGGGATCCCGATGGGTGGTGAACTTGAATATATAGACGGCACAACACTATCCCATGCCTTCCATGGTCGGGTTACGGTTAGTTAATAACTGCGCTATTTTTCAGTGTTACAAATGGATTCGGCAATTCGCTGGTAATTCTTCATCCGATTTGGATTAATTTTTCCCTCTTCCAGTGCTTCCAGTAGAGCACATTCCGGCTCATTAATATGCTGACAATTACGAAAGCGACATTTTCCCAGGCAGTTTCTAAACTCTCTAAATCCCTGTAATAACTGGTTACGCTCCATATTCCAGATACGAAATTCACGCACACCGGGAGAGTCAATGAGTGTTCCGGATGGTTGTAGATGGTAGAGCCTGCTGGTGCTGGTAGTATGTTGTCCCAGGCCCGATTTTTCTGATAATGGATTGGTGATAATTGAATGATCGCCAATGATCTGTTTGACCAGAGACGATTTTCCTACCCCTGACTGTCCGACAAAGACACTGCACTTATCGGTCAGGGTTTCAAATAGTAACTCGATTGATTTCTGCTGATGAATCGTTGTTTGAATAATGCGATAGTTTAGGTTCTGATAACATTGCACCAGTTGATGGAACTCAGAGGTTTGTGATTGTTCTATTAAATCAATTTTGTTTAATACAATGATCGCATTTATCCCTGTTAGCTCCGCAGCGGCAAGGTATTGATCAATTAATAACTCACTGTAATTGGGTGCCGGGGCAAATACGATAAGTAGTTGGTCAATATTCGCTGCAACCGGCTTTAAATCGCCGCGTTCATCCGGACGGGATAGCTCACTCTTTCTCGGATTCATGGCACTGATGACCCCTAAACCCTGTTTGGCTTGTTGCCAGACAATACGATCACCCACCACCAGTGAGGGCAGGTTAGCTCTAATCAGACAACGGAAGCGCTCGCCTTGATCAGATTCAATTTCCGCTTCTGAGCCAAAGTTGGCAATCAGGGTACCATTTTGGAATTCATCCGAGAGGTTAAAGTCATTCAGCTTTGCTGTGAGTTGCTGGTCTTTTTTGAGAGCACGTTTTTGACGCTCTTCCTGTACTTTCTGGATGCGCCACTGCTGCTTGCGTGTCAGTTTGCGTTTGCTCATCCGAAATCTTTAATCAAGAGGTTTTTCAAAAGTGATAATACTTTTTGTTAAGAAAGTTGGTGACACTGTCGATCTCATCATCAAACCATTGTGCACCAATCATCTGTGCACAAAAACCAACTTGACCTTTTAGACGGTTTAATGATGTGACTTTGCGGTTTGATCGGGTGTAGATAGCATCTGGATCGCCACCAAAGCGGTCTGCGTGGCAGCCACTGCATTTGCTCTGGTGCAATTCCATAGCTTCATCTGTTTCAGCCATCAAGCTGGATGAGAACAACATGGTGACGGTGAGCATCAATATTGATTTATTCATTGGATAGACCCCTCTTGTTGTTGTAAACGTGCAATACGTATTGGAGCTGGAGGATGTGAATCATGAAACGTTGAGTAAACAGAGTCAGGAGTCAGGGTGCTGGCATTTTCCTTATAAAGCTTAACCAGTGCGGTGATTAGATGATGACCCTTAACCTTTTGTGCAGCGAATGCATCGGCTTCAAACTCATGTTTTCTTGAACCCATAGCTAAGATAGGTTGAATAAAAAAGGTTAAAAGAGGAAATACCATCATAAACAGTAACAGCGCCATATAAGATGATGGCGTGGTTACGCCCAGTGCGTTAAAGAACCATGTCTCCTGTGCCAACAGACCCAATAGTGCCAACGCTATCAAGGTAATGATGGCTGTTAGAAAGATCCGTTTTGGGACATGTTTTAAAGAGAAATGTCCCAGCTCATGTGCAAGCACTGCTTCAACCTCATCACCACTTAAGCCCTCAAGCAGAGTATCAAAAAATACAATGCGTTTATTTGAGCCTATTCCAGAAAAGTAGGCATTACCATGGGCAGAACGTTTTGAGCCATCCATCACAAACAGCCCTTTGGATTTAAAGCCGCAGCGATCCAGCAATGATTCAATGCGGCTAACCAGTGTTTCGTCTTCCAATGGCTTAAATTTGTTAAAGATGGGTGCAATAAACGCAGGGTAGGCCCATAGCATTAACAGTGAAAAGCCCATCCATACCGCCCAAACATAAATCCACCATTGCGGACCACTCTCATTCATCAACCATAAAATCAAGGTGATAAAGGGAACGCCAATAATAATGAAAAGCAGTAATGACTTGATTAAATCACTAATAAAGGTTTTGGCTGTCATACGGTTAAAGCCGTATTTCTGCTCTACATGAAAGGTGCTATACAAGGTAAAAGGCATATCCAAAATGGAAGAGATCAACATAAACAGGGTCATCAAGATAACCCCTTGCCACAATGGTGAGAGCTGATAGGCAGCGAGCGTATCATCCAGTAGTTGAAGTCCACCACCTAATGTCCAGGCGAAGAGCAAAACCACACCATAAACAAGACCCCAGTTTGTAACAGAGAGTTTGGCGCAGGTGTAATCCGCCGCTTTTTGATGAGCCTCTAAAGTGATCTGTTCCCTAAAGGCATCAGGTACCGCTCCCCGGTGGTTTATTACCGAGTGGCGTTGGCGATAGTTGAGGTATAGTTGGGTAAAAGTGACAACGATTACCAGAAGAATAAATAAGCAGCTGAGGTTTTCCATATTAGGTCTGTTTCAATCAATAATGGCGCAGGTTAGCGGTTGCAAAGATGCAGTGCAAGTATCAATATAGTTTTTAAATAGGGGCTCTCAACAGCTCTCTAAACCCTGATTGGATAATAATATGAAAAATTCAAATAATCTTGTGTGGATCGATCTGGAAATGACAGGGCTGGAACCCATGACCGACCATATAATTGAGATAGCTACCATAGTCACTGATAGTGAATTAAATATCCTTGCTGAAGGACCTGTATTGGCGATTCATCAGGATCAACACATACTTGATCAGATGGATAAGTGGAATCATAAGCATCATGGTGAATCCGGTTTGATTCATCGGGTACAGGAGAGTAGCCATCATGAACAGGATGTCGAAGCAGAGACGCTAAGTTTTCTAATGAATTACATTGGTGCGGGTGAGTCTCCTATGTGTGGAAACTCTATCTGCCAGGATCGACGTTTTCTGGTGAATTGGATGCCGGAACTGGAAGCTTTCTTCCATTATCGCAATCTGGATGTCAGCACGATAAAAGAGTTAAGTAGACGTTGGTATCCAGATGTTGCTAGGAGTTTGGTAAAAAAGGGAACACACCAGGCTCTGGATGATATCCGTGAATCGATTGAAGAGCTGCGCTATTATCGTAGCCATCTTTTTAAATGATAATAAACATTAATAAAATCAACTAACGTATTGTTATTTAATGTTTATTATATTTCATTCCAGTCTGCCTTGATATATTCAGTGGTATATCGACTCACCTTGATTGAGTCAGACCAGTAGTTGGCCGGCAGTCCTGCTTTAACCTTTAAATGTGCCCAAAACTGATCCACCGTAGGGAGTTGATCCCAAACACTGGGAAGAAATGTGCCTCTGTGACCACCTTCCTCGAGTATTAATCCATCAATACCAGGACGGATCTGTTTCAATAAATCCGCTTCATCATTGAATGTCATTGTTTGAGAAGGAGTTAATACCGAGATCGCAACAGAAAGTTGCGTTAACTCGTTTTGGGTAACAGGTGGAAAACGCGGATCTGATTTTGCCGATGCCACTGCGTTATGAGCCGTATCAAGATAAAGGGAACGATGGGGTATAAGTGTTCCTATACAGCCGCGTAACTGTTCTGATTTATTTAAGGTTACGAAGACAGCTCCTTGCTCTAAGAGCATAGGATCATCAGGATGTTCAATATTTAAGGATGCTGAAGAATGCTCCAAACTATGCAAAATGGCTTTTTTGGCGATAACCAGCAGGGCCATTAATTGTTGCTTTGAATAAATCATATCAATCCCTAAAGTTTGGAATATGTGGTGATTGTTTAATGAAACAGGTATGCACCATACCCGACCACTCGTACCTTGTCCCCGGCAGTATCACCCGAGTTGCGTAGATCAATGCAGCTAGGTTGCAACTGGTGTAATTTGGCTGATAGCAGTAAACCTCTGATAGGGTTGCGACCACAGGCATCCCCATATTCAAGTTTGTCATAGTCAAAGTGGATTATGGTCTCTGATGTGTTGCGATCTTTTGTGTTTGCAACTTCATAGTTAAGGTAGTGACTCAGATCCGAGCTGATTACAAACAAAGTTTCATCGCCACCCCATAGACGCTCAATCACCATCGATACCATGTTTTCATTACTATCACCCACCACTAATGGAATCAGTTCAAATTTGTCTAATGCCTTTTGTAAAAACGGTAACTGGACCTCCAGACTATGCTCGTGAAGGTGTGCTGCATCATTACATTGAATTAACCCTTCTTTTTCGAGTGATTGAATCATCTCATAATCGATATGCATATTACCCAATGGGGTTTTGTAGTGGGTAGCATGACATGAAGCAATGCCATTAAAACCGATACGGTGTGAAGGACCCAATAACACAACACGTTTATACTGAGAGGCCCACTTTTTGATATTAATGTAGGCTGATGCTGCTATGGGTCCTGAATAGATATAACCGGCATGCGGCACAATAATGGCTTTGGGTGCTTTTTCACCAACTTTATCTTGTGCCTGATCCAGATATTTTTCGACCATCGCTTCAAGCTGTTCCGGGTTTGCCGGGTAAAACGTACCCGCAACGGCTGGTTCGCGAATGATCATATGTTGAGATTTCATGATGACATACCACACAATGAAGCTAATACTATGTCTATACAACAGATTCAGATTATTTCAATGTCTGTGTCTGTTTTAATGTCTTTTGTAGATGGAGATGAGCTTGATGAATTCCGACAGCCCATCAGTCGTGGCTACCAGATATTGGCATGCTGTAGCGGATGGACGGGTGCAATGTGACCTGTGTCCACGTTACTGTGTACTTAAAAACAATCAACGTGGTTTGTGTTACATAAGGGCTAATCTTGATGGGGCTATCGTGATGACCTCTTATGGCCGTTCCAGTGGTTTTTGTATTGATCCCATAGAGAAAAAGCCCCTAAATCATTTTTACCCGGGTACTCCGGTTCTCTCTTTTGGTACTGCAGGGTGTAATTTGACCTGCAAGTTTTGTCAGAACTGGGATATCAGTAAATCTCGTCAAATGGATACTTTGGCCTCGTATGCCTCACCAGAGGCCATTGCTCGTACTGCAAAGCTCTATCATAGTCACTCTGTGGCTTATACCTACAATGACCCGGTGATTTTTCATGAATATGCAATTGAGGTAGCTCAGGCTTGCCGGGAGCAGGGGATATACTCGGTTGCAGTGACGGCTGGCTATATTTGTGATGAACCAAGAAGTGAATTTTTTAAGTGGATGGATGCGGCTAATGTTGATTTAAAGGCATTTTCAGAGGCTTTTTATCACAAATTGACCGGCAGTCATTTAAATCCAGTACTGGATACGCTCAAGTACCTTACACATGAAACAGATGTTTGGGTTGAGCTAACCACGCTGCTGATACCTGGCGAAAATGACAGCGAAAGGGAGTTGGAGGAGATGACGCAGTGGGTTGTTACCGAACTGGGGCCTGATGTGCCTATGCATTTTACCGCGTTTCACCCCGATTATAAGTTGAAAAATGTATCCAGAACCCCATTTGCCACGTTGACCAAAGCCAGGAATATCGCCCTGAAAAATGGAGTGCATTATCCCTACACCGGTAATGTTCACGATAAAGCAGGTGAAAGTACCTACTGCCATCAATGTGGAGAGATCCTCATAGGTAGAGACTGGTACAACCTCAGTGAATGGAATCTGGATAAAAATGGAAATTGCCTGCAGTGCCACACCGCAGTTGCCGGAAGATTTTCTAAACTACCAGGTAACTGGGGTAGTAAACGATTACCTGTTACGATCAAGGGCTGAAAGTCCTAAGCAAAAAATTTTATTTATCGGAGATGAGCAATGTCCCAAAGCATGTATGAAAAGGCTGTATCACTAATTGATGCAGCAAACAGTGAAGATCCTAATATTGAAGTGGCTGATGGCAAAGAGTGGCCAAAAGAGCTGCTTTATTCCTATCGTATGGCAGATATGTTGGAGAGGTTTAAGCCCGATGCAGATGATGTGATTAAACTAGGTATACGTGCTCAACATATTCAGCGCTGGAAATCTCCTAGAGACGCCTACCCAATGGATCGTGCCGGATATCTTCAGTGGCGTACTAATTTGTACAAGTTTCATGCTGAAACCACAGCAGCTTTGATGGCAGAAGCCGGATATGATGACGAAGCACTGGAGCGGGTTAAAAAAGCTGTTGGGAAACGGGCCTTAAAAGTCAATGAAGATACCCAGTTACTGGAAGATATTGCAGATCTGGTATTTATTGAGCACTACATGCTTGCCTTTGCCGAAAAACATCCGGAATACGATGAGGCCAAATGGATCGATATTATCCAGAAAACGTGGAAGAAAATGTCGGATGCTGCTCATGACTTCGCGCTTGCTGGAAAGATTACTTTACCTGAGCCATTGGTACCACTGATTGTGAAATCGGTTTCTGAGTAATATTTTTTAACCCATTTTTTTATTCTTCAGGTGAGAAGGGAACTCTCGCCACACTTTACCTCATTTAAAAATTCGATTTCTACCCTATGATTAGTTGAATCTTTACTAAAAAACTATGGAATAAAATGCATAGTGTTACGTCTTAGTAATAAAGCAATGTGGAAATCGGGTTATTGAAACTATTCAATTTTTATAAAAACAGACAACAAATCGCACAACTGCGGTCACGATTATTGCGTCTGGCTCAGTCCTGGTGTAGCAACATCGAACAAGCAGAAGATCTGGTGCAGGAAACCCTGACCAGAGCATTAAAGTCACATTCATCTATTGAAGACTCACGCAAACTTGATAGCTGGGTGTTTGCGATTATGGCGAACTGTTTTAAGGACTGTTTGCGTAAAAGCCGACCACAACACAGTTATGAAGAGTCCATCGATGAGGATGCACTCACTGCAGACGAAGCATTACAACAGAAACGCACTGTTAGCCAAGTGCGTAATGCTATTGCTGCTCTTTCCGAAAACCAACGCGTTGTCATCACTATGGTTGATCTTGAAGAATTTTCGTATGCGGATGTAGCAAGGATCCTGGATATTCCGGTAGGAACCGTTATGAGTCGCTTAAACCGTGCTCGCAATCAACTTAAACAATCTGTTTTACTTCAAAAAAATAGTAGCAGCGTCGTCATCAGACCACATTTGGAGAGGGTGAAGTGAATAGAGATTATTCTTCAGATGAAATGGTAAATGCCTTCGTTGATGGTGAGCTGGCACATCAGGAGCGCCTGGAATTGCTTAATGCCGCAGCGAGTTCAGATGAACTGCGACAAAAAATTTGTGATGCACAACACCTGAAAGAGCTGGTAAGTGAAGCCTATCCTGTGCAGGTCAATTCTAAAGTGCCTCGGACTCAACGCCGTTTCATCGCTGTTGCCGCATCATTTACCATTGTTGTGATGTTATTGGTTGTGGGTTTTCAAAATTTAATCCAGACACGACCACAACAACTAACTCAGTTGCAGCAATCTGATAATGCTCAAACGAGAGTGGTTTTTCATATCAGCAGTAATGATGTTGATCTTGCTCAACAAATGATGGAACAGGTGGAACTGGTACTGACTGAGTATGAAGGTAGTGGTCGAAATATCCGGGTGGAAGTAGTTGCCAATAATCAGGGAATCAGGCTTTTTCAACAAGGGGTTACGCCCATTCAGCAGCAACTTGCCAGACTACATGATCGTTATAGCAATGTAGTCTTTGCCGCTTGTGCCAATACGATGGAGCGATTTGAAAAACTAAACGGAGAAAATATCAAAATTGTACCCCAGGCCGTCATTATTCGTTCTGGAGTATCTTTTGTAGCTCGACGCCAACAACTGGGTTGGGCATATATCAAGGTATAAAAATAAATACCAACAACTGAGGAGTAGAGGAAATGAGTAGAGTTTTAACAACAGCAATGGCGCTATTACTGACAATGGGTCTGTTATTTGGCACCGTGGTTAATGCTGCGGACATGGCAAGACATAAGGTGGTTATTCAGGTGAGTACAGATGATGCCCGCACCCAGAAAATAGCACTCAATAATGCGGTAAATGTTCAAAAAGCTCTTGGGGTGGACAATGTAGATATTGAGATTGTTGCCTATGGCCCCGGATTAGGAATGTTAACCAAGGCATCCAAGCAAGGACAACGTGTCACGAGTCTGGCAATGCAGGATATTAGCTTTAGTGCCTGTGGAAACACTATGAATAAAGTCAAAAAGAAAACAGGAAAAATGCCGGTTTTACTCGAGGGGGTTAAGGTTGTTCCAGCCGGTGTGATCCGTATTATGGAGTTACAGCAACAAGGCTATGCCTATATTCGTCCATAGGGTTACTAAACAGTCCCTCCTTCAGGGAGGGACTTCATATATTTCATATCAATACACAGTCATAGTGTCTGACACTTTAAGCATAATATCGTTATAATGCCTGCCTTATTAATTCGCAGAGCATTCATCCTGATGAGCCATCAAAAGATAAAGATCGGAATTGTGACGGTTTCAGACCGTGCCAGCCGTGGTGAATATGAGGATCTGGGTGGACCCGCCATCCATGAGCAGCTAGGTGAAATTCTGGTCTCTCCATGGGAGCCATTGGTTCGTATGGTACCCGATGAACAAGATCAAGTTGAAGCGGTGTTAAAGGAGTTAAGTGATCAGGAGCAGTGTTGCCTGGTCGTGACGACTGGTGGTACAGGACCTGCAAAACGGGATATTACTCCTGAGGCCACAGAAGCTGTCTGTGACAAGATTCTGGATGGCTTTGGCGAACAGATGAGAAATGTATCTCTCAAGTTCGTGCCAACCGCCATTTTATCCCGGCAAATGGCGGGTATTCGTGGTAATACCCTGATTATTAATCTTCCGGGAAAACCGTCTGCGATTGCTGATTGTCTTCATGCGGTGTTTCCAGCAGTACCATACTGTATTGATTTGATTGAAGGCCCATATCTGGAAACGGATGAGTCAAAACTGAAGGCTTTTCGCCCCAAACATGCCAGGAAGTCAACGAATGCTTAAGTCTCCACGTTCAGAATTGACCACGATTCGTGATTATATTCGCTGGGGGATGAGTCGCTTTAATGAAGCGGGTCTTTTTTTTGGGCATGGTACTAATAACGCCCTGGATGAGTCTGCCTATCTTGTATTGCATACCCTTAATTTGCCTCCACAAATTGGAGAAGGATATCTCGATAGTGTTCTGGCAATGGATGAGCGTGATGCCGTTGTCAGCATATTCAAACAACGTATTGAACAGAGGCTACCGGCACCCTATATCACTCATGAAGCATGGTTTTGTGGTACACCTTTCTATGTAGATGAGCGTGTATTGATACCACGTTCACCGATTGCAGAATTAATCGAAGCACATTTCTCGCCATGGATTGAAGAGTCACAGCTCAATAGTATGTTGGATTTATGCACCGGATGTGGTTGTATCGGTATCGCTGCAGCACTGGAAATGCCTCATATCAGTGTAGATTGTACAGATTTGTCGCCTGACGCACTTGAAGTGGCCGCTGGGAATATTGAAATGCATGATGTTAGGGATAGGGTGGCACTTTATGAGTCAGATCTGTTTCAGAATTTAGGTGGTAAAAAGTATGATGTAATCGTTACTAATCCACCGTATGTTGATCTGGAAGATATGGAAACACTTCCTGAAGAGTATAAACATGAACCACGCTTTGCCCTTGAGTCAGGTGATGATGGACTAGATGCAACCCGTATCATTTTGAAAGAGGCTGCTAATCATTTAACCGAACATGGTGTGTTAATTGTAGAAGTAGGCAATAGTCTGTTTCATCTGAATGAGCAGTATCCACACATTCCCTTTACCTGGCTGGAATTTGCCAGAGGTGGAGAAGGTGTGTTTCTGTTAACCTATGAACAGTTAGTACAATACCAGGATCAGTTTTAATTAAGTTAATTATTCAGGTTAAATTATCAATTTAACCTGTTGATATATATAAAATTAATAAAAGAATGTAATAGAGTGGAGTCTGAATAACCATGTATCACAATCATCCTAAGACCGTCGAAGATTATGTGCGGCTTGTTGATCAGGCGATTATTGAAATTGATGAATTTATAGCCTGTCTTGAGTTTGATATGGATGAGCCGGGAGAGCAGATAGGTGTGCTCCAACCCTTGCTGAACAACCTTAAGGCTATTCGTCAATCCATGGCAGATGGTAGTTATGAGTTTGAAAATAAAGACCTGCCATTTATGGAAGTGGCGAATAAATTGACCACTCAACTTCCATTTTCACAGCTTTTAGCTGTTATTAACGAAACCCATCGTCAGGGTTTAAATATCGAGGCCGATGCCAACTAATGAATAATCAATCAATCGTCTTTGACGAAACGCTTATAAAAAAATATGAAAAAAGCGGTCCACGCTATACATCATATCCGACTGCGGTTCAGTTCCATGATCAATTTGGGGAAGCTGATTATAAAAAATGGGCAGAAAAAACCAATGGAAGTAATAATCCATTGTCACTCTATTTCCATATTCCTTTCTGCGATACAGTTTGCTTCTACTGCGGTTGTAACAAGGTCGTTACCAAAGATCGTACCAAAACTTCTCCCTATTTAGAGCGTGTATACAAAGAGTTGGAATTGCAATCTAAACTGTTTGATTCTGATCGCATAGTGGATCAACTCCACTGGGGTGGGGGTACACCAACCTTTATCTCCCATGATGAGATGCGTGCACTGATGGCGAAAACCCGTGAGTGTTTTAAACTTCACGATGATGATGAGGGTGAATATTCGATCGAGATTGACCCTCGTGAAGTGAAACACGATACCATAGCCCTGTTAAGAGAACTGGGATTTAACCGTATGTCACTGGGTGTGCAGGATTTTGAAGAGCGTGTACAAATAGCGGTAAATCGAATTCAGCCTAAAAAGATCACGTTAGCGACTTTAGAAGCAGCTAAACGTGAAGGATTTAAATCAGTCAGTATCGATCTGATATATGGGTTGCCATTTCAAAGTACTGAGACATTTACTCGTACACTCGATGGTGTCATTGAATTACAGCCTGATCGTCTGTCAGTTTTCAACTATGCACATCTGCCAGAACTGTTTAAACCACAACGTCGGATTAATGAAGTAGATCTGCCAGTTCCTCAGGAGAAACTGGAGATCCTGCAAATGACCATTGAACGCTTAACCAATGCCGGTTATGTCTACATTGGTATGGATCATTTTGCCAAACCTGATGATGAACTGGCTATTGCTCAGCGCAGTGGTACGCTCTACCGTAACTTCCAGGGTTATTCGACCCATGCCGATTGTGATTTGATTGGAATCGGTAGTACTTCGATTGGTCAGGTAGGTGATTGCTATGCTCAGAATATTAAAGAGCTCGATAACTACTATGAGACGATTGATAGTGGTCATCTACCTGTTTTCCGTGGCGTAGAGTTGGATGAAGATGACAAGCTGCGTCGTGAGGTTATTACCCAGCTAATTTGTCACTTCACACTGGAAAAGGCAAAGATTGAAAATGACTGGTCGATAAAGTTCGATGAATACTTTGCAACGGAGTTGAGTGAACTGGCTGAGATTGAGAAAGATGGTTTGTTAAAACTGTCAGCTGGACGTATTGATGTCCAACCAACAGGTAAACTGCTTATTCGCAATATCTGTATGGTATTTGACAAATATCTGCGACAGAAAAAGAATCAGCGCTTCTCAAAAGTGATCTAGCCATTAGGGGAACAGGATAACCATGTCAGGAAACAGCTTTGGCAAACTCTTTACCGTTACCACCTTTGGTGAAAGCCACGGACCGTCACTGGGTTGCATAGTCGATGGCTGTCCTCCGGGGATTGAGCTATCAGAAGAAGATCTTCAAGGTGATTTGGATCGTCGTCGTCCCGGTACATCCCGTCATACCACTCAACGGCGTGAGGCAGATAGGGTCAGGATTCTCTCCGGTGTTTTTGAAGGAAAAACAACCGGTACTCCGATAGGTATGCTCATTGAAAACACCGATCAGCGCTCCAAAGACTATAGCAATATTATGGATCGCTTCCGTCCTGGACATGCTGATTATACCTACCATCAAAAATATGGCTTTCGTGATTATCGTGGCGGTGGGCGTGCATCAGCACGTGAAACAGCAATGCGTGTTGCGGCAGGCGGGGTGGCGAAAAAGTTCCTTGCTTCTAAAGGAGTTGAAATTCGTGGCTATTTAGCACAACTCGGCCCAATCAAACTTGAAGTGAAAGAGTGGAAGCATGTTGGACAGAGTGATTTTTTCTCCCCCGATCCTGAAAAAGAACAGCAACTGGCTGATTATATGGACTCACTGCGTAAGTCAGGTGATTCCATCGGCGCAAAGGTCACGGTAATAGCAACAGGTGTACCTGTTGGCCTGGGTGAACCTATCTTCGATCGCCTGGATGCAGATATTGCTCATGCCCTGATGAGTATTAATGCAGTGAAGGGGGTTGAGATTGGCGCTGGATTTGGGTCTGTTGAGCAAAAGGGTACAGAGCATAGGGATATCATGAGCCCGGATGGTTTCTTATCCAACAATGCTGGTGGTATTTTAGGTGGCATTTCATCAGGACAGGATATTATTGCATCCATTGCAATGAAACCTACTTCCAGCCTCCATATTCCGTGTGACAGCGTTGATATTAACGGAAATGTTGTTGAGGTTGTTACCAAGGGTCGTCATGATCCCTGTGTTGGCATACGGGCGACACCTATTGCTGAGGCTATGTTGGCGATTGTGTTAATGGATCATCTGTTACGTCACCGTGCCCAAAATGTAGATGTGGTAACCAATACGCCGGTTATACCATCTAAAGCTTAAAAAGAGAGCCTTGTTGAGAAAGACACCTAAAGTCAGATCAGATAAGGTGTCGGGGTATTTAGTGACTCCAATACCATCGTTACCCTATTGGCGACTATCGTTCTTCTACTTCTTCTACTTCGCCAGTATTGGAGTTGTTATTCCATACTGGTCGCTCTACCTCAAGTCCCTCGATTTCACACCACTTCAAATTGGCGAGTTAATGGCGTTGTTAATGGCAACAAAAATTATTTCGCCAAACATCTGGGGTTGGATTGCGGATCACACCGGTAAGCGTATGCAAGTGGTTAGAGTAGGTTCTACACTTGCGTTGCTTGCCTTTGTCGGGGTCTTTTATAGTCATAGTTATTTCGCTATTGCGATGGTGATGGTGATATACAGCTTCTTCTGGAATGCAACCCTGCCACAGTTTGAAGCGATCACCTTTAACTATTTAAAAGATGAGCCTCATCGTTACAGTGCCGTCCGTTTATGGGGCTCAGTGGGTTTTATTGTAGCGGTTGCACTGGTGGGGCCATTACTGGAGTATCAATCAGCAAATATCATTCCTGTGATAGTGATTTTGATATTCGCAGCGATTAGTATTTCAAGCTATCTGGTGCCTGCAAGAGAGGAGGAGACGCATCATGAATCTTCCCCGTCAATTCTGAAAGTTCTCAAACGACCTGAAGTGATCGCCTTTTTTATTGTCTGTATTCTCATTCAGGCCAGCCATGGTCCTTATTACACCTTTTATACTCTTTATATGGAAGGCAATGGCTATAGTCGAACGGTAATTGGTCAGTTATGGGCTCTTGGCGTTACGGTGGAAGTTGCTGCTTTTGTGATCATGCATCGGCTGTTAAAACGCTTTGGTTTATATTTACTATTAATGCTCACCCTTTTGCTGACAACATTACGCTGGTTACTTATTGCGTTTTATCCAGAACAAATACCCATAATGCTCTTTGCGCAAAGTCTGCATGCAGTCAGTTTTGGGATTTATCATGCTGTAGCAATTACCCTGATACATCAGATCTTTAAAGGTAAACTCCAGGGGAGGGGACAAGCACTATACAGTAGTCTTAGCTTTGGATTAGGTGGTGCGATTGGTAGTTATGCGGCGGGTTTAATGTGGGATTCGATTAATCCGATGAGTGCATATTTAATGGCCAGTTTGTTGACTCTGGTAGGATTTATAATAAGTTTAAACTATATCAGACGTTTAACTTCAGGATTTCAAAGTGGTTAAACTAATAAAAGTGAATATTAGTGAGATTTGTTAATGAAAAATAACCAACTGAATAGTCAAGGGTTTACTCTCATAGAAATCATGGTTGCTTTAGCGATCCTGGCCATTCTAATGGGAATAGGTGTTACCAGCTATGAGTATTATCTAAAAAAAGCAAAAGTAGCCGAGGCTGTTATCTTTCAAGGAAAATTACGTGGAGACTTTAATGCGGCTTACCAGATAAAAAATGAATTACCAATGAAAATTGCTGACTCGGTTGCATGGACTGCCTCCAGACAGAATAAACAAAAGGTATCATTAAGTGAACATCGTATAAAAATGCCCGAATCCGATCTTATAGAAGAATATTGGTATGATGCGGATACAAAGCAAAAACGCGCCTGGATTGCGATTAAATACAGTAAAAATGCATTTCCAGAGTGTGGAGGCGAATGCGCGGTACATCTTGGATTCCAAATTTCAAAAGGTGGTGATCTCTATAGTTATTGTGGACGTTGGACTTCATCCTCTAACTGGGGAAAATTTCCACTTAATATGATGGGACCTGATTGTCAGGAAGAGTGTGTATCCTGTATGTTGAATAAAGCTAGAAATTTAAAATAAACTGTTATGAAGCTTTCTTGAAACTATTATGAATCAAACAAAACACCATAACTTAGGATTTACATTAATAGAGATCATGGTTGCTTTGGCGATACTGGCGATTTTAATGGGAATTGGGGTTACCAGTTATGAGAAATACCTAATGTCAGCCAAGGCTTCAGAAGCAGTTATTTTTCAGGGAAAACTAATCACAGATTTTAAAACAAGCTTTCAAACATCCGGACAGATCCCTTTTAATCTGGGTGATTCATCGGTAACACCTAAAAAAAACAAGAGGCGAACAGGAAATAAAGTAGTAATGATCGATAGTGAAATTATTGATAGTTACCAATATGTTTATATCCCAAGACAAAAACGGGCATATATCGCTTTTTATTACAGCAAATCAGTATTTCCTGACTGTGGTGGTAATTGTTCTTCCCATATTGGTTTCCAGGTTTCAAAAGGTGGCGATCTGTATAGCTATTGCGGACGCTGGACAACATCTAAATCCTATGGGAAATTCCCCCTTGATTTGTTGGGACCAGAGTGTCAGGAAGAGTGTGTTTCCTGTATGTTGAATAAGGCGAAAAGATTAAACTAAGTCCTCATAGAAACAGCAAATCATTGTTTTATCTCGTTATCTGAGATCCTTATCTGTTTTAGGTCACCCATATAAATCACTTGGATCATAAAGATATTTTGCTTTTTGCTGAGTCGGAAATCTGGAGATCACCTCGGCCATATTTACCAAAGTTTTAAGATCTGCCGCAGGAAGTGGTGATTTTTCTAAAGGAATGAGTTTAAGAAGTTGGTGTTGATAATGAATTTTGAAATAATCACTATTCGTTAGAAGTGGTGATGCCAGTTTAAACCCTTCATCAAGATAGTGGTGTGCATCGTGTATGCGCTGACTCATCAATAACTGACCATATACAAGGTTGATCAGTGCTTTGAATCGGCGGTGTTTTTGATGTTGAAACAGAAGCCTCTCAATTTGTGGTTTTATCTCTTCACCCAGCCAGAAACTAGCAATTATCAACTGCAACTGACATAAACGACATACCACACCACGACGATAATGCTGCTGCAGGCGAATATTAGCTATTTCAGTTTGTCTATTTGCTTCATCCGCATTATGGGGATTGGCATACCATTTTGTCAGTAGGCTGTTAACCATTATTCCTGTGCACTACATCCTGAAGAAGTTGAAGTAAGGCCCGTGCTGCATTGGATAGGGTATAGTGTCTATTCCAGCAAACACCAAGTGAACGCTGCATGTTAAAACCATTGATAGGGATATTTTTCAGGTTTGAGCTATCTAATCCAACTAAAGAGTATGGAAGTACACTCCAACCCATACCAACACTGACCAGCATTTTTATAGTTTCAAGGTAGTTCACCGAGATAATCTCAATGGGATCTATACCAAGAGTAGAAAAGTGGTGATCAACCATTTGCCGGGTATAGGTATTTGGTGCAGGAAGTATCACAGCTTGTTTATTTAGTTCTGCGGGTGTCACCTTTGCCTGGGTGAATAATGGGTGTTCTTTTCCTACAACAATGCTTAAAGGATCATCCCAAATGGATTGCAGTTCAAGGTTGTCCATATTGATGTTAGGAAGTGTGATTACGCCAATTTCAAGTTCTCCTTTATCAATTTGGGAGCATACATCCTCTGAATCCATAAATTTAAGATCAAGTTTCACCTCTGGATAACGCTTAATAAACTCTCGTAGTACTGGTGGTAGTCGGTGAAGGCCGATATGGTGACTGGTTCCCACCCGGAGTTGACCACTAATAGACTCAGAGAGGTTTTCGATTGCCCGGCGACCATCTGCATATTCATAAAGAATCTTTTGAGCACGACTTAAAAAGGCATCACCCGCCTCGGTCAGACGGATGGTGCGCCCTCGACGATCAAATAGGGATGTATTTAATTCCAGCTCCAGAGTCTGGATGCGTTTACTAATTGCGGACTGGGTTAAAAAGAGTTGTTCTGCGGCTTCTGAAAAAGAGCCGTTTTCACTAATTACAACAAATGCTTTTAGGGTTGTTATGTCCATAAACTCAGTTTAATTATTCCGTTTAGGAATGCAACCACAGAAAAATGTGAATATGTGTAATCAATAAAAAGGATTAGTATTTATCTATCTAACTGGAGAGAGAAAAATGGCTGGTAAGACACTTTACGACAAACTATGGGATGCACATGTGGTACGTACTGAAGCGGATGGTACGACTTTACTCTATATTGATCGTCATCTGGTTCATGAAGTCACCTCACCACAAGCTTTTGAAGGCTTGCGTATAGCCGGACGTAAGCCCTGGCGTAAAGATAGTGTTGTTGCGACTCCTGATCATAATGTGCCGACGATTGGACAAAGTAGAGGTATTGGCGGAATTGAAGATCCGATTGCTCGTCTTCAGGTAGAAACGCTACATAATAACGTAACAGAACTTGATATGACCTATTTTCCGATGAATGATATTCGTCAGGGTATTGTGCATGTAGTGGGTCCGGAAGAGGGGGCAACACTTCCGGGAATGACGGTGGTTTGCGGTGACTCCCATACCTCAACCCATGGTGCCTTTGGTGCATTGGCTCATGGTATTGGTACCTCTGAGGTTGAGCACGTTCTGGCTACTCAATGTCTAGTTCAGAAAAAAATGAAGAATATGCGGGTTACTGTTAAAGGACATGTTAATCCCGGTGTAACTGCAAAAGATATTGTGCTTGCTATTATTGGTGAAATTGGAACTGCCGGTGGTACAGCTCATGCACTGGAGTTTGCTGGTGAGGCAATTATGGATCTCTCGATTGAAGGTCGCATGACTGTATGTAATATGGCTATTGAAGCGGGTGCTCGTGCTGGACTGGTCGCTGTGGATGAGAAAACAGTGGAATATTTCTATAACAAGCCATTCACCCCTAAAGATGATATGTGGGATCTGGCAGTAAGTGACTGGTTTGATCTTCATAGTGATGAAGATGCCATTTTTGACCATGAAGTTGTGATCGATGCGAAAAGTATTGAACCACAAGTTACGTGGGGAACTTCTCCGGAGATGGTCGTAGGCATTAGTGAGCGCGTTCCTAATCCAGAAAATGAATCCGATCCTGCTAAGGCTGTTAGCATGCGTCGCGCACTTGAATATATGGGTCTGGTTGCTGATACCTCTATTGAAGAGATAAGTATCAACAAGGTCTTTATTGGATCATGTACCAATTCCCGAATTGAAGATTTACGCGCAGCAGCAGAAATTGCCAAAGGCCGCAAGGTTGCTGCCAATGTTGCATTAGCACTTGTTGTGCCAGGATCAGGTCTGGTGAAAAAACAGGCTGAAGATGAAGGTTTAGACCAGATCTTTATCGAGGCTGGTTTTGAGTGGCGTGAACCTGGCTGCTCAATGTGTCTGGCAATGAATGCAGATCGTCTCGAGTCAGGGGAGCGTTGTGCCTCAACGTCAAACCGCAATTTTGAAGGTCGTCAGGGCAATGGTGGTCGTACTCATTTGGTCAGTCCGGCAATGGCTGTTGCTGCAGCTGTTACAGGTCGCTTTACTGATGTTCGCAAGTTGGAGGGTTAATCATGGATAAGTTTCAAAAGATAACAGCTATTGTTGCTCCTATGGATCGCTCTAATGTCGATACTGATGCGATTATCCCGAAGCAGTTTCTAAAATCGATCAAGCGTAGCGGCTTTGGTCCTAACGCCTTTGATGAATGGCGCTATCTGGATACCGGTGAGCCGGGTAAGGATAATTCCAATCGTCCGCTTAATCCTGACTTTGAGTTAAATTTGCCTCGCTATCAAGGTGCACAAATCCTTTTAACACGTAAAAACTTTGGCTGTGGTTCATCACGTGAGCATGCTCCATGGGCACTGGAGGATTTTGGTTTTAAAGTCATCATAGCCCCAAGCTTTGCCGATATCTTTTTTAATAACTGCTTTAAAAATGGCATTTTGCCGATTGTATTGAGTGAAGCTCAGGTTGATCAACTTTTTAATGAAGTTGCAAGCAAAGAGGGCTATCAGCTTGAAGTGGATCTGGAAGCTCAAATCATTACCACTCCTTCTGGTGAAGAGATCGGTTTTGATGTGGATCAGTTCCGTAAACATTGCCTGATTAATGGACTCGATGATATAGGTCTCACTTTACAGCACGTGGAGGATATTCGTGCTTATGAAGAGCGTCGAGTGAATGAAGCACCATGGTTATTTCAATAGCATATTTAACAGTTAATTAAAGTATGATTTTTTTAAACGGAGCGCTATTATTGCGCCCTTGCTGTGTAACAACACCAACGAGAAGATAATGACGTACAAAATTGCAGTTTTACCCGGTGATGGCATCGGGCAGGAGATAGTCACTGAAGCCGTAAAGGTCATTGAAGTCCTGCGTGATGAATATGGGCTTTCAGTCGAACTGGAAAATGGACTGGTAGGTGGAACAGCCTATGACGCAACGGGTACACCATTACCTGAAGAGACATTGAACCTGGCAAGGGCTTCAGATTCAGTTTTACTGGGTGCTGTAGGCGGATATCAGTGGGAATCTCTTGATATTTCAGTAAGACCTGAAAAAGGCTTGCTGGGACTTCGTTCTGAACTGCATTTGTTTGCAAATCTACGTCCTGCAATCCTCTATCCTCAGCTTGCCAGTGCTTCAACCCTGCGTGCCGATGTGGTGTCCGGTCTGGATATTATGATTGTGCGTGAACTGACAGGTGGTATCTATTTTGGTCAGCCACGTGGTGTGCGAACACTCGAAACCGGTGAAAAACAGGGCTATAACACGCTTGTATACAATGAGTCGGAAATCAGCCGTATTGGAAAAGTAGCCTTTGATATCGCTATGAAGCGAGGCAAGCGTGTGACATCCGTTGATAAGGCGAACGTTTTAGAGTGTACCGAACTATGGCGTGAGGTCATGACTAAAGAGGCAAAGGCCTACCCTGATATTGAGCTATCTCATATGTATGTCGATAATGCTGCAATGCAGCTGGTGCGTGCACCAAAGCAATTTGATGTCATGGTTACCACCAACATGTTTGGTGATATTCTCTCAGACTGTGCGGCAATGTTGACAGGTTCTATTGGTATGCTCCCTTCAGCATCATTGGATGCACAAAGTAAGGGTATGTATGAGCCAATACATGGTTCAGCACCTGATATTGCCGGCAAGGACATCGCTAATCCATTAGCAACCATTCTTTCGGTCGCAATGATGCTACGTTACTCCTTTAATGAACCAGAGTTAGCCGGACATATAGAATCAGCTGTTAACAATGTATTGGATCAAGGATATCGTACAGCGGATATATTTACCGATGGTATGACTAAAGTCGGTACATCAGGGATGGGTGACGCAGTTGTTTCATCGTTAAGAAAATAAATACTATTCAATAACATAAGACTTTAACTTAAAGAGGTTTATCATGAAAAGGGTTGGCTTGATCGGTTGGCGTGGCATGGTTGGTTCTGTACTGATGCAGCGTATGCGCGAAGAGAAAGACTTCGATCATTTTGAGCCAGTATTTTTTACGACCTCACAGGCAGGTAAACCTGGTCCTGATGTTGGAAAAGACGTTCCAGCTTTAAAAGATGCAAATGATATCAATGAGCTTAAGGCAATGGATATTATTGTGACGTCCCAGGGTGGTGACTATACCAAGGAAGTCTACCCGCAATTACGTAACGCAGGGTGGAATGGCTACTGGATTGATGCAGCCTCAGCATTGAGAATGGTTGATGACTCAATCATTGTCCTGGATCCTGTTAATAAGAACGTAATCGAAAATGGGATTGCCAATGGTGTTAAAACCTTTGTTGGCGGCAACTGTACGGTCAGCCTGATGTTAATGGCTATTGGAGGTCTATTCGATAAAGGTCTTATTGAATGGATCACGCCAATGACGTATCAGGCAGCATCTGGTGCTGGTGCGCGTAATATGCGTGAGCTGATTAAACAGATGGGTGCAGTGCATGACGATGTTGCATCACTGGTTGATGATCCTGCTTCAGCTATTTTGGAGATTGATCGTAAAGTAACCAGCTTCCTGCGTTCAGATGAGTACCCGACCAATGAATGGCCAGTACCACTGGCAGCCTCATTGATTCCATGGATTGATGTGCCACTGGAGTCAGGGCAGTCCAAGGAAGAGTGGAAAGCTCAGGTTGAGACTAACAAAATTCTTGGACGCTCTGACAATCAGATCCCTATTGATGGTTTGTGTGTAAGAGTCGGTGCCATGCGGTGCCACAGTCAGGCACTGACAATCAAAATGACCCAAGATGTACCTCTGGATGAGATCCACGACATCATTGCACAGCATAATGATTGGGTAAAAGTTGTTCCGAATGACCGTCAACTGACGATGACTGATTTAACCCCTGCAGCTGTTACCGGAACCTTAACTGTACCTGTGGGAAGAATGCGTAAGTTGACTATGGGAAATGAATACCTGTCTGCATTTACAGTAGGTGATCAACTATTATGGGGTGCTGCTGAGCCTCTACGTCGTATGTTGAGAATACTGCTTAATTAATCTTTCTAAATTGATTTAATGAAAAATGGACTGATGTTCACAGTTTAGAATTATCAAAAGGTTCAAATTATCTACCGAATTGGCGGTTGTATATGATTGATGTCGAATTGACATGATTCAGCTAAAACCAACGATTCGGTAGATTTCATTGAAAAAACAGACTAATTTTTGAGAAAATATTCATATTTATAGCGAAGTTAGTTGAGAAAACTAAAGCTTATTGGTAACTTTGAACGAGTCGACTTTTAAGGTTTCCCCAAAACTAAAATATGTGCTTTATCAGAGGGAGTATTACAATTGCGTAAGCTGATTATCGGATTGGTAACAGTCCTGCTATGGATCCCACTGGCGTCTAATGCATTAGGCCTAGGTAGCGTTCGTGTCCACTCTGCACTTAATCAGGCTCTCGATGCTGAAATAGAATTACTCTCTGTCAGTGAGGATGAAATAGAATCCGTTTCAGTTACTCTGGCATCCTATGAGACTTTTGCCAGGGTTGGTATTGATCGCCCCTCAGTCCTGATGTTTTTGCGTTTTAATGTTGCGAAAAATAGCAGCGGAAAACACGTAATCAAAATTACATCACGTGAAGCAATTAGAGAACCCTTTCTTGATTTTATTATCGAAGTAAACTGGCGCTCAGGCAGAGTTTTGCGTGAATACACCATTTTGCTGGATCCACCAGATCTAAAGAAACAATTAACCAGATCAACACGTTCACCTGAAGCCGCATTTTCTCCACAGACAGCTGACAACAAAATTAACCGCTCTCCAGAGAATGATTACAATCCTTCTATGGCTCCAAATAGAAGCCGAAATAATTCCGCAGCTTCATCGGATAGCGGTGAACTAATGTATGGGCCGGTACGTGAAGGGGATACTCTATGGAATGTAGCCACAAGGTTACGCCCCAATAAAAGTGTTTCTGTTTTTCAGGTGATGAAAGCTCTTCATGAAGAAAACCCTGATGCTTTTATTCAAAATAATATCAACAGGTTGCGTAAGGGTAGCGTTCTTAAAATAGATGATCCTGCAATCATAGCGGCAATCAGTCGAGAGGAAGCAAGAAGAGAGATAACCCATTTAAGCCGCCTCAAAACTGATAGGTCTATGCCATCTGCGGATATTCGTTCAATGGCATCAACGGTTTCACCAGATGTTATCGGAATGGATGTTGCCACAGCATCAAGACCTAATTTGAAACTGGTAACACCTGCGGAGGGTGACACTAAATCAAAACCTGCAATTTCTACTGACGGTGTTTCAGATGAGGCGTTAAGAAATGAGTTAATGTTGGCTCTTGAGCAATCTGAAACTCAACGTCAGGAAAACGCTGAACTTAAAACCCGTATGCAGGAACTGCAAAAACAGCTTGATGCACTGCAGCGATTAATTACACTTAAAGATAATGACCTAGCTCAACTTCAATCGCAAATGGGTGGCGTGAAAGAGGTTGAGGTCGCTACAACGACGGAATCCAAGCAAGTAGAGACGGGTGAAAAGGCTCCAGAAGTAAAAGCTGTTGAACCAGCAGAAATGTCTGAAGCTAAAACGGAACAAAAGTCTGTTGCCACAGAGCCGCAAGCAGCTGAGGGTTCAACAGAAAAACCACAACAGACACAAGCAGCTAAAAGCGATGTAGATAAGCCTTCACAAACACTGAAACCACTTCCTAAGGTAGTGCCACCCCCGCCCGTGCAGCCATCGTTTATTGAGTCACTATTAAGTAATCAGTCAATTTTAATTGGTGGAGCATCTCTTCTTATATTGCTGCTTTTACTAGCAGTCGTCATCATGCGTCGTCGTAAAAAAGGATTCCAGGAAAGTATTCTCTCTGGTGGAACCTCTTCAATGATGAATACCAAAGGAGAAGAAAATAATAGTTCAAATACCTCTTTCTTAAGTGATCTTGCCATAAGTGGTATAGGTCCAGGAGGTTTCCCCTCAGATGATGGTGATGTCGATCCATTGACCGAGGCAGATGTCTATATGGCCTATGGGCGTAATCAACAGGCCGAAGAACTGCTTAAGATCGCCATTGCCGCAAAACCTGAACGTCTTGACTACAGCCACAAGTTACTTGAAGTCTATTTCAATACTAAAAATAGAGAGAAATTTGAAGGTCATGTAAACGATACTGCTGAAGCATTACAAGCTGATGAAACTATGTGGAACAAAATTGTTGCCATGGGACATCAAATTGCACCTGAAAATCCACTATTCATTAATGCACCTGATGGAGTTGATATACCAACAATGGGTCAGACAGGAGAAGATCCTGACTCCATGAGTGGTAATGTGCTGGATATTGGACTTGATCTTGATGAGTTATCCGCTGAAATGGAGATGGATGATGACGAGATGGACTTTGATCTGGGGTTAGATTTTTCGGAACTGGACGATATTCTGGGTGACTCTGGTAGTTCTGATAATAGTTTCGATTTCTCAATGGATAGTGATAAATCCAAAGATGATAAATCTGACGCAAGTGTAGAAAGCTCCACAGAGGATGATGTAGAAAATCTTGACACTGATATTGATGATAATGATCTGGATCTTGATGGCGGCCTTGACCTAAACGAAGACGACTCTTCAGATGATTTAGGTGGTTTTGAGTTTGATCTAGACGATAACGATTCGGAATCTGCTGTAGAAAAAGATGACAATCAAGTGACTGACGACTTGTCGCTGGAGTTAGATGATGAGCAGGGCGTAGATGCATTCTCTATTGATGATGAAAATATTGAAATGGATGATTTCGATCTCTCATCTGAAGATCTGGTAATAGATGATAACAGTGAGTCAGCAGAGGAAGCCTCAGATGAATTGTCACTGGATCTTGAACAAAATGATAGTGATGGTTTTGATTTTGATCTCTCAATCGATGATGAGGAGCCTGAACTTGAATCAGAACTCTCTATTGATGAGGGTGAGGCTGAGCTTGAATCAGAGCTTTCGATGGCAGAAAACCAGGATGATTCTCTTGAAATAGATGATAGTGCTACAGAATCACTGGATTTGAATTCAACTGATATTGGACTGGACGTATCTGATACAGAACAGGATTTATCTGATGAACTCGAGTTACAGGATGAGATGAGTTCTGACAATGAGATAGAAAGCAACAACTACTCACAACATGCACTGGACGAAGAGGCTGAAAACATCGTTCAAAATAGTTCGGATGACGAGTTCGAGGATGATATCGAACTAGATGATATGGATGATGAATTGCTGCCAGAGCTTGGTTCAATCGATGATATTGAATTTGAGCTTGATAGTGCTATTGCAGAAATCGGTCAGGCAGAAACTGTTTCTGCGGATGTGGTAACAACCGATGAAGAGGCTTTATCACTTTCTGTTGGTGATTCTGAAGAAGATCTCAATTTTGAAATGTCTACTCAGCAGACAGATGTTCTTTCAGATGAAGGATTTAATGCTATCTCAGATGATGAAGAGGAGGCTCTATCTTCACTGAATGAAGATCTTGAAATATCACTGGATATGGAAGAAGAGTTACCAGAAAAGGATATCACTAACTCTGAAGAGCAAATTGACAATGAACTTGAAATGTCTTTTGAATCTGATGAACAGAATGAAATTGCAACGATAGATGATGCAATCGATAACGAATTATCCCTCGAAGGTCCAGCTGATGATATTGAACTCGAAGCATTTGCGGATACGATTGATGAAAGTTCGGTAGAAAAGGGATCTGCAACTGAGGAATTTTCCTTAGCTGATCTTGCTATTGACGATGAAGATTCTTCTGATTTGGATGACTTCTCCTTTGATACCTCAGAAATAGATAGTGATTTAACCGAAGAGCCATCTGACAGTGCGGATATTTCAATCGAAGCACTCGAAGTGGATGAAGCAGATGAAGATCTCTATGCAGAGCTTGAAAACAGTATTGATATTACAACTACTGGTGATGATGACGATCTGAATATTGAGCTGGACAGCTTAATCGAAGAAGATGTCGATACCGATGATCTTGACTCATTCTCATTTGATGAAGACACCTCCGATGAGGAGATCAACTTTGATTTTAATAGTGATAGTGATCACGATGATGTCTCTCTGGATGAAGATGACCTTGATTTTGCTAATGCACTGAATGATCTTGAGTCATTCACATCAACTGATGAGGACGATCTGGATTTAAATGATGATTTGGATTCTGAGCTTATATCAGTTGATGATGAAATTGGTACAAAACTGGATCTAGCACGTGCTTATATCGATATGGGTGATGCTGAAAGTGCTCAAGGCATGCTCAATGAAGTGGTTGCAAATGGTGACGATGAGCAGAAGCAACAAGCTCAGGCATTACTTAACGATATCAAGTAACCGAATACGATTGACTCCCTGGTGTTGAAAAGAATCGCTTTAGGTATCGAGTATGACGGCTCTGCTTATCAGGGATGGCAGCATCAAAACCATACCAGTAACACCATCCAGCAAAATGTAGAAGATGCCATTTCCAGTATCGCAAATGAGCGTGTTGCGATTATTTGTGCAGGGAGAACGGATGCTGGAGTACATGCGGTGGGGCAGGTATTACATTTTGAAACGAATGCACAACGCACAGAACGTCAATGGGTGTTTGGTACCAATACCCGGCTACCTAAAGATATTGTCATACTGTGGGCGCAAGAGGTTCCTGACACATTTCATGCCAGATTCAAGGCTGTAAAGCGGCGTTATCGATATGTGATTAATATTCGATCTGTACGCCCGAGTTTACTCGCAAAAAAGGTGACATGGTCTTATCGTGAGTTAGATGCAACAAAAATGCATTTGGCAGCACAAGCATTAGTTGGACAACATGATTTTACCTCCTATCGTACAGTTGCCTGTCAGGCGAAAAGTCCCGTAAGAACCATGCACTCCTGTGATGTCAGTAGAAGAGGTGACTTCATCATAATTGATGTGGAAGCTGATGGATTTTTACACCATATGGTCAGAAATATTGCCGGAGTATTAATGGAGGTAGGCACAGGAGCCGCTGATATTGGATGGGTAAAAGAGGTGCTGGAAGCAAAAGACAGAACCAAAGGCGGTGTAACCGCGCCACCTTATGGATTATATCTCTATTCAATCAGCTATCCTGATGAGTTTTCCATTCCACAGCTTTCGCCACAATCGCTGGTCTGGTAATCTCTCATCCTTGATGAAACAGCAAAATATACAAAGAACCCGGGTAAAAATATGCGGTATCACAGATGTGGATACTGCCCGATATGTGGCCAATGCCGGTGCCGATGCTATCGGCCTTGTTTTCTACCCACCTAGCCCAAGATCGATATCAATAGAAAATGCAGCAACAATTGTTGCTTCATTACCACCGTTTTTCAGCAGTGTGGGGCTCTTTGTGAATCCATCAAAACAGGAAGTTGAGTCAGTATTGAAGTCAGTTCCACTTACTATGTTGCAATTTCATGGTGATGAAGATGAAGAATTATGTTGTTCTTTTAATCTTCCATATTTAAAAGCCATACGCGTTAAAGAAGATACCGATTTTAAAAAAACTGCTTCACAGTACTCCAGTGCTGCAGGGTTATTACTGGATACTTATCATAAAGATAATTATGGTGGCACTGGTGAGTGTTTTGACTGGCGTGTGATTCCGCAGGATCTCGCTTTACCCGTGGTTTTAGCTGGAGGCTTATCACCAGATAATGTTGCTGAGGCTATCAGTCTCGTAAAACCTTTTGCTGTGGACGTCAGCAGTGGGGTCGAATTAGATAGGGGCATCAAAAACCCTGAAAAAATAACTACATTTATGCTTGGAGTAAAAGAGGCAGATGTCGCAAACAAGCGCTAAAGAGATGAAGTTCTCGCAACTACCAGATGAACGTGGTCATTTTGGACCATATGGTGGACTTTTCGTTGCAGAAACTTTAATGGGGCCTTTGAAAGAATTGAGGGAAGCCTATGAGTTTTATCGTAATGATCCTGAGTTTTTGCGTGAACTGGAACATGATTTAAAACAGTTTGTCGGCCGTCCAACCCCCCTGTTTTATGCACAACAGTGGAGTGAAAAACTCGGTGGTGCAAAGATCTATCTCAAACGTGAAGACCTTAACCATACAGGGGCGCATAAGGTTAACAATACTGTAGGACAGGCACTACTGGCCAAACGTATGGGTAAAACCAGGATTATTGCAGAGACAGGGGCTGGGCAACATGGTGTTGCTACTGCCACAGTTGCTGCAAGAATGGGCCTGGAATGCATAGTTTATATGGGTGCCGAAGATATTGAACGGCAAAAGATCAATGTTTACAGAATGCGTCTACTTGGTGCACAAGTCGTACCAGTCACATCAGGTTCAAAAACACTTAAAGATGCTCTGAATGAAGCGATGAGAGACTGGGTTACCAATATTGATAATACATTTTATATCATTGGTACTGTTGCCGGGCCACATCCATATCCGGCAATGGTCAGGGATTTTCAGGCTATCATCGGCACAGAAGCACGCGAACAGATCCTGCAACAGGAGGGACGTCTTCCCGATGCTATCGTTGCATGCGTTGGTGGCGGATCAAATGCGATGGGCTTGTTTTATCCTTTCCTTGAAGATGAAAGCGTTGATGTTTTTGGTGTTGAAGCTGCCGGAGATGGTATTGAAACCGGGAAACATGCTGCGCCATTGTGTGCAGGCAAACCAGGGGTGTTACATGGTAACCGCACCTATTTAATGGAAGATAATGACGGTAAAATTATTGAAACTCACTCTATTTCAGCAGGCCTGGACTATCCTGGTGTAGGACCAGAACATGCCTGGTTAAAAGATTGTGGTCGCGCTCAGTATGTCAGTGTGACTGATGATGAAGCTTTGGCGGCGTTTCATGATTTAACCAGAACAGAGGGAATTATGCCCGCACTGGAATCGAGCCATGCATTGGCATATGCGATAAAGAAAGCACCAACCATGTCATCCGAGCAAATACTAGTCGTAAATTTGTCAGGACGAGGCGATAAAGATATCCATACAGTTGCTGCGATAGAAGGTATTACAGTATGAGCCGTTTAGCTAACTGCTTTACACAATTAAAACAACATGGCAAAAAAGCATTAATCCCGTTTGTTACCGCTGGCGATCCAAACCCGGATCTAACCGTCAAAATTATGCATACTATGGTGAAGGCTGGTGCCAATATTATTGAACTTGGCGTGCCTTTTTCAGATCCTATGGCAGATGGTCCTGTGATTCAAAAGGCGAGTGAACGTGCCCTTGAGCATCATGTCTCTTTGCGTAATGTTATTGCAATGGTTCAGTTATTCAGAAAAGAAGATAACGAAACGCCTGTTGTGCTGATGGGATATCTCAATCCGATTGAAATAATGGGTTATGAGCTGTTTGCATGTGAAGCACAAACAGCCGGGGTGGATGGAGTGTTAACGGTGGATTTGCCACCAGAAGAAGCCACTGATGTCATTCCATTATTTATCCAGCATAACCTTGATCCTATCTTCTTGATTGCACCAACAACGGATGATGAGCGCATCACAACTATCTGTAATAATGCCAGTGGTTTTATTTATTATGTCTCGGTTAAGGGAATAACGGGTGCCGGGCAAGTGGATGCCAGTGATGTAACAGCACATATTGAGCGTATTCGCTCTAAAACTGATCTACCGGTCGGTGTTGGTTTTGGAATCAAGGATGGTGACTCGGCGAAACGAATCGGTGCTTCAGCTGATGCAGTTGTAGTGGGTAGTGCATTGGTAAAAATCATTGAATCACACCAAAATGACGAAAAAATGTTACTGAATAAGGTAGAATCATTCATTAACGAATTAAGTACAGCAATTAGATAAATTGAAATCTCTGATTCAATCAGGGCTTTCATACAGTGCTCTCGATGATCAAATTTCCGGGGGAAAGATAAAATGAGCTGGTTAGAAAAATTTCTGCCGTCACAAATTAGAACGGAAGGCGGAAATAAAAAAAATGTACCTGAGGGTGTTTGGGCCAAATGTCAGGGATGTAACGCAGTGCTTTACCGTGCTGAGCTAGAACGCAACCTTGAAGTATGTCCCAAATGTGGGCATCACATGCGTATTGGCGCCAGAAAACGTCTTGAAGCATTGCTGGATAAGGAGCCCAGAATAGAGATTGGAGACAACCTGTCTCCTGTCGATTTGCTTAAATTTAAAGACAGCAAGCGCTATAAAGACAGAATTTCCCAGGCGCAAAAGGCTACTGATGAAAAAGATGCCCTGATTGCGATAATGGGACAGGTAAATGGTGTACCATTGGTTGCAACAGCCTTTGAATTTCGTTTTATGGGTGGTTCGATGGGATCTGTAGTTGGCGAGCGTTTTGTTCGAGCTGCAGATGAGGCCATAAAGCATAATATTCCTCTGATATGTTTCTCTGCCAGTGGTGGAGCACGCATGCAGGAAGCACTATTTTCATTAATGCAAATGTCTAAAACCTCTGCTGTTATTGCAAAAATGAATGAAAAGGGGATCCCGTTCATCTCAATAATGACAGATCCAACCATGGGTGGTGTTTCTGCCAGTCTTGCAATGTTGGGTGATATTAACATTGCAGAACCTAATGCCCTGATAGGTTTTGCCGGTCCTCGGGTTATTGAGCAAACGGTACGTGAGACATTACCGGAAGGTTTTCAACGCAGTGAGTTTTTACTGGATAAGGGTGCTATTGATATGATTATGGATAGACGTGACATGCGCTCAAAGCTGTCCAGTATTCTTACCATGTTGACTAATCAGCCTGCACCAGCCAACAGCTGATTATAAGCGCTATTTATTAAAATGACCGCGAGGAAATTTGAATCCCTCGATCAATGGTTACATTGGCAGGAAACACTCCATCCTGAATCTATCGATTTAGGGTTGGAGCGTGTTTCTGAAGTTTTTCAACGCCTTCACCCCTCCAAATTCATTCCCAAAATAATCACAATAGCAGGCACTAATGGAAAAGGATCAACGGCTGCCTACCTTGAAGCCATCTATCTAAATGCTGGATATCGTGTCGGTTGTTATACCTCACCGCATCTATTGCACTATAACGAGCGTATTCGCATCAACGGGGTTAATGTTTCAGATGAGGCATTATGTCGTTCTTTCGAACAGATAGATAAGGCCAGAGAGGATACGTCATTAACCTATTTTGAGTTTGGAACACTGGCTGCATTGGATATATTCAGCCATTCAAATCTGGATCTGGTGATTCTGGAAGTTGGTCTTGGAGGCAGACTGGACGCAGTTAATATAATTGATGCCGATTTAGCCATTATTACGGCAATAGATCTCGATCATACGGCCTGGTTAGGAACAGATCGCAACACCATTGCCAGAGAGAAGGCTGGTATTATGCGATCCTGCCACCCGGTTGTGTGTAGCGATCCCAATCCTCCATCTTCCATTTATGAAGTCGCTCAATCACTCAATGCTGACTTATACCAGTTAGGAAAAGACTTTTCATACCACGACGAGATGGATGGCTGGAATATGGTTCCGAATATTCTAACTCAGCGGAATATCCTGCCTTTTCCAAAGTTGGTTGGGAAACGCCAGTTAGCAAATGCAGCCGGAGCATTAAAAGCAGTAGCGCTATTACAGTATGCTTTGGAAGTATCTGATTCTGCGATCATCCGAGGATTAAGTCAGGCATATGTCACCGGTCGATTCCAGAAGATTTCCGACTCGCCTATGGTTATTGTCGATGTTGCGCATAATCCGCAATCAGCAACTTTTCTGGCTGAAAATATAAAACAGCTTCATGGCGGTGGTCACCGTTATGCAGTTGTGGCAATGCTGGCGGATAAAGATCAAAAGGCGATTATTGATAGCCTTAAGGATTTGTTTGATGGTTGGTATGTCGCTTCTTTGGATGTTGCCCGTGGTGGGGATAGTAAAAATCTGGTAACCATTTTAAAGCAACTTGGACAGAAAAATATTGTATCCTGTAGCTCAATTGAACAGGCGTTTGTCCAGGCTCGTATAGATACAACAGCTCAGGATCAACTGTTTGTTTTTGGGTCATTTTATACAGTGACGTCTGTACTGGAACTCGTTAATCAACAGGAGAGTAATGTCAGTGAGTGAGCGACTTAAACAGCGTATTGTTGGAGCAATAGTTCTGGTCTCATTAGCTGTAATCTTTTTACCGATGATTCTCGATGGATCAGGGCAGAAACAGGATACTTTTGTGGAAAATCCTATTCCACTCATGCCCGGCTTCAAATTCGAACCATTGGACATTCCCATAAAAGCGGTACGACCAACCACAAAACCGGCACGTGTTGTTGAAAACGAGCAGCAAATACAAAAGCCTGTGAGTAAAACTGAAAATAGCCCAACACCATTAAATCCAGCCGATGAAGATGCCAAACGCTTGGTTGATGCGTGGGTAGTACAGATCGGTAGTTTTACAAAGTCTGACAATGCTTTTTCACTGAGGGATCGTTTAAGAAAACAGGATTTACGGGTTTTCGTAGAACAGCTGGATAATAGTAAACAATCTTTCTACCGTGTCAGAGTGGGGCCATATAAACTTCGCCTGGAAGCGGAAGCTGCACAGGTGAAAATAAAAAATAGTTACAAGATAGATGGGAAGATAATGAAACATCCCTAAGGTGGCTGTTCTTAAAGCAAGATTTTTACAGCGATATAATAAAAAAATGGCGGTAATGTTTCTGAAATAGTCAACGCTCTGATAGAATCGCCATCTGTTTTTTATATTCCACTGTTCAACAACAGTACTACAGGAGAGACCATTGCCGGTCGATAACATTGCTCTTAACTGGGCCGATTACGCCATGTTGGCAATCATCGCCATCTCGGTAGTCATTAGCCTGATCCGGGGATTTACCAAAGAGGCTCTCTCGCTTGCCGGATGGATCGCTGCAGCATGGATCGGTCTTACATATGCCAACAATTTTCAGCCTTATCTACAGGACTATATTGAAGTTCCTTCAATCCGTTACCTGGTTTCAATGATAAGTTTATTTATTGTCTCACTCTTTATAGCTGCGTTTATCAATTCGCTGGTATCCCAGTTGGTTAAAAAAACAGGTTTAAGTGGCACTGATAGAATGATTGGAGTGTTATTTGGTGTGGCTCGAGGTTGTGTGGTTATCGCTATTCTAGTAATGGTTGGCGGCATGACAGCATTACCATCCGACCCGTGGTGGCAGCAATCACATTTCATTCACTATTTCGAACAGATGGCAGTCTATATTCGCGACATGCTGCCTGCAGATTTTGCAACAAATATTAATTTCACCAAAATATAAACACGCAAACACACGGTACAACAGAGGTTCCCACCTAAAATGTGCGGCATAATTGGTTTAGTAGCGAAAAGTCCCGTTAACCAGGCCCTGTACGATGGCCTGACTGTTCTTCAACATCGGGGGCAGGATGCTGCAGGTATCATGACCTGTGATAACAATAAACTCTATCTGCGCAAAGATAATGGTTTGGTTAAAGATGTATTTTTAACCCGCCACATGCTCAATTTGCGTGGAAACATGGGAATAGGGCATGTGCGTTATCCCACTGCAGGTTGTTCATCTTCTGCTGAGGCTCAGCCCTTTTATACCAACTCCCCTTATGGGATTGCCCTGGCTCATAACGGCAACTTGACGAATACCAGTCAGTTACGTGAAGAGATATTTCGTGATGATCTGCGTCATGTGAATACCACATCAGATTCTGAAGTTCTGCTTAATGTATTTGCACACCAAATCCAGAAATCAGGAAAGCTGAACATTAGTGAAAATGATATTTTCAGCGCCGTTAGAGATGTTCATCGGCGTTGCAAGGGTGGTTATGCTGTTGTTGCGCTCATCATTGGATATGGGGTGGTTGCTTTTCGCGATCCTTTTGGAATTCGTCCCTTAATGATTGGATATCGCAATACAGAGGATGGTGATGAGTATATGGTCGCCTCTGAAAGCGTAGCCATTGACGCATTGGGTTTTGAGCGCTTACGTGATGTAGAGCCAGGTGAGGCGATATTTATTAATAATCAAGGACAGCTTTTTGCACAACAATGCGCTGAAAATCCGGTACATTCACCCTGCATCTTTGAGTATGTATACTTTGCCCGTCCCGACTCCATTATTGATGGGATATCTGTCTACAAAGCCCGAATGAGAATGGGTGAGACATTGGGGCAAAAAATTCTGGAACAGTTTCCGGATCATGACATTGATGTAGTCATACCAATCCCTGACACCAGTCGTACTTCGGCGCTGGAATTGGCAAATTCGATCAATGTACCGTACCGCGAAGGCTTTATTAAAAATCGCTACATTGGGCGCACCTTCATTATGCCCGGGCAAACTCAACGTAAAAAATCAGTTCGCCAAAAGCTTAATGCCATCGAACTGGAATTTAGAGGTAAAAATGTGTTGTTGGTGGATGATTCTATCGTACGTGGCACAACATCGATGCAAATCATTCAGATGGCACGTGAAGCGGGTGCGAATAAGGTCTATTTTGCTTCTGCGGCACCTCCGGTTAGATATCCGAATGTCTATGGCATAGATATGCCAACCTCCAGTGAGTTGATTGGCTTTGGCCGGGATGAAAAGGAAATCGCCGAAGCTATCGGTGCTGATCGTCTGTTCTATCAGAATCTTGAAGATCTAAAACAATCCGTGTTGTATAAACGCGGAAAAAAAGTCTGCCAGTTTGAAGCTTCTGTTTTTGATGGAAAATACATAACAGGAGATGTTGGGAAAGAGTATTTTGATCATCTCGAATCACTGCGAAGTGATGCAGTGAAGACTCAGAAAGAGCTGGAAGCCAGAGAGATTATCGATTTACACAACCATTAAATTTGACAACATACGGGATATTACCTAGCCTGTCACTGCGCCGATTTGTCTCAGCTTGCGGGCGCATATATAAATACGGCTAAAGGGAGGTCAAACCTGCTTTAGTTCTGAGCGGGTTTTTTTGTGTCTAAACATTTTTTACGAGTGAATGATCTAATGAATGAATGGGATGCTTATGGTCTTGAGACTGTTGCCGTTCGTGCAGGACAGCACCGCACCAATGAAGGTGAAAACAGTGAGCCAATTTTTCCAACATCCAGCTTTACCTTCAAGTCTGCGGCACAGGCTGCCGCACGTTTTGGTGGTGAGGAAGATGGGAATATTTACTCCCGTTTTACTAACCCGACAGTCAGAACATTTGAAGAACGCCTGGCGGCGATGGAGGGTGGTGAACGCTGTGTTGCAACCAGCTCCGGGATGTCAGCCATTCTTGCGACCTGTATGGGTTTACTGAATTTCGGTGATCATGTGGTTTCATCCCGCTCTATTTTTGGCACTACGACCATGTTATTTCAAAACATTTTGTCAAAATTCGGGATCACTACTACCTTTGTCGAGTTAAATGATTATGCCGCCTGGGAATCCTCAATCATTACCTCAACTAAACTGCTCTTTCTGGAAACACCTTCCAACCCTCTGGCCGAGCTGGCAGATATTCAAAGAATTGCCAAATTGGCCAAGTCAAAAAATGTGATCCTGGTAGTGGATAACTGTCTGACAACACCGGCACTCCAAAAGCCATTAGCTTTGGGTGCGGATATTGTGATCCATTCAGCAACCAAGTACCTTGATGGTCAGGGCAGGGCTGTAGGTGGTGCAGTGGTAGGCAAGCATGATCTTCTGGAACCCGTTTATGGGTTTTTAAGAACAGCTGGACCGACCATGAGCCCATTTAATGCATGGATCTTTTTAAAAGGTCTGGAAACCCTGCAAATAAGAATGGAACGCCATTGTCAAAACGCGATGACGATCGCCAGATGGTTATCACAGCAACCGGTGGTTACTAAAGTCTACTATCCGGGTCTTGAGGATCATCCTGATCATCTCCTGGCCAAATCACAGCAAAAAGATTTCGGGGGTATTGTAGCTTTTGAAGTAAAAGGAGGGCGTGAAACTGCCTGGAATATTATAGATAATACCCGGATTATTTCTATTACGGCAAATTTGGGTGATACAAAAACAACGATCACTCACCCTGCAACCACAACCCACGGACGGTTAAGCGCAGATGAAAAAGAGAAATCCGGTATCAGTGAAGGAATGATCCGGTTATCGGTCGGACTGGAAGATCCACAGGATATTATTCAGGATCTGATGCATGGTCTTGGATAGTCACAGATGAAGCAGGAAGCCCGCAAGCTTCTATTGGGTCTCTACTCCATAGCGATAAAAGCGGTTCATGGTGAATCGGTAGTAAAACAATATCTGACACAAAATCCCATAAAAAATGCCGTTGCGGTAATCGCCATAGGAAAGGCTGCTATGGCAATGGCGCAGGGGGCATATGCAGTATTAGGTCATCAGCTTACGATGGGGCTGGTGATCACCAAAAGTGCCCATGGCAATCACAGTCATCATTCGTGGCCTTTTAAAGTCATTGAAAGCAGTCATCCCTATCCTGATGAGCAATCAATCAACGCGGGTACAGAACTTATTCAGTTTATTGAAGCAATACCTGACTCAGTTCCGGAGGTGTTAATGCTAATATCTGGTGGCACATCATCTCTGGTTGAATCCCTGTCTGACAATCTAAGCGTGCATGATCTTAATATGATAAATCAGTACCTGCTGACAAGCGGGTATCCCATAGAAAGCATCAATCGTATTCGTAAACGTGTTTCACAGATAAAAGCCGGCAGGCTTGCACGTTATTTGTTACACAAACAGAGTACTGTTTTACTGATCTCGGATGTACCGGGTGATGATATCAAGGTGATTGGTTCAGGGTTATCTTCTCCCCATGAAGATAGTGATATTGAGATTGGGGAAATCTCTTTACCAACAAATTACGCTGCTATGGTTTCGCTACCAGTACCATTACTTGATTCTGAGAATCATCAACAAATAGAGCATCACATTATTGCTAATAATCGTCTGGCACAAATGGCTCTGATAGAAAAGTTGCATAAACTGGATATTCCCTGTTTTTACTCTAACAAGGAGCTGGAAGGTGATGTGATAGATAATGCCAGCATGATTGTGGAAACAGTCAGAAGAGGAGAGAACGGGATCTATCTCTGGGGTGGAGAAACCACAGTGACCTTACCGGAAAAAAGCGGCAAAGGTGGACGCTGTCAGGCCTTGGCACTAGCAGCAGCCTTGGTGATCACTAAAGATGACAATATAGTTATTCTCTGCTGTGGAACCGATGGCACCGATGGACCGGGTGAAGATACTGGTGCGATGGTTGATAGTCAAACGATTGAACGTGGGGTAGCAGAACAACTAAATCCGCAACAGGCGTTAAAGTCGGCTGATTCAGGAACATTTCTTGATGCAAGTGGTGATTTAATCCATACAGGGCCAACGGGGACTAATGTGATGGATCTGGTTCTGGTGGTAAAAGGATCTCAACAGTTAGTTAGGCAATGGTCTAATCAAATCCACACTCATCGCCATAATGGATGGTGATCTCCTGATCCGGTTTGATATTTTTTAGCGCATAAAGTTCCAGACCATCAAACTCAGCACATGGTTTGGCATTATGATTAATATAGCGCAACAGATTTTTGCCATTGCAACCTACCCAGTCATCATCACCCTCATTAACCCATAAAACATACATCCCATTTTTTTTGGTTTTAGGGCCGTGGTAACTCCCAAGATAGCTACCCTTTTTGATTTTATTGCGTGTAAACAGTCCTTTACCATGAATCGATGATTCTTTTACGTAAAAGAGCTTTTTTAACGATTTATCATCAGTCATTATAGGTTCCAGTATTAGAATAGATAAAAAAAGGGTATGAATTATCGTGAGTATAAACCGCTTCTTTGATCAGGTTAAAGAGTCACTTGATTGTAATGACCCTGATCTTAAGGTTATTAAGGTTCATCAGTTGGCCAGTCGATCCCGTCGTCAGGAGTTGTTTCTGGATCATAGCAGTGATGTAATGGAAATATCAGAGCAAGGTCGTCCGGAAAAACCGGAGCTGGTATTACCCAAAGATCTGCCACAGCGTAAACCGAACACCATTGAAGGGAGGGCAGTATTATTTCATGCCATCACCCATATTGAATTTAATGCCATCAATCTGGCTCTGGATGCGGCTTATCGTTTTCGTCACTTTCCCGATCACTATTATGCTGACTGGATAAAAATAGCAGAGGAAGAGGCATACCATTTTACTATACTCCGTGCACATTTAAGAATGACAGGTTTTGAATATGGAGACTTTCCGGCACATAACGGACTATGGGAGATGGCGCAGAAAACAGCATTTGATCCGCTGGTCAGAATGGCTCTGGTTCCTCGTTGTCTTGAGGCAAGAGGACTGGACGTCAATCCGACCATCAAAAACAAGCTGTTACAAGCAGGGGATCACAACGGGGCTACTTTACTGGATATTATCCTGCATGATGAGATAGGGCATGTTGCAATTGGTAATCACTGGTTCCAGCATATTTGTAAACAAAGAAAACTTGATTATGAGCAAACCTATATGAAATTACTGGATGAATATATGGATACTCCTTTACGTCCCCCGTTTCATATGGAAGCACGCAAACAGGCTGGCTTTAGTGAAAATGAAATTGCCTATCTTGAAGGGGTTGGCTAATGCGTTATTTGCTGTTTCTCACTTCGTTATTGGCTGTATCATTTGTGATTAATGCTCAAACCCTGTTTATTGAAAAACACCTCGAAGACCAACTGCCGCCATATAGTAGTCGCACCCTTATTAGTGATGATTATCTGCGCATGGATGATGGTGATAATGCAGGTGATTTTGTACTGCTGAATATACCCAAAAAAATAATTAGCAGTGTGACTCACAGTGATGGCTCGGTATTTGAAGTCACTTATAAAAAAGTAACCCATCCACAGCCAGTTAAATTAAAGCGTGAAGTGGTAAAACAACCCGCAGATGATTATCCAATGTTGTTCGGGGTAAAACCACAGCGGGTCAGTTTGAATGTAAATGGTAGGGAGTGTCTGCAAATGACTGTTTTGCCAGACACCCAGGCCAAGGCAATAGCCGCATTAAAACTTTATTACGGGATACTGGCGGGGGAACAGTCGCAGATATTGGCAGTAACGCCGGCAGATCAAATTGATGAATGTGATTTGGCATTAAATATTTACTATCCACACTGGCGCTTTGAGTACGGTTTACCTATAGAGCAGACATTCTGGACTCGAAAAACCCAACTGCTTGCCGATATCATCGAGCCGAAGATGGATTTAAGCAAACTGTTTCAATTACCTGAAAATTATCTGCGTTACAGCACAGGTAGTCAGCGTTAGTCACAACAGCTAGTAATTATTTCAACTTAACACAAGAGGTTGCTATGGTTTATCTCTACTTATCCATTGCCATTATTGCTGAAGTCGTTGCTACCAATGCACTGAAGGCATCGGAGGGTTTTACTAATTGGTGGCCCAGTGTTGTGGTGATTGTCGGCTATGGATTGTCTTTTTATCTGTTATCACTGGTACTCAAATCGGTTCCGGTAGGTGTGACCTATGCGATATGGGCAGGAATGGGCATTGTTCTGACCGCACTGTTTGCTACTATTTTCTTTAACCAGATCCTGGATCTGCCTGCAATCCTTGGTATGGGGTTGATTATTCTGGGTGTGGTCGTGATTCACGTCTTTTCAAAAACAGTGACTTACTAGGGTCTGTATATGGTCTCCTCCAGTATTGCAAGATAATCAGAATATTTAGACAGGTTTAGGTTGAGCCCGTATATCCGGCTTGATGATTGGAATAATGCTTCATTTCCAGCCTTGATGAAGTTCGCGCATATCGTCCTTATCGTTGACAAGGTTTTAGAACCACAGCCCCTATAAGGAGTGTAGTTTGGTTATTCCAAATAAACGACTGATAACGCAGTTGGGCGAAAAATGCGTCCCGTCCCTTCGGGTTGCGCCCAAAAATGCACCACTTATGTCCATGGACAGACGGTATGCAGGTGCGCCAGGAGGCAGCGCGCCAGTCTGTGTTGCTCATCGCTCATTTGGAATAACCAAACATCGCTCTTCGCGCTTTGATTGATGCATTTTTGAGCTGCAACAGTGGTGAAAATGAAAGATCAACGATGAAATGGTCTCCTCCATTTTACGGCATCACA
>RRYU01017833.1_pt1 | contig 110838 bp, 98 predicted proteins | sample 2162651 | NCBI WGS metagenome assembly RRYU01 (sample SAMN10267283, study PRJNA491782) | microbial mat metagenome | isolation source: biomat in the production well | place: Japan: Minami-Kanto gas field, natural gas well KTG3 | collected 2017-06 | reverse complement strand
CCCCCCCGAGTGCGAGTGAGGCGGAAGGCCTGCTTTGGGAATGGAACATCCCCCTCCTTCCGCGCTCAGCTCCTAGACACGGCCTCTGAGGGAGAAGTCACAGATAAATGTCAAATCTCGTATTTGCTTTCTTGACAAGTGCTTGCGTGCAGGTACCATGGCGCTGTCGGACCATTTTCCCCTGAAATGAACCCCATTTCGGGAATGTGACTACTGAGGGGAAAAGCGTGTCTTAGAGTCAAGATTTCGAGGAATGTCGGAGAATGAGTCAAAACGATAACGATGAAACCCTGGTGGAGCGGGCTCAGGCCTCGCCATCGGGTGATTTGCGGGCCTTTGAGGGCCTGGTTCAGCGTCATCAGGACATGATCCTGGCCAATTGTCGCTATATGACCGGATCGGCGGATACCGCCGAGGATTTGGCTCAGGAAGTCTTCGTGAAGGCCTATTTTGCCCTACACCGCTTCGAAAAGCGGGCCAGTTTCGGTACCTGGGTGAAGCGAATTAAAGTGAATCATTGCCTGAATCACATCCGAAAGGTCAAAAAGAGCACGTTCGTCGATGTGGATGATCCGGCCCTTCAGGCCGAATCAGCCATGCAGGTACCGGCGACGGGGGCCGCTGATTTGGAAGCCCTCGATGAAAAGTCGCGCATTCGCAGAACCTTGGACCTTGTGCCCGAAAAACTTCGCCTGCCTCTGATCCTTCGCGATCTGGATGGGCTGACCTATCAAGAAATCGCCGAGCATCTGAATATCGGCTTGTCAGCGGTGAAGATGAGAATCAAACGAGGCCGGGAAGAATTCCGGCGACTCTATGACCCAGAAGGCGGGAGTTCCGCCGAGGAGAATGCATGAGTGATGATACCGGAGGGTCCGAGAGCAACATTCTCGATGAACCCATTCCAGAAATAGCCGGATTGAGGGAGGAAGCTTCCGAGAGATTCCTGCTTCGCATTCGCTCGAGCATTAATCGACGGCGCTTGGGGTCTGAAAGTCTGGACCTGTCCTTTTCGGCGATGGCGCGGGTCTTCATGCAGTACCTGTCCATGTTGTTGGAATCCATTACTTCCATGGGAGAAAAGGAGCGCGGCGATGAATAACGAGTTCAGCATGCGTGATACGATCATGGAGGTTTTCCGAAGCATGGGGGATTCCCTGGCCGATTTCGTACCGCGAGCGGTGGCGGCCTTGATCGTCATACTGCTGGGTCTTATCGTTGCAAAACTTGTGGAGAAAACGATTCGGGTCGGATTCGACCGCTTCAAGCTCAATGATTTACTCGATCGCGTGGGATTGAGCAGCACACTGCAGAAGTTCGGCATGAAGGATAAGCCGGGCAGGTTGATCAGCCGCGCGGTGTACTTCCTTCTCGTTTTGCTCTTCACCCAAAGTGTTACGCAGGCAGTCGGCTTGACTACGGTGGCCGGGGCCATTGCGGCATTCTTCGCCTATCTGCCCAACCTCATTTCCGCATTCCTGGTTCTGGTTCTCGGTATGATGGTGGCTCAGTTCCTGGGCCGCTCTCTCACGCAAGCCGCCGAGGATTCCGGCGTGGAATTCGCGCCGTTGCTGGGGCGCATTGTTTCGTCACTGGTACTCTTTGTCGTGGTGCTCATGGCCGTATCCCAGCTTAAGATCGACACGCAGATTGTGCTTGGAATTGTGTTGGTGATCCTGGCAGGTCTATCCCTGGCATTTGCGCTTACCTTCGGGCTGGGATCGCGAGAGGTAACGCGAAACATTGTCGCCGGCTTTTACGTGCGCAAACTCTTCCAGGTTGGCGAGCCCGTGGAAGTGGGAGACGTGAAGGGAACTTTGGCTGGCATCACCGCCGTGCAGACACTGGTGGAGAGCGGCGAAAATACGCTGGCGCTGCCCAACCGTGTCTTCATGGATGAGGTTGTGAAGCAGTGATCTTCAATCGGCTTCACGAATGAGCGATGAGAAGCGCGGATCATCCGCGTAGAGCATCGCTTTTTCGTTTACGCGAAAACGCCGCCGCGCGCTTTCAATATCGCCGTCCCAATCGATGAGTCCCGCGTCCATGGCGAGTTCATCGGAATATCCCGTAATCACAACTTTCCAGCTGTTGGGCACCTTGCCCGGCGCGATGCTATTCACATGCTCTCGCAGCGCGGAAGTGCAGTTCTGCCTGAAGGTGTCGTAGAACTCGGGTTTCTCCTGAAGCTCCTTGGCGCGCGCCAGTACGTCGAGCAGAAGCTCTCGGGCTTTTTCCGGGCTGGTTTTGGCGGGATAAACGTAGACCACATCTTTCCAGATGTTCGTACGCAGGGGAATGAGATCGCGCTCATCGCCGATTACGTAGGTAAGTTCGAAATTGCGGAAGAGGCCTTTCCAGATGCTGTAGCTTTCGCCGGGTTCCTTGCGCGCCTCCACCGAGACGGCCAGGTAGCTGGAGTCTGCGAAACCGAAACTGAGGAAGCTGTGAGCGGGTCCGCGCCAGTCATCGCGGAAGGGCGAGAGAACAAACCAGACGCTTTCCAGCTCTGAAAGGTCGAACTCCCGATCATAGTGGGCCACCGTCGCGCGGGCCTCGGCGTCGTATCGTGAGTTACGAATGTTACGGATGCTCAGCTGATCACCCTTGATTTCGATTTCGGGCAGGGTCGCGAAGTCGGGCATCCACTCTCTATCGTTGGTGGGACTGCGGGAAAAGAAGACGATCAGCAGGATGGCGAGGGCCAAGAGAATCAGGCGCAATAGGATCTTGAAGAGCGTTCGCATCATCCCTCCTCTGAAATGACCCTAGCGGAAGACTCTGTGCCCATCAATCGTTCGTTGACCATTTTGTCAGCGATAAGATAACCTTATATGCAAGCAACCCTCGTCATGGAGGACGAACCATGGACGGATCCCTTCCGGCCCGCTTCGCGGCCGTTCTCCTTATGCTACTCATCCCGGCAATGGCACTGGCAATTCCCCCTGAAGAGGATATCAGTCAAGCCGCGCGTGCCGCAGGAGTTGATCCCCGCGCGCTCGGATTGGCGACCGCGAGTGTCCAGGACAGCCTGATGTCGCCGGGACGAAGCGAGTTGCCCCAAGACGATGCGCAGCCCCTGGTCATTTTGCCGGGCACATGGTTGGCTGCAGAGGCCGAAGTGGACAGCCATCAAATTGGGCGGCCCGCTGTAGCAGCCGAGGCGGATCTCGTTTACGGCATGGAGTTTTTCGCGACGGGCGATGAACGCCTGCGTGGACCGGCCTTCGGGCCAGTGCCCGCGGGATACATTCTTGGACCCGGCGATCAAGTGTTACTGGATGTCTGGGGTGAAGTCGAGTTTCGACAGGAGCGGGTGGTGGAGCGGGATGGTTCCATCCTGCTTCGAGGCAGTGGCAAGATTCACTGTGCGGGCCTGACCCTGGCTGAAGCGGAAAACCGGGTGCGGCGGGCTCTGTCCGAATCGTACTCGGGCATCGGCGATGAACCCGGCGAGGGAAACACCTTCCTCGCGCTCAGTCTCGGACAACTACGTGCCATCCGCGTTTTCGTCGTGGGCGAAGCGGCCCACCCCGGTGCCTACGACTTGAGTTCCGTATCCACGATTTTCGCGGCACTCTATGCCGCAGGTGGGCCTTCCGCCGCGGGCAGTCTGCGCGATGTGCGCCTTCTCAGGGGCGGAGAACTCATTGGATCTCTCGACCTTTACCGCTACCTGCTGGAGGGCCGGCGCGATGGCGACCTGACCCTTCGCGAAGGTGACACTGTTTTCCTACCCGCACAGGGTGGAGTGGTGGAACTTGTGGGCGCGGTTCGTCGCGCGCGCGTTTTTGAGATTCTTCCCGGCGAGACTTTGGGCGATCTGCTCGCCTTCGGCGGTGGCTTGCTTGCCGAAGCCTCTACTCAGGCCCTGGCCTTTGAGCGCATCATTCCTCCTGAGCAACGAATCCTCGGGCAGGCCGATCGCGTTCATCTGGACATGGACAGTTCCCACTCGAACTTCCCCCTTGAAGACGGTGATCGCATAACCGTGCGCCGGATCGAGAACCGTGTGGACAACTGGGTGGAAGTTCAGGGCAATCTCAAGCTTCCAGGCCGCTATCAATTTCGGCCAGGCATGAGCGTGGCCGACCTGGTCGCTCGCGCCGGCGGTCCATGGCCCGATACAGTTATGGAGCGCGCCATACTTGATCGGGAAAATGCCGAGCTGGGGCGATCCACTGTAGACTTTCACCTGGGCGATCAAATGTCGGGCGCGAGCTCGCCGATCATTCTCCAAAGTCGCGATCGCCTGACGCTTTTCTCCAGATGGGATTTGCAGGATCGTGCCTCGGTGGAAATTTCCGGAGAAGTTCGCAATCCGGGGAGCTACGAGTTCCGCGATATGAGCAGCCTGCGCGATCTCATCCTCAAGGCCGGAGGGCCTCTTGAACCCGCCGATCTTTCCCGCGTGCAGATCTTTCGCCTCAGGGAAGATGCCATCGAAAGCCGCGAGGCCACCGCGGCGCCAAAACAGTTCGTGGATCTCATCGAAGTAAGCCTCGGCGAGAACTGGCTCAGCGATGCGGAGAGTTTCCCGCTGAAGCCTCATGATCACGTGGCCCTAAGGCGTTTGCCCTGGTGGGGTGATCAGCGGCGTGTAGTGCTTCGCGGCGAGCTTCTGTTTCCGGGCAGCTACAGTCTCGAAAAACCCGATGCTCGCCTGTCTGATGTGCTTACGCGTGCCGGCGGGCTTCGACCCACGGCCGATCCTCTGGGCGCGCGGATCAACCGCGCACAAGACGATATTGGAATCGTAGCCCTTGATCTAGAAAAGGCACTGGATAATCCAGGCAGCGCACACGATCCCATTCTCGCGCCGGGCGATGTGGTTACCATTCCTTCTCAATCGCACACGGTGAAGGTCGTGGGGGCGGTGGGCTTTTCCACCAGCGTTGTTTTCGTGAAAGGCCGCAGCCTCAAGAATTACGTGGAGATGGCCGGCGGATTCGCAAGCGGTGCCGACAAGAGGGGTAGCTACGTTGTCTATCCCAATGGCGTGTCGCGGAGCCTCAGGTGGTTCGGTTTTAATCAGCCGGCTATTTTGCCGGGCTCGACCATTGTCGTGCCCTTCGAATTACCCAAGGAAGGCGACAGCAAGTTGGAAACAATGCGGGAGATCGCCGCCATCATTGCCAGCGTGGCGACGGTTTGGCTGGTCATCGACCGCACTCAATAGGAGCCTCATGAGCGCCCAAGGCCGAGCACTGAATGGAAAAACCGAAACGCAGCGCGCGCTCATCTTCGCCGCCTTGGGCCTCATTTTATTTCTGATCGTTTCCTTTTTCATGACACCAGTGTATACCGCTCGAGTCAGTCTACTTCCGCAAAGCGATGAAGGGTCCTCTCTGCTCCTGGGCCAGCTATCAGGAATCGCCGGTATCTCTTTGGAGGGGACAGCATCCACCGAGGAACTCTTCGGGAAAATACTGGAGTCCGAACGACTACTTGGACGCGCGGCTGAACGTCGCTGGCGCTTTCGCGGAGAAGAGGGCCTGAGCCTCTATTCTATTTACGATCTCGATGAGCCCGGCCCTGAAGACCGTGGAATCCGCGAAGAGCTCCTTAAAAAACTTCGCGAAGGTCTTAGCTTCAAACGCGATCCTCGCACCGGCTACATGGAAATGAAACTGAGAGCACCTCACGATGCCGACTTCGCAGCGAGTCTGGCCGGCTTCCTGATGATGGAACTCGAATCCTTCAATTTGGAGTACCGTCAGGGACAGGCTCGGGAGCAAAGAGAATTCGTCGAGAGTCGTGAGGGGGAAATACGGCTCGAGTTGGAAGCAGCGGAGGAAGCGCTTGCGGACTTCATGGATCGGAATCAACTCTACGCACAATCGCCCAAACTATTGCAGCGCCAACAGCGTCTCGCGCGTGAAGTGGAAACCCTGGCCACGGTTTGGGCCCAGCTTCGTGGACAGCTTGAATTGGCGCGCATCGAAGAGGCCGACCAAAAACCCAGTCTCAAATTACTCGACGCGGCGCGTCCACCCGCCAAACGCAGCAGTCCGCGTTACGCCCTGAATGCAATTCTTGGGGCCCTTCTCGGCCTGGTTTTGGCCGGAGCGCGCCTGATCATTGTGAGCTCCGGCTCTCGTGATTAAAAAGATCCTATCCCAAGATCGAGATGACCTTCTCGATGGATTCCTACTGGTCGCATTTCTGCTCTGCCTACCCTTCTACACTTTCGCCAACGGCATGCCACAACCTGCGGATCTCGCCATGCTAACCCTTCTGGCACGCCTCTCATTTTCCCAGCTTCGCCTTCGCCAATTTCCCGCAGGTCTGAATGAACACGCTAAGCCACTCGCACTATTTGTGCTCTATGCCTGGACTTTAACCCTGGTCTGGACATTGCGTCTGGGTGAGATGCGCATGCTGGTTTATCCCCTTTTCTACAGTTACAACCTGGCGGTCTTCGGCGGAACGCTTCTGCTCTTCCTCCGCCCTGGCGATGGATTCCTGCGAGTGGCCATGCACGCCGCCGCGGCCACGCTGTTTTTGCAGGTCCTGTTGTCGCCATTCGCAATCCAGGCGGATGCTTTTCGTCAGACGCTTTTTCTCAACGGTCCCAACCAACTGGGATATTTTGCACTGCTCGCCGTAACAATCTTCGTTTTGGGCGATGTGCGAAAGCGCGTACATCCGGTCTATCTCATTCTGGTTTTTGCGGCGGCCGGTTATTTGGCTGCCCTTAGTTTGTCCAAGTCCTCGCTGCTGGCCCTCGCCATGCTTGTAGTAATTACGGGTCTTCGTCGTCCCTGGCTTCTTGCGGCAGCCGGCGCGGCGGCCCTTGCTATGTTCGCCCTTGGCGATTCACAGACCCTTTGGGCCAAGGTGGGTGAGCGAATCTTCAGCATCGGGGGTGACTTCGACGACAGCCTTGCCGGTCGCGGATACGATCGCCTCATCTATCATCCCGCCCAGATGTTTCTAGGCGCAGGCGAAGGTGCCTTCTGGCGCTTTGAGTCTTTCATCGTGGGCGAAGTTCATTCCTCCTTCGGCACCTTGCTCTTCGCCTATGGATTGCCCGGCCTCACTCTCTTCGCCATATTCTTGGCCCGCGTTTATCAAAGCGCCGGATGGACATCCTTCGCGATCACTCTTCCCATTTTGTTCTACGGATTGACTCACCAGGGTTTGCGATTTCGCCTGCTCTGGGTTTTGCTCGCATTCCTGGCCGCAGGTGCTGGCAAGGGAGATCGGAAATGAGCGCCCGGCCTCTTCGTGCCCTCGTGGGTGTAGCCTCGGTGCAGGCCCTTGGCTACCTGGCAACCCTCGGTTGGCATCTACTTTTGGCGCGTTCGGTTGAACCCGAACTCTACGGGCTTATCGCATTTTCCCTGGCTCTGATTCTCACGCTGCAGGTGCTCTTGGCCGGAGGATATCCGGCAGCGCTCATTCGTTTCCTGCCGGCCTTGACCGCGGAAGGAAAAAAGGAGCGCGCTCTCTTTCTTCGCCGCAAAGCGGTGAGCCTGATCTTGGTCGCGGGCACCGCGGTCATGGTCTTGGCCAGCTTGCTTCACTGGTTTGCTCCCCAAGCCATGATCCTAGGTCTTAGCAGCAGACAATTCTTGTTGGTCCTCGCCACCGGATTCGCATCCTCCCTGCTCAATCTTGGAACCGCCGCTCTCATCGGACTTCGCAAACCCGTTCGTGGTGCCTTCGTGGGCGGCGCGCTTATTCATTTGCTCATCTTGCCGGCCCTGGCCCTGGCGCTTTACTCAGGTCTAGCAGAGGCTGAGGGACTTCTGATCATCCTGCTGGTGATTCACGGGATTGCCGGAATTGGTTCGGCTCTGCTTTTGTGGAAACCCGGTTCCCGAAGCGAGCCAGGTCCCAACGACTTCGCCCGTTTCGCGCGTCGCAGTCTTGGCATCGGGATGGTGGTTTTAGGTTTGTCCTATCTCGACCGCATCATGATCGGATGGTTGGGCGACTTCGGCGAAGTGGCCATCTACAGCATTCCCGCGCGCCTGGCTCGCTTGCTTTACGTGCTCATCTACTTGCTCAATCCACTCATGGGACCCCTCTACTCGCGACACCTCAACGAGAACGGCCAGTCCCGCGCGTTGCGCGGCTATCGAAACGCGTCTTTGCTCATGGCGGCCTTGGCGACTCCACTTGCCTTGATTTTCATTTTTCAGGGCCGCGCTCTCCTGGGCCTTGCCGCCGGCGATCTCTATGCGGAAGGCGCGGGAATTTTAGTGCTGCTGACTCTCGGCGCCTTGGCCGTGACCTGGTCGGGAAACAACGCGCAACTTCTGCAAATGGGCGGGCGCGAGGGCGGCGAACTGTCCATGAGTCTTTCAGCCCTCGGCCTCAACTTCGTTCTCAATCTGCTGCTCATTCCGCGCATGGGCGCCATGGGTGCAGCTTGGGCCACTTTAATCAGTCTGATGATCACCGTGACGGGCCGGGGCCTTCTTGCCTGGCGAAGCTGGGGCGCACTTCCCGGCGCACTTGGCAGCAGCCGGCTAGTTCTCGCCCTGGCGGCTTTTCTGCTTGTGCACTTTCTCTGCGCCTCCCTGTCCTGGCCTTTGCAATTGAGTTTGGCCTTGCTGGCCTATCTCCTCGTAATAGGTGCCGATACGATCCTGCGAGCTCTGCGTCGCTTGGAATCGGCTTTGGCGGATGCCCCTTCCCCGCGACTTGTGGTTCTGGCTGCACCTTCCTTCGCTTTGAGCCGTGCCCATGGAAGCTGGTGGAGTCATCTCATAGATGCCGGCTTTTTGGTGACGGGCATCGCGCCACCCGGCCGCGAAGATCACGAGGCCGCCCGTGCCCAAGGCATTGAAACCCGCGTACTACCCATGGCCCGCATGGCAAGTCCCATGAGAGATTTGCTTTCCCTGCTGAGGCTGTTTGGAGAGCTGATTCGGCTAAGGCCGGACATTCTTCAATTCTCCACTCCCAAGGCCTCCTTGCTCGGCGCTTTAGCGGGACGCATGGCCGGAGTTCCCGAGCGCATCTATCTGGTTCGGGGCAGGGCTTATGAAAACTTCCAAGGAAGGCGCGCTCGTTTTTACCGCCGACTTGAAAAACTCACCTGCTCTTCGGCCACAGTGCTTGTTCCGGTATCGGCCGCCTTGGGCGAAGCCCTTGTTCGGGAAGGCCTCTGCGAGACCGGGAAGATTCGCTTGCTGGGTGCAGGGAGCAGTGCCGGCGTGAATGTGAAGGCCTTCGATGGGGCTGATGGAATGCCCCTGCGCCGCGAGCTTGGAATCGCCGATGGCGAGCAAGTGCTTCTTTATGTGGGATGGCTTCGCGGGGAAAAGGGTATCGATGCTCTGCTCGAAGCTTTCCATCGCCTGGAGTCGGCCCATCTGCTTTTGGCCGGTGAGCTTTACGAAGGCGATCCTCTCCAGGCGGAAACTCTTGCGGCTATGAAGAATCAGCCGCGGGTGCATCTTCTGGGATGGCGTGAAGATCTACCTTCTCTTTATGCGGCGGCCGATGTGGTGGTTCATCCGAGCTTGCGCGAGGGTTTTCCACGGGTTCTTCTGGAAGCGGCCGCAGCAGGTCGCCCTGCCGTATGCGCGGATTGGGCGGGAGCGGAGGAAGCCGTTTTACATGGTGAAACGGGGCTCATTGTGAAGCGCGGCGATGCCGAGTCTTTGGCCCTTGCCTTGGAAAGCCTCCTCGATGCTCCACTCATGCGGGGCCGCATGGGGCGCGCCGCACGCGCTCGAGTGGAATCACAATTCGACCAAGAGAAGGTTTTGAAGTTGCACACGGACCTTCTCCTTGAGCGTGTCAGGGAGGATGCATGATGAGCATCCGACCCCTGAATAGCAGCGATCTGATCGCCTTGGCCGAACTGCATCAACAGGTGCATCCCGGATTTTTCCTGACTCGCATGGGTCGGCCCTTTTTGCGGGCCTACTACTCGGTCATTTTGCAGGAAGGCGGCATTCTGCTTGGCCTTGAGGAAGAGGGTCATCTTGTAGGAATGGCCGCAGGATTTCTGCATCCTGCCGCCTTCTATGGAAGCCTTCGCAAAGCGCGAGTGAAGTTCGCCTGGCTCAGTTTCTTAGGCCTACTGAGGTCTCCCTCCCTACTTCCTTTAATTCTGGAGAATATAGTTAGCGTAGGTGAAGAGGGTCGTCGTAGTCGTGATGGAGGTGTCCACGTTTGTGAGTTTGCCGCCCTCGGGGTGTTACCGGACTTCCGCGAGAAGGGATTAGGCCATCGCTTGGGAAAAGCGCTCATTGCTGAGGCCAAGGCTCAAGGTGCTTTGCTCTTGCGTGGCAGTACGGATGCTCACAACAACGAAATCGGTAGAGCCTACCACGCAGGATTAGGTTTTCGTGAAGTGGAAGAATACGAGGCCGGCGGCGGCCGCCGCATGATCGCCCTGGAAAAAGAACTCTAGACCGCGCCGCGACAGAGCAACACCGTGGGTACGGTGCGCAGGAGAATCCCAAAATAATTGGCGAGAGAAAGGTGGCGGATGTAGTGGCGGTCCAGGGCCGAGGTGCGCCTGAGGCCATCGAGGTTGCCGTCGTAGCCATTGATAATCTGCGCCAATCCCGTGATGCCCGGCAACTCTTGGTGGCGTTCATTGTATTGGGCAATGCGACGGCCGGCGAATTCCACCATGGCGGGCATTTCGGGGCGCGGTCCCACCACGCTCATTTCGCCCAAAAGCACATTGATGAACTGAGGCGTTTCATCCAGACGATATCGACGGATAAATGTGCCCACACGGGTGATGCGCCCATCGCCCTGTCGGGTGAGTCTGAGGGGGCCGCGCTGTTCTTCGTGGATCATGCTTCGGAACTTGAACATGCGGAAACCGAGGCCATCCAAACCGATTCGACGCTGACGGAAGATCGCCGGACCCTTCGTTTCCAGACGGATGGCCAGAGCGATCAGAATCCAGGCGGGTAGCAGCAGAATTAGAGCCATCAAGCTGATGGATACATCTAGAACACGAATACCCAATCGCGTGGATAAACCGGCGGAATGCTTCCGGCGGTGGAACCATTTCAGGCAGGAGATCTGATCCAGATCCTTCTCAAGGGGGGAGGGACCGGCGGCCTGTTCCTGAAATTCCGCGAGAAATGCGGGCTCCAAGGAGGCGTCCATCTCAAGCTTCGCCGTAGTCTGAGCCAAGGGCCGCTCCTTACGAAAGCTGTGTGTCCTCAATCATCTAATCGATTGCTGCTGCAGCTTTCATACCAGTGGGCGGCGAATCTGGCCAGCATTAACAATATCGAAAATTGAAGGCTCTTCGGCGGCCCCCGGCAGGGCCAATCAAGGGTTGATTCCCCTGACACCTTCCCTTAGCTTCGGGAAGGTTAGGCGGCGAATCGGGATTTATCAGCGGAGGAATCGATGACAAAGCAATGGCTGCGAATGCTTTGCGCGGCGTTTGTGTTTACGGTCGTCATGGCGAGCATGCCGGGCGAGCTTCTGGCCCAGGACAAGCAAGCCGAGGTCACCGAAGGCCTTGAGTCCTTGAGCCCCGAAGAACGTGCGGCTCTTTTGGAAATGCTCGGCCAGGCGCCATTGGATGACGGCAGCACTCAGCGTGATGCCTCGACTCCGCAGATCATGTTGCCACGAAAAGCCGAGGGCGTGGTGGACGTTGTTCCCGAAGAATCGCCGGAAGAGATGGACTCCCTCCTGGTCGAAGAGGAAGTCGAAGAAGGACCCACCCAGGCCTTCCGCGGTTTTCTGGAAGAGGCGGGTCCCCCTGAAGAGGAATTGCTTCCCTTCGGATACGACTTCTTCCGCGATGTTCCCAGCACCTTCGCACCTGCCACCGACATTCCCGTATCCGCGGGATACCTCATCGGCCCCGGCGATGAACTTCACATTCGCCTCTTCGGCAAGGACAAGGCCGCATCCAATCCCGTCGTTGACCGTGACGGCCTCATCGACTTTCCAGAACTTGGACCCATTTCCGTGGCCGGACTCACCTTCGGCGAGCTTCGCGAAAATCTGAAGAAGGAAGTGGAGGATCGTCTCATCGGCACCGAGCTGTCGATCACCATGGGACGTTTGCGCTCCATACAGGTTTTCATTCTCGGCGATGTGGTACAGCCGGGCAATTATCTGCTCAGCGGCCTGACCTCCATGAGTCACGCCCTTTTCACCAGCGGTGGGGTGGGTGACATCGGCAGTCTCCGGCGCATTCAGCTAAAACGCGGCGGCGAGTTGGTGGGAGAGCTCGATCTCTACGACATGCTGCTCCGCGGCGACAGCTCCGGCGATCTGCGCCTGCAAGCCATGGACGTGCTCTTTGTCCCGCCGGTGGGGCCTCGCGTGGGTATCCGCGGTCAGGTGAAACGTCCGGCCATCTACGAGATCGATCCTGGGCAAAGTGTTGAGGAACTCATCGCCCTGGCCGGCGGGCTTTTGCCCACGGCACACCTGGACCGTGCCTTGGTGGAGCGTGTGGATAAGGGCAGCCGAACCGCTCTGGATATCTCCTTGAAAACTTCCGCCGGACTCAAACTTCAGGACGGCGACCTGCTGCGCATCTTCTCGGTTCCCGAGCGGGAGGAGAAGGTGGTCTTTCTGGAAGGCAATGTGCAGCATCCGGGTATGCGCAGCCACCAAGAGGGCATGAAGCTTTCCGATCTCATCGGCTCCCCGGATGAGCTGTTGCCGGAGAGTTACTTCCAATACGGGCTCATCGAGCGGGAAGATCCCATGAGCCGCGAGCCCGGTTATCTGTCTTTCAATCTGGGTGCCGTGCTTGCCGGTAAACCCGGCGCCGATCGCGTGCTCGAAACTCGCGACCGCGTATTCATTTTCCATCGCGGGCACTTCCGCGAAACGCCCAAGGTCATCGTGACAGGCGAAGTGCGAAGCCCCGGCGAGTATCGCTATCAGGAAGGCATGCGCGCTTTGGACCTGATTCTCGCCGCCGGCGGCCTCACCCACGATGCCTGGACCGGTCGCGCCGAACTGCTGCGAACCGAGCCTGCCAGCAAGGAAGTGCTGGGACGATCTCTCAATTTGGACAGCGTGCTGAACGGAAACTTCGCCGAAAACGTTCCCCTCATGGACCTGGATACTCTCAAGGTGCACAGCATCTGGGAAATCAAGCAGCGACCCTATGTGGAAGTTATAGGCGAAGTGAACAATCGCGGGCGCTACCCACTCTTCGAAGGCATGCGCGTAAGCGATCTGGTCTTCGCAGGCGGCAATGTGACCGAGCGTGCCTATCTTAACAAGGCCGAGCTGACGCGCTTCACGGTGGTGGACGGCGAACGCCGCGAACTCTGGCGCCTGGATATTTCGCTACGCGACGCCCTGGCCGGTGAGCTCGATGAAGACATCCAGCTTCAGCCCTATGACAACCTGCTCATTCAGCGTCTATCCAATTGGCGCAGCGCCGAGCGCGTACGGGTTACCGGCGAGGTGGCATTCCCGGGCACTTATCCCATTGAAGAGGGCGAACGCCTGTCCGATCTCATCGAGCGTTTCGGCGGTTTCCTGTCCGACGCCTATCTTCCCGCCGCCGTCTTCACACGCACTAGCGTGCGCGATGTACAGGAGGCGCAGTTCCAACGAATGGCCGAACAGCTTGAAGGCGACCTGGCGCGCCTCAGCGTGGCCGACCCGGGCAGCGACGCCCAGGAGATTGCCAAGAAGAAGGCCGCCCTGGAGGCCGGGCAGGGTCTTGTGTCTTCTCTTCGAGAAGCTCAAGCCATGGGCCGTTTGGTCATCAAGCTTGACGACGTGGCCAAACTGCGCGGCTCGGAATTCGATATGTTGCTGCAGCATGATGATCATCTCTACGTTCCCAAGCTAAACGAATTCGTGATGGTCATGGGGCAGGTTCACAATCCCATGGCCTTCAAGTATCGCAGCGACTGGGATGCGAACAATTACATCAACCAGGCCGGTGGAAAAACACGTTTCGCCGATGGCAAGGCCACCTATGTGGTTCGGGCTGATGGTTCGGTTACACACAAACGAGATCATCTGCAGCCTGGTGATGTAATCGTGGTGCCGCAGACCATGGACCGTTTCGATGCCATGGAGTTCGCCATGGATCTGAGCCAGGTGCTCTATCAGGTGGGACTGGCAGCGGCCGCCGCGCAATCGGTGGGTTTGTTTAATTAGCGGGGGTGCTTTCTTGAGCGAATCGGAATTCCAGTGGGACGATCTGCGAGTGCTCTATAAGCGCATCCGCAAACCCGTGCTCATTCTCGGAATCCTGGGCGGAATCGTGGGCGTAATGCTCACCTACGTGGTGCCCAAGGTGTGGAGAGCTCCTCTGCAAATTCAGTTGGAGGATCCGCCCAAGAGCCAGACCGCCAATCTTTTTAGTGCCTATGAAAACCTTCTGCCCGCGGGTATGGGTGGAGCGACTGGCGTTCGTTCTTTAGCTCTGCTCAAGTCTTCGGACCTTGCCCTTCAGATGGCCAAGCGCGACGAGGTGTCGCGCTACCTTTTCAAACGCAAGTGGGACGAGAATAAGAATCAGTGGAAGAAGAAGGCTCCAAGTGACCAGGACTACCTGGAGAAGTTTCTGAAGTCCTTGCATGTGGATCAGAATGAAGTCACAGGCTTGATCCGCATTAGCCTGAATGCACCAGGACCCGACGAGGCTATTCGTTGGCCGGTTGAATACCTGGATCTGGCCACGGACTTCGCTCGCGATTTGGAGATTGAACGAATTCGCGCTACAGCGGAATCCATCGAGCAGATCGCCGAGGAACAAAGCAATCCGAGTGTGCGCGAGCAACTCTATGAAAACTTGGTCAACAAAACTTTGACTGTCCAGCTGCTTCAGGCCGAGAACATCTTCACCTATAGACTGATTTCTTCGCCCGTGGTACCTGACTATGCCGCTTCCCCGAAAAAGCGTTCCTTCGGATTTTTCGGAGGCGTTCTGGGGGGAATCCTCGGCCTCGCCGTCGCCTTCATTCCCCGCAAAGCCTAACTCCTTCGGAGGGCTGGCCGCATGCTGACTTTCCTGCCGATCTTTCTCATCCTCCTGGCAGGCGGAGTTCTCAGTGTGCTCAAACCGCGCATTTTCCTCATGCCCAGTATTGTGCTCATGCTGGCCTGGCCCGGCGGCGGCAGTATGACCGCCAGCTGGCGCTGGATGGGGGTTCTAGGGCAGGATGGCTTCTACGCGGGCATCATGCTGGGAATCCTGATCACGATTATGGTGGGAAAACCTAGCCGCATCTTCCGCAACTTCCCCATGAAGAGCTTCCTCTTGCTGATGGGACTCCTGCTTCTCTTCGCACTGCACAAAGCGGACTATCGGCTTTTTCGCCACTACTTGCTTGACCTGCGAGCGGTTTTCCTTCCGATCCAAGTTCTCTTCCTGGTTCAGCTGATTCGCGTTGCTTTTCCGGAGTTGCGAGAACGAGCCAGGGTCTTAGATGCGGCCATGATCCTTAACGGGGTCTTTGATTTGATGCTGATGCTCTGGCGACTGAAGACAGGCGAGGAAGCGGGTGTCATGCCTCGCTATCGTGACGGCTCCACGATACTCGCGGCTCTTTATCTAACCTATATGTGGAGAATCGGGGGAAAGCAGAATCGAACCCTGCCCATTATCATGGCCCTGGTATCTCTGATTGTCAGCGGCTCGCGCGTGTTTCTGATCCTCGTCGGTGTTTGGAAGTTAGTGCAGATGATCCGTCATGCCGCCCGCGACCGACGATTCGCTCTCGGCGTAGTTGTCTTTCCCCTTCTACTTGTTCTGGTTGCTTGGGCCTGGGCATCAATGGAACAGGCCCGCTCCTTCGAGTGGAGAGTCTTGCAGGAGCAAGCGGGGTTTCGCTACTTCCCTCTAATCCTCAAGTGGGGAAGTATGAGCGGCTGGGAGAAACTCATTGGACAGGGAACAGGCGCCTATTTCTACATCCCCTGGTTCGAGTATTGGGGGCACAATCCTTTCAATCCGAGCATGGACTTCAACTATGGAACCATGGCTGTGAAGTATGGATTGATTCTCGGACCCATTGTTTTAGGTCTTCTAATTATGGCCATCGAATCGGCGGGAATCCGTCTACGAGGGATCTATATCTGGTTGGCATTTCTGGGTCTCAGCCAGGTCATTCCCTGGCACGTGCAGTATAACGCACTTCTCGTGTTTGGTGCTCTTGGAGGAATTTCTCTGGCCGGAATAAGCTCAGCCAAGACACCAATTGAGGGAGAGTCCACTTGAGTGCCTTCCGGGGAATGCTTGAGCGGAGTCGCGACGTTTTCGCGACGGGAATCATTCTGGGTCTTGTGAACCTTTCCTGGTTCATCTTCTTCGCCATGGCCGGGAGAACACTCAGCCCGGGAGAGTTCGGCAAGCTCGCTCTCATACCCACCTTCGTAAACCTAATCGTGAGTTTTTCAGACCTCGGGCTTTCGCCCGCAGCTTTCCGCCGTTTGAAGAAAAGCGAAGGCGGCGATGAGGAAATTCGCGGCGTAAGCCTGCTGGGTGTGAAGGTCGTGCTTCCTATAGCACTCATACTTGGCGTGATGGCACCGTGGATCTACGGCATGGAACCCAAGCTAGTTTTAACGGTGGCCCTGGCTTCGGTCTCACTAGTTTTTGCTCGACTTGTTTCCATGGGCATCCTTAGGGCCAAGGGTCGCACGGCTATGGCCGCGCTCATGCAGAGGGGCAATCGCCTTCTTGTATTGCTTCTGGCCATTCCCCTTTTCTTCCTTCGCGGAGAGCTTTCATCCTGGGCGCTGATCTACGGAATCTCCTGCCTACCCTGGCTGATTTGGGCTCTCGTCCAGGGGCGCGTTTTCTCCAAAGACGCGGTTGCGCCCAGTGCTGGTCTGAGAGCCGAAATGAAACCGGGACTGGTATTCTGGATGCTGTCTTGGATACATATAGCCACGATTGAAGTGGATCGACTCATCATCGCGGGCATGGCCAGTTTCGATGATCTGGGACTCTACTACGCAGTGATCAATATCATGGCCGGCTTTCAACTTTTGCAAACCGCGCTGAGCATCAGCCTACCGGCGGAAATGGCGAAAGCCAATCGCAAGGCATTGCAGCGCGCTACACTCAAGGCACTCGTTTTCAGTGCTCTTCTCGCGCTGGTATATCTCATTGCCGGACCCTGGTTGCTTGACCTTGCTTACGGCGGTAAGTACGTGGGCGGGGAAAAACTCATTCTTCCCTTTATCGCCTTGGGCGCGGTGCGTTCTCTCTATCTTGGTCCCTCGTCGAAAATCCTGCTTGGTGCGGGACGTTTTGTTCTCACACGGCTTTTCAGCCTAACAGTCATCTTCGCGCTTCTGCAGGTGGTGGCCATTTTTGTGGGCTATGGATGGAGGGGCCTTGAAGGTGTAGTCTGGTCCCTCACTTTGCTGGCTCTGTTGAGGTTCATCGCAGTGTATCGACTGGCCGATCGAGAGGACCCTCATGCCTAAGGGAAACATCCTCTACCTTGGCTCCTATGGCACAGGCAACCATGGGGATGAAGCCCTGCTGCTTGCCGCACGGAACATTCTGGAAAAGGTTCGGCCGGGGTCCGTGGGAAAAGTTCTAAGCCGCAAGCCCAGCTTGAAAGAATTACAAGGCCTTCCCGTGATTTACTACGGCAAGCAATCACCCTTGAAAACTTTCGCGAATCTCATTGGCGAATTTCGCCGCGCTGAAGTTTTAGTGCTAGGTGGCGGAGGGCTTTTCAATGATCACTTCACCGGCAATCTCTTCTATTATGGGCTCCCTGTTTTCTTGGCTCGTCTTTTTGGGCGAAAAGTACTGTTTCTGGGCCTAGGTTTCGGGCCCTTCCGGAGATCCTGGCGAAGAAGAATCGCTTCGGCAATTCTTGGCATGGGAAATGGTGTCAGCATACGAGATGAAACATCGCTCAGAGAACTCCGAGGGCGGGCATTCAAGAAAGCCCGTCTGGGTACCGACCTGGCCTGGAGTCTGGATCCCGTTGATGGCGATGAACCACCACCCGGCATTTTGCTTTCCATCCGCCCTTGGAAGCACTGGCCACGGAAAGCACTTCTGGAACACGTGTTAAGCCTTTTGGATGGCTTGCCTTCGGAATTCCCACTCAGGCTCATCGCTATGGACGAGTACATGGATCGCGAGATCCTGGAGGAAGTGGCCACAGCCGTGGCCGGCCATCGCCAGGTGGAGTGGGTCGACACCGATCAGATGGCGGTTCAGAGAGCATTTGGGGCGTCGCAATGGGTGATCGCCATGCGGTATCATGCGGCACTCTTCGCCGCTCGGTCGGGCGCAGCCTTGCACTTGATCGCCTATGACTCCAAACTGAAATCACTGGCCAGCGACCTGGGTGTCGCTTCCGTGTGGACACCGGGTGAGGCGATGTGTGAGCCAGCTTTTGATTGTGCCACCGATGAGTGTTTGGATCGCATGACGAGCAAGACCGACATTCACCTAAACCTGGTTCGAGAAGTATTGGAAAAAGCATAGATGCGAATACTGATGATCTCCATTAGCGATGTACTTTTCGACGGGCGAGCTCAGCGCGCGGCTGAAGCCTTGTCCGGCGGTGGGCACAAAGTTGATCTAATTGGATTCACCCGCGAATCGCGAGTGGGGGAGAAGTATCGTCAGAAAAACCCAAGATATCGATTGCTCAGGCTTCGCCTTGATAAACTAGGGCGACTGGGTCGCATGCTCGACCGTATTTTGTTCAGTGCCTGGGCATTGTTGCTGCTTGTGTTCACTCCTTGGGAAGTGGTCCACCTTCACGAACCTCACTATCTGCCTGTGGCGCGAATCCTGGCGAAGCTGCGCCGGGCACACCTTGTCTACGATGTGCGCGAACTCTATCAGGGTCGTTTCGGTCGGGAGACCTTTGAAGGTCGCGTGGAGCGCAAATGGCAAAAGAGCGCCGATGCCATCGTGATAACCAGCAAGGAGAGGCAAGAGGTTTTCTTCAGCAGCTACGACCGGGGTAAGCGACCTAGCACGGTGGTGCGAAACCTGCCGCGGCTTCGTAGCACCGATAGACGTTTGGTGAATGAAGCTGGTCCAAGCAATCTGAGGCGCTTCGTTTACCACGGACGGCTTTCCCGCGCCAACCGTCACCTAGAGGAAATGCTTCTGGCCTTTCGCGGCCTCAATGCCTGGCTGCACATTATGGGTGCAGATTCTCAAGGCACCTTGGCCGACCTGAGGGCGATGGTGGATAACGAAGACCTCGCCAACGTTAGTTTTCACGAGCCCTGCGCACCGGAGGAGCTCATCGCCATTTGCGAAGGCATCGATGCAGGGATCATGCCCTACCGTGATGTGGATTCCAACACGGCCCTGGCCAATCCTACAAAGATGGCTGAGTACGCAGGCGCGGGTATGGCCCTTATCGGCTCCGACTTTCCGCTCATGCACGAAGCCATCGCAAGTCATGGTGTTGGCCTGATCACGTCCTTCCACGATCCAGATGCGCTGCACAGATTTCTCGTCGACCTTATCAATGATCGCGAGAAGCTCGAGAGCATGAAGGCCGGGGCCCAGGCTTGGTATTTAGCGGAATGCGATTGGGAAAGAGAAGGTCTTAACTACCTGAGCATCTATCAGCAGATTACTTAGAATCGTTTGAAGAAATGATAATCAGGCTCGAAGTCGTCAATTTTCTGCGCCACTGCCAGATTGGTGCGGGTAAAAAGCTTCTCATAGGATTGTTGAAAGCGAAGCCTGGTCATTTGTTTTCCAGATGAAAGAATTTGCCTTAGCATTGAGATACTTGGCCCAGGGATCGGCCGGTAGTTGCGATGCGAAAGCAGGTATCTCCAGACTTTTTTCTTACTGGACATGACATAATCGTGCATGAGAAGAAATCCGCCGGGGCGAAGGAGTTTATCTGCAAGAAATACATCGATGAGTGTGTAGTCGAAGGTGTGCCAAGCATCGACAAAGGCCAGATCGACTTTGACCTTTCGCTCGATGAGTCGTGGCAGCATTAGGTGGCTAGGTCCTTCAAGCAGTTCAAACAAATCGGACAGATCATTTCTTCGAAGAGTTTCTAAGGCTGAGCCGTTGTAGTCTGTGAATTGGCAGGGATCGGCTCCATAGTGTTTGCATTCCTGCCCGGATTTTCGAAGCTCAGATAACGCCGAGCAAATGGCTAAAGTGGAAACACCAAAGGCAACACCAGTCTCAACACATGTCCCTAGTTTGTTTTCCTGAATCAGCGACATGATGAATTGAGCTTCTTTTTTTGAAATCCCCCCGGTAAGTTTTAGCTCGACGCCCTCTTGATCATGAACTCGTTTCTCACTGATCATGCGATCCAGATAGCTTCCCTCAACCACGATTCCCTCCACACATTTCGAGAACAATAACTTGAGCAGGATACATCAATAATAGATCAGAATGCTAGACAACTATGATGTGAAAACTGGCTTGAATCCATCGGCTGGGGAATGAAGAATCGAATCATGAGAGAATCGTTATTCGTCTAGTAGATTACCCCAAAACAACGACTACCCTTTTGCGGATACTGTCGAACCCGGTATCGCGTTAGGGGCGCGAGCATGCGATAGGTGAGCGAGCGATTCTTCACGCGACTACGTGATTCCAAGACCACCAGTTTCTTGCCCCGGATGCGCCCCAAAAGAGCGGCAGGGATGCAGCCACCTGCGCCCAGGACAATGAGCAGGTCGGCGGAGGCGGCTTCCTTTAGCAACTTGCGAGCTTCTCGCCCGAAGTTGGAACGAAACAGGGGAATGATGCGGGCCAGGGGCGAAAGCTCCTTGCCGGAGAAGTGAGGCAGGGGTCGTTGCACTTCGCTCCATGCCTCGGTGGCCACACCATCGGAGAAAATTCGAATTTCGCTGGAGAGTCCGCTGCTCCGAAATCTTTCCGTTAACAAGCGAGCCTGAGCCAGGTGACCGCCTTCCGTCGCAAGAATGTGCACACTCGAAGCTTTCGGAATGTCAGTTGTCTCTGCGAAAGTCCCAACATCGAAAGCGGACTCCTTGAATGCCTGGGGCTCATAGCCCACTGCCGCGTCGAAGGTGCCGGCCAGATCATCAGGCGATTTTGCCAGCAGGCAGTAGCCACGTTCCTGGAAGTACTCGGCCAGTTCCAGCTGATGATGATCCGCCCGTTCCAGATTCGGCACGGTGATGCAGGGCTTGCCCAATGTGGCCAGCTTGAAAAGAGTTCCCGCACCGGCGTGGGAGATGATCAGGTCGGCCTGACGGTATTCATCTTCGATAGAATTGCTGAACTCGAAGTGCTCGCCGCGCCGCGGTGTGAAATCGGCAGGGCCCGTTTGGAAACGAAATTCCCAATCGGATTGCGACAGCGCTAGGGCATCCGCAGCCTCAAGCAGACCGAGGAAACGAGTGGTACCGGTTGTGACGAGCGCGCGTGGCATATTGCTTTCAATTCTTGCAGGTGGTTTTGAGATCCTATAAGGATGCTGACGGTTGGTCAAATAAGATTCTAGAAATGACATCGTGACACAATACGTATGTGATTTGGTGTAATATCCATTCTTGTCAATGGCGAGGACTGACTCTCGCCATTGACTTTTTACCTGCAGTGAGAGCGGAGTTGGCGAAAACCTGCGATGTTTCATAACGAAAGACATTTCTGTTCTTGATTTTAGAGGCCGCTTCACTCAATTTCGTAGTAGTTAATCTTGAGCATAGCATCCCTGAGGTGGGCAAATGGATGATTCTAAGTGCAAGGCTTGGTGTAGGATTCTTCAAATTGTTGCGATGTGCTTTTTTATCTCCAGTATCGCGTGTATCAATAGCACTACATCTAATCCCGAGGATGAATCAATCCCCCTCTACTTATGCTTCGATGACTCAACTATCGAAGAGTGGTATGAGAACCGCGACCTGTTCAACGAATATGATGTGAAAGCGTCTTTCTACATCACTCGATTCACGATGTTATCGGAAGATCAAATCGAGAAGCTTCACGCTCTGGAATCGGATGGCCACTCGATCCAGTTTCACAGCACCTTTCATGAGCGTGCGGCAATATATTTGGAAACACACACCATCGATGAGTACATAGAGAATGAAGTATTCATTGGGCTGGATGCCATGCGAGCAGCAGGCTTTGATCCCGTGTCTTTCGCCTACCCAGGTGGCTCTCATACGCCTTCGCTGGACGCTGTTTGCCTAACGATATTTGAAACTCTGAGGGTTAGTGATCGTGAAGGACCCAATATCCTCTACAGTGTGGGTATTGATAACAAGTCGATCGAAAGCGTTGTAGCAAACCCTCCCGAGATCATGCATGCACATAGAATTACAGACGAAGATAGCGATTACGCCATCTCGCGCGATGAACTTGAGTACTTGTTTCAGGAATTGATTTTAGCCGGCTACCGGTTTGATGTTATCACAAGCCGAGATTGAAAGACTAATGGCCTTTCCCAGCTGCTTTCTTAATGCTTTTGCTGGGGTCATTGCTGCCAGCAACGCTTAGGCGTGGCTTGGCGTTCGTAGCCGGTTCGCCTTCCAGGGGCACGACCACGGAACCCTTGACCATGGCCACGCGAAGAAGGCGCAGTCCCGCACCGAGCACCATGGAAGACGGCACCAGGAACTGCACGATGGCCCAGCCGCTGCCGTAGCCCGGCAGACTCACTGCGAAGAGGACAAGACCCGCCATGCCGTGCAGCGCGGCGAGAGTCCATCCTTCGCCCAGGCCCGCGCGAAGCAGGCGATGGTGGAAGTGATGCTTGTCGGCCTTGAAAACGCTGGCGCCGCGACGCGCGCGACGAATGATGGCCACCAGTACATCCATGACGCCCACGGAGTAGGCGGCCAGAACCAGTGCGATGGCATGCCAGTCCAAACCCGTGCCCGCGGGAACGCGGCTCACGAGAATACCGAGCACACCCACGCTGAGACCAAGAGTCAGACTGCCCGAGTCGCCCAGGAAGATCTTCCGGTTGGAACTCAGGTTGAAGATCAGGTAGATGGCCGTGACGACTGCGAGAATCAGAGCCACAGGGCCGTAGAGCGAACCGGTGATGAATCCCACCACCGAAATGGAACCGAGAGCCATCAGGCTCATGCCGCCGGACAGTCCGTCCATGCCGTCCATGAAGTTGCTGGTGTTCATGAATCCCATGAACCAGAGCATGGTCAGGGGCAAGGAGAGCATGCCGAGATCCAGGGCGAATCCGCCGAACTGGATAAGATCCAGGCGCACGCCCACGTTCCACAGTAGGAAGGAGGCCATGGCCTGAACGAGCAGGCGTTTGCTGGGAGAGACGGGGCGGAAGTCATCGATGAAACCCGTCAGCGTGATCATACTGAGAGCGCTCAAAACGCCGAGCCCTGCGAGCACGCCCATTCCCTCGCCACCGCGGGCGATCCAAACGATCAGGAAAATGGAAACAGGCAAGAACATGCCGATGCCGCCCGAGAGCGGGATGGGCTTGCTGTGGATTTTGCGGGAATTGGGGTGGTCTACGAGGCCAATGGAAATGGCGACGCCGCGACAAACTTCCTGGACGATCCAACTGATGATGGCGACCAAGGGGATGAGCACGTACCAGGGAATAGGCATTGGACCTTCTTCGCTCGAGACCTTCTGCGCGCTCGTAGATGCGAGGCGCATCCTCCTTGGAACCGGGGGAATCTTAGTGATTTGCCCCGTTTTGTCAACAGCTTGGCAGGGGCAAAGCCATTGGCCATACGGAATACCTGATAGAATATAGGATTACTCGTAACCCGGCCCAAATCCTATCTTGAAGAGCCTGGGGTGTTTAAATTTAAACGCATATCCCTGATTTCGCAAGATGCACCCACCCCCTGCAGGTCCAACGTTCAAATAGAAAACGGGGAGGGCGTGTGCCCTCCCCGAGTGACATGTGAAGCTGGAATGAGGGGAGGGCACCCGCCCTCCTCGCACCCTACTTGATGAGCTGGATCTTCCCGACCTGCGTCTCATTGCCGTCGAGGTGGATCCGAGTGAAGTAGACGCCCGTGGCCAATTCCTTGCCCGCGTCGTCCTTACCGTCAAAGACCACTTCATGGTCGCCCGCGCCGTAGGTTTCGCCGGAGATCAGGTGGCGAAGAATACGTCCGCTGGGGGAGACCACTTCGAGGTAGACCGGCGAATCGGAGGCCAGCTCGAAGCGAAGAGTCGTCTTGGGATTGAAGGGATTGGGATAGTTCGGGTGCAGGCGCATGCTGCCGTAACCCGGAATCACCGGCGCATCGGAGCCGCCGGAAGTATCGCTACCCAGTTCGTAGGTGATGTTTCCGTTGGAAACCTGATCAGCATTCGCGAAGCCGATGAGCAGCTCATCGATGGCCGAGAAGAGAACCGGAATGATCAAGGTGCCGTTGCCGCTTCCGTCCACTTCCATTTCGAAGATGCTGATGGTGCCGTCCAGCTTATCGATCACAACATGAGGCATGTACTGATCGCTGGTCGTGCCGCTGAAGGTGACCTTCGGATAGTCAGGCAGACCGCTGAGGCTCGCGTGCCTCGCGAAACGGGCAGCCAGGTGGCTGCAGGTCGTGGTCTGGGGAGCCGTGGTGAGTCCCGAGATGTTCTTCCAGTTGCGACGGGAATAAAGATCCGGCGCGTCGGGATAGCTGTATCCGGGGTGGGAATAGTATCCGGTCAGGTTGTTGAACTGAATGAACTCAGCGAAACCGTCTTCCAGATCGCTACCGTACTGCTGCAACCAGTAGCGATAGCTGTTGAGCATGGACTGCCCGGTGTTGGTCACGCGCCAATCCCACATATCCACCAGGATCTGGTTGCCGTGAATCTCCGTCATGTACTGCTGCCAGATGCAATCCTCGTAGCTGCCGCTGCCGCCATAATCCAAAGACTGCTCGGGGTTGTAGAGGGGGCTACCGGAGTAGGCGATGTAGTTGTGGTAGTCGTTCACCAAGGGGAATACCGCTTCCTCGGCCCACGTTGCGTCTACTTCAACCCAGCCGCCTTCAGTCCAGCGACTGCCCTTGTACTGGCTGGCGTGCTTGAACTCGTGGGCGCAGGTTACCTTGGCGGCGCCCTTCTGGTTGCCTTCGGGATCGTCATTGGCGGGGAAGCCGTAGAAGTCGTTGTGCAGAACGATGCGGGTCTGACCCAGGCCGGCGTTCTGAACGGTGGTGTAACCATAGTAGGGCATGTCCTCGAAGGAGACGTAGTAGGCGCTACCGCTGGCCACGTAAGGCGCGATGAAGCCCATGTCCACGATCTCGGTCTGCCAACTTGTATCCATATAGTCGGCGCACCACTCGACGAAGTCGGGAGTGCCGTTGCTATCACTGTCGGTCAGAGGCACTGCGTTGGGGCCTATGGTCAGGTAGCTGAGCTGGAACCAACCCATGGGCGAGTAAAAGGTGACGCGATCGCCGTCGCGGTCGTTGTCGCCGAAGGGTGCATCCATCTGGGCCTGCAGGTAGTCCTTCACATCCTGATCCACTTCGGGATCGATGAGGATGCTCTGGAAAACCCAGGTGCCATCCTTGTACTTCCGGTCATAGTCCGAGGCCACAAAGAAGCGGCTGTCCACTTTCTCGGGCTCGAAGGCAAAGTAGGCTTTGTTGAGGGCGACTTCGCTGGGGCTGATCAGACCCTGCGCGCGCGCGGATTCGAGATTCTGGAATGTCTGGGGCTGCAGATCGTTGTGTGCGAGGGCCGGGATGGCCAAGGCGATGATAAGCAGACCCATAGCGAGACGCGGAAGCATGAGACGCATGAGTATCCCCCTTCGGGATTTGGCATTGCTGTATAGGACGGGACGGCGGGGCTATGGGCCCGGATCGTCCCTGACCGCATAATTTTACTGGATACAGAGGGAAATATCAATTGTAGAGGCGCTGTTAACCTTTGAAGCGCGGGGCGTAGCGCTTGTGGACGCGTTCCAGATCGCGGAACAGTCTTTCCTTTCTGACCGGATCAGGTCCAGTGAGGGCGAGTGCTTCCATGAGTTTCAGCATTTGCTCGGTGTCAGAAAGTGACACGGCTTCGGCCGCTGCGCCTTTCTTTCCCATGTTGTGATAGTTGTCCAGAGAGATGGCCAAGGCACCGGTCTTCCATCCGGCTAATTGAAAGAGCGTGGCTTCGCACCAACCACCGGGCATGAGCGCTCGTTGATACTGGAACTTCTTGTCTTGTTTTGTGAGCGCTTCCGCGGTGTCGCTGAGCCAAAGGGTCATTCCGTCGTCGAATACGCTCATGCGATCGCCCACGCGAATCACCGGCCCTTTTCCGATTTCGAAGGAGGGCAATTCGCGACTGGTTTCCATGACGATCACGGGCAACTTCTTGGGCATGAGTTTGCCCTTCACCACTTCCATGGCGCCGGCGAATCCCACTTCCTCGGCTACTGTGAAGAGACCGTAGACATGGGCCTTGCGCCCCCGAGAGGCGAGGTCGTCGAGCAGAGCGCAGATGAGCGCGGCGCTGATGAGATTGTCCAAGGCCTTGGAACGAATGCGTCCCCGCGAAATGGAAAGGGGCACAAGATCGAACCAGCCGAATTGCCCCGGATTGAGTACTTCGTCTGACTTGATGCGCAGTACCGTGTCTTCCTTGCGGCGATCCTTGGCCATCTTCACCGAGAGAGTTTGGGCCTTGATGCGCCCACCTTCGTCCTCGAAAACCAGGCGGCTGCCCTTGAGGGTTTTCTCGTCCACGCCGCCCAAAAGGCGCACCTTGGCGCGGCGCCCGCGGCTTTCAATAACCTCGAAACCGGGATGATCCATATGGCAGGTAAAGGCCACGGCCTTGCTGCGCCGACCGGGATTCTTGTACTCCAACAAGAGGTTACCGGCCCGGTCTTCCTTGATGCCCAAGCCGCGTTCCTCGGCCAGACGGCGCACCCGGGCGCGAACCGCGTCTTCATTGAAGGGAGCAGTGGGAAGGGGAAGTATTTCACGAAGCCAGTATTCGAGGTGATTCGGGGACATTGGATCTCCTTTTGCCGTCAGCCTCCGGCCTCGAGCCCCCAGCTGGTGGCCGGAAGCAGGAGTCGGGCGGCTCCAAGCTAGCTCCTTCACTCTTGAAAGTCACCCCAATCCTGACTATCATGTGCGGCACCGGGACGCGCCCGGCGATCATATCCTTTAAATCGATCCCGCGAGGTCGAAAAGGGAGGGAAATGCACCGCGCAAAAGTACAAACCCAGTCCCAAAGGACCTGGGATTTTTTTTGCCCTGAAGCGGCGCTTTCCTTCCTATTGACGCGGGCGGGGGAGGCCTGATGCCCACCGAGACCCTGAAGCAATTCCACCAAAAAGCCGTGCTGATGAGTCCCGAAAAGATGGACCGGGCGCTCAAGCGCATGAGTCATGAAGTGCTCGAGCGTCATGAGAGCGCGGAGGATCTGGTCTTCCTGGGTATCCGCCGCCGGGGAATTCCCATTGCCGAGCGCATGGCCGGATACATCGCCGTCATCGACGGTGGCGCCGACATTCCCACGGGCACCATCGACATCGCATTCTACCGCGATGACCTGGCGCAGATCGGTCCCCAGCCGCGGGTGGGCGAGACCATCATCCCCGGCGACATCAGCGGCAAGCATGTGATCCTCACCGACGACGTGCTCTTCACAGGCCGCACCGTGCGAAGCGCCATGGACGCCATCATGGACTTCGGGCGCCCCGCCTCCATCCAACTTGCTGTGCTCATCGACCGAGGCCATCGCGAACTTCCCATCCGCGCCGACTACGTGGGCAAGAACGTTCCCACCAGCGGACGCGAAGTGGTGAAGGTGAAACTGACCGAAATCGACGAGGCGGAAATCGTCTTGCTTGGGGAGATGAGTGAATGAGCTTCGACCGAATGCACCTGCTCGACCTGGAAAGCCTGAGCGCCGAAGAGATCATCCACATTCTCGACACGGCCGAAAGCTTTCGCGAGATCAGCGAGCGCGAAATCAAGAAGGTGCCCACCCTGCGCGGCTTCACCGTGGTGAACCTCTTCTTCGAGGACAGCACGCGCACGCGCATCAGCTTCGAGCTGGCCGAGAAGCGCCTGAGCGCCGACGTGGTGAACTTCAGCAAGTCCACCAGCAGCGTGAAGAAGGGCGAAAGCCTGCTGGACACCGTTGAGAATCTGCTGGCCATGAAGATGGACATCATTGTGATGCGTCATGGTGCCAGCGGGGCACCCCACTATCTGGCCGAGCGCGTACCGGCCAGCGTGGTCAACGCAGGTGACGGCAAGCATGAGCATCCCACCCAGGGTCTGCTCGACATGCTTACCATGCGCCATCACCTGGGCGACCTGAGCGGGCGCAAGGTGGTCATCGTGGGGGACATCCTTCACAGCCGCGTGGCGCGAAGCAATATTCATGGACTCATTAAGCTTGGCGCCGAAGTTGTGCTCAGCGGTCCGCCCACCTTCATGCCGCCCAAGCCCGAATCTTTGGGCGTGAGTGTGGACTACGATCTGCGCCGCGCCATGAAGGGCGCCCATGTGGTCAACGTGCTGCGCGTGCAGAAGGAAAGGCAGGAGGGTGGCCTCATGCCCAGCACCCGCGCCTACGCCCGCGATTGGCAGGTGGGCCTGAGTCATCTTGAACTGCTGTCCAAGGATGGCATTGTCATGCATCCCGGACCCATGAATCGTGGCGTGGAGATCGCGCAGGAAGTGGCCGACGGGCCGCGTTCGGTGATTCTGGAACAGGTCACCAACGGACTGGCTGTGCGCATGGCCGTCCTCTATCTGCTTAGCGAGGCGCGCAAGAAACTCGAGCGTGGCGAAATCGAAGAAAAACCCCTGGAGAAGAGCGAGGTCCTGGCGTGAAGGATTGGAGCGAGATCTGCAAGCAGGGTGAGTTCTGGCTCACCAACGTGAAGATCGTCGATCCCGAAGCGGGACGAATTTTCGAGGGTGCCGTCAAAGTGGACAGCGGACTCATCGCCGAGGTGCGAGAGGGTGCGGCTGCCGGCGAAGGCAAAGTTTTGGATGGCGAAGGATTACACCTGGCTCCCGGGCTTATCGACTTGCATGTGCATCTACGGGAGCCAGGTTTTGAAGAAAAGGAAACCGTCGAGACCGGCGCCATGGCGGCGGCCCGAGGCGGCGTGACCACCATCTGCTCCATGCCCAACACCAATCCTATTTGCGACGATGGTTCCAAGGTGGCCTTCATTCGCGCCCGTGCGCGTCAGGCGGGGCTCTGCCGCGTGTTGCCGGTGGGAGCCATCACCCGAGGATCGGACGGCAAGCAGCTCGCCGACCTGGGCGAAATGCACGACGAAGGCGCCATCGCTTTCAGTGACGATGGCTGGCCCGTGGCCGATGCCGGTATCATGCGCCGCGCCATGGATCTGAGCCGCGCCTGGGACCTTCTCATCATGAGCCATTCGGAAGAGGCCAGCCTCAGCCGAGGCGGGCAGATGCACGAGGGATCGGTTTCCTCCAGGCTGGGTCTGGACGGCATTCCCCGCGAGAGCGAGGAGATCGCCGTGGAGCGCGAGGTGCGCCTGGCCAAGATGACCGGCGCCAAGCTGCACATCTGCCATGTATCCAGTGGTGGGAGCGTGGATATCATCCGGCGCGGGAAGGCCGAGGGCGTGCGCGTGACCGGTGAGACCACGCCGCACTATCTTCTGCTGGACCACAGCCATGTGAGCACCTATGACTCCCACAAGAAGATGAATCCTCCCCTGCGCGAGAAGAGCGACCAGGAAGCCCTGGTGGCGGGACTCATCGATGGAACGCTGGACGCCGTGGCCACGGACCACGCGCCGCACACGGAGATCGAAAAGAACGTCGAGTTCGCCTATGCGCCCTTCGGCGTGACGGGCCTGGAGACCAGCCTTTCGGCGGTCATCACGCGCATGGTGGAGCCGGGACTTCTGGATCTGCCCAGCGCGGTGGCCTTGATGAGCTCCAAGCCCGCCGCTATCATCGGCGTGGAACAGGGGCGAATTGCCGCCGGAGCTCCGGCGGATCTGGTACTCTTCGATCCCACCGAACGATGGACCGTGCGAGGCGAAGAGACCGCATCGCGTTCAGACAACACGCCCTTCGAGGGAATGGAACTCACGGGCCGCGTTCGCGCCACCTTCTTGGCCGGCCGCCCTGTCTTCCGCCGCTACGAAGAGGATGGAGAAAGCCGTGAGAGCTTCACTCCGAATTTGGCCAAGGAAGCCGCGATCGCCTGAGGACGCATCTCAGTTCTCAGTTCACGGACCGCGTGTGCGCCGATGGGTAGCGGTACTAGCCTTACTGCTCCTCGCCGGCGCACTCGTGGATTGTGCCTATTTCAACACCTACACCAATGCCAAGAAGTCATTCAAAGAGGCCGAGGACATGCCGGTGGATCCCACAGGCAAACTCACACCTCAGGCTCGGCGCAGTTATGATGCCTGCGTAACCAAGTGCCAGAAGCTTCTGGATGAATTCCCCGACAGCAAGTGGGTGGACGACGCGCTTTTCCTCATGAGCAAGTCCTACTTCCGCAAGAAGGAATACGGGCGTTGTCTCACTCGCCTGGATGAATTGAACGAGCGATTCCCCGAGCATCCCTTCCATGAGGAAGCGCTTTTCCTGCGCGGTGTTGCACACCTGGAAAGAGAAGAAGAGAGCCGGGCAATTGCGGTATTGGCGCGCTTGGAGGAAACCTATCCCGAATCGGAATACCTGGCCGAGGCCATGTACCGTGGCGCAGAAGCCGAGTATCAGTTGGGAAACTGGGACGCCGCTCTGGAAGCTTTCGGCAAACTACTCGATCGCTTCGAGCGCAGCGATTGGAATGATGAAGCGCGGCTCAAGCGCGGGCGCATTTACGTGGAGCACGAGGATTACGAAAGCGCCGTGCTGGAATTCGAAAAGCTGGCCGCAACGGCGCGCAAACGCGGGCTGGCTTTCGACGGACAGATGCAGCAGGTGGAATCGCTCATCGAACTTCGCAAACTCGAAGAAGCTCACGCTCAACTGGACGACATGGAGCCCGTGGCCGAAAACTTCCACAAGCGAGCTGAGGTTCTGCTTCTTCGCGCACTCGTTTATGAAAAGCAGCAACGCATCGACGAGGCTGTTCAGCTACTGGAAGACGTGGCGGTGGAGTTCGTCAACCAGGCTCATGCCGCCGAGGCTTGGTATCGCATCGGTCTCTTGAATCAGATCCAATTGGATGATCGCGATGCGGCGCTGGAATCTTTCGGCAAAGCGGTGAGCGAGGGCGGGCGCGGCATTTTCCGAGACCTGGCCGCCCGCCGCAAACAGGCCCTGGAAGATTTCATCCTCGCCCAGGAAAGTGCCAGTACGGCCGAAGGCGACTCATCTCTGGCCGAGGCGCAGTATCGTCTGGCGGAAAATCAGTTCCTGAGTTTGGAAGATCCGGAAGCCGCCCTGGAAGCCTACCAAAGCGTGCTGGTCGAATTTCCCGAAAGTCCCTGGGCGCCGCGCGCAGCCTACGCCCTTTGCTACATCCAGCGATACAATCTGGCCGATACCTTGGCCGCACTGGACGCTTCACGGCACTTACTCGAGGTCTATCCCGAAAGCGAGGCCGCCAAGTGGGTGAGCGGATGGAACCGCGAACTGGGAGGGGCGCCTTGAGCGGAGAACTCTCCGCCGCCTATCGAAGTGGAAGGGTTCGCGCGTTAAAGCGCGACGGACTCTACTATCATCTTTCCATGGAAGCCGCGGGCCTGGCTCCCTCCGAACCCGGCACCTTTTTTATGATCGGCCTGGGCGATGCTGCCGATCCACCGAACGATCCTCTGCTCATGCGTCCCATGAGCGTGCTGGATCATGACAGCGACAGCTTGGACATTCTTTTCAAAGTCGTGGGCCGTGGTACCGAACTCTTGGCCGCCGCCAAGCCCGGCGATTTCCTGCGCCTTCTCGGCCCCTTGGGTCGGCCCTTTTCCTGCGCCGCGAATCCCCAGCCCATTTTAGTTGGGGGAGGCGCGGGTGTGCCGCCCCTGTGTTTCCTTTCACGTCGATTGAGCGCCGAGGGCATTGCCCATCGTGTTCTCTTCGGATTCAACAGCGCCGGCGATATCCCAGACGCCGCTCTCTCCAATCTCAGCCAGGAAGTTGAAATCTTCACTCTGGATGGCAAGCGCGGGAAAAAGGGTCATCCGGTGGCGGCCTTGGTGGGAGATCGCGAGGCCGGTCGCATTCAGGCCTGCGGACCGGGTCCCATGCTTGAAGCTTTGAAGAAGGTGCGCCTGCCCGGCGAGGCCATGGAGCTTTCTTTGGAAGAGCGCATGGCCTGTGGCATGGGCTTTTGCCGGGGATGCGTGACGCCGGTGAAAGGCGGCGCCGATTGGCGCTACGCCACGGTCTGCCGCCAGGGACCGGTCTTCGATGTCGACGAGCTGGTAGAAGTAAACGAGGCCGGCGAGGTCTGCCTGCAAGAGGAGAATTCTCGTGGCTGATCTACGTGTTTCTGCCGGTGGGCTCGAGCTGAAAAATCCCATGCTCGCCGCCTCGGGTTGCTTCGGTTACGGCCTGGAAGCGGATCCTGTGATTCCCCCTTCGCTCTTTGGCGGCATCGTCACCAAAACTCTCACGCCCACGCCGCGTCGTGGCAATCCCGTGCCGCGTCTGGCGGAAACTGCGGCGGGTATGCTCAACTCCATCGGTCTGGAAAATGTGGGCCTGGAGGCCTTCCTCGCCGAGAAATTGCCTGCCCTGGAAGATGTGGATAGCAAGATCATCGTGTCGGTGTCCGCGGGATCGGCCAGCGAGTTTGCCCACATGGCCAAGCGCCTGGCCGAGCATTCGCGAGTGGATGCGCTGGAGCTCAACCTCAGCTGCCCCAATGTTGCTGAACACGGCCACAATTTCGCCACTGATCCGGCAGCCGTGCGCGAAATCGGCGAAGCGGTACGGCCCGTTTTTGGGCGTCCCATCTGGATCAAGCTCAGCCCCAACGTGACCGACATCAGCGCGGTGGCCAGGGCTGCCAAAGAATCGGGTGCCGAGGCGGTCACCGCCATCAATACTTTGCTGGGCATGGACATCGATTTGGAGAGCGGTAAGAGCCCCTTCGCGCGGACCACCGCGGGGCTGTCGGGTCCGGCCATTTTGCCCGTGGCCCTGGCTGCGGTCTGGCGCATTGCTAGGGAAGGGGGCATTCCCACCATTGCCGTGGGGGGCGCTTCCTCGGCTATGGACCTGCTCAAGTTTCTCGCCGCAGGCGCGGAGGCCGTGCAACTGGGCACGGTGCTATTCGCGGACCCCGGCGCACCTCAGCGAATACTCGCCGATCTCAACACCCATCTCGACGCGCAGGGCCACGCCAACGTGAATGCCCTTCGCGCACAATGGAAGGAGCAGGCTTGAGCGCCGCTTCACGACTATATGTGGCTCTGGATTTTCCCGACGCGACTTCCGCCCGCACCCTGGCCGGAGAGCTCGCACCTTTGGGAGTTGGGCTGAAGCTCGGCCTGCAGCTCTTCACGGCGGAAGGGCCACAGCTGGTCCGGGAACTTGCGTCCAAGTCTGATCTCTTCCTCGACCTCAAGTTTCACGACATTCCCAACACCGTGGCCGGGGCCGTCTCAAGTGTGGCGGGACTGGGAGCGGCGGTGACCAACATTCATGTGTCAGGCGGCGAGGCCATGTGCCGCGCGGCGGTGGCCGCCCGAGACGCGGCGGCTTCGAGCATGAAACTCATCGGCGTGACCGTGCTCACCAGCATGGGCGATGAAGATCTAGGACAGCTCTGGAATGCACCCTTGGATGCCAGCGCCGGCGCCCTGCGCTTGGCCGAACTCGCCAAGGAGTGGGGCCTGGACGGAGTGGTGGCCTCGGCCAAAGAGGCCAGCGCCATTCGCGCAGCCTGCGGCGATGACTTCCTCATCGTCACGCCGGGAATTCGTCCCGCCGGCGGTGATGTGGGCGATCAGAAACGCGTGCTCACGCCTGCCGAAGCCCTGCGCGCGGGTGCCAGCCATCTGGTGGTGGGGCGTCCCGTGACCCAGGCGGCCGACCCGGTGGCGGCTTGCGAAGCCATCCTCGAAGAAATGAAGGGAAGCCGATGAATCGCGAAACCCTGCTCGATGCCTTCCGCGAAACCGGCGGCATGCTGGAAGGGCATTTCATTCTCACCAGCGGCCTGCACAGCGATCAGTACTTTCAGTGTGCGCGACTCTTGGCCCATCCGAAACACGCGGCGGCCTGCGGCGAGGCCATTGCTGCGAAAATGCCAACGGGAGTGACCCACGTGATCAGCCCCGCCATGGGCGGGCTCATCATCGGTCACGAAGTGGCTCGCGCACTGGGCGTGCCCTTCCTCTTCACCGAACGTGTGGAGGGAACCATGACCCTGCGCCGATTTGATTTCCCTGAAGGCTGCCGCGCCGCGGTGGTGGAAGATGTGATCACCAGTGGCGGATCACTTCTCGAAGTGGCCACGCTTATTCGAGCGGCCGGCGGCGAGGTAGCGGCTACCGCATCGGTGGTGGATCGCAGTGGCGATCGCCAGCTCGACTTCGGCGCGCCCTTTGCGAGTTTGCTCAAGGTGGTCGTGAATGCCTGGGATCCGGCCGAGTGTCCGCTTTGCGCCGAGGGAACCGAAGCAGTGAAGCCGGGGAGCCGACATTTGAGTTGAACTTGGTATCGCCGTCCACCCGGGTTGATTTTCCTCTGCTTTCGGCGGCAAGAACTGTGCCGTTGTGGTGGGTTAACTCGTTGTAAATAAAATAGTTAATCCTTGTTTCCTGCGCCGCGATTTGCTATATTCCTTACATCCTCCCCGCTCTCCTCTCCTCCCGGAGACGTCAATATCTGGAGTGGGACATGTCCGAACAATTCGAAGCCAAAGCCATCCACGAGCGCTTGCTCGCGGCGCTGGCCGCTATGCGCAAAGCCGAAAGCCAGGCCGTCACCCTTTTCGCTGAAATCATGAAGGGCAAGCTCTATCGCGGGCTGGGCTATGCCAGTGTTCATCTTTATGCGGAAGAAGCCCTCGGCTTCTCGCGCAGCAAGACCTATGAGTTCATTCGTCTGGCTGAGGCGTTGGATGAGCTTCCCGGGCTCAAGGATCAAATCGAATCCGGCAAGCTGCCCTGGACCAAGGCCCGGGAAGTGGTGAAGGTGGCCACACCCGAGACGGAAAAGGCATGGCTCGCTCTGGCCGAGAGCAAGAGCCGCCGGGATTTGGAAAAGGAAGTCGCTGTAAGCCGGGCCAAGCGGGATAGCGCTAAGGATGAAGACCAGTCTGTACTATTGGAAAGTGATTCCAAGACCCCTGCGGCGGCGACGGCGCAGTCCTTGACACTGCGCCTGTCACCGCTTGGCAAGGCGCGGCTGGAGGCCATGTGCGAGAAGCTCATGAAGAAGCACCATTGTAGTCGCGAACAGGTGTTGCTCATGGCGTTGGAGTCGCTGCTTGGCGAGTCCACCCGGGTGGACGGCGCATCGCCCTATCAGGTGGTGGTGCAGCAATGCCCGGAATGCGAATCGAAATCGGTGGGGGCGGAGCGCCATCGCTTGAGCCCGGCCGAAAGTGCGCAGATCGATTGCGACTCGAACGTACTAGCGCCGGGACAGCGCAGCAAGGCTAGCATTCCTCCGGCCCGAAGGCGGGCGGTGCTGATGCGCGACGGGCATCGCTGCCAGGCCAAGGGCTGCCGATCCAAGAATTTTCTGGAAGTGCATCACCTCAAGGCGCGCAGCCGGGGTGGCGACAACCGCGAGGCAAACCTGATCACGCTTTGTGCGAGCTGCCATCGGCATCTGCATGAACGGGAGGTTTCCGCGACCAACCCTGTCGACGACTCTCAACGGCCATTCCTCGTGAGCTAGTGACTCAAGGCGTGCATGGCGAAGTCGGTGAACCAAACGGCGGCGGCCACGAGCACCAGGATCAGGCCCTCCTTGCGCGACAGCCTCCATCCCCAACGCATCAGAATGAGCGCCAGGAAGACCAGCCCGGCGAGCACAATGAGCGAGACCCGTCCCACGGGATTAATGCTCACAGGATGCAGCATGCCCGCCAATCCCAAGACTCCCAGCAAATTGAAGATGTTGCTGCCGATGATATTGCCCGCGCTGATGGCGTAGCGACCCTTGATCACGCCGGCCAGGCTGATGGCCAGTTCCGGTGCCGAGGTGCCGGCGGCCACCACAGTAACGCCGATGGCCCATTCGCCAATTCCGAAACCACGGGCGATGACCACGGCCGATTCCACCAGGAAGTGCGAGCCCAGCACGATGGCGGCCAAACTGAGGAGCACGACTCCTACATCTAGTTTAAGCGATCCTTCGGTGGAAACTGGCGACTCACTTTCACCCATACCACGCTGGCGAAAGAGAAAAACCAGATAAACCACCAGCAGGCCGAAGAGCAGCGCGCCGTCAAAGCGTCCCAGGGTCAGGTCGGCGCCCACTAGGGCCAGCAAGAGCAGCGTCGATGCGCCGAGCACCACACCGTCGCGCTTCAGCAGCCGCGACTCCAGGGGAATGGCGCGCACCAAGGCGCAGCCGCCCAGGATGAACCCAAGATTGAAAATGTTCGATCCCACGATGTTGCTCACGGAAATGTCGCCGTGTCCACCGAGGGCCGAAAGGATGGTCACCGCGAATTCCGGCGCCGAGGTTCCCAGGGCCACCACCGTGAGTCCGATGATCAACTCGGAAACGCCGAGTTTCGCGGCCAGGCGCGAGGCTGATTCCACGAGCCAGTGCGCACCCAGGGCGATGAGCCCGATGGTGCCGGCCACCACGAGTCCGTTCGCCCAAAGCGGCCATGTGGATAGATCGATGCTCGCGCCCATTGCTTCTCCATTGCCGGAATTGTCCTCTTGCCTCGCTCAAGCTAGCATCCTGCAATGAATTGGGCAATCCATTCACCCGAGTGCCGGGGCATCTAAGTTCCGTTGCCCTTTATCGGGTGGATTGCTATCCTGCCCATCTTCCAAGGGAGATGAAACCATGAGAGTACTAGCAATCCTACTATTGATGGCCTCAGTGGCCAGCGCGGGCCTCATCAATGACGGCAGCTTCGAGAATGGATACTGCGGCGCGGGCAGCGCCTGGACCTGCGACACCAGCACGCCCCTCTGCGACGTCATCGTCAATCCGATCGACGATTGGGGATTTCCGGCATATCACGGCGTCAACGCGGTTTGGCTCGGCGGCATCTGCGAGAATGTGGGCATCAGCAACTCGGTTTGTCAGGAAATAACCATCAGCCCCTCCCAGCTCACCTTCTGGTGGATGGGTTACTACACCCTCGAAGCCGAACAGGAAGCTTGGCTCGAGGTTCGCGTGGACGGCGACCTGGCCCACCGAAGCCAGCTGGGCCTGGAGCATCACACCATTGGAACCTGGGCCCATTCCGAGGATTTATTTGGTCTCATCGATTTGTTGGCCTGGGAAGATGGTGCCAGTCACACTCTTTGCATCATCATGGACAATCTCTACTCCAATAACGGAGACACCGCGGCCAATCTACTCGTGGACTATGTCGAGCTGAACCATCCCGTGGCCACACAGGGTATGAGCTTCTCGACCTTGAAGGTTCTCTACTAATACCGCCGGGAGCGGACCATGAAGATTCTCATTACGGGCATTACCGGATTCGCCGGCAGCCACCTCGCGGATTTTCTCTTGGAAGAGCAGCCGCAGGCCGAGATTCACGGCCTCTATCGCTGGCGCAGCCGGCGGGAAAACATCAAGCAGCTCGCAGGCAAAGTCGAGCTGCAGGAATGTGACATCCGGGATGCCACGGCCACCCGTGAAGTCATCGAGGCCCTGCGCCCCGACTACATCTTCCACCTGGCGGCTCAGAGTTTCGTGCCTACCAGCTGGAAGGCGCCCCAGGAAAGCCTGAGCACCAATCTGCTTGGGCAACTCAACATTTTCGAGGCCGTGCGCAAAGCCGATCTGGATTGCCGCATCCAGGTGGCCGGTTCCAGCGAAGAATACGGCATGGTCTACGAGGGCGAAATTCCCATCACGGAAGATCAGCCCTTGCGTCCGCTTTCGCCCTACGCGGTGAGCAAGGTGGCCCAGGACGCCCTGGCCTATCAGTACTTCATGAGTTTCGGCATGAAGACCATCCGCACCCGCGGCTTCAATCACACCGGGCCTCGGCGCCCCAGCGTGTTCGTCTGCAGTGATTTTGCACGCCAGGTTGTGGAAATTGAAATGGGCCTGCGCGAAAACATCATACGTGTGGGTAATCTGGATGCCCGCCGCGACTTCACCGATGTGCGCGACACGGTGCGCGCCTATTGGATGGCCATCAGCAAGGGTGAGCCCGGCGAGGTCTACAACGTGGCCACGGGAAGCAGTTGGGCCATGTCCGAGGTGCTGGACAAGCTCATCAAACTGGCCGGTGTGGATGTGAAAATCGAAGTCGATCCCTCGCGCCTTCGTCCCAGCGATGTGCCGCGCCTGGAGGGCGACGCGTCCAAACTGCGCGAGGCCACGGGCTGGAAACCGCAGATTCCCTTCGAGCAGACCCTTTCCGATCTCATCGAATACTGGCGAGTGGAGCTTCCCGAGTGCGGAAGCGAGCTTCCTTGAGAGTTCTCGTTACGGGAATCTCCGGCTTTGTGGGGCGGCATTTCGCCGCGAGCCTGAGCGCAGCCGGACATGAACCCTGGGGCCTCGACATCAATATTGAGGCAACACCCGAAGGTGTTCACAGTCTGGAGTGGGATCTCACCCGGGCTGAAGGTCTTGCGAAGGTTCTCGACCAGATTCGGCCCGATGCCGTGGCGCATCTGGCGGGGCTGGCCTCTCCGGCCGCCGCCCTGGCCGACCCGGATGGGGCTCATGAAGCCAACGTCACGGCTACCCTCAACCTGCTCTCGGCCATGCAGGAAGCCTGCACCGAGGCTCCCATGCTCTTTATAAGCTCGGCTGAGGTCTATGGCCCCGGCGAGCACCCCCACCGCGAAGACGAGGATCCTGCTCCGGTGAATCCCTATGGCCGGACCAAGGCCTTGGCTGAGGAGCATGCCCTTAGGGCTATTGGGCAAGGCGGGCCGCCGGTTATCGTGTCTCGCAGCTTTCCCCATAGTGGCCCCGGGCAGCGGCCCGATTTTGTGCTGCCGGCCTTCGCCCGGCAGCTGGCCCGTATCGAGGCCGGGCTTCAAGAACCTTTGCTGCGTGTGGGCAATCTGGATCCGCGGCGGGATTGGCTGCACGTTAGTGACGTTTGCCAGGCCTATTTGGCCCTGCTGGAAAAGGGCAAGGCCGGTGAAATCTACAACGTCTGTTCGGGAAAAGACCATTCCGTTCGCGAAGCATTGGATTATCTTGTCAATCTTGCGAGCTTAAAGCCCGATATCGAAGTAGACCCCGCCCGCGTCAGGCCGGTGGACACGCCGCGCCTAGTGGGTGACGCCGCTAAGCTGAAGTCTACCACGGGATGGGAAGCGTCCATCGAATTCGAGAGCTTGCTGAAAGAACTGCTGAATTACTGGAGAGATCGCGTCAACGAGGAGGAATTGCGTTGAGCCGCATCATGATGATCGGGACGGGCTATGTGGGCCTGGTCTCCGGAGCCTGCCTGGCCGAATTCGGGAACAAGGTCGTTTGCTACGACATCGACCGCGAGAAGATCGAAGGGCTGGCAAAAGGCAAGGTTCCTTTCTACGAGCCAGGGCTCGAGGACATGGTGATTCACAATCGCGATGAGGGTCGCCTGCGTTTCTCCACCGACCTCGCCGAGTGTGTTGCAGACAGCACGGTCATCTTCATTGCCGTGGGTACTCCCGAACAGGATGATGGTACCGCCGATCTCAGCGCCGTCTTCGCGGTGGCCGGCGACATTGCCGATCACATGGAGGGCTTCAAGGTGATCGTGCAGAAGAGCACGGTTCCCGTGGGCACCACGCGGAAGATCGGGGATCTCATTCGCGAGAAGACCGGCGGCAAGGCCGACTTCGAGTTGGTTTCCAATCCGGAATTCCTGCGCGAAGGTTCGGCCATTGAAGATTTCCTGCGTCCCAATCGTGTGGTTTTCGGATTCAGCGGCCCTCGCGCCACGGATGTCGTGGAAGAGGTCTATCATCCTCTCTACGCCGACGGCACACCCGTGCTATCCACCAATCTCGAGAGCGCGGAAATGGTGAAGTACGCCAGCAACGCTTTCCTGGCCACCAAGGTTTCCTTCATCAATGAAGTGGCCGAGCTTTGCGAAATGGTGGGCGCCGACGTGCAGGTTGTGGCGCGCGGCATGGGAATGGACACGCGCATCGGCGCGAAATTCCTGCACGCGGGTACGGGCTTCGGCGGATCCTGCTTTCCCAAGGACACCATCGCTCTGGTGAAGATGGGCGACAGCTACGGCGTGGACATGAGTTTGGTAAAGTCCACCATCGGCGCCAACGAGCGGCAGAGCAGTCGCGCCGTGGGCAAGCTGCGTACACTCGTGGGCGGCGAGCTGGCGGGACTGCGCATTGCTGTACTGGGGCTCAGCTTCAAACCCAATACCGACGACGTGCGCGAGGCGTCCTCGCTGAAGATCATCCAGCAGCTTTGGGATGAAGGCGCAAAGGTCGTGGCCTACGATCCCGTGGCCGGCGCGAATGCTCAACGAGCCATGCCCGATCTGGAACTGGCGCCGGGTGTGGATGAATGCGTCACGGGCGCCGATGGGCTCATCCTCGCCACCGAGTGGAGCGAGTTCCGTCTGCTGGACATGAAGAAGATCGCATCCCAGCTTGCGCATGCGCGGGTTGTGGACTGCCGGAACATCTATCGCCCCGAGCAGATGGAAGAGCTGGGCATCGCATACGATTCCTTCGGACGAAGAGCCGTGGACGCCTAGGCGCTCTGCGGCCACCGCCCTTCCACTTGACCGATCGCGCGCCTGAGCCCTAAGATGCGGCTCATGGGCAAACTACGAATCGGTATCCGCAAAACTCGAATCATGCAATTGGCCGCCGACCAGTTGGTCGAACAGATCGCGCAGGAATTCCCCGACATCAAGCCGGAGATCCTGGCCATCGAGGCTGATATCAAAGCCAAATCCGAAGACCCCGAAGACAATATTCGAGAGTTGGAGAAGGCCCTGCTGGATAAGCAGGTGGATATAGTGGTTCACCTGCTCAAGGAAATTCCGGTGGCCCTGCCCGAGAAGATCGAGCTTAAAGCCGTCACCGAACGCATGACTCCTTTCGACGCCCTGGTGTCCAACTGCGATTGTCCATTCCTGGATGAACTTCCCGACACCGCGTCTTTGGGCGTGAGTCATGTTCGCCAGAGCGAGCAACTCGGCCTCTTCCGCCCCGATCTGCGTTTCGTCGAGTTGAAAGGTTCGGTGGACAGCCGGCTTCAGCAGATGGAAAGCCGCAACCTGGCGGGTATCATTCTGAGCGCGGCCAGCCTGGAGCGCCTGGATCTGCAAAACCGCGTCACCGAGATGATCATGGGCGACATCCTGCTGCCCGGTCCCGGACAGGGCTGTCTGGGTATTCTCGCGCTGCGTTCATCACGCAAATGGAATGCCCTCATCGATTTCCTGGGCGACGCCACCAGCCGCCTCGAGACCACCGCAGAGAGAGCCTTTTTCTCTCAATTGGCCGACAACCAGGAATCGCCTCTGGCCGTATTGGCGGCTGTGGATTCCACGGAGATCATCATCGAGGGTTTTCTGGCCAATCCGGAAACCCACCGTTCCGTGCGTGATTCGGTTCGGGGACCCAGCCAATTCGCCGAGGAGCTCGGACTGAAACTGGCCATCGAGCTTTCCCTGCGCCTGGGCGAGGGCGGCCTGCTCTCTCTGGAGTCCGAGGAGGACTGATCGCCGGATCCCCCTTGGCAGGGCGGCAGCCCGGTGCTAGTTTGAATCCACTCAAACATCTAGCATCATCCGGAGGCGCCGAGCATGCTCGATCGCAAATTCATCCGCCAGGAAAGCGAAACACTTCGTCAGGCCATCGCAGACAAACGCGAGAGCGCCGACCTGGACGCATTTCTCCAAATGGATCAGCAGTTCCTGAGTCTCATCGCCCAGGTGGAAGAGCTGCAGGCTGAGCGCAATCGCGCCAGTGCCGCCATCAACGAGATGAAGAAGTCCGGCGAGGATGCTTCCAGCGCCATCGCCAAGACTCGCGAGTTGAGCCAGCGCACCAAGGAGTTGGAACAACAGCAATCGGAGCTGGATGAAAAGCTGCGCGAAATGCAGCTGAACTTTCCCAACATTCCCTCAAGTGATGTGCCCCGCGGCGGTGAAGAAGACAATGTTCTTGTTCGCGAATGGGGCGAGCCGATTACCGAGCCCGATTTTGAAATCAAACCGCACTGGGACATCGGCGAAGAGCTGGGCCTCCTCGATCTTGTCCGCGGCGCCAAGGTGGCCGGCAGCGGATTCCCTCTGCTCACGGGCGATGGTGCGCGCTTCCAGCGGGCCCTGATCAATTTCATGCTCGATCTTCATCGCGAGGCGGGCTTCACCGAATTGATTCCGCCGCTTCTGGTCAACAGCGAGAGCGCCACGGGCACGGGCCAATTGCCCAAGCTCGAAGATGACATGTATCACTGCCCCATCGATGACCTCTGGCTCATTCCCACTTCGGAAGTGCCGGTCACCAACATGTTCGCGGGTGAAATATTGGGGCCCTCCGATCTTCCGCGCTACTACTCGGCCTACACACCCTGTTTCCGGCGCGAGGCGGGAGCACACGGCAAGGACACCCGCGGGCTTTTGCGCGTCCACCAGTTTGATAAGGTGGAAATGGTGAAATTCGTGAGGCCGGAAACCAGCGAAGAGGAACACGAGAGCCTGCTGGCCCAGGCTGAGAAAGTGCTGCAGGCATTGGAACTCCCCTACCGCGTCATGCTTCTGGCCTCGGGCGATCTCTCCTTCGCCGCTGCCAAATGCTACGACCTGGAAATCTGGTCGCCGGGCGTGGGGCGTTGGTTGGAAGTGTCCAGTGTCAGCAATTTTGGCGACTTCCAGGCGAGGCGTGCGGGTATCCGGTTCCGTCCGGGTGAGCGCGAGAAACCTCAGTTCGTTCACACCCTTAATGGCAGCGGCGTGGCTCTTGCTCGTCTGGTAGCGGCTCTGCTTGAAACCGGGCTCACGCCCTTGGGTCGCGTGAAGATCCCAGAGGTCCTGCGACCTTATATGGGTGGCCAGGAATTCATCGGCAAGGAGGACTAGTCTGCTGAAACGAGGCGGATTCACTTCGGGAGAACGCGTCCGGCTTCTGCTGCGCGCCTATTTCCTGGTGGGCAGTATCGCCTTGCTCTTGGCCGCGGTCCTCTATGTGCGGGGGCTCACCGAGTCCGCGCGGAACGAATCCAACTTCAGTGCTCAGGCCGTCAGCCGCATGGTGGCTCTGGTACTCGGGGTGGAGGAAGACGAGCGCTTCTACCACCGCCTGCGTGAGCTCCTCGATGAGATCGCCGAAGAAATGCCCTTCCCCATGATCATCACCGACGTGAAAGGGCGCCCCCTATTCTGGAATGGCGTGCCCGATGTTCCCTTCGATGAGAGCTACGATTTTGATGCCCTGCGCATCATTCGAGTGGATGATCCACCCGATGAGAAAATCGCGGCCCTCATCAACTACGCACGGGAATTCAGGCGCGAGGGGAAGATGGTTCACTACTTCCTGCCCGGCAGCGAAACACGGACGGTGCAGGGTTATGTTTGCTATGGCGAAAGCAATCTGGCCGGACGCCTGGGCCGGGGTATCACGGTGCAGCTCTTGATATTCCTGGTTTTCCTGGTGGTGGGAACTCTGGGCTGGTTCCTGGTGAAGCGCTTCGAGCAGGAGAGCATCTGGGTGGGTCTGGCCAAGGAGACGGCCCATCAGATGGGAACTCCGCTCACCAGCCTGCTGGGCTGGATTCAGCTAAGCCAGGTGCGCCTGGACGAGCGCGAAGAGGAATGGTTGCGCCCGGTGACCGAATCCCTTGAGGAAATGACCCTGGATCTGGACCGCCTCCAGAAAGTATCCGATCGCTTCAACAGCATGGGCGGTGCTCCGCAGCTCAAGCATGGGGATCTGCGGCCGGTGATTCGCAGCACGGTGGACTATTTCCGCAGCCGCCTGCCCCAGCTTCGTGTGCAGGTGGAGATCCGCGATCACTATGATGAAGTGCCGCTCACACCTCATCACCCCGAGTTGCTTGAATGGGTCGTGGAGAATCTCATCAAGAACGCCCTGGACTCCCTGGACAAGGAGCAGGGCCAGATCACGGTGGATCTCCGCTACAATGCCACCGAAGCCGGCGTGGAACTGCACGTTCGCGACAATGGCCGAGGCATCCCCCCCTCCGAGCGGCGGAAGATCTTCCGCCCCGGATTCAGCTCGCGCATGGGAGGCTGGGGTTTGGGCCTCACGCTCAGCCGCCGCATTGTGGAGGAGTATCACGGCGGCCGCCTCTATCTGCTCGATAGCATCGAAGGACATGGTTCCTGCTTCGTGATGCGACTTCCTGCCTGATAAACGTCGTTTTGAACATGATTCATGTAAAGGTTACCATGAATCGTCCGATCTCCTCCTTGAGGGGAGAAGAGCAGACGTAACTGAATGTCGTTCAACATTTTCCCCCAGCCTCAGAGGACTTGCGGAAACCTTCCGGAACGAGAGTTCCGCCAAGGACTTCGTGAGATAGTTAGAGTTACGAATCGAAAGGACTGGCCGGATGTTGGATGGACATCTCGTCGATAAATGCAGTGCGGATCAGCTCCCCTCCCTTTCTCACGTCGCGCTGGAGATTTTAAGGCTCTCGCGCGACGAACAATCGTCCATGGACGACCTAGCCAATGTGATCAAGACCGACCCCGCTTTGACGGTGAAGATGCTCAAAACCGTCAATTCATCTCTTTTTCAGCTCTCCCGAGAGATCAGCTCGATTAACCATGCCGTGAATATGCTGGGCATGCGCTCGGTGAGAATGCTGGCTCTCAGCTTCTCCCTGGCCGACACTGTTAACGGTGACCAGGGAGATTCATTCGATTTTCAGGCCTATTGGCGTCGATCCTTGAGTCATGCTGTGGTCGCAAGGTTGCTCGCGGCTGAAGTGAGCCCCCTGCAAGCGGAAGAAGCCTTTGTTTCAGGCTTACTCGCCGACTTGGGCAGTGTGGCCGCCTGGCGTTGCGCGCCGGAGGCCTATGGCGAGGTTCTCGAAGAGTGGAAGCAGCACGAACGTTCTCTACAGGAAATCGAGCAGGATAAGTTCGGGGATCATCATGCCGCCCTCAGCGGTAAGCTGCTCGCGGAGTGGGGCTTGCCGGAAACCCTCTGTGAGGCGGTTCGCTCCCATCATGGCGGTGAGCAAGCCGGAGCCTCCCAATTGGATCTCCTGGTCCGGGCCGCGGCGGATCTGGCCGATCTATTCTGTCGCGAAATTGCCAGCACCGAGTTGGACTCGGTCAAAACCGGCGTCATCGCGCTTACGGGTGTTCATCCCGATAAGCTCGAGGAGATTCTCGAACACCTCGATGAGCAGGTGCAGGAAGCCGCTTCCATGCTGTCGATCCAGGTGGGAGAGACCGTGGATTACGCTCGCCTGCAGATCGAGGCCGCCCAGCAGCTGGCCCAGCTCAGCATGATGGCCGACGTGGATCTTCGCGCCAGCAACCGTCGTGAGGAGGAGGCGCGCCAGGAAACCGAGCGCCTACAGGATGAAAAGGCGGCCATTTTAGAAGTGGCCTCCACCGATGGCCTCACCAAACTGGCCAATCGCGCGGCCTTCGACAAACGCCTGAGTGAAGAGATCCAAAACGCCAGTATCGAGGGCCAGGTTCTGGGTCTCATCATGCTGGATGTGGATCATTTCAAGATCTTCAACGACACCCACGGGCATCGTGCCGGCGACGAGGTGCTTCGCCATGTGGGCGCCATCATGCAGGATGTGGTCAAGGGTCTCGGCTTCGCCGCTCGATACGGTGGCGAAGAATTCGCCGTGATTGCTCCCGGCCGAAGTGGCGAGGGACTGGTCCAGATCGCTGAGTCGCTTCGCAAGGGGATCGAAGGTCATGTGGTGGAGTTCGAAGGCAAGCAGCTCAATGTAACCGCCAGTCTTGGAGCGGTAAGTCATGCTCCGGCGGGGGTTTCCAACGAGCCGGATATGCTGGTGGAGGCTGCGGATCAAAAACTGTACAAGGCCAAGGAATCCGGGCGGAATCGGGTTGAGGTGGGATAGAGTCGCCGCCGCCGGTCTCCAGCCGCCAGAAAATACCCTCCTCCATTCTCGGGGGAGGGTTTTTGCAGGAACCCAAAATGGCAGCAAGTATTGGTGACTGGAGACTGGCGACTGGAGACTTCCTCACAAAGCGGTTGCCCAAAGCGCTCTCCGCCCGTAATTTCCGGATCAAGCACAGCAAGCCTGGCTAAAAGGCGGGAGCTCCAGCAAGTATGACCCAAGCCTCACGACAGAAAATCCTCTGGGCAGACGATCAGATCGATCTGCTTAAACCGCATATGCTGTTCCTGGAAGAAAAGGGATACAGCCTGCGGGGTGTGGCCAATGGCGATGATGCCGTGGCCCTGCTGGAGCAGGAAGATTTCGATCTACTCCTGCTTGACGAGCAGATGCCCGGGAAAAGCGGCTTGGAGACCCTGGAAGAAGTCAGGCGCTCGCAGCCCGGACTGCCGGTGATCATGATCACCAAGAGCGGCGAAGAGGGGCTGATGAACGAGGCCTTCGGTGGCCAGGTGCAGGATTTCCTGGTGAAGCCGGTGAATCCCGCCCAGATTTTCTCGGCCATCAAGCGGATCTTCGAAGGTCGGAAGATTCAGGAGAGCCAGCTTTCACGGGATTATATTCAGGAATACGGGCAGATCAGCACCGAAAACATGGAGAATGCCGACCCTGAGCGCTGGCTTGAGGTCAATCGCTTCCTCACCGATTGGGACCTCAAACTCGATAACTTTGAGGGTACCGGCCTGGAGCAGACCCATCAGGACCTGCGCCGCGACTTGAATCATGCATTCTGCCGTTTTGTGGAAGAGAAGTATCAGGGTTGGGCGGCGGCCGATCCGCGGAACCGCCCCCTAATGAGTCCCGATATCTTCTCAACTTTCGTCCAGCCCTTCGTGGAAAGTGGCCGGCAGGTCTATTTCCTCGTCATCGATTGCATGCGCCTGGACCAATGGAATGTCATCGAGGAAATGCTGAGCCCGCTCTTCACCGCTACGGTGGACCACTACTTCGCCATTCTTCCTACCGCTACGCCCTATGCGCGAAATTCCCTCTTTGCCGGGCTTTGGCCTTCGGAAATCGCCGAGAAAATGCCTCATTTCTGGAAAGAGGATCCCAAGGAAGAGCTCAGCCTCAATCGATTCGAGCGCGAGCTCCTGGGCGCCCAGCTGGTGGCCAAGGGCCTGAAAGACCGTAACTACAAATATGTCAAGGTCTCCAACATTTCTCAGGCTAATGAACTCTACCGGCAGATAGGTGGATTTGCCGACATTCCTCTGGTCGCCCTGGTTTTCAACTTCTTGGATATCCTGGCCCACGGACGTAGCCAGTCGGAGATTCTTCAGGAAATCGCCCCCGACGAGTCGGCCTTCCGAAGCCTCATGGCCAGTTGGTTCCGCCATTCGGCCCTCTACGATATCCTCAAATCTCTAGCTAAATCGGGCGCCATGGTCGTGGTGACCAGCGACCATGGATCGGTGCTCTGCCGTCGCTCGGCCCTGGTCCAGGGTAACCGTAGTACTTCCACAGGAATACGCTACAAGTACGGCGACAATCTTGGCTGCGACACCAAGCAGACCTTGCGAATCAAGGATCCCTTGGCCTGGCGCCTGCCTACTCAGCGCGCCACCAAAGACTACATCATCGCCAAGGAGAACCACTTTTTCGTCTATCCCACGAATTATCACGAGTTTGAGCAACGCTATGCCGGAAGCTTCCAGCACGGGGGCATATCCCTCGAGGAGATGATCGTTCCTTGCGCCGTCCTGGATCCCAAGACCTGATCTTCACCAGCAATTCGGCCGAGGAAACCGCCAATATAGCGGCGGCCTTGGGCTTGGTAGCAAGCCCCGGGGATTTCCTGGCCCTTTTCGGCGATCTGGGTGTGGGAAAGACGGTTTTCGCCAAAGGGTTCTGCGCGGCCTTGGGTATAGAACCCATGGGGGTCGATAGTCCCACCTTCGTGCTGCTCAACGAGTACGAGGGCCGGCTGCCTGTCTACCACTTCGACGCCTATCGGCTGGAGGGCGGGCGCGAAGAACTCACGGAACTCGGTTACTTCGATGAGACCCTGGAGGAAGGCGTGGTTCTCATGGAGTGGGCGGAGCGAGTGGGGGTTCATCTGCCGGCCAAGGCCCTGCATCTCCGAATTGAAATGCTGGACGCTGAGCGCCGGCGCTTGACCATTGAAGAGCCCTCGGAGCGAGTGGCTCAATCGCTATCGGAATTCCTGCCCTAAAAACAAGCCCATAGCCCTGCTTTTTCTCTTGAAGTTCGACCGCCAGTTTGACGGCCCAAGAGAGTGACTCTCCAGGTGGACTATGTTGTGGTTTGCTATCTGCTCGGCACTAGGTGCTTGTTCAGGCTTCTATCCCAAGGAAGAGCAGGTCCGGAATGGCGCCAACACTTCAAGCGATAATGCTAGACTACTCCAAAAAACAGTCCTATAGGCCTGATATTCCATGGCCTGGATTCTCATCCACTTCCCTTGTTACACGCGAAGAAGATCTCAAGAAGTGATTTTGGATACCCTGGATCGATTCTGACAGTCTGGCGGGATATTGATCATTCAGGAGGTCGCACTTTCCGGGCAAAGGGCAGAACTTTCCACAAGTCCAGCTGCAGGATTGAGCTCGCGAACATTTTGAATTGAAGTCTGGTGCTCTCATTTCGAGCCAATGAATTGCCCTCAACGGCTTTAGCGAGCAATTGCCTGAATCCTACTCAGAATCGGATCGAATTCTGCTCAGGCATCTGCGGATCAATAGCATGGCTGGAGTCGCACTTTGGGGAGAGGTGGGCACCGGTCCAGATTTACGGACTTCCTTGGAGGATCTAAACAATGAAAATCATGAGGCTTACAGGTCTTTTGCTTCTCGTTGCGGCTAGCGCTTGGGCCGGCAATACCGCCACGCAGAATGTGGACATCACCATTCCCGCCATCGATGAAGTGGCCGTGAGTGGGGATGCGACCATCACCTTCGCAACACCTTCCGGTGGTTCGGGCTTCTCGGACGCCACCGACGCTTCCACTACGCTCTCCTGGACGACTAACCAGTCCGGGCGCGAGATCACCATCGCCTATGATGCTGCTCACAGTGGCATTGTTTTGAAGTGCGAAGCCACATCCATCAGTGGTGGTACCAGTGCCGGTCAGCTGACAATCGGTACTTCTGCTGCGGATTTCGTGACCAGTATCGACAATACTGCGGGCTCGGCCACACTGAGCTACACCGCCTCGGCTACGCTTTCGGCGACAACCTCGGCCTATGTGGTGACCTTCACGATTCAGGCTGCTGCATAAGCTTCTAAAAAGGTGCTTTACACACTTTGCGCGGGGAATTAGCCTCTCCCCGCGCATACCTTTTGGCGGTGTCCGTGAAAAGCTCACGATTTCTACTCATCGCGTTTTGGCTACTACCCTTTCAGGCTTTGGCTAGTCTGACAGTGGATGGCAATCTCATTGAGACCTTCCACCTTCAGCCCGGTCAAGTCTTTGAGGGATCATTAGTTATAAGAAACAGTGCTGATCAGGCCGAACCCGGCCGTGCCTTTGTCACAGACTACCTATTTGGCGCCAGCGGATGGAATCGCTACGATCCACCGGGTAGCCATTCCCGATCCAGCGGCCAGTGGATTCAAGTTTCTCCCTCAGAGTTCGTGGTGCCAGCTGGCGGGGAGTTCTTCCTGGCCTATTCCATTCAGGTTCCCGCAGATAGCACTCTCCTGGGTAGCTACTGGTGCGCGGTCATCATAGAGCCCGGAACAAGCCTAAACCCTGATACGGCAAGCGATTCTGAAGGCGACAATCCCGATGTCGCTCTGCGCACCGTCATACGACACTCCATTCAATTCTCCATGGATGTGGGCAGTGGCGGCCACAAGGAAGTTCAGATTGTGGGTCGTTCCCTGGAGCCAGGCGAGCAGGGCTTGAACCTGATCCTGGATGTGGAAAATTCCGGCGAGAGTTGGGTTAACCCCTTGATATGGGCGGAGTTCTTCAATTCTGAAGGGGAGCGGGTGGACCGCCAGGAACAGCAACGCGGCAGGCTCTATCCAAGCTGCTCGCTGCGGCAGATTTTCCCCCTGAATCTCGTCACGGGAAGCTATGAAGTACTCGTCATCATCGACGATGGCAATGGCGAAGCTTGGGGTGCCCAATACAGCCTCGAGATCCCCTGATCCTGAGTATTTCGACAAGCTCAATTATCCTCATAAGGCACATAATTACAAAGAGTTAGCGGGGTCCCTATTCCCGGTGAATAGGATTCGATTTCGGACCTTAAGTGGTTTCGAAATTGCTCCGGATGGCTGGTCCTTCCTCGGAATACCCGATTGAGGATCTTCCTTCCTGGAGATGCCGGAGGCTAACTCCTTGTCGTTGAAGGGTTCCCATAAGGGCTTGGCGATGGCCACATGGCTGGCGCTACAGAGCCTTCTGGCCCTCGGACTTCCGTCCTGGGGGGAGGGGGGGCTATACCCTCAAGCGACCCTTCACATCACAGGCCCCGACAGCCTGATCTGCGACTCCGGCGCCACGGTTTCTTACCTGCTTCGCATTCAGGCACCAAGTTCCGACACGGGATCCTACCTCGAGCTCATCGACTACCCCCAAAACTGGAAATCCGTACTGGGGCCCAAGACCCGTGACTTCGCCAAGGAGCAGGGCTGCCTCAGGCTTCTGGCATTCCAGATTCCCCTGGATACCGCTCCCGGCAGCTATGCGATCAGCTACGCTCTCGATCACTCCGAGGGCAGGATCGAGAAAATCACCAGGATCCAAGTACGCGAACGAAATGGCGTGAAGCTTCAGGTGCTCGAACGACCCTCTCTGCTCATTGCCGGCGAAAGCGGGCAGGTGAACTTCCTGGTGTCCAATCGCGGCAACACGGAATTGGATCTGAACCTGACAGCCGAGAGTCGCGGCGAGTGGCCGGTGACGCTCAGCGAATCCAGGATTTTGCTCCCAGCCGGGCAGAGCCGAACTGTGACTGCCACTTTGTTCGCGCCACAAGGTTTGGATCGACAGGCTCGATCGCATCTGCGTTTGCTAGCCCAAGCCGCTTTAGAGAGCGCGACCCTCGAACCGGCCTCAGCCGACCTGGTGCTGGACGCGGTTCCCCGGATCAGCCGCGGCACGGATCCCTGGCGTCGGCTTCCCACGGAAATTCAGATTCTCACCCATCGCTGGAAGGGAAAAACATCCCTTTCGGGCCAGTGGCGTGGCCGCGGATTCCTGGACGCGCACAAGCAACACGAATTCGAATTCCTCCTGCGAGGACCCGACTCGCGCAGCTTCGGTGCATTCGGCCGGCGCGAGGAATACCGCCTGGCCCTGCGAAGCCCGAACAGCCTGCTTCTTTTGGGTGACGGACCTTACGGCCTGTCCCCGCTGACGCGTACGTCCTTGCAATCGCGGGGATTGGAATTCTCTCTCGACACAAATACAGGACTGCGAGGCGGCGCGTTCTTCATCGAACGCCCCGGGGTGAGCGATCTACACGAGATCGGAGCTTACCTCGGTGGATCCACAGAATCTGGCGGGCATTGGCGACTGAACCTTTTGGGCAAGCCCGCGGGGGTTGCCGGCGGTCCCCTCAATGTGGGCTTGGCCTCACTTCAGGCGGATCTTCCCGAGAAGGCCGGCATCTTCACAGAACTCGAGGCGGGCCTGAGCCGAGGTGGAACGGGCAGCGAGGGGCTCGGCGGCGCCTATCGCATGCATTTACACAGGACTCAGGGCCGTCTGGGCCTTCGCCTGGAACGAATCTTCGCCAGCGAAGACTATCGAGGTACCTATCGCGATCACGATTACCTGGCTGCTGAGGTGAGTGCTGCCCTGAACAAATCCTGGAATGCTCGGGTCATGGGGCAGCGCTGGAAGAGGAAGATCTACGAGGACGGCGCGGTTTCACCCGGCTGGGAACAGCGCGCCGAGTTTGGAGTGCACCATCAATCTCGTCGTGGGCTGACTTTGGGTCTTAGCGGGATCACATCGGGCCTGAAGGCCAGTTCGGGGGAGAGCCGCTGGGGTGAGAATTTCATGCGAATGGAATCCCGGCTCAGCCTTTCCTCTCACAGTTTGGGTCTGCGCGTGGAATTGGGCGAACGGGACAGCCATGAGTCGCAGGCTCCGGCAAGCTTGATGCGGGCGGCCCTGTCCCTCAGGCTCAAGTTACGATCCTGGCTATCGCTCTCCATGGCGGGCACACGAAATCATCTGGATGGGGGGATATCTCCCGGCACCAGCGATACGGGACAGATTGCCCTGCTCATGACTCCCCATTCCCGCTTCACGCTGAGCCTGCGCGCCACGGCATCGGAATATCGCTTCCACACCCATAGCTCCTATCGCCAGGTCGACATGGGAGGGCGCTACAGAATATCCCGCGAGCTTTACCTCGATGCGCAAGCCCGCGTGGGACAGTCCGGCGACGGCCAGTGGCAGCCATCCATCATGCTTGGCATCACGCGTTCTCTGGGAATGCCCTTGGCGCGAACCGCACGTCTTGCGCGCCTGGAGGGCCGCGTGGTGGACAGCGAATCACCCAGCGGCGCGGGCGTGGCCGACCTGCTACTCCGGCTTGATAGTCACACCGCGGTGACCGACGCCAAGGGGAATTTCAGTTTCCCCAACATTCCCGCCGGGGACTACCGCTTGGATCTGCCCAGGCCTTCCCTGGGTGTGGAGCAAGCTCTGGTGGAAAAGGCGCCCCTTCACCTCTGCCTGGCCGAAGGTGATCGCCAGAGTATTCAGCTGAGCGTTGCGCGCACCGCCAGTTTGAGCGGCCGCATTATGCGTTATGCCTCCACCGAAGGTGGCACTCCCCACACTAATCGCCCCAACGGTCTCTTCCTTGAGGGACGTGACCGGGCCAATTGGGGACCGGGCGAAGGCGGGGATCCCCTGCTGAACGATGACAACCTGGTCGAACTCGGCGGGCTAGAGGGCGCCCTGCTCAAACTCAGCGGCAAGGGTCGCAGCTTCTACCGTCTGAGCGGTCCCGATGGACACTTCCGTTTCGATGAATTGCCGCCAGGCATCTGGACCCTAGAAGTGGAAGATTCCGAGCTGCCGTCCAATCACTTTGTGGAGGAGAACCGTCACAGCTTCCAGCTGGCACCCGGTGAAGACACGAAGCATCTGGTCAAAGTTTTGCCGCGATTCAGGCCCGTGCGGATTATCGATCAGGAGAGTTTGCAGGCCAGCGGGCCGATTGTTGGAAAGGATTCGCATCCTGTGCTAAGTTCCCGCCGTTCCGTTTCGGAAGGGAAGCAAAGTGATCCTGTCCATCGACGTGTCACACCGCCTGGGCCTGATGAACCTGGAGCTGAAGGACGGGCAAAGCCTGTCCCGGCACAGCGACCGGCCCCGGGAACACATGGAGTTTATCCAGACAGCGCTGGAGGAGCTACAGGCGGAGAGCGGTCTGAGCTGGAACAGCCTGTCTTGCATGGCCGTGACCTTGGGGCCGGGCAGCTTCACGGGTCTGAGGGTGGGCCTGGCCGCGGCCAAAGGTCTGATCTTCTCCACGGACATCCCGCTTCTGCCATTATCGAGTCTGGCCATACCCGCAGAAGCCGCGGGCGAGGCCATGCCTCGAGCCATATTCAGACGAGCACGAGCAATGGAACTTTGGACAGCCTTCTTCCCGCCCGGCGAATCTGCGCCACGGGATCTAGGCCTGCGCACCCAGGCAGAAGCCCTCCTTTGGCGGGAAACCCTCGTGCAGGATTGGCCGGAGCTGCTTTGCTTCGGGGAGGACGCCGTAGAGGGCCAGGCCCTCGATCTCCTCCCAGAACCCAGTCCGGCTGAACAGCTAGCAGCGATGGGTAGGCTTGCAAAACGTGGCGGGCGGGAGTATCGCGGCGAGGAAATCGATACGGTAGTCCCCGATTATATGGCCGAAGCCTCCATCACCTTGCCGGGAGCTGGGAAGCCATGAGCCGCGCCTATCACTTTCGTCTCGAGCACCGAGGCAGGACCCTTCAGGGCCTGCCTTTCGGTGCTGATCACATAGCCGAGGTGGTGGATCTCGAGAAAAGCTGCTTCCCCGATCCCTGGACTGAGAACCTTTTCGGCCAGGAATCCCAGCCGGAAGATCACCGATGGAACCTTGTGCTCTACGATGGCGAAGAACTGGCCGCCTATGCGATTAGCTGGGTAGTGTCGGGGGAGACACACTTATTGAATTTTGCCGTTAGGCCTGATTTACAAGGTCAAGGTGTCGGAAGGCTATTCTTTCGCTGGCTGCTCGATGAGGCCAGGATGGCTGGAGATAATGTATTTTTGTTGGAGGTGCGGGCCAGCAATGATAGAGCGAAACACCTCTATGAATCCGAGGGCTTGCACGTGGTCATGAAGCGCGACTCTTACTATCCCGATTCGGGTGAAGATGCCCTGGTCATGATGTGCTTTCTGCAGAAAGATCCGGAGGAGAAATCATGAAGCCCACTCCAACCTGGTTGCCGCCGGCCCTATACGCATCCTTGGAGCGAATTCGTCCGGCCTGGGAAAAGCTGGAGCTTCCCGAGGCTGCGGTAGCCGTAATTTTGGGTAGCGGACTGGGAGAAGCCGCAAGCGGCTTTCCGGTGATCTGGGAAAAGGGCTTCAAGGAATTGGGATTGCTGTCTGCCGGCGTTGCCGGGCACAAGGGAAGCTTGATTCTGGCGAAGAGCGAAGGCGCCCCGCTGCTTTTTCTTTCGGGACGTCTGCATCGTTATGAAGGACACCCCGACGAGGCAGTTTTACTGCCCCATGCGGCCCTTTCCCTGCTGAATCTCAAGGCTGTTCTGGTGACCAATGCCGCGGGAGGCCTGAATCCGGCCTTCAATGCGGGCGATTTCATGCTCATTCGCGACATCATCAGCAGCCAATGGCGCGATCCACTGCGCGGAGAAAGCGGCACTGCGCCCATTCCCCTGCGCCTTTACGAGGATTCACTTTGGGATGGAATGCGTCTCGCTGCTAAAGCCGGCGGCGTGACCTTGCACGAGGGCATTCTTCACGCCGGATTGGGTCCCGCCTTCGAAACGCCCGCCGAAGTTCGCATGGCCCGGAAAATGGGCTGTTCCGCGGCCAGTATGAGCACCTATCCCGAGTCTGTGCTCTATGCACGAATGAAGATGCCGGCGGTGGGTATCTCGTGTATTACCAATGTGATAGACGAGGATGCCGGGGAGGAATTGACCCACGAAGAAGTCCTGGAAACGGGCCTGGCAGCTGCGGATCGCTTCGGGAAGATGTTGGCGGCCTGGGCGAGGAACCTGGCTGAATAGGGTTGCCCAGGGGCCAAGCCCTTCCTATAATCGGCCGATCCCGTAAAGAATGTGATTTTCAAGAAGGGTGGAGAATGTCCTGGCTGAAGCGAACACGCAAAGGGCTCAAGGATACCAGCAAGACTTCGCGCAAAGAGATCCCCGATGGTCTGTGGCTCAAGTGTCCGACCTGTAGTGAGATCCTTTTTCGCCAGGAGCTGGACAAGAACCTCTGGGTCTGCTCCAGTTGCAGTTTCCACCATCGCGTGGATGCCCATCGCTACATGGGATTCCTGCTCGACGATGGCAGTTTCGAAGAGACCCATCGTGGTCTTGTGAGCAAAGACCCCTTGAACTTTCAGGTTGGCAAAGACAAGTACATCGAGAAGGCCAAGCAATCGCAGGACAAGACAGGTTTGGAAGATGCCGTGGTCACGGGTCTGGGCACGGTGGGTGGACATCCCGTGAGTTTGGCCGTGATGGATTTTCGCTTCATGGGCGGATCCATGGGCTCGGTGGTGGGGGAGAAGATTTCTCGCGCCATTCGTGACGCCATCGATAAAAGGCGTTCGCTGATCATCGTGTCCCAGTCGGGCGGCGCACGCATGCAGGAGAGCATCCTCTCGCTGATGCAGATGGCCAAGACCAGCGCAATGCTCGGCCGGCTGCGCGAGGCGGGCCTGCCCTTCATTTCCATACTGACTCATCCGACCACCGGCGGTGTAACCGCCTCCTTCGCCATGCTGGGCGATCTCATCGTGGCCGAGCCCAAAGCGCTGATCGGTTTTGCCGGGCCCCGCGTGATTCAGCAGACCATTAATGCCGAACTGCCTCCAGGTTTCCAGACCAGCGAGTTCCTGCTGGAGCACGGCATGGTGGACGCGGTGGTGGATCGCAAAAACCTGCGGAACTTCTTGGCCAACAGTCTTCGCTTCTTCACAGGCGGACGGGCCCAGGCCGACAGCTTCGACGCTTCCGGAGAAGGGTTCCGTCCGGGCGCTGCCGCGCAAGGACAGGGCGGATCCGCGGGTGAGTCGCCCTCGCTCTTTCGCGCCAGAGCCGCCGCGGCCGGCGGTGGGAGTTCCGACGACAGTGCCTGAAGACTCTCCGCGTCACTTCGATTTTCCCGAAGCGCCTTTGATTCCTCCCGAAACAGAAGCTGAAACCTGGCTCTATGGCTTGAGTCGTTTTGGCATGAAGCTGGGCCTTGCGAACATCATTGAACTCGCCCGGCGTTTTGGAAATCCCCAAGACAAACTTCGCTTCCTTCACGTTGCCGGTACCAACGGCAAGGGCTCGGTTTGTTTCTATCTCGAATCCTTGCTCAAAGCTTCCGGGCGCTCGGTGGGCGTTTTCGCCAGCCCGCATTTGATCCATGTGGGTGAACGCATTCGAGTGAATGGCGAACTGCTTTCCCACGATGAACTGGCGAACTACGTGCATCGTGTGCGTGCCGATGTTGAAGAACTCAACGCGACGTTTTTTGAAGCCATGACCTTGATCGCGCTCCTGCGTTTCGCAGAAGCAGGTGTGGACTATGTGGCCTGGGAAACGGGATTGGGTGGGCGCTACGATTCCACGCGCGTGGCCGATCCTGTGGCTTCTGCCATCACACGGGTGGGACTTGATCACACGAAATATCTTGGTACGACACTCGAGGAAATCGCCGCGGACAAAATGGGAATCGGGAAGCCTGGCGTGCCGCTCTACACAGGGCAGGAGCCCGGCGACTTGCTCGAGTTCATGAAGGAGCGCGCGCTTGCCGAGAATTTGGATTTGATTCAGGTGTCGCCACTTTGCCTTGAAGGTCTGATGCCCTTTCAACAGGCGAACGCTGCGATAGCCCTTGGCATGCTGAAGGGTTTGGACCCAGGTACAGTTCCTGAAGATTTTGAAACTGTGCTTCGAAACACTTCCCTGCCGGGGCGTTTTCATGTGGTTTGCGAAGATCCGCTCATGGTCATCGATGGGGGACATAATCCACAAGCGCTGGAGGCGGTGCTCGGAGAATGGGATCGACGCGTGCCCGAGGGTGCTACGATCATTTTCGCTTGTAGCGCCGACAAGGAAATCGAAGCGTTGCTGGAACTGTTGAAGACGAAGCCGCGTCGCATGATCATAACCCGTGCGCAAAATCCTCGATCCATAAATCCCGAGGAATTGTACGAGCGGGCGGGAAACCCTGAGTCCTGGACGGTGGCCCCAGATTTCCTTGCTGCTTTGAAAGCCGCAGAGGAAGGACCGCTGCTGGTGACGGGATCTTTCTATCTTGCGGGAGAGGCGTATTGGAAGATGGGTGTCGAACCGTTTGAGATGAGTAGTACTGTAGGGGAGGCTGGAACCTAGCAAGCGGCTTTGCACATGACAGCCCTAGTATCAAGTGGACAGCAGGTGGTAAGTTGCAAATACCAGAGTTGAGAGGTGATTGTGCGCTTAGTGATACTACTGCTTCTGTTGCTTTCACACAATTCCAGCAACGCACTCAAGGCGCAGTCGGCGACTGAATTTTTGCACTGTCTGCAATGGTCCCCGGAATTGGCTGAGCGGTTTGTCCACCCCGACGATCTGGCCATCTCCCACCGACTGGGAATTGAGTATCAAGAATCGCCGGCGAAGGCGTTGATTTCCTGGGACCTGACTGAGGCTACTAAACGGCGGCTGGCTCAGTCGCGGATCGGTCAGCACATTCAGATTGAGCGACTGGACGAGCACTACGACAGGCTCACACTCTTTCCCGATGACAGTGCCTTTTCGCAATCCTGGATATTCAAAGATGGTCGTCAAACCTCATCCATTCTTTACGGTGTGAGGGATTGGCTTGTTCGAGAGTCGAAGTACTTCCGTTTCTATCTGAGTGATCCCTCTCGGTTTCACGACCAGAACATCAAGGATCTCGAAGCATTCCTAATTGAGACCGCGGACTTGCTCGGACTTTCAAAATCCCAGATGCGCCGTCTCGAGAGTGAAAAAATCATCTACTGCTTCTGCAGTGATCAACAGGAGATCCGCGATTTAACGGGCTTCTCGGCACGCGGAATGTACATTCTGTCCCATGACCTGATTGTGTCGACTTACAGTTCCCACCTCCACGAGCTAGCACACCTGCTGATCAACTACCGGCTCGAAACGCCGCACTTGTACACACACCCGATGCTCCTGGAGGGCTTCGCTGTTGCGATAGGGGGACGAGGGGGCAAGGCGCCGCGAATTCATCATCAGTTGGGTGTATTCCTGCACCGATCTGGATGGCTCTCTATCAATGAACTGCTAGGCGCGAATTCATTCGCACAGCAAAATGCATCTATGTCTTATCCGGGTAGTGCTCCCTACAACAGGTTTCTTATTGAACACTTAGGCATTGAGAGCTACCTGGACCTCTACCTGGAGTCAGGTGGCGATGCCGAGTACGTATCACAGCTTCAGCTTCCTAGGGAGAGGCTACCGGATGAGACCAGCTGGCAGGCCTACCTGGATGCTCAGCCCACAATTGGCGTTGTCGTTCCGGCAACTGACGAAAATGCATTGGCCGACAGCCCCACTCTTTTCCAGCGTGATCCTGATAGAGACCGATATAGGTTTGTCCTTCCGGAGATGGCCGTGATAGGCGATGGTGCCGTGGCTCCCGGTTACACGAGCTTCTTGTTTGAAGAACTTGTTCCTGATAGGTCGTTTCCAGGTGGCCGGTATCTATTCCAATGCTCGCCTGTTGAGATAGGTTTGTATGATCTGTACACAAATACAATGATAGGGCACTACGCAGCCACCTTTGCCAAATCTCCGACCGAGGTTCCTACGAGTAATGGTCAATTCGACTTCTTTGTGGATGCGAAACTGTTCGAATCCGAGATCGACGAATCTACATTTACCATTGTGGCGGAGTAAGCGAGAGATTTTCTACTGCTAGCAGTGTGTGAAAGTCATGCAGGCAAAGTCCGAAGGTTTCACAGAGGGCTGGCCATGGAGAACTGCCCATCCCCGAAGTTTGGAGGCAATATGAGTCGCCAGGCTGTTAAGATCGAGCTCGGATCAGTTCAGGAAACTTTGTTGCTGCCCTTGTGGGCAAGGGCGCGAGAGACCGAGAAAGACAATCCCATCGTATATGATTCCTATGCCAAGAGAATGATCGATAGCATCGACTATGACTTCTCGCAGATTGAGGATAGTCCGGCTGCGGATCATCAAGGTGTGTGGGCGATCCGCGCTTACCATTTCGATAATATTGCAAAAGGGTTTCTTGCCCATAATGACAGAACTGTCGTGGTTAATATTGGAGCGGGTTTGGATACCACGTTTCAACGAATCGGTGAAGGTGGTGGGATATGGATCAATATCGACCTTCCAGATGTTGCTGCGCTTCGGCAGAAGTTGATTCCTGACTCAGAACGAGAAATGACGATAGCCAAATCCGTTTTTGATTTCACTTGGATGGATGACATCGCCCAATGGACGAAGGGTCGTTCTGTTCTCTTTATGGCGGCCGGGGTCCTATGTTACTTCGAAGCGCATGAGGTCGAAATGCTGTTCCGGAAGCTTGCCGAAGTGTATCCTTCATCCCATGTGGTTTTCGATTCGATGTCACGGTTTGTTGCCTGGGGGACGAACAGAGAAATCTTGAAGAAGAGCAAGCTGGACGCCCTTGTTAAGTGGCCGCTTAAGAGAGCTTCCGACCTTCGAGAGTGGGTAGATACAATAGAAATCGTTGAAGAGTTTCCCATGCTATCAAGGGTGCCCATCAAGAATGACTTTAGTAAGAAGGAGATCATCCAGATTAAGATTGTAGGTCTCTTTCGTTTCTACAACATGATTCATGTGCAACTCTGAGAGCCTGTGCAATTGCACAAGACAAACCGAGCTCGACCTCTTCACGAGGCAAGGAAATGAGATATGACAGATCCTCGCATTCAGGTTAGGCCTTTTACGGGCCGCAGTGAATACGAGCAAATGGTCGACTATTTCCTGGACGGAGACCTTTCGTTTTTACAGGGAATGGGTGTGGACCCCAGGAAGCTGCCTAAGCGAGAGGACTGGATCGAGGCCGTACTGATAGATCACGAGCGAGCTGAAGAAGAAAAAGATCGTTCGTACTTGGCGTGGGTCTACGAAGAAAAGCTCGTGGGACACTCGAGCATCAATCAGATCAAAATGGGTGAGGAAGCCTTCATCCACTTGCATCTCTGGGATAGTGATCTGCGCATGGCAGGCCTCGGCACAGGGTTCTTCGAGAAGTCTTCCAAAGAATTCATGCACTGGTTCAAGCTAAAACGCCTCTATTGCGAGCCCTATGCAAAAAACCCCGCGCCGAATCACATTGTCAAGAAGTTGGGGTTTCGGTTTGTGAAATGTCATCGAACCACTCCCGGTCCGATAAACTTCGAACAGGACGTGAACCTTTACGTGCTCGACATTGATTCGTAGAAGACAGTTGAGCACCCAATCCACAAAGGATGAATCCTTGAGCCAAGCACTTACGATTGTGGCCATCATCGAGGCCAATGCCGACAAAGTTGAATTGATCAAAGCTGAATTGCTAAAGCTGATTGTACCTACTTTGAAAGAGTCAGGATGCATTCAATACGACCTGCACCAGGACAATGATAATCCGGCCCTGTTCCTGTTCTTCGAAAATTGGGAGAGCCGTGAGCTTTGGCAAAAGCACATGAACAGTGAACACATCGCAGAGTATATGAAGGCAACGGATGGTTCTGTCGCGTCATTCACCTTGAACGAAATGACCAAGGCATAGATCCCTTACCGTTTTAAGCGATGAGAAGAGGTGCTTGTCCATGGCGAAGAGGTTTGATGATCCGCAAGTCAAAGCGGCATTCGATGCTCATACTTGCGCCGTTCGCAAGAAGCTCAAACAGATACGTGCCTTGATTTACTCCGTTGCAAAAGAAACCCATGGCGTTGGGGCCTTGGAAGAAAAGCTGACCTGGGGTCAGCCGAGCTATGTGACCAGTGAGACAAGAAGCGGCAGTTCAATACGCCTGGGTCGAGAGAAAAAAACTGAGGGCGATTTCGCCTTGTTTTTCAAGTGTCGAACCACATTGGTGGCTTCGCTTAGAGAGCGCTACGAAAGTGTGTTTAGATTCGAGGGTAACAGGGCGATTCTCTTCGATGCAGAAGACGAACTCCCCATTCCTGAGCTGAGTGAATGTATCGCCATGGCCTTGACCTACAATCTGGATAAGATAAGCCCGCGCCCTCGATCACCCAAGGAGTCCCATGAGCCTTAGCCGAGTAGTGCCGAACATTTACACAAATCGTTTCGAGGAAAGCGTCGAGTTTTACACATCGTTGTTCGGCTTTCGTGTGGCCATGGACATGGATTGGATCGTGACTCTGGCATCACCTGAGAATCCCAAAGCACAGATTAGTATTGTTCGTAGTGAGCGAGAGCCTTCCTGGGGCGATGACCCTCTTCTGAGTTTGGAAGTTTCCGATGTGGATCAAGTGCATTCTGTGGCTGTTGCAGGAGGTCACAGCATTGTCTACCCCTTGACGGACGAGCCCTGGGGCGTTCGACGATTTTTCCTGAAAGATCCCAATGGCGTTGTTGTCAATGTTCTGAGTCATATCCAGGAGGCCGACTGAAATGGAACAATCCAAGCCTATTCATCACAGCATCAACTACATCGAGTTTCCCGTTAGTAATATGGCCGAGTCACAGAAGTTCTACGCGGCGGCTTTCGGCTGGACCTTCAACGACTACGGTCTGGACTACGCAGGAATCGTGATTCAAGGCAAAGAGCTTGGAGGTTTCCGTCGTGAGGAAGAGGTGTCGGCGGGTGGTCCTTTAGTAGTCCTCTACTCCAATGATCTCGCCGCGACCCTCGCCCAGGTTCGCGAAGCGGGTTGCTCCGCTCAGGAACCGTACGAATTTCCCGGCGGACGCAGGTTCCACTTCAATGATCCCAGTGGAAATGAACTGGCCGTCTGGTCCGAGAAGTAAAGGGCGCGGCTTGCAGGTTGGCTAGAGCGCTATCGTCGCTTTGCCTTGCCTGATGGAATATTGGTGGCCACAGTTCCCGAACATCGCGGACTTGGCTTGGCAAACTGCTTGTGTACTGTCGCCACGCAGAGATTGCTCCGGCAGGATTTGCAAAGCATTTTCCTTTGCACAGGTGATGATATGCCGGCGGCCATCTCAGTGTATCTTCGTCTCGGATACATCCCCTATCTATATGCTTCTGATCAAGAGATTCGCTGGAAGCGAGTTTGCAAACTTCTGAATCATCCATTTACCCTTGAACAGTGAATGAGTAAAACGCTAGTGAATTCTAAGCTTGGCCAAGGTTTTCCGCTAACATCATGGCGTTGCCATCGGGGTCGAAAAAGGTGGCCAACTTGACCATTTCTGGAATCTCACTGGTTTCGCCGTCGAAACGAACATTTTTGGATTCAAGTTCGGAGCGGACCGCCGCGATGTCTTTCACTCCCCAAACCGGAACACAGCCACCACCCTGCTGAATTTCCTCACGTGCGCCAAGGCCGACGCTGATGTTCTTGTCGGGCCCCTGCAATTCGGCCCATGCCATGTCATCCAATTTGTAGAGCAGCTTGAATCCCAGTGTTTCCTCATACCATTTAACAGCTGCATCCAGGTTCTTAACGCCGAAGCTTAGCGTGACGTCGCCATTGTAATCCATGCTCATAGTGATCCTCTGTGTGATGAGTGAATAATCCCTTTCCCGTTCCTGGGCTTTGATGTATGCTAAGTATAGTAACTATAAAAACAAGGTCAAGTGGAATCGCATGCCCGGACAGATCCGACAACTGAATGAGCTCACCGCTCTTTGTCATCGCAGGTGGAATATCCCGCTGCTGGCTTACTTCGACAAGTTGGATGGTGCGCGATTTGCTCAGATCCAAAAAACACTCGAGCTGAATCGCCAGCCGCTTAGGGACACCCTCGATGCGCTTCTCGGCCTAGGATACATCCGGCGGAATCCCGGTCACGGACATCCTCTCCGTCCTGAGTACATCCTTCGGGTTAAAGGCCGCCGTGTCGCTTCCGCTTGTGCAAAACTCATGATCTATCTCGATAAGAATGAACTTACGGAACTGGCCGGTCGGAAATGGAGCCTTCCCGTCATTGCGTCTTTGGCCATGGGGGCGACCCGTTTTGCAGACCTAAACCAATCGCTAAGCAAGGTGAGTCCACGGGCACTCGCACTCTCTATTCGCAGTCTGGAAAACTCAGGTCTTTTGATCCGAAAGGTTGAAGACGTTCATCCACCTGCTGTCAGGTATGAACTTAGTTCCCTGGGGAGAAAGTTGGCTGCGAAACTGGATGCTATACTTTCCCAAGCCTAGTTCGGGTTGCTTGACTCCGATGTTGAAAATGTTGAATTCTCCTTCCAGATCGAACCCATGGAGATGAAAATGGATCTTCGCCCACGCGAAACCGTGATTATCGCGGAAGATTTTAACACGCTCATGTCTTGGTATCGTGACGCACTCGGTTTCAAGATCACTCGGCTCTTTGAAGATGACTATCACTACGTCAATCTTGAATCCGAGACTGGTATTCAAATCGGAATCGCCTTGGCTTCGGAAATGGGTGTGGAGCCCAGTGATCGAAGCAAGAATACTGTGCTGATGCAGTTCGAAGTGGACGACCTGAAGGAGTTTTTCGAGCATCTTAAATCCGCGGGTGGAACCGTCACCTTCGGACCTTCTTTCGACGAAAAAGGTGGATTCTGGTACGGAGGGTTTAACGACCCGGAGGGAAATCCCATATGGGTCGTCGATAAAAACTGTCCCTGAGGTCGAAAGTGATTCGCCTAATTCTTACAGCACTGATGGTTATATCGCTGGGAGCATCGTCCATGGAAGAAGTCACGATTCAAGAATTAGTCTGGCTGGCAGGAACCTGGGCCAGCGTCGGCGGCGAAACCGGATCGGGCGAAACCTGGACGGAGCCAGCAGGTGGCAGCATGCTTGGTGTGGCGCGAAGTGTGAAAAGTGAAAAAACGGTGGCCTTCGAATATCTTCGTATTGTCGAAACACCTGATGGCGGCCTCGACTATATCGCCATGCCTTCGGGGCGGAATGAAACTCACTTTGCTTTGCGCTCATACGAAAACAAGGAAGCGAATTTTGAGAATCTCAAGCACGATTATCCCCAACGTATCATCTATCGACTGAATGAAGACGGAACCTTGCTCGCCAGAATTGAAGGCTTGGTCGAAGGTGAGCAGAAGGCCATGGACTTCCCGATGAAAAGGCTTTCAAGATAGGTGTGATGTGAACCAAACAGATTTCAATAACGTCTACGAAGATCAAGATCGTGCGGGATCCTATGCAGAACTCAAGTTCCCAGGAACCTACCACCTTGCCTTTCGAGATCTACCCGCGCTCTTCGAAAAACATGTGAAGGGGCAAAGAGCTTTGGATTTCGGCTGCGGGACCGGAAGGTCCACTCGATTCCTTCGGGAGTTAAGCTTCCAAACCATGGGCGTGGACATATCCGAGGCCATGTTGGCCCAAGCCCGTGAACTGGATCCTGGGGGCGACTACCGCATTGCGGGTGAAGGTGGCTTGTCCTCGCTGCCTTTCGGCTCTTTCGATTTGATTTTGAGCACATTCACTTTCGACAACATTCCAACACGGAATGAAAAGCTGGCGAACTTCACCTGGCTCAAAAATCTCCTGTCCACGGATGGATCACTCATAAGCCTGGTTTCCTCACCGGAGATTTACTGGAACGAGTGGGCTTCTTTTAGCACGAAGAATTACCCGAAGAATTTAGAGGCAAAAAGCGGCGATCGCGTACTGATAGAAATGCTCGATGTGAAGGATCGCAGACCCGTGGAAGATGTCATCTTCGATGATCAGTCCTACCGCGAGATCTATCATGAAGCAGGCCTGTCTGTCGCTCAGGTGCACAAACCCTTGGCGACGGGAGAAGAAGGCATCGATTGGGTCAGCGAAAAAGAGATCGCACCCTGGACCATCTACGTATTGAACCACCAACCCTAGGCAACAGTGTTGAACACGGAGGCTGAAATGGCGAACCCGGAAATCATGGAAACTGAAAAGCAGATTTACGAACTCTCGAAGAAGCTGGGTGAGCTACGCAGAGCTAGCAAGGGTGAAGAGGTTCCGAACTACAAATTCCAAACTCTCGAGGGAGATGTGTCTCTCCTCGACCTCTTCGGCAAACGGGACAAGCTTTTGCTCATCCACAACATGGGCCAGGCTTGCCGTTATTGTACCCTTTGGGCCGATGGCTTTAACGGCATTCTGATGCATTTGGAATCGGCCATGTCGGTGGTGCTGGTTTCCAAGGATGATCCCGAAACCCAACGCCGTTTCGCCGCATCCCGAGATTGGAAATACAGGCTGGCTTCGCACGGCGGCGGGGAATACATCCGAGAGCAAACAGTCATGGCGGACAAGGATAATATGCCCGGCGCAGTGCTCTATGAGCGCGATGGAGGCCGTGTTCTCCGTAAGAACGAATGCATCTTCGGCCCGGGTGATCTCTATAGCTCTCACTGGCACATGTTGGGGCTCGCCGGACTAGGCGACGACAATTGGACACCCCAGTATTCGTACTGGAGTCGCCCGCAAAAAATGGAAGATGGTGGAGCCAACTTACCCGACTAGTTGGGCGGTGAAGGAGAAAGCATGGAACAGAGGATTATCGACGAAGCCGTTTACCGAAAGCGCATGATGGCCCTATGTGTGCGCTGCGCTTTACCGGGCTTGCCCCGGAAGCGAATTGATCGAGCCATCATGCTCAAGAGCTTGATCCAGCGTTTCAGCTTCGGCGTTGAATACCGGGAAAAGGAAGTGAACTCCATCATCGATGCTTGGCTCATGGGTGTGGCCCCGTCCATGAACTCCGACTTTGTAACCCTGAGACGCCTCCTAGTCGATGAAGGCATTTTCGAGCGCGATGCTCAAGGTTCCTCCTATACTTTGAAATCGACAGGTGTTCGCGGTTTCGAATTCAGCAGCGATGTCGATCGAATTGAAATCGAATCGGAATTGGGACTTGCTCGCAAAGACCTGGCGGAACGTCGCCGGGAACACTTGGAAGGATCTTCGTGAGAGTTGCCCTGACCCGGGAAGTTAGTTCTGCCATCGCGAGTTGCGAGCTAACTCATCTTGATCGACAAGCTATCGATGTGGACAAGGCCAGAGATCAACATGCTCAGTACGAGGCCTGCCTGCGAAAACTCGATTGCCGAGTGGAGCGATTGCCGGCAGCTTCACATCTACCCGATGGTGTTTTCGTTGAGGACACTGCCCTTGTTCTGGACGAGTTGGCCGTCATCCTGCGCCCTGGGGTCGAATCGCGAAGGCCGGAGACCGCCTCTGTGGCCGAAGTGCTTGATCGCTACCGGTCCCTACACTTCATCGAAGACCCGGGCACTCTCGATGGCGGTGATATCCTGCAGCTTGGGAAAACACTCTACGTCGGGCACATGAAGAGGAGCAATGTCGAGGGAGTGGAGCAACTGCGATCTATTCTTAAGGGATTTGGCTACGAGGTTCGAGGTGTCGACATCGAACACTGTCTCCATTTGAAATCGGCGCTAACACGCATCGGTGAATCTCAGGTTCTCATCAATCCGGATTGGGTGGATGCCGGCGCGTTTCAAGGAGTGGATATGGTCAAGGTCGATCCCGCCGAAGCTATGGCAGCTAATGCTCTTCTTATCGGCGAGGAACTTGTGTTTCCCAAAGCCTATCCCCAAACGGGTGCGCGATTGGAGAAGCTGGGTTTCAAAGTGAATTGGGTGGATGCATCGGAACTGGCCAAGGCTGAAGGCGCATTGACCTGCTGCAGTCTTGTATTTTCAGGGTAGCGAGGAGAAGTCGTGAGGGACTTGGTTCACCAATACTATGAAGCATGGGCTGCGCAAAACTCCGAACCCATGAAAGAGCTTTTGGCTGCAGATTTGAAATTCATCAGCCCCCAGGCTTGTTTCGACTCGGCCGACTCTTTCCTGACTCATTGCTGGATCCTTTCCAAGGGTTTGAAAGGTTTGGAGTTCGAAGAGGAAATCTACGATCAAGGCCGAGCTTTCGTTATACTGCGTTGGCTCATGGAAGACGGCAGCTGCTTTGTGGATGCCGAGTATCTTGATTCTTCGAGGGGGAAGATCAGCAAGATCATTGTGCTGAACAATAGTCCGGAATTTTCACAGTTGATGGAAGATCCCAAGGACTGAGCGAATCGGGGATTGGGACGATCAGAAGAGCAAAGGAGTGATGAAGATGAGTGTTCCCAAATACGTGTCGGCGAGTACGAGTAAAAGTTTGTGGCAGGAGTATCGCATTTTCGAGGATCGGGTTGAGTTCGATACCCACTTCGGATTGATGACGGTGCCATTCGATCACATCGAGAGCGTGGAAGTTTCGGAGTCCGAAATCGCAGGGCTCATGCGTGGCGATCTTCATCTGAAAAATTTCCGTCCGGCATTGAAGATCGATTGGGCGAACTTCCTCGAACACGTGGTTCTCGATAAGAGCGAGGGCAAGGTGCGTCGCCTGTTATTCACTCCCGAAGACCTTGAGGGCTTCACCACGGCGCTCAAGGAGGCGCTCGCAAAACACCGAGCCTAAACCGAAAGGTAATTGTGCCGAGGAACATCCAATATCCGGGAGTTTTTGTTGAGGAGATTCCCTCGGGTGTGCGTAGCATCCCGAGCCGGGAAACAGATATCACCGCGTTTCTTGGATTCGCTCGGAGAGGGCCCAGCGATCGGCCGAGGGGGATCACATCCATCGCTCAATTCGAATCCTTGTTCGGAGATATTCATGAGGATTTTCCACTCAGCCTCGCCCTCAGAGATTTCTTCGAGAACGGCGGAAGGATCGCGAGGGTCACAAGGGTTCGTGGGAGTGCCGATGATCGAGAGGCGAGCCGCAGACTTCTTGGCCTGAAGCGCGCGCGTAGCGGTCTCTACGCCTTGGATCGTTGCGATCATTTCAACGTCCTCTGTATTCCTCCGCTCAGCCCAAATCGCGATCCGAACAAACGCATCCTCGCCGCCGCTGCCAAGTATTGTGAAAAACGCCGGGCCTTCCTGATCATCGATCCGCCGCGATCTTGGAGCGATACGGCAGAGGCTCACTCGGCCATGCAGGATCCAATGCGATCATTAGGCACGGGCAGCGCGAACGCTGCCGTTTTTTTTCCACGTCTGATTCGTCGGGGCCAGGTGTATGCACCATGCGGTGCCGTGGCCGGAGTGATGGCGCGCAATGATGCATCACGAGGAGTTTGGAAAGCGCCGGCAGGCTTGGAGGCCTCCATCAGTGGTGGATCATCACCGGCCATTCCCCTAAATGATTCCCACCTAAGCCTACTGAATCCGCTGGCATGCAACGGCATTCGACGATTAGAGCCCCAGGGCACGCTCATTTGGGGGGCGCGCACACTTGAGGGGCGCGATGCTCAGGCCTCCGAGTGGAAATACATTCCGGTTCGCAGGACGGCCCTCTACTTGGAGGATTGCCTTCAGCGAGGATTAAGCTGGGTGGTCTTCGAACCCAATGACGAAGCTCTTTGGGCCAACATTCGAAGTAGTGTGGGCACTTTCATGTATGAGATGTTTCGACGTGGCGCATTTCAGGGCCAGAAGGCCGATCACGCCTACTTCGTGAAGTGCGATTCTGAAACCACAACGCCTGGCGACATCAACAGAGGCATCCTGAATCTGCATGTGGGCTTTGCGCCGCTCAAGCCTGCTGAGTTCGTAGTAATAAAGCTCTCGTTCAAGATAGCTAACTGAGGAATTCTTCAATGTGATTGGGAGGGGATGATGAACATGTTCGGACGTGTTTTCATAGCCGGAATTCTCGGCCTACTCGTGCTCCTTACCTGGATCGCTCTAAGCAACGGGATATTTGGATTCTACTCCCGGCTTGCCATGATGGAGGTGGAAGAGGAGGCGAAAATTCACGGCCTGTTAAACGGATACATCCCTGATCCGGGTGTTTACGTCATCAACCCGGAGCCGGTCGAAGGAGCATTTCCCACCACTGAGCCGGTCTACGAGATTCGATATTCCGGCATCGGGCATGGGGACGCAGGCAGGATGCTCGTTATTCAACTGGTTCTCGTGTTTCTGGCATCGGTTCTGGCGGCCGGTATGTTCATGCACAATCGGCAAGGATCCCAAGCCAGTTATCTGAAGCGAGTGTCCTTTTTCCTACTTCTGGGAGCTTACACCGCTATTGCTGCCGATCTCGGGCAAGCCGGAATTGGGAAATACACCCTGCGAACGGCCCTGCTTTTTGGCGGTCAAACCTTGCTGGGTTGGGCACTGGTGGGCCTGGTTCTGGCGGCTTGGCTTCGACCTGATAAAAGTCTCAGCTGATTCACGAAGATTGTCCGTGATTCGCGGGGACGTTTGAGGAATACTCTCCCCTGTCAAATCCGGAGGAGAAAATGGAAAAGTCATCACAGCGGCGGCGCCTGCCTGTCGAAAAACTTCGTTGGACCTGTGACCCCGCCACCCTTCCCCTTGATGTCCACAGCGGCAACAACCGTTCCCTGGAGATTATCGGGCAGGAGCGTGCGCTGGATGCATTGCGTATGGGCTTGGACATCCGCAAAACCGGCTACCACATCTTTGTGACGGGCACCGAAGGCACAGGTCGTACCACGACGATCCGGCGAGTGCTGGAGGACAGGAGTACAAAGGTTGAGTTGGAAGACCTTTGCTACGTTTTCAACTTCGACGATTTTGATTCCCCGCTTCTGCTGCGTTTCCCGTCAGGCGAAGGCCGCGATTTCAAGAACCGGCTCGGGCGCATGGTGGCGAGCTTGCGTCGACACGTGCCGACTCTTTACAAAAGCGAGAGTTATCAGAAGCGTCTGAATCGCCTGGAGCGTGGCTTCCGTCAACTTCAGGAAGAAGCTGGGCGCCAATTCTCCGATAAGGCTAGCAAGCTCGGCTTTCAGATTGTGGAGATGCAGTCGGGGGCTTACAGCCATCCCGATCTTGTGGTTGGTATGGGCGACGAGCAGCTCGAGATCAACGAGTTGAGCAATCTTGTAGAGCGCGGTGACATCACCGAGAAGCAGCGAAGTGCTCTGGTGAACGCCTATGAATCTTTGAGTGAGGAACTCAAGAGCGTTATCCGCGCCAATACTCGTTTGGATGAAGAACTACAGCGTGAAGCTCGGCGCCTGGAACAATCGGTGGTGCGGCCGCTGATTCGAGACGGCATCGAAATTCTGCGCAAGAAGTTTGAGGGTGAAATTGTCCAGCGCTACCTGGAGCAGGTGGAAGAAGCCTTGCTCGAAGAATCCTGGGTTACGCGGGAAGGCGAGGACGCGGATCTTCAAGAACCGTTTTTTCGCTACTTCGTGAATCTCATCGTGGACAATGCGCGGCAGCATACTTCGCCGGTGATCATCGAGAATCAGCCGGGCTTCACTCAGCTCTTCGGTAACATCGAGCGGAAAACCCTGCCCAACGGCGTATCCTTTTTCGACTATCGCCAAATCAAGGCGGGGTCCATTGCCAGGGCTCAGGGGGGAACCCTGGTGATCATGGCGCGCGATCTCCTCGACGAGCCCACGGTCTGGCCGGCGCTCAAGCGCGTGTTGCGCAGCGAGAAATTGGAGATCCAGGGTTACGACACGCAAAACCGTCAAACCCTGGGAGGCCTGAAGCCTGAAGCCATCGAGTTGGATGTGAAGGTGATCCTGGTTGGCGACAGCGAACTTTATCATTTGCTGCTTCAGGGCGATCCGGATCTTCAGCGGGTTTTTCGCATCAAGGCCGATTTCGAAACCGACATGCCTCGCACCAAGAGCAACTTGCGACGCTATGTGTCCTTTATTCGCAAGGTGCAGAAGAAGGACGGTTTGCTGCCCGTTACGCCTCCGGGTTTGGCTGCCTTGGTGGAGTTTGGCGTTCGTTTGGCCGGACGGAAAAATCGCCTGTCCACGCGTTTCTCCAAGCTGGTGGATGTCCTGATCGAATCCGACTATATGGCGCGAAAGGCCAAGGCCAAGAGCATTGGCGTCGAGCACATCGATGCTGCCCTCGATAATCGCAAGCGTCGCTACGGCGCGGCGGAGCAACACATGCAGGAGGCCTTCCGGGATGGCACCATGCTCCTGGACACTTCAGGAATGATGGTGGGGCAGGTAAACGGTCTATTTGTGCTCGAGCAATGGGATCATCATTTCGGTCAGCCCATGCGCATGACCGCCACCGTTTCTCCAGGCGAGGGCGAGTTGCTTAGCCTGGAGCGCGAGGTGGAACTGAGCGGAGCATCCTTCGACAAGGGTCATATGATTCTCGAAGGTTTCCTCCGCCAGCGATTCGCGCAGACCCGTCCTTTGAGTTTGAGTGCGTCGCTGTCCTGCGAACAGAACTACGTGCCGGTGGATGGCGATAGCGCCACCACCACAGAAACCTTCGCCCTGCTCTCGGCCCTGGGACGCATTCCCTTGCGTCAGTCCATCGCCATGACGGGTTCGGTCAACCAGTTCGGCCAGGTGCAGGCTATCGGCGCCGTGAACGAGAAGATCGAGGGCTTTTTCAAAATCTGTCATGACCGCGGCTTAACAGGAGAGCAGGGAGTGATCATTCCGGCCTCCAATGAAAGCCGCCTCATGTTGTCGAAAGAAGTCATCGAAGCGGCTCGAAAAGGTCAGTTCCAGGTCTGGGCGATTTCACATATCGACGAGGGTATGGAAATTCTCAGCGGACTGCCCGCTGGAAAGCTCCGCAAAGACGGCACTTGGACTCCGGGCAGCGTCAACGCATTGGTAGATGAGCGCCTCGAGGAGCTCGCGGCGATCCAGAAGGATGCGAGCAAGTAGACACTCTCGATTTTGGGATTGCTCGCATTCGCAAGACGAAGTAGCGCTCTGACTTGTTTAGAAGGGGCCAGTTATCGGGGACCCTATCGTTGGCAGTATGCAGAACTTGGGTTCTGCTATATCTAAAATTGTGCAGATGGGGAGAATAGGGCAATATTCAAACGATTTTTTACCCTTCTTCCCTGGCTTGACACTCGTCCCTTCGCCATATAAAACTGTCTTGATTCAAACGACTTAGGGGAAATCATGGCCAAGGTAACACTCAAGAACGTCTGGAAGGTTTTCGACAAGGACGTAGTCGCCGTCGAGGACGCTAATCTCGAAATCGCCGACCGTGAATTCATGGTCCTGGTGGGACCGTCCGGTTGCGGTAAGTCAACGACCCTGCGCATGGTCGCGGGTCTCGAAGAGATTACCAAGGGCGAGATCTACATCGGCGACCGGCTCGTCAACGACGTGCTGCCCAAGGATCGGGACATCGCCATGGTCTTCCAGAACTACGCGCTCTATCCGCACATGACCGTTTTTGACAACATGAGTTTCGCGCTCAAGTTGCGTAAGTATTCCAAGAGCGATATTCGCGAGCGCGTGGAAGACGCCGCCGAAATTCTCGGCATCACCGAACTTCTTGGTCGCAAGCCCAAGGCTCTTTCCGGCGGACAGCGCCAGCGCGTGGCCGTGGGGCGCGCCATCGTGCGCAAGCCTTCGGTCTTCCTCTTCGACGAACCACTTTCAAATCTCGACGCGAAACTGCGCGTACAGATGCGCGCCGAGATCAGTCGCCTGCATCAGCGACTGAACGCCACCATGATCTACGTCACCCATGACCAGGTCGAGGCCATGACCATGGGCGATCGCATCACGGTGATGAAGGACGGCATCATCCATCAGGTGGACACACCTCTGGGCCTCTACAATGAACCTCGCAATCGTTTCGTGGCCGGTTTCATTGGATCACCCGCCATGAATTTCCTAGAGGGAAAAATCGTTGCCAACGGCAGCCTTGAATTCAAAAGCGAGGCGGGCACGCTACCTCTCAATAGCGAGGACATGCAGTTCATGAAGCCTTACGAGGGAAAGGACGTCCTGCTGGGCATTCGCCCCGAAGATGTCCACGCTCCCGATTTCCTGCCCGACCTGAAGCATGGCCATTCCATCGCCACGGAAGTGGATGTTATCGAGCCCATGGGCAACGAGATCTTCCTCTATGTGAAGGCTGCCGGGACCGAACTTGCGGCGCGTGTGGATCCGCGGCAAAAGGCCAAGGTCGGTGGGAACCTGCCCCTTGTACTCGACATGGACAAGGCGCACTTCTTCGACGCGGAGACGGAGGAAGTGCTCGTTTAGTCGCCAGTCGCCAGTCACCAGCCAAAAGCTGTGGGTCTGAAAACCGATCGACACCCACTCGGAAAAGATGGCACTCTGGCTGGAGGCCGGTAGCTGGAGGCAGGTAGCTCATATGTCCCTCACACTCGGAATCGATATCGGCGGAACGAATGTGAAAGGTGTGCTGCTGCACTCCTCTGGGCAGCGCTTGGCCCGGCGTCGATGGAAGACCGATAGCTTCGGCAGTGGCAGGGAGATTCCAGCAAACTTGGCCGAGGCCATCAACGAGTTCCTATCCAAACAAAAACTGAGTCCAGGCAATCTGCTGGGTGTGGGCATTGCCTCGGCGGGATTGATCGCGGGTGGAGTGGTGAAGACATCACCCAATCTGCCTCACTGGGAAAACGTGAAGCTCGCCCAAGGGCTGAGCAAGCATCTGGGCAAACGCGTGCTCCTGGAAAATGATGTGAACGCTCTGGCCTTCGGCGAGTGGAAATTGGGCGCCGGCAAAGGCGCGTCCAACATGATCTGCCTTGCTTTGGGAACAGGTGTGGGGGGCGGACTCATCTTGGATGGGAAGCTCTTCAAGGGCAGCCAGGGTCTGGGCGCCGAATTGGGACATATGAGCATCGACCTTGCGGGTCGGCCCTGCCTTTGTGGATCCCTGGGATGTCTGGAAGCCTACGCCGGGGCCACTGCCATTCGCATTAGCGCCGAACAGGCCATTGAGCGAGGTGCTGAGGGCGCCGCAGCTCTGGCCAAGTTCCTGGGCAAGAATCCTCCTGAACCTGAATACCTGCACGCAGCGGCGAAGAGTGGGAGAGGTTTGGCCATCCGTCTATTCGAGGAAGCGGGGCGCGCCCTGGGCGTTGCCGTGGCCAATTTGGTTAACGGCCTGAATCCCGATGTTTTTGTGCTGGCAGGCGGTGTTGCCAGCGCGGGACGATTCATTCTGGAACCTGCGCGGCTCGAGGCTCGTAGCCGGCTTATGAATCCCAAGGAACAGAAACTGAAAATTCGCCTCCGCAGCCTGGGTGACGATGGCGCTTGCCTGGGTGCTGCTCTACTCGCTCGGGAACCCCGTTCATGAAACGCCTCGCCCTTCTTCTGATCCTGGCCATGGTGGCCGGTTGCATTCCCGGAAAAATCGTGAGGGAGGATCGTCCACTAGGCCCTTCTGCGCCCGATAGCACACAGAAGGAAGCGGAGCGCCAAGCTCCCGAGGAAGCGGCTGAGGATCCCAAAGTGCCCGAAGAATTGGCACCGGTTATCGAAGTGCCCGAAGATGAAGAAGAATCCGAGCCTGCCGAAGAGTTGATCCGCGAACGCTATATAATTGAAGGTAGCTCAAGCTCACTGGTGCGCGAGGGCGATCCACGGGTCTCCGAAATATTCGATGTCTATGGCCAGAGCGATTCACTTTGGTTCTGGGGTGACCGTGGCAGGCGCATCCAGAGCGACGCTCCCGAGCGCGATGAAATCTTCCTGGAAGACAACGTGAAGATTATCGATCGCCTCAGCACCATCACCGGTGAAATTGGAAACTACAATCCCATTACACGCATGGCGATCATGGAACGGAATGTGGAGATCCTCGACGAAGGCGTGGTGATCCACTGTCAGCGCGCGGCATGGGATCGGCGGCGCCGCCGGAGCCTGCTCACCGATTCGGTGAGCATCGTATACGAGGGAAAGACCATCCTCGCCGACAGCGTGCGCTACGACCAGGTGAGTCGTTTCGCGGAAGCCAGTGGTAAGGTGGTGGTAATCGATCCGGAATCGGGCACGCGCATCGAAGGTCGTCATGGCAGTTTCGATCTGGAGGGTGAGATCACCCTCATGGACTTGGATCCCATCCTTTATATGGAAGAGGAAGAGGGCGACTCCACGCGCACAACCGCGCGCGTCATGCGGCACTTCCGCCAGGACAGCCTCATGGTGGCCGTGGGAGATGTGCATTACGCCGGCGAGGAAATCAACGCCTACGGCGATTCGGCGCTGTTCTATCAATCCATCGATCGCATGGATCTTTTCCAGGAGCCGCGGCTGGAGTGGAGCGGCAATGAGCTCACCGGCGACAGCCTCCATCTTTATCTGGAAGGCCAGAAACCCAACTATATGGAAGTGGTGGGCCAGGCGGTCTATCGCGAGGACAATAGCGACTCCACTTTTTTTGACGGCAAGAGCACACGCATTGAAGGTAAACGCTTCGATATCTTCTTCGAGGAAAATGACCTCAAGGAAGTGCGTGTAACCGGCCCCGCCTCCAGCGTCTACACGCCGGAACTGGAGTTCGGCGAAGCGGCCCAGCTTCACGAAACCCGCGGCGATTCCATGAACTTCACCTTTGCGGATGAGGAGCTTGAAGTCGTTCGCGTCTTGGGCACCGCAGAGGGGCAATCCTGGAGTTTGGAAAACTGGGAAGAAAGCTACATCGTAAACGATAGCCTGCCCCGAGCGCCTTTCATCGAACGGGCCGGCTCTTACAAGTATCGCGCCGACGATATTCTCTTCAATGTCATCGACGAGGAAGTTTTCCTGGTTCGTGGTCCCGCCGAAATCGAGGACGACTTCCACCTGCGGGCCGATTCCATCCATCTGCATACGGGTGATGAATTCCTCACCGCCCTGGGCAAACCGGTTTTCAAAGACGGCGAACAGGAACTCTATGGTTTGCTCATGGAATACGATCTGGCAAGCGGTGAAGGCATGGTTTTCGACGGGGTGACCACCCTGGGAACCGGATTCTTCTCGGGACCTCGAATGAAGAAGATGGGCGATGAGGAGATCAACGTTTCCGACGCCGTCTACACCACCTGCGATCTGCCTCACAACGTCCACAGTGGTTTTCACATGAAGCAGGTGAAGGCCGAGGGTGAGAAAATCTACGCGGCGCCAGTGACTCTGAAAATTGGCAAGGTGCCCATCTTCACCCTGCCCACCTTCTTCCTCGACCTGAAGAAGGGCCGCAGATCAGGCGTGCTCATTCCCAATTTTGAGTTCGGCATCAATGCCGAGCGCCAGCGATTCATTCGCAACATGGGATACTACTTCGCCCTGAGCGACTACACCGACCTGCTTCTGCGTGGCGATTATGTGGAAGACAGTTCCGTATTGGGATCGGCCACCTTCCGCTACAAGCGGCGCTACTGGCGTGGCGGCAGCTTCAGCGGCGATTGGCGTTACGATGTCAAACGGCAACTGGGAGAGGTGAGCGGGGATTCCTGGGGCCTCATAGGCGCCCACACAATGACCGTGGGCGACACCCGTCTGACCGCCAAGGGCAATTACGCCAGCAGTTCCACTCTGCGCGAGATCGACAACTACACGGTGGATCAAACCCTCAATCAGCGCCTGACCTCGAGTCTGAATCTATCCACCAAGCTCATGGGTAGCTTACCCTTCAGCACGGGCTTCAACATGACCCAGCATCTTGGAAAAGAAGATGATGACGCCGACACCGACAATCTACTGCGCGATGTGAGCACACCGGTGTCGCTGTCCTGGCCGGGACTCAGTGTTCCATTGGGCCTGGGCCTCAAGTTGACCCTGCCCAGCTTCAAGTACTCGCGCAACGAGAAAACCTACGAAACGCGCAAGGTGGTCACCGAATCCTTGCCATTCGGAACCAGTCTGTCCAAAACTTTCAACGTTTTTGGCCTCACCCTGAGACCCAGTGCCGGAACCTCACTCAATTTCAGGCGAAGCAGTGAACCGGTAAGTGAAACCGTCTACGAGCCATTCGGCGAGAGCGAGGGCCCCGATTCGGGAAGTCCCGGCAGCCCTGTTGGCGAAACCGATCTTTTGAATGCAGTGGAGAGCGAGTATCAGGAAGGTTGGAAGAGCACGCGTTCGAACACGGCGGGTCTGTCTGCGTCCATCAAATGGTTCGGGCTGTTTTACCCGGGGGAAAACATGCCGTCCCTGGGGCCCATCACGGCCATCAGGCATACCTTCTCGCCCAGCACGAGCTTCAGCTACTCCGAGAATTTCTCCGAGGGCAGCAAGAGCGTTTCTCGAAGCATGTCCCTGGGACTGGATCAGAGCATCGATTTCAAAACGGGACTTGGCGAAAGCGAGAAGAAGTATAATGGAGTGCTGAGTTGGTCTCTCAAGACTTCGCTGAATCCTACCCTCTGGCCCGACAATGATCCTTGGGGGCGACTGACCAGCAATCTGCGTCTCAAACCGGGCGGGGGTGTGAGCGTTCAGATGAACCACACCTGGGATCCCAATACCTGGGATCTACAGAGTTCCAACCTGAGTGGTAGCTTCTCCAAGACCCTGACCCTGCGCATTGGATCTTTTCTTGCCAGAGAGGATCTCGAAGAAGTGGTCGAAGAGAGCGAAGATTTCCACCGTCCCGAGCGTGACAGCAACGCCGGGGGCGTACCCCTGGGAATACCCGGAGGATTCGGAGGCGGAACCGGTAGTTTCGGATCAGGAATGGGCGGCGGAGTACCCGGTGATCTTAGCATCAATTCCAACTTCAGTATGAGCAGATCGCAATCTGGGCAGTTAAGCCCTAATTTGCGATTGAATACTAGCTTCCAACTCAGTGATAATTGGAGTCTGTCCTGGAGTGGGGACCTGCAGTTGGAGGAAGGTGGCTTCGGAACGCAGCGTCTCTCTGTGAGTCGAGACCTTCATTGTTGGGAAGCCCAGTTCACAAGCTTGATTTTTCAGGGCGAACCGCAGTATTACTTTCTCATCTTCTTGAGGGAACACTCAGAGGTCAAACAAGAATTCGGGAACCGGGGCGTCAGCGGCCAAAGCGGCATCTACTGACACCGGGCCTTCCGTAAATGACGTTTTAGTCAGGAGGAATCATGACCAAAGCCGATCTCATCGCCAAGCTGGCCGAGGAATGTGAATTGAGCCAGAAGGACGCTAAGGGAATCGTCGAGGCAGTATTCGGAACGGAGCCCCGTTCCGGGATCATCGCCAATGCCCTGGAATCCGGCGAAAAGGTGCAGATCACCGGTTTCGGAACTTTCGAAATCCGAGATCGTAAAGCACGGACCGGCCGGAACCCCCGTACTGGCGAGACCATTCAGATCGCCGCATCCAGGGTTCCCGCTTTCTCATCGGGTAAGGCCTTCAAAGACCGTTTTTCCGCGTAAAAACAACGGAGCAGGAAATGCGAAAGATCAGTATTGCAAGAGGCACAATGCCCTTCTTGCTTCTTCTAGCCGGGTTGATGCTCGTGGCGCAGCCCCTTCTCGCCGATTCGGTGACCTACCTCTATGAGACAAGGGCGGTGGGCGAACTAGAGCCCTGTGGTTGAAAAACCAAGCAAAAAGGCGGGATCGCCCGGAGGGCGGCCCTTATGGACAAAGTTCGCGCTGAGACTGACCACGTGCTCGTGCTCAACGGTGGAGACAATGTCAGTGGGAAGAACGACAAGGAATGGCTCCGCCAGTCCTACTTCCTCATGGACATCCTCACGGAAATAGGCATGGATGCCGTGGCCCTGCAGGGTACGGACATGCGAATGGGCATCGAAGATCTTAAGGCTTACGAGAAGAAAGGATTGCCGCTCATCTGCGCCAATCTTTTGGACGAGGACGGCAATGCGCCCTTCCCCGGTTGGAAGATTTTCCAGTTGGGTAGTGAAAAGGTGGGTGTTCTCTCCGTCACCGATAAGACCGCCCAGCGCGGTGGCTTCATGCCCGAGGGATATTATTGGGGCGAGATCGATGAAGCCATCGAAAAGGGCATCGCCGAGCTCAAAGCCGAGAATTGCGATCAAATCGTTCTTCTCTTTGGTGGACGCCGGAATAATGCGGTGGCCGCAGCTGAAGCTCTTACCGGAGTGGATCTGATCTACTACGGCAACAGCAGCAGCAGCCTGAAGACTCCCATTATTACCGATGACGGCGCTCGTGTGCTCGTGGCCGGAAATCGCGGCAAGGACTTCGGCGAAATCACGCTTACTCGCCTGGCCGACGGTTCCATGGATTACTCCAACTTCACCATTCATGAGTTGGACGGGGTCTATCCGCATGATGAGCAGCTTCAGGATCGGGTCGACGCATTCCTCGCGGAGGCCGGAGAAAGAAAAAAGCGAGAAAAGCTGATCAAAGAGCTGGCGCGCAAGCAAAGTGAGAACGAAAGCACCGAGGCCTTCACCGGCACCGATGCCTGCAAGCGCTGCCACATCCGCGAGTACGATATCTGGGCCAGTCATCCCCATGCCAATGCCATGGCGAGCCTTGAGGATGAGTTCGAAGAGAACAATCCCGAGTGTATCGGATGCCATGTAACCGGATGGGAACAGCCTGGCGGCTACGGAATGGATCAGCGTAACAATCAGATGCTCGCGTCCGTTCAGTGCGAGGCCTGCCACGGTTACGGCACTCTGCATGATCGCACGGGTTCCATCATGACCGAGGCGAAGAATTCCTGCACTCGTTGTCACGATCAAAAGTTCAGCCCTGATTTTGACTTCGATGATTACTGGGCGAGGATCGCGCATTGAGGAAATCGATTCTCCGCGCGGCTTTTTCTCTGACGATTGCGATTTTGGTTCTGAATTTCAGTCCGGGACGAGGGGAGAGCGCCCTTCGTCCCGGACTTTTTGCGTCCTGGCGCATCGAACTTCTGGCCGAGGGCAAACGCAGTGAAGAGCGTTTCGCCGTCACGGTCTCGGAAGAGATTGCAGAGGGGCTTTGGCGCCTTGACCTAGAGCGTGGTGAGGGTGCAGGTCGTTATCGCATTCTCTATCGAAGCGAAGGAGACAGCCCGGCCTTCGATCGCGCACGCATCGCCGAAATGAGTGTCTACGAGAATGAAAATTGGCGGCCGGTAGATCCAGGCGAACTTTCTTTGCTCGATCGTGTGCGCGAAATGGAGGCGAGTCTCGCCGAATCCGCGGAATTAGGCGACACACTCGTGTCCGTAGAGGGCAAATCAGACTTGGCCTGTAAGCGTTTTCGCCTTGAAAATGAAGGTGAAACGGTGCAGGAGGGCGAGAGCGTACGGCTACGAACTCACTGGAAGGTCACCGGCGAAGTATGGATATCTCCGGAAGTTCCGTTGGGTGCGTGGGTGCGCTATCGCGAGGAACGCATCACGAAAAAGTATTCCGAATTTTCAGGACAAGTCTTCGAAGGTGCTGAACAAAGCAGTGTGACGGAGTGGACACTCGAAACACTTCGCATCCCTTGAACGCAATCGCGCACAGCGCGTCCTAACGCGTCGAAAAGCACTTCCCTTTCACTAGACCATTGACATTCGCATACCCATGCGATAACGTGGCACCATATCTGGGGCTTTTGGGAGACTGAATTGTCCGGACCTACAACATCTGGAATTGGTTTTCAAACGACCCGGGTTAAAAATGGTGAGAGAAACCGTTTTGAAAGGGTGAGAGAAATGGCTGAATCTGATCCCGCAGGGACAGGCTCGGGGGTTTTGGTTCGGGACGTGGACTCAAGCACAAAATATGTTAAATACCATCGGCTCCACGCGATCGCTGAACGCGAGGGGCGAATTGACGGCAAGTATCGCTGCCCGGTTTGCGGAATGCGCTACTTAGCTTTCGACGAGGCCGATGTCTGCTGCAAAAACGAGCTCGCAGAGAAGTAGAGCGAAGAGAAATGACAGGGCAACTTCCATGATCCAGTACTGTTCAGTCTGCAAAGACTACTATGACATGGAAGTCGTCGAAGAGGGCGGGGAAAGCGAAGTCACGTGGCTGCGTTGTCCCCATTGCCAGGGCATCCTTCCTTACATGGAGTTAGGCGAGGATGCTGAAAAGTCCGCCGACAGTGGTAAGTTCGGCATGGACTCTTTCACTGAAGACGATGTCGTCGAGTACGACGCCCGGTCAATCTTCGAAGTAGGGCACGTGATCTATCACAGGTCCTGGAACGACTACGGCAAAGTGACCGAGAAAATCATTTTGCCCGGCGGCCGATCCGCCATTCGTGCCCAGTTCCTGCAGCAGGGCGATGTGCAGCTTTTGGAAAACGTCACCGATGAAGCCTGAACGCCTTTTGGCGATCCTGCTATCAATAATGTTCGCCGGGACGGCCTGTCCCGGCGAACTCATTCTTCAGAGTCCTCTCGACAACTTCACGCTTCAAGAAAGCGCAGTCACGCGACTGGAACTGTCCATGTCAGCTTATCGCGGCGGCAACTGGACGGGCATACGCAACAATTTCCAATTGCAGCGAGGCATGGGAAGCCATAGTGCCTGGTCTTTAGCCTTGCCGTGGATCTACAGCAGCGTGGAAGACGCCGGGTTTGGTGGACGCGGTAACATCTACGGCGGGTTCACCTGGTCGCCCCCCTGGGTTTCATTACTGAGCTTGGGCGGCGAAACCTGGTTGCCCTTTTCCGATGACCGGTTAGCGCCCTTACAGGTGAAGCGTGGTTTTCTGCGCTGGTCCCTGGCCTCCTCTTATACAATGGGCTCAAGTAAACTGAACATGAGCCTGAGCCGCAGTTCGGAGTTACGCGGACTCATCGGCGATGAAGATGGCGACCCCTGGGAAAACTGGAACGAGGGCGAAGTTCGCCTGAACTTCACGGCCTGGGATCGCATCACGCCGCAGCTTTCCGCGCGCAGCGCTTTTCGAGGAAGTGAATCACTCTGGACCGAGGCGGGAGGCGGATTCCGTTTCCATTGGTCCGAGCATTGGAGTCTTGAACTGGAAGCCACCGCTTTCATCTCGGATCTAGTGGATCCTTTCCCGGCCCTGGGTATTCGCTTGGGCATACGTCGCGATTTCCCCGATCCTGTGATCGAGGAGGAGGGGGCAGACCCCGAGGAACTTAGCCATCTGGCCCGAGAGGCCGCGGATACCGCGCCCACTGAAAACGACGAAGGCGAAGCTTCCGATGAAGAAGCTCCGCCCGCTGAAGTGCCCGATTCTGCAAAGCCCTAATCCTAGCGGCTGCTGAGCAATTCCATTTCATATCGACCGTAGGTGCCCAGGCGTCCGCCCTTGCCTTTCACGGTCACCCGCGTTTTCTGCCCGGGAATGATGTCCACTTCCTCTACGATGACTTCCGACGAGAGAATTTCCTGGTCGCCGCCATCTTCAAAGACGCCCAGGTCGTTTCCCACGACAATCTGAATGCGGTGCCGCCCGGCGGGGACTTCAAACTCCACGGGGTCGAAACGATGGACGTTCCTCAGGACTTTCCATTTCCCCTGGTTGAATTCCTTGTCCATTTGCGAATCGCTGACATGAGCGTATTCGTAGCCGTCCACGTAGATGCGCATGTGAATGGTGTTGAGCTTGAGCATGTCCGCAGCTTCGTCGTCCTTGCGATAGCGTACCGATGATTTCACGGGATCGCCCTTGATGCTCACTTCCAAAAGGCCCACACCCTCCACGGCTTTGTCTTCCGGCTTGAGCATTCCTTCCGTCATCATCGGCACTTGAACGGTTGCCACGGCGAAATCTTCGTCGAGAATGATGGCCCTGACCCGGTTTCGATCCAGGCTCAATTCTCCGGCGAACTCGGTGGACAAAACCAGGATTTCGGCGTCGAGGCCAATGACTTCTCCCGCAAGTTGACTGCCGTCGTCCAGGTGGACGATGTCGGCCAGAGCCGTTGCTGCGAGGAGCAGGATCAGAATTCCAAGGATTCTCATCATGGCGGACCTTTCAGGGTCTTGATCTAATGGATGGACTGTGGCAGCTTCATCCGATTCTAAGGAGCCGGAGCCTCTCCGGCAAACTCTTTCCTGGAGGCGACCATGTCCCCCCGCCGAATCCTGGCCCTTTTAGCAGCTTTGATCCTTGTCCTGCCCGCTCTTTCCGGTGAAATGGAGCGCTACGAACTGGACAACGGCCTGGAGATCCTCATGAAAGAGGCCCATGGCGGTCCCATGGTAGCCTCAATCGTGACCATTGGCGCAGGCGCGCGCTGGGAAGACGCGTCCAGTTACGGTGCCAGTCACTATCTGGAGCACATGGTCTTCAATGGCACGCCCACTCGCAGCCGTGAGGACATCAATGAGGGCATCAAGGAAATCGGTGGTTACATCAACGCCTTCACCCGCCGCGAGTACACCTGCTACATCCTTTTAATTCCAAGTGAATACCTGCGAGAGGGTTTGGAAATTCAGGCGGACATGCTCTACGCGTCTACCCTGCCTCCTGAGGAGTTTGCGAAGGAAAAACTCGTGGTCCTCGAGGAGATGCGCAAAGACCTCGATAGCGGAAGCTATGCGGGCGAAAATCTGCGGCGCTCGGTGCTTCTGGGCGGAACGCCCTATGAACATCCCATTCTGGGAACCTTCGATACCATCAATGCCCAGGACCGCGATTCGGTTTACGATTACTATCGCCGCCAGTATGTACCGGCCAACAGCCGGGTTTTCCTGGTGGGCGATTTTGAGCCTGCCGCCGCCCGCGCCTTGATGAATGACGTTTTCGGCGTACACGAAGGCGAGAAGCCCGAAGCGCCGCGTGCCCTTTCCCTGAATTGGATCTCCGAGCCCAGCTTCGACTGGATTCACGTTGACGAAGGACAGACCCGCCTCAGTTTCACCTGGCCGGTGCCCGGCATTGAGACGGGGGATTATCCCGCGCAGCTCGTGCTTGCGAATCTGCTGTCCGATCCCCATCGCTCGCCTTTGGCCGGTCTGGACGCCGGCTTCAGCGTTGAGCTTTTTGAGGGATTCTCCCTCATGAACATGGACATCGAAATCAACGAAGGATCCGTGGCGGACGTTTTGAGCGATCTGGCCGATCGCATGCCGGCTCTCGCCCAGTGGGTACCCGAGGCCGAACTTGTGGCCGAAGCAGCCCATGGACTGCGCGTGGAGGACAGCTTCCTGGCCGACACCTACCACTATTTCGCCATGATGAAATCCGCCGAACTGCATCTCGGCGGATTCCCGTTCCTGTCAGGTTATCTGGACGAACTGCAAAGCTTGAAATCCGCCCAGGTGCGGCATGCCTTGGAATCGGGCATCCTCGCTGGCCCGCCAAAAATCATCGTGATGAGTCAGGAGGATGAACCCGCGCCGCCCACCCGAAAGCAATTGGCGGCTTTCCAGGGTAGCGATGTGGAACTGAAGCTCGCCGGCGGCCTGCCCCAGAGCAAGTGGCAGCGGGCCATGGCCATGATTCAGGGCGACGGTAGCCCCGCACGTACCAAGAAGCTTGAAACACGCAGGGAAGTTCTGCCCAACGGTATGACTCTCCTGGTGAAGAGTGATCCCGGCAGCGAGGTGTTCGCTTCGCATCTGCTGGTTCGCGGTCGCTCCCTCATGGAGCCCAGTGGCAAGGCGGGCATGGTGGATCTCATGCAGCGTCTGCTCACCGCGGGAACCGATCAGCATAGTGAAGAGGAAATCGACGCGCTTCTGGGATCCATGGGCGCTCAGATCAAGGTGAGCGACAATCCCTGGATACCTTTCGATAACTACTACAGCCGCGAAGACTTCTCCTTCATACGCCTGGAAACCTTGGATGAATCGGCCGATGAGGCTCTGAACCTTCTGGCGGAGATGATCGGCGAGGCCAGTTTCCCCGAGGCCGCTTTTGAGCGCGAGCGGGGCAAGATGATCGGCGCGCTGTCCATGGGCGGCAGCAAGCCTTCGGATGCGGCGCGTGCAGCGAGCTACGAGGCCATCTTCTCGGGTGGCCCGCGTGGTAATGCCCTCACCGGCAGCCCTCGCAGCCTCGGTATGATCAGCCCGGATGATCTTCGCAACTTCCGCGCTCGTTACTATGATCCCGCGAGGATGATCCTCTCGGTGGCCACGGGTCTTCCCATGGATGATGCTCTGGCGATTTTGCGCCGGGAGTTCGGCGGCTTCAAGGCTCTGGGCGAGGCCCTGCCGGCTACGGAACTCAGTACCGGTCCCGAGGAAATCGTTTTGCCCATGGATAAGCAGCAGGTGGCGCTGCGGGCCACGCGGCTACTTCCTGAAAGCGCGGCCTTGGATCCTTCTCTACCGGCTCTGGTCAGCATCCTGTCGGCGCGCCTGGCTCTGGAGCTTCGCGAGAAGCAGGGCCTTGCCTATTCGGTGGGGGCTTCGCTGGGATCGCGTCCGGGTCTGGCAGAGGATGAGCCCGGATTCAGCCTGCTGGTAATGGCCATGTCCACGGGCGCGGACAATCGTGATGTCGCCATGGCGGGCATGAGGGCCGAGTTGCAGCGCATGGTGGATGATCCCCCAAGCTCGCGTGAGATATATCGCGCAGTCAACGGTACATGGGGACGCCTGCTCATGCGCAACCTTTCGCGCATCTACCAGGCCTACAGCATGGGACTCGCCGCCCATCTCGGAGAGGACCCTTTTGCAGCGCCGGGAGGCAATATTGACCGCCAAAGGGAAGCCTCACCTCAGGAATTGTCGGCCCTGGCAAAAGAAATCCTGCTGGCCGACGATTGGATCTGGGTCATGGCTGGGGGTGGTTTGGAGTAGGAATCCCCTATATCGCACGGTAAGTGTTTGGGAATAAACAGGAACTAAACCCCACATTCCGGCAATGTATTGACGAAATATGCAGCTAAATCGGATAGAATGCGGAAAATCTGATGGTATCCTGGTCTTGCAAGTCCTGTTTACTGAGGGGGTTGTGGGATCACGTGGTCCTGTTTGTTAGTCTAGCCTTTTTCCGTTTCGGCTTGACTTGGCCTTGCACTTGCGTCATACTTCGCAGGTTCAGTTGTGAAGACCCGAACAGACACCCTCACTAAACCGTAAATTCACCCCGCACTGCCGGGATATCTAAAAAGGGGATTGCCATGGCCGGTGCAATCTTCAATCAGTCCGAAAGCGAAACCCTCAACGCCTACCTGCAGAGCATCGGCGGCTTCAATAGCCTGACCCGTGAGCAGGAAGCTACGACTACGGTAAAAATCCGTGAGGGTGACGAAAAGGCACTGGAACTACTCATCTCGTCGAACCTCAAGTTCGTCGTCTCCATTGCCAAGCAGTACGTGGGACAGGGTCTCGGTCTGCTCGATCTGATCAATGAAGGCAATCTGGGTCTGATCAAGGCCGCCTACCGTTTCAATGAGAAGAAGGGCTTCAAATTCATCTCTTATGCGGTGTGGTGGATTCGTCAGTCCATTATGCAGGCGATCGTGGAGCAGGGGAATATCGTTCGCCTGCCCATGAACAAAGCGAACATCCTCTATCAGCTGCGCAAAGCCAACCGTCGTCTCTGGGACGATCTGGGCCGCGCCCCCTCCACGGCTGAACTCGGCAAGGCTCTGGGCATTACCGAGGAAGTGATCAACGAGATCCAGTTCGCGACGAATACCTATCGCAGTCTCGACGAGCCCATCGGCACCGAGGAAGATCACATCCTCATGAACACGCTCGAGGATGAGAATGAGCCGAGCCCTTCGGACAATCTCGCCACGAGTGAATTCCACGTGCTGCTTACCGAGGCCCTGGACTCCCTGAATCCTCGCGAGGCTATGATCCTGCGCAACTACTACGGTCTTGGCGACCGTGAGCCGCAGACCCTTGAGGAAATCGGCAAGGAATTGGGGATCAGCCGTGAGCGCGTTCGCCAGGTGAAGGTGAAGGCTCTGAACAAGATCCGCAACAGCCAGGTGGGGCGTCGCCTCTCCGAGCACGCCGACGAAGTCGCCTAGCAAGCATTCACAAGCAGTTTTTGACCCCGCTTCTTCGGAAGCGGGGTTTTTTCAGCTCGCGACCTTCCCTCGCGCGCCGGTTCGGCGGGGATTCTCTTGTTCCTACTCTGCCCTTTCGGCCCGCCTCACATGTTGCGCTGCGGGAAGTCGCATCGCTGCCCGTGGAGGAATGTACACGTGTACAGTCCGGACGGCAGGGTGCATCCCTTGCCACCCCCAGCCGCCTGCCGCCTGCCCCCTGCCGCCAGGGCGCTAAAGCCCAGGGAATCCTTAATACAGATCCCAGCTTGCTCCCCTGGACCTGGATGCTCTATAATTGAATAGTACACCCGTCTAAACCCCTGACCGGAAGCCCCACCGACCCCTGCCGGTCTACCCTTGCCTGGGGAGGCGTCGGATGGCTCGATCTATAGTGTTGTCAGTAATTGCGCTGTTTATTGCAGGAACAGTTGAATACGCGAATTCCAAGCCGCTTCCCGAGCGGCCTTTTTCGTCTGAGGGGGTTCGTGAGCAGTTTGTGCCCGCCGATGCTTCGGCTCGCGCGGACACCTTCTTCCTTTTCGCCGCTGAGGGCGATGGCAGCATGGGCAGCCCCGGCACCACGAGCCGTGGCTGGTCCTTCGACTGGTTCAATCCGGCGACCCAAGAGGTGGAAGGCGTACCCGCCGGCTGGTATGGCCAGGATGCCACGGCCCAAGAGGGCTATTGGTGGCATTTAGCCGATGTAGCGCTCTGCGCCGGCACAGACACCGACATGAGCGCGGCCCTGCCCCTGGACTATCCCATCGATCCCGAGAACAACATGGCCCTTTGGTGCGGGCAGGATGATCCCTGCGGGTGGACCAACGATCGTGGCTACGGCAACAACTGGGACCAGTGGCTGCGTGTGAATCTGGACGCGAGTTCAGCGCTCACCATCAACTTCGACTATTCCGCCGATTTCGAGGGTAGCCAGTTTGATTACTTCCAGGTTTTCGTGGAAGTGGATGGAGAACTCGAAGAGTTCCTTCTCGACAATACGGAGGGCCCCAGTGGTTTCCTGTCACGAGAGGTGATGGCCGAAGGAAACCTGGGCGATGTAGTTTTCTCATTTAAATCCGACGCTGCGTATTCGGATCAGGACGGTTTTTTCGATACAAACCTGGGCGCCGTGTGGATCGACAATCTCGTTATCGAGGCCGACGGTGTTCCGGTACTCGCCGCGGACTTCGAAGATGGCCTGCTGCCGGCGGAGATCGAGTTCACGAGTCCGCCCACGGCGGGAGATTTCGCCGCGCTTTACAATCATCTGCCCGACGATGGACCTTGCATCGTCAATCCGAGCTTCGCCTGGGCTTTCTTCGATTCCCTGACACTCAATCCCGAATACGGAAACCACCCGGTGATCGCCTATGGGCCGCCTTACGTGGAAAATTACGTGGTGAGCCCGGTGCTCAGTGTGGATCACCTGGGACGTGAACTTGGCAGCGACGTGACTATCGATGAGGGCATTTCCACCTTTATCGATTTTTGGGTGAAGCGAAACACCGACCTAGATCCGCTGATAATCTGGAATCTGGAAGTGGCGGTTCAATTGGAGGGGCAGGAATGCCTGAGCCATTGGGAAGGTGAATACGTCGATTGGTACCCAACTACTCAAGGTTGGGACATTTGGCGCCTGCACATTGGCGAATGGGTACTCGAAGCCGCCGAGGGTGGAAACATTACGGGCATCGCCGTGCGTCTGGGCGTGATAGATATGTGTCCATTCTGGTGCGACGAAAATGGCAGCGGTGATAATCATGGACCTGAGCCATTCTTCGACAACATGTCCATCTACCTGGTCGATGCTTCACCTATAACATGGCGCTTCAATGGTAGTGACCGATTCCAGGACAATTTCCCCGAACACACCGGTCCGGGCACGGGCTTTGTGCGCATGGACCACTCGGGTGATCTCAATTGGTCGGAAATTGATGAACCTCTGGCCATCGGCGATTCACTGTCGATCTACTGCAACATGAATCCCGCCGGCGGGCCGGCCATGGAGTTCTGCGAACAGGCCGGGGAAGAGCGACCGCGCATATACATGTGGTATCGGGTGATCGATGGGCCTAATGCGGGCGAAGTATCATCTGCTACGGGAGACCCTTTAATCGATCTGGAACCCGACGGTTCATTCACAGATGGTCTCTGCTACTCGCCTTGGATTGGCTCACAGGAAATTGTACCGGGCGATGGCGAGCTTTGGAATGTGGCGCAGGCCGATTGGGCACATGTGGCCGGGAATACGGAACCCGCGGCACACAAGTTTGCCTTCGATCTGAATGACGCCTACTTCCTTCCGGGCGATATCGTCGAGTACTTCTTTGAAGGACATGCGGTCGACGGTAACTATTCGACGGCGCCGTACAACGCGAAATACTCCAACCCCGAAGATCGGAATAGCTATTTGGCGCGCTGCCTGCCATTGGGTTCATCGAGTATCCTATTTGTGGCAGCAGGCGACGATGTGGAACCGTATTGGCGGGAAGCCTTCGGATACACTGGCTTTTGGGAAACTGAATTCTATACGAAGCAGGCTCCAAGTTCCGCCCAAAACAATGGGCTGGCAAGCCGCGCGACTCTGGACGATCTGTCAGGTTACAATGTCATCGTCTGGGATGCTGGCAACGAAGGCTGGGGCGCACTATGCGATGAAGACGACAAGACTCGCGACGACTTGCTACTTCAGGCTTGGTTGGCCGGTGCGGAGCAAGATTCCTATCTCTGGGTCCTCGGTGACAATGTCGCCAATGATTTGGGGATGGGAGATCCATTCCTGGCTGAGGTACTTGGGGCAAACTTGCTTGAATCGTCGAGCTACTACGACGACTACACGGGCGTCATCGTTCCCAGGGTCATCGGCACCCATGACTACCTTGAATATCTCGGCGCCGAACCGAGCTTCTGGGTTTACGGCGGCTGCCCTGTGCCGGCGGATTTTTCGCTGGTGGCACCTGTCGGATCATTGGTCGAAGTGACGCACGAGTGGGAAGTGGATCCGGGTGGAAATGCGAAAGCCGGCATTCTCAACAATGATCCCGATGGTGATGGAACAATCTTCAATGCTCAGGGCCATATCACCAAGGCCATGTTCAATCCTTGGAGCTACAGGAATGTGCGCGATCTGGGATATGGCATACCCGCGGGAATCGACTATGCAAGGTATTTCGTGGGGCAGGCCCTGACCAACATCTTTGGTCAGTCAGGAATTTTGGTGGATGCCGGCCAGCAAATCCCTCCGGCGACTCGCATGTTGCGCGCGCATCCCAATCCATTCAATCCGAGTACGACGATCCACTTTTCTTTGGCGGAAGACTCCCCAGTTCAGGTGCACGTCTACGACCTGACGGGTCGCAAGGTCGTCACCTTGTGTGATGACCACAAAGAAGTTGGCGAGCACGAACTCATCTGGAAGGGTCGGGATCAGAATGGCCACGAGCTTGCCAGTGGCGTCTACTTCCTGAAATTCACAGCGGAGAGTTATACGCAGAGTCAGAAACTCATACTGCTCAAGTGAGCGAGGGGGAAACGTGAGTAGATACGGACTATCCCTATTGTTGGTGATAAGCCTTTGTGCTTCGGCAATGGCAAAGGTCGAGCACGAAGCTCCACGCATGGCAAGCTTTCCCCCGACCTTGCCGACATCACAAACTGAAGAGCGTTCCGACACGCTCTTCCTCTTTGCCGCCGAGGGCCCCGGCGCTTACGGCATGCCGGGCACCACCGAGCGCGGCTACAGTTTCGATGGTCCAACCGGTGAGCCACAAACGGCCGGCTGGTTCGGCGTGGATCGCTTAGAGCAAGATGGCCCATGGTGGCATGTTGCCTCGACAGCGCTCAGTTCTGGTCATGCTACAGATATGAGCGCGGCACTTCCCTTCGAATTCCCATCCGATCCCAGCAATGACTACGCACTTTGGTGTGGGCGAGAAGCTGTGGATTGTGGCTGGGAAAACACTCCAGGGTACGGAAATGGTTGGGAGCAATTTGTTCGGATATCATTGCCAGCCAGTAGCAGGCTTGATCTTTTCTTTTCATATAGCTCAGATTTTGAAGGGTCAGAGTATGATTTTATGCAGGTCTATGTAGAGATAGATGGATATCGCCACTCCATTTGGAGGGCAGACAATGAGGGTCCCTCCGGTTTCGTTGAAAAGCATCTGGTGCATGAGTATGGCACTAGCTCCCAAGGAGACATCTTGTTTCGATTTAAATCCGATAGCGCCTGGTCGGACGAAGACGGTCTATTCACATCGGATATTGGAGCGGTATGGATCGACAATATCATTGTCGAAACGGATGGCCAGGAAGTGTTCAGGGAGGATTTTGAATCAGGTGTTCATCCTATAAGTATGACATTTGAAAAGGGTGAGAGTGCAGGAGATTTCGCTTCTTTGCATCCCGGCTCAGAAGTTCTACAGGAGGATCCTGACTACTACAACGAGAGCCATTCATGGGCGTTCTTCGACTCCTTGTATATCTCAGGGGGGGGACCCTTTGCCGGGTGGCCGGTTATTCCCCTTGGCCCTCCCTATGTCTATAACGCTGTGGAGAGCTCGCCCCTTGAATTGGACCAGTTTGGTGAATCACTCGACTTGCATGCAGGCTCGCAGGTGATTCTCGAATTCCTTGTGTATCGAGACTTGGATCTAGAACTATTTGTATTCTTCTTTTGGGAGATTGCGGTTTGGATGGATGGCGAAACCTGTAGCAACCCTCTAACAAATGACAACTTCGTTTGGTATGGGGATTTTAAAACATGGGAAACTTGGCAACTCGATATTACAGAGTATGTAGCTGAAAGTGCGGAGGGCAATCTTGAGGATGTAAGAGCCATCTCGGTTCAACTTGGGGCCGTAGACGGATCATACTGGTGGGGCCAACCCATGGAGTATTATCACCCACCGAGTCCTTACTTTGATGATGTAAGTCTTTCTGTGGTTCAGTATCCGACCAGTTCGGAGAACCCCCAGTATCGATCGTGTTTGAATGCCGTGTTCCCAAATCCATTCAATCCATCCGTTAGGGTTAGCTATTCGCTTGAAAAAGATGGCCATGCGCATCTCGAACTCTTTGATATTAAAGGCAGACATGTGCGTGAACTCGTGAACGGAACTCAAATTGCCGGCCCGCACGAAATCGAATGGAACGGCTGCAATGACCGCGGCGAACGCCTAGCCAGCGGCGTCTACTTTCTGCGTTTCCAGGCCGGTGATGTGGTCGAGGAAGAGAAGCTGGTTCTGCTCAAGTAGTGCGACCGTACACGTGTACGGTCGGAAGCCCTCTGGAAATCAAGCTTATTCACTTGATTTCCAGAGGGCTTTATCACTTGCTTCACTCGGCGAGTGTACCCGGGTACAAAATCAGCGTGTCAATCGCCAGTCCACCCGGGTGGACTCAACTGTCTGCGCGAGCAATCAGGGGAATCTGTCCAACCCGCCGCACGCGCAATCCGCCGCGGCAGATCAAAGTCGAACCGTCCACGTTAGCCGGGAAGTCGCCCGGCTTCTCGGGAATCAATTCTAGTGTCTCGTTCGCACTGAACTCTGCAAGCCCCCAGTGCTCAGGATCTTCCTTGATCGTTCCGCTTCGCGCACGCATGGCCTGCCGCGGCATGCGCAGGAGGCCCTGGTTTCGCAGGCCAAACAACTGGAAGCGACCCGAGCCGAGTCGATCCGATGAAAAGGCCAGCTCAGGTCCCAGGTAACCGTTTACCAATACAAGCGCTTGAAAACGATCTTCGCCCACAAGCTCGCCATCGGCCAGAATCTTCCAGCGCCCGCGCCCAGCCCAGGGATACTTGATCACACGCTCGAGCAAAGACAGAATCATGCCCGTAGTGAAAGGTCCCAGGTCACCGAAGAACTGGCTAAGCACGCCCTTGTACCATTTCATGAAACGGTTTTCGGTGTAGTGGGGGATGCGCCCGAAGATTTCCGCACCGCCATATCCCACGAAGTGCTGCAACGGTTTGCCGCCTTCGAAAGATTCCGCTGAAAGCACATCGCACATTTCCACGGCATCCGCGCGGATGGCGGCGGCGAAGACCGCAATGGCCTCCTCGATGTCATCAGGCATGTTGAGAACCTTGCCAATGAGATCCGCCGATCCCTTGCGCAAAAAACCCAGACGCAGATCGCCCAGATCCACTCCCGAGTCGCAACAACCCTCGAGCACGTTTTTGAAGGTGCCTGATCCACCGGCTGAAATGAGAAGTCGCGAACCTTCCGCGATGACCTCGGCCGCCTTGGCGCGCGCCTCTACATGGCCTTCCACAACATGCACGCGCACATTGGTGAAACCATGTTCCGCAAACAAAGGCGCAATGCGCTCGACCTTTTTCCAGTCGGCGATGGATCCAGAACTGGTGGTGGCGATGACCTCAATTTTCGGCGGGTTCATTTTCGCCTTTCATTTCGAATGCCCGCGCCTCGGCGAAGACCGTTTCCAGGGGGCGATTGCCGTCCAGGATGAGCACCGGCATGTCGAAGTCTCGCTCGAGTACGCGGCACAGTAGAAGATATCCTTCTCGCAACCTTGCCAATTTCTCCTCGGTTTCATGCACCTGCCGTGCTTCGCCGCGCGAAGCGATGCGTTCCACACAAACAGCGGCGGGCACATCGGAAAAAATCACGGCGTCGGGCAGCGCCATGCGATCCAGGTGGAGTTTGCGCAGGGCGCCAAGCTCCGAGAACTGTTCGAAGATGGGATCGTCCTTGAAAAGCTCGCTTTCGCCGCTGAGCAGACGCAACACCTTGGCCATGGTTCCTTCGTTGAAGGCGTCTTCTTTGTAGAGCACGGCCCAGGCTGTGAGATTGAGCAGGGGCATTCCGTCCATGAAAATGCGCCGTGGCCGGTACCACCTTTGCGCTTCGGTCAGCAAACGATCCCTGAGCAGAAGTTCGGCCAGTTTGGGAATCTTGTACCTTGCCAGTGAGCTGGCCTGTTTGGCCTGAGCGCTCACCCAACGGCGAAGCTTCTCGATCATCAAGGGTTGAAAGTCGCGAGGCAGGCCGGCTTCGTAGAGGACCAACTCGTCGCTGATCAGACAGGCGGAATCGCTTAGGGAATACTCTTCGGCCAGCATGCGAGAAAGAGTGCTCTTGCCTGAGCCGTCGATACCGAGCAAGGCGGTAACTCGAACCGGGCCGCGCAGCTCGGGGCGTGAACTGCGCGAAGCCTTCGTTACCGACTCCAAAGATTCCAGGGTTGCCTGCAGCGACTTGGTAATATCCTCTGCTCGACCGCGAAGTCGCTGCGGCGGTGCGAGAGTGACATGGTTCCACATGGGCAGGGGAAAAGGTGCTTTGCGGGGAAGCGCTCGCTCGGGGCCTTCGAGAAATACCGGCAAGACCGGAATCTGCGGATTCGCCGCCGCGATCTTTCCAATTCCCTTGCGAAAAGGTGCTAGCTCACCCGGCTCCCCACGCGTTCCCTCGGGAAAGAGAATGATGTTCTCGCCTGCATCCAGCAGCGATTGAATCTCAGGTAGCGCCTGCCCGGCCTCGGCTTCGCGATCCACCCAGACCGGTCGAAAGAGAAATCGCACCAAGGCGAAAAGCACACGCGACTTGGAGAAGTAATCTTTAGCTGCCACAGGATGTGTGCGCGCGATTTGCCCTGCCGGCAACATGGCAAAAAGCAGAAGTGTGTCCAGGTGACTGTTGTGATTGGAAACGATGATGAAGCGGTCGAGGCCGTCCAGATTCTCACGACCACGAACGTTCACGCCGAAGATCAACTTCAAGGCCGGCCGAAAGATGAGCAGATGCGTCAGCGCGCGCGCCGAGAACCAGACAGGACGCTTCATCGCAGGATATCTCCCCAGCCCAGAAACCAACGAAGGTAGTGAAAGACGATGGGCGCGCTGAAGAGATAGGCCTTCAGCGAATCGAGGACCAGGCCGCGCCCGGGTTCAAGCGCGTCCGGCCTCACACCCAAATCCGATTCGATGGCGCGCAGCGTGAAGTGCCCCGCCTGCACCATGAAGGGAATGATCAGGCCCAGTGCCAGTGAGTGTGCACGAGGAATCCCGGTCCAAGATGAAAGCGCCCATGCGCCGGTGCCGACTAGTACAACACCCACGATAAAACGCAGCACCGGATGACGAAGGGGTAGAAAGCGGCATAGCAGATCACAGAGCGCTACAGCCATGACGAGAAGTAGAGTCATGCGAACCGAGAAAAAGGCCAGGTAGCCCAGATGTCCCATGCAGTAAACGAAAAGGAAAAGTCCGAAGTCCAGCGCACCGATGGAATACACGATGCCCTTGCCATCGCCTCCACCAAGTGCCGCGAGAAAGGGGATCACCAGGAATACGTAGACCGGAATGGAAATGATGAACAGGCCGTACCAATCGATAAAGATGAAATAGACCATGAATGGGATGGCCAGATAGGCGCCCAAGATGGCCCAGCGATCTTCCAGGCGTAGGTCGAGAAGCGAAAAGTATTCACGCAGGGCGAGGAACGCGAAGAAGGCCATGATCCAAATGGCGACAGAGAACGAGAACCAATCGGCCAGGGCCAGGAGCCCGAAAAGCGCGCCCAGATATCTGAGCGAAGGTGGCAGGGAATCCTGGCTGCGCACCCGATCCAGCACGAGCACCAGTATGGCTGCGCCGAACAGGATAATGGACAGGATGCTCGGTGCGGGATCCAGCATGAGCGCCTCCTTCACTCCAAGACTATCCCGAATACTCATGTCTGGGAATAGTTTCGGAAAGGTGAAAGTGCAGCCCGGGGCTTGAAGATGGGGGCAATATCACCTATTACATATGGAATCCGAGAAATCGTACCCACCTGTACGAAAACGGGTGAATCCCACTCTCCAGCGGACGCATCCAAGAAACGCTGAATCAAACCACTCCAGGAGGAGAAGACATGAAGAAAATTATCATCACCATCGCCGTTGTCATGCTGGCAATGACTGCCATGAGCGCCCTAACCGGTTGTAGCTCTTGCGGTCACAAAGCCAAGGCCAAGGCTGCTTACAACTGTGGCCCCGCCGATTGTGCCAAGCCATGCAAGGGCGCCAAGGCCAAGGCCTGCTGCGGCGGCGCTCACACCGACTGCAAGGGCAAGAAGGCCAAAAAGGCCTGCTGTGACTACGCCGGTACCGCCGCCTGCTGTGGCAAGAATGCTCCCGATGCCTTGGTTTCCTGCGCCATGGGTGGCTGTGAAGTCGCCGCCAAGGACGCTGTGAAGATCGCTGATGGCAAGTATGCCTGTGGCCACTGTGCTAAGGCGGCCCACAAGAACTAAGCATTATCCTCCTGGAGATGGGAGACAGTACGGCCCGGGTGAGTTGACACTCCCCGGGCCGCTTTCTATACTGATAGACGCCTATGGACGGCCCCCCGGACCGCCCGATTCCCTTTCCTCTCAAACAGTTACGGAGATGGATATGAACGTGAGCACCTTCGAGGAGAAGGTCGGATTGGCGGAAATGCTCAAAGGCGGCGTCATCATGGACGTGACCAACGCTGAGCAGGCCAAAATTGCTGAAGACGCCGGCGCGGCGGCCGTCATGGCCCTCGAACGCATTCCCTCGGACATCCGGGCCGATGGTGGCATCGCGCGCATGAGCGATCCTAAAATGATCAAAGAGATCCAGGCTCAAGTGAGCATTCCGGTGATGGCCAAATGCCGCATCGGGCACCTCAGTGAAGCTCGCATCCTGGAAGCTCTTGAGGTCGACTTCATCGACGAGAGCGAAGTGCTAACTCCCGCTGACGAAGCCAATCATGTTTACAAGCACGACTACAAGGTGCCCTTCGTTTGCGGTTGTCGTGATCTGGGTGAAGCGCTTCGCCGCATCGGTGAAGGCGCCGCCATGATTCGCACCAAGGGTGAAGCGGGAACCGGAAACATCGTCGAGGCCGTGCGTCACATGCGCGCGGTGGTGGGTGGCATCCGCCGCCTCACCCAGCTTGACGCCGGCGAGCTTATGGCCGAAGCGAAGAATCTTGGAGCGCCCTTCGAGATCGTGAAGCAGATCGCCGAAACCGGCAAGCTGCCCGTGCCGAACTTCTCGGCCGGCGGTGTGGCCACTCCTGCCGACGCCGCGCTCATGCGCGAGCTTGGTGCTGAAGCGGTCTTCGTTGGCAGCGGCATCTTCAAGTCTTCCGATCCCGAACTCATGGCCAAGTCCATCGTGGAAGCCGTCACGCATTGGCAGGATGCCGATCGCTTGGTGCGTATCTCCGAAGGCCTGGGACAAGCCATGCGCGGCCTGGATATGGCCGAGATTCCCGAGGAGCAGGTTCTCCAGACCCGGGGCTGGTAGATGAGCGATTTGCGCGTGGGCATTCTCGCGCTGCAAGGTGCCGTGGAAAAACACGCAGGGCATCTTGAGGCCGTGGGCGCTAGCCCGCGCACTGTGCTGCTGCCGGGCGATCTGGAAGGGCTCGATGCCATTGTCCTGCCCGGCGGCGAAAGCACCACCATCAGCCGACTGCTTCGTACTAGCGGCCTCTTTGAACCCCTTCAAGTTTTCATGGAAACGCGCCCAGTGCTCGCCACCTGTGCGGGCATGATTCTTCTCGCCAAGGAAGTGGACAATCTTCCCTACGAGACCTTCGGGCTGCTCGATATCTCGGTAGATCGCAACGCCTGGGGACGGCAGATCTTCTCATTCCACGAGAACATTCCCTGGATGAACGAAGGCGAGCTACTCAAGGCCGTCTTCATTCGCGCACCTCGAGTGGTGCGCATGGGCGAAGGCGTGGAGTTGCTGTCGTCCTACAAGGGAGAAGCGGTGGCCGTGAGGCAGGGGAACTTGGTGGCGCTGGCCTTCCATCCTGAGCTTACCGAGGACAGTCGTGTGCATCGCTGGTGGGTGGACGGCATCAGGCCTTAGGGTAGCAGCCCAGCATCTTGAAGGCGATGGCGCTGTCTTCAAGACTGCCCAGCACCGCGGCCACATTCGGATCGCGATTTGAACCTTCAAAATCCAGGAAAAAACTGAAGTTTCCCGGATCACTGCGAAGCGGCATGGACGCGATGCGTGTAAGATTGATGCCCGCTTCGGAGAAACGCCGCAGTGCTTCGAAGAGCGATCCGGACTCATGCTTCACCGAAAAGATGATGGAGCATTTGTCGCCGGACTCCACTTCCTCGCGCGAAAGCAGCAGGAAGCGCGTGGAGTTTTCCTCGTGATCGCTGATGTTCTCGGCCAGCACTTCCAGGCCGTAGATTTCCGCACTGAGTCTGCTGGCGATGGCCCCAGCCGCCCTGGGTCTTTCCCGCGACAACATGCGCGCCGCGCCGGCCGTATCGTAGAAGGGCCGGGCTTCCAGGCCATGGCTCTCTAAATACCCACGACACTGCCCGAGAGCCTGAGGATGGGAAAACACGACGCGCAAGTTCTCAAGCTTGCTGCTCTCAGGTGCCATGAGGCAATGCTGCACCGGCACCTTGATCTCGCCGATGACCTTGAGATCGGTGCGGGTGAGCAAGGTGTTCACTTGCGTGACCATGCCCTCAATGGAGTTTTCCACGGGCACCACGCCAAGATCGAAAGCGCCTGAACTCACGCCCTCGAACACATCCTCAAACTCCAGACAGGGAATCGACGCCGCACCCTTGGCCAAGGCCCGCGTGGCCACCTCGCCCCAGGCGCCGTGCTCGCCCTGGAAGGCCGCCAATTGACCAACCTCATCCTGAAGGTTCTTGGATTCCTGGATGAGCATGCGAAAGATCCGTTCCGACGCACCGCGACCGACTAGACCCAAAGGCGTACGGCGCGCCCGATCGAGAACGGTTTCCTCGCGTCCGGCATCGACGGTTTCGCTCTTGTGCTTGCGTGAGCGAAGGGCCAGGTCCATGCGTTGCTCAAGAAGGGAAAGCAACTCCAGGTCGAGCTTGTCGATGCGCGCGCGGATTTCATCCAGGTTCATGGATCGATCCCCTCAGGGTGGATACAAAAAGCCCGCCTCCTGAGGAGGCGGGCAGGAAGCTTACTGGGCGGCGGCGATTTGTTCGGCCGTCCACTGTTCCACGAGAACTTCTTCGATGCGTTGATCTTCCTTGGGCATGTCGTTTCCGTCACGATCGCTGTTCACGATACTGTCGACGGTCTTCAGCCCCGTCACCACTTCTCCGAAGACGGTGTACTGTCCATCGAGGAAAGGCGCATCGGCGTGCATCACGAAGAATTGGCTACCTGCGCTGTTGGGATCGCTCGAGCGCGCCATGGATAAAATTCCACGGGTGTGTTTGCGATCGTTGAACTCTGCCTTCAGCATTTCGCCCTTGCCCTTGTAGCTCCAGCCGCCCATGCCCGGCTGTCCCGCCGCACCGGGTTTGGTGTTGGGATCGCCACCCTGAATCATGAATCCCGGAATCACGCGATGAAAGGTGCAGCCGGCGTAGTATCCGCTCTCGCTGTGATGGATGAAGTTCTTCACGTGCTCGGGTGCCGAATCGGGGAAGAAGCGTAGGACGATGTCTCCCTGAACGGTCTTGAGTGTAACAATGGTCTCGGTATCAGGCATGAACGATTCTCCTGGCTTGGAAGCTGGGGGAGGTGTTGACGCGCAGCCAAGAAGCATGACGAAGAGAAGCAGGATGGCTGCGAGTATGGATCGTTTCACAATTGGTTTCCCTAAGGGCTATAAACCGATTAACGAGGTTTCGTGGTCTCGAGGGTCTTCAGCTCGAGTTGGAAGATCTCCACTTTCCGTTTGGGCCATTCGTGCACTTCAGCTCCGGTGATGGTCTGGTTTTCGAAGGGCCGGTTGCTGCGTTTGTCTTTCTCGACCGATACAATTTTATCGACCACATCGAGGCCCTTGATGACTTCACCGAAAACCGAGTACTTGCCGTTGAGAGACGGGTAGTCGGCATGCATGATGAAGAACTGGCTGCCCGCACTATTGGGATCCTGGGAGCGTGCCATGGAGAGGATGCCCCTCTTGTGCTTCCGGTCACTGAATTCGGCCGGCACGTTGGTACCGGGGCCCTTGTAACTCCAGCCACCTTGTCCATCGTTGCTGGGGTTGTCGTCCTTGGTGTTGAAATCGCCACCCTGGATCATGAACCCGGGAATCACACGATGGAAATAGGTGCCCGTGTAGTTTCCTTCGCGGGCGTGATGAACGAAGTTCTTCACGTGCTCGGGAGCGATTTCAGGGAAAAAGTGAACGTAAATGTCGCCCTGCACAGTATTCAGAACCACAACGGTTTCGGTCTCTCCCGACAGGTCTTCGGCGGCGTCGCTGGAAGGTAGTGCGGCGAGAGTGCCGAGGCTAAAGATCATGAGAGTGGCAATGGCCAGTAAGATACGGCGAATCATGGAGTTCCTCCGCTAAGATTGAGTTTGGCCGGGAAAATAGCACCCTCCCACGAACGGGTCAAGACGCCCCGTTGACGGGTGGGGGCCCTTCCCGTAGATTGCTGATTCTCAACCTTTGATGGCTAGCGGTAAGCGGTTAGCGGAAAGCGGATTGCCATGGCTAAGTTCTACGTCACTACGCCCATTTACTATGTGAATGATGAGCCCCATCTCGGGCACGCCTACACGACGGTGCTCGCCGACGTGCTGGCCCGCTATCATCGTCATATGGGCGAGGAAGTGATTTTTCTCACCGGCACCGACGAGCATGGCCAGAAGGTTCAGCAGGCCGCCGATGCCCGAGGCATGGATCCCCAGGCCCATTGCGATGAACTCAGCGAGCGATTCGCGGCTGTTTGGGAGCGCCTTGGCATATCCCACGATTTCTACATTCGCACGACCATGAAGGAACACGGCAATGTGGTGCGCCGCATCCTGAGCGAACTCTGGGATCGGGGCGAGATCTACGCCGACGACTACGAAGGCTGGTACGATGTCAGCGAGGAGCGCTTCTTCACCGAGAAGGAATTGGTGGATGGAAAAAGCCCGGCGGGTAACGAGGTCGTTTTCCTGCGTGAGAAAAGCTACTTCTTCCGTATGGGCAAGTATCAGCAGCAGCTCATCGATCACATCGAGGCCAACCCCGACTTCATCGTTCCCAAGAAGCGCGCCAATGAGGTGCTGGGTTTCCTGAAACAGAAGCTCGGCGACCTGTGCATCAGCCGTCCCAAAGCGCGTTTGAGTTGGGGGATTCCCCTTCCTTTCGATGAGGATTACGTCTGCTACGTTTGGTTCGATGCGCTTCTCAATTACTACAGTGGACTGGGATTCGGCTTCGACGATGACCGCAGTGACTTCTGGCCAGCCGATCTGCATTTGATCGGCAAGGACATCCTCACCACCCACGCGGTCTACTGGCCTACCATGCTCATGGGAGCGGCCATGCCCTTGCCCAAAACCATCCTGGCCCATGGCTGGTGGATGTTCGGCGAGCAGAAGATGAGCAAATCCAAAGGCAATGTGGTGAAGCCGCTGGACACCATGGATTTGTATGGCCGCGACATTCTGCGCTACTTCCTCATGCGCGAAATGACTCCGGGTTCGGATTCCAATTTCAGCCAAGATCTCATTGTGGAGCGCAACAACTCGGAGTTGTCCAACGATCTGGGTAACGGTCTGAACCGAGTGACCAAACTCGTGGAGAAGCATTTCGAGAGTGCCTTGCCGGGCCCCGGTGAAGAAGGTGATCCCGAGAAGGATCTGAAGGCCGCAGCCACACTGGCCGCTGATGGCGTCGACAGGGAGGTGCGAAACTATCATCCCAACGGAGCCATTCGCGAGGCCATGGAATTGTCGCGTGCCGTGAATCGCTACCTGGAGGTACGTGCGCCCTGGAAGGCCATCAAAGAAGATCGGGATGCCGCAGGCGGCACTCTTTATCATGCGGCGGAAGCTCTGCGCATTGTGGGTGTGCTTCTGCATGCGGTGATGCCGGACAAATGCGGTGAATTGCTAAGCCGTTTGGGTCGTCCTTCCGAACCTGCTGATTTCGCAAGCAGCGCTCGATGGGGGATTTTGCAGGCCGGCTCGCCGATTCATTCAGGTGACCCGCTATTCCCTCGATTTGAGCTGGAAAAAGAATAAACTCATAATGCAATGTGTTGCTTATTTTTAGGGCTCGCCTATCCATGGCGAGTCCTTTCTCATGGTTCCCGAATATTTCTCATAATTTCGGATTAGGTATTCTTGAACTGACCATTGATGTGCTAGACTAGTTCTGCGCAGGAAGCTCGGACTTGAGTAACCCTCGTAACATCTATTGCTGAGCTTCCATGATGATCATCCAACAGATTCTCATCTTAGGAGGACCCATGCACAAAGTGTTCATGATTACCCTCGCGATGCTCGCCGTTTCAGTATGGGCGGGCGCCTCGACTTTGAATTCCGACGGTCTCACGATTTCCGGGACCGGTGATATCAACAACATGGATCGTATCGGCCTCATCAACGACGGAAGCTTCGAGTCCGGCGCTTGTGGCGCCGTGTGGATGTGCTACACCGACACCAGCTGCGAAGATCGTATTCTCGATCCGGTCGGCGTGTGGGGATATCCCGCCTATGACGGTATCTATGCCGCGTGGGTCGGCGGATTTTGCGGCGGCGTTCCCGCCAACAACGGTCTCTGCCAGGGCGACATCTTCATTGATGGCGGCTTCATGGATTGGTACTGGATGGGCTACATGGAGTATGAAGACGGTGGCATCGTCACCTGTACCTTCGACGGCGTTCCCGTTTTCCAGTACAGCATGGGCTTGAACGAGCACACCTACGGAAGCTGGAACACTCTTAGCAGCTTCTTCGGTCTCGTCGACGTTTCCGCCTTCTGCGGCATGAACGTTGAAGTCTGCTTCGACTTCACCGTTGATCAGGGCGGCGGCAACATGCTCATCGACTATGTCACCCTCGAAGGTGACTGCGGAACCGGCGTCATGGACACCGATTTCGGAACGGTCAAAGCGCTGTACTAGTTTTTCGTTCAGTACGTGATTTAGCAACCCCCGGCCCTTGGGTCGGGGGTTCTTGATTTTCCAAGGAATTCCGGTTACTAATCTTACTCTTACTGTTTCGGCTCCTCCCGCCGATTACCAATCCACCTTCCCCATTTCCGTTCGGGAGGAATCTTGCAGACCTCGAAACAGCATCGAGCGCATTCCCCGAAACACATCGTGATTCGCGGCGCCCGCATCCACAATCTCAAGGGTGTCGACCTCAAGATTCCGCGCAACACACTTTCGGTGTTCAGCGGAGTGAGTGGATCAGGCAAGAGCAGCCTGGCCTTTGACACTCTCTACGCCGAAGGACAGCGACGATACATCGAGTCACTGTCCAGCTATGCGCGGCAGTTCCTCGGGCAAATGGGTAAGCCCGAAGTGGATTCCATCAGCGGGCTTTCGCCGGCTATTTCCATTGATCAGAAGACGGCCAGCGTGAATCCCCGATCCACCGTGGGCACCATCACCGAAATCTACGACTACATGCGCGTTCTCTTCGCGCGTTTGGGTACGCCCCATTGCCCGGAGTGCGGGCGCAAGATCGGATCCCAGACCGTGGATCAAATGGCCGACCGCATTCACGACCTTCCGCCAGGAACCCGCTTTAGCGTTTTGGCTCCCCTGGTGCGCGGGAAAAAGGGCACTTTCAAGGATCTCTTCACCCGCCTGTTGAAGGATGGTTATTCCCGCGTACGGGTGAACGGCGAGATTCATCGATTGGAAGATCCGCCTGTATTAGCGAAAACACATCGCCACGAAATTGAAGTCGTGGTGGATCGCTTGGCGCTCACCGATCAATTGGGGAACCGGCTTGTTGATGCATTGGAAACAGCCTTGGGTCTTACCGACGACGTGGTGCGCGTGTTGACCACCGGCGGCGAGGAAATTCGACTGGGCGCGCGCCATGCCTGTCCCGATTGCGAGTTGAGTTTTGAACCGGTGGAGCCGCGAAGCTTCTCCTTCAACAGCCCCTTCGGCGCATGTGAAAGCTGCCAGGGCTTGGGAGTGGTCCGTGAGCCTGTGCCTGATGCCCTCATCGCCGATCCCGACTTGAGCATTCGCGAAGGCGCTATCAAGGAGATCCGCAACTGGATCGAGGGGAAGGGGCATTATAGTCGTGGCTTGAATCAGGCCATGTCACACTATGGAATCGATCTGGACATTCCATTCAAGAAGCTCGGTGCGAAGCAGAAGCAGATCCTGTTTCACGGCGACCCGGCGGCCAAGAGTGCAGTGCGCCGCCAGGACCATTTTCTTGTGCCCCTGGGAGATGAGGGAATCTGGGAAGCCAAGGAGTGGCGCATTGGGGGGTTGGTGCCCACCATAATGCGTCGCTATCGCGCGACGAAATCCGATGGCATGCGCCGCTGGTATGAGTCGATGATGGCGGAAAGGCCCTGCCCCGACTGTGAGGGCAAGCGTCTTCGCCCGGAAAGTCTTGCCGTGAGTTTTCGTGGAGAGAGCATCCACGCTCTTGGTGAATTGCCCCTGCGCGAACTCGGGCCCTTTTTCGACAAGGTCAAGCTCGAAGGCGATGAAACGGATGTGGGCGAGGAACTCATCATCGAAATTCGCGAACGGCTTTTGTTCCTTTTGCGCGTGGGGCTCGACTATCTATCGCTTTCCCGGCCTGCCCCGACATTGAGCGGCGGCGAAAGCCAGCGCATTCGTCTGGCCAGCCAGATTGGTCGCGGCCTGACTGGAGTGCTCTACATCCTCGATGAGCCGTCCATCGGTTTGCACTCGCGAGATAATCAAAGCTTGTTGGAAACACTCATTCGCCTGCGTGACCTGGGCAACACCGTCGTCGTGGTGGAGCACGACGAGGAAACCCTCCGCAGCGCCGACTGGGTTGCCGACTTCGGACCCGGAGCCGGCTCCCTCGGGGGCGAAGTCGTGGCCAGTGGAACGCCTGGGAAGATCATCGCCAGCCCTAAATCCCTTACCGGAGGATATCTCTCCGGCCGCATCCAGATTCCCCGGCAAGGAGAGCGTCGGAAACCCGGTAAGGCCAGTCTTCTCATGCGAGGCGTGACGCATAACAACCTTGAAGGTCTCGATCTGGATATTCCCCTGGGTCTTTTCGTTGCGGTTACTGGTGTGTCAGGCTCGGGCAAGAGTAGCCTGGTGGCCGAGACCCTTTACCCGCACCTGTCCGCGCATTTTCACGGAGCGAAAGCGGTTGGCGGAAAGCTGAAACGCCTGGGTGGACTGCAGCATTTGGACAAGGTCATCGAGATCAATCAGAAACCCATCGGGCGCACGCCGCGCAGCAATCCTGCTACCTACACCAGTGTCTTCGATGAAATTCGCGCTCTCTTTTCTCAGCTTCCCGAAGCCAAGGCTCGCGGTTACAAGCCGGGACGCTTTAGCTTCAATGTGAAGGGCGGGCGTTGCGAGGCCTGCGAAGGACACGGACAGCGCCGCATCGAAATGCACTTCCTACCCGACGTTTGGGTCACCTGCCCGGTTTGTCGAGGTCTGCGTTTCGATCGTGAAACCCGCGAGGTTACCTACCGTGGGCGAAACATCAGCGATGTGCTCGACATGGACGTTGAAACCGCCCTAGCACATTTTCATCCCGTGCCGAAAATTCGACACCTGTTGCAAACCTTGAGCGATGTGGGTCTCGGTTACATCAAGCTCGGCCAAAGCGCCACGACCTTGTCGGGGGGCGAGGCCCAGCGGATCAAGTTGGCCAAGGAACTTGCGCGACCCGCCACCGGCCGCACGCTCTATATTCTCGATGAACCTACCACGGGTTTGCATTTCCACGATGTTGCCCAGCTCCTCGCCGTCCTCCAGCGACTGGTCAATTCGGGGAACAGCGTTCTGGTGGTGGAGCATCATCTGGATGTGGTGGCCGCGGCCGACTGGGTCATCGACCTGGGTCCTGGCGGTGGCGACCAGGGCGGCAAGCTTGTTGTCGCCGGCACGCCGGAGAAGGTGGCCCGCTGTAAGCGAGGATTCACGGGGGCCTTCTTGAGGAAGCATCTGTAGGTTAACTCTGTTTTTGACAGGCGTTTGCAGATGTGCGACTAATGGAATCTTCCCAAGGGGGCTTCCATGCGTATGCTATTTCTAGTCCTTGTTCTCGGTGCAACTCTTCCCGCTTTCGCTGCGGAAGAGACTCCCGACACTCTCTCCGCTTTTTGGCTTGATCCCATCGTCGTCGAGGCCGGTGGTCTTCGTCACGGCGAGTTGGAGATTCTGCTCGATAAGGGCAACCACAAGGAATTGCTCCGGCGCAGCGGCTTTGCCCTCATCGACAAAGGCATGGCTTTCACCAGCGATCTCTACTTGCAAGGCTTCAAACGCGACGACATCGTCTTGCGTGTAGATGGTGAACGCTTTCCCTGTGCCTGTGCCAATCGCATGGACAACCCTTCCACGCGTATCAATCCCTTGGAAGTTTGCAGCAGCATGGTGGACAAAACATCCAGCAGCGTAGGTGCGGGCCTAGGTGGATCGGTGGAATTCAAACGCGCGCGTCCGGGAGAGGATCCGGCATTTCGTGTTGTGAGTTCCGGGGAGTCGGCGGGCGGTATGGCCTTCGACACCGCCGTGGCCTTCGACTATGGCGGCTATCGATCTACGGCGCGATTCGCCCAAGGTGAACCTTTTGAAGATGGCGATGGAAAAAACTTCGCCGATCAATTCGCTTATGCGGAAAATCACGGTTACAGTTTGTTGGAAGTCGGCGTTTACGGGCAGCGTGGTAATTGGGGGCAGGGTCTCAATTTTTCGCGCAGCGAAGACGTGCTTTTTCCCTACCTGAAGATGGATGAGCGGCAAACCGATTTCATCGGCTTTCATGGATCATGGAAGAAACATCGTCTCTACTACAATCACACGCGTCACCTCATGGATAACGAGTTGCGCGGCGGTCCCACGCTCATGGTCTCCGATGCCTACAACACAACCTTCGGGCTAACCGGCGAGAGCTACGAGTTCTACTATCGCAACTGGGACACGGAAAACTACTTCGATAATCCCAACTTCCACATAGACAATCACCTCATTCCCGATCTGCATCAGGTTTCTCTGAGCGCGGATCGCCAATTCCGGCCAAAGGAAAATTGGGAGCTGGGCGCCCGCCTGGGTCTGCACTACGTGAAGATGGGCGACGGCGATCGTCTCGATTTTCACAACGCCCTTCATGTGGATGGCAAGGACGCAAGTTTCTTCATGCCCTTTGGATTCCATGCAGGCATGAAACACTTACTCGGCGATGATCTCCTCGCCGGACTTCAGCTGGAGCTTGCCCGGGAAGCACCCCACCCGCGTGATCTGTATATTTCGGTGAAGAAACCCGGTAGCGTTCCCTGGTGGAGCGGTAATCCAAAACTGGAAGCGGCCACACGCGCCACACTGCGCGGCCGCTTGCGCGAGGGCCCTATGACTTTCGAGGTCTTCGGCAGCCGCATCTGGGACTACGTGAACCTTGTTAATATGCAAGTGGAGGAACAGAAGTATCTGAGTTTCGAGAACATTGATGCAGCTCTAGCGGGCCTGCGCCTGGTCCTAGCATGGACCCTTCTCGATATTCATGCCGATTACAGCCTGGGATGGAACCTCAGCGAGCAATCACCACTGGCCGAAGTCCGCCCCTTTAGTTTGGAAACCACCTTCAAGGCACCGGAACTTTACGGCCTCAAATCTTGGCTTCGCCATACTTATTCCGACGCCCAAACTCGAGTCGATGAAAGCCTCCATGAAACCCCAAGTCCGGCTTGGAACCGAATCGACATGGGAGTGAATGCGTCTCATGGAGCATTCGACCTGAGTTTCGAGCTACGTAATCTGACCGGTGAGCTATACTACGAGCATCTGGCCTATTTGCGAGATCCTTTCGCGTCGGGCAATCGGGTGAACGTGCCGGGCCGAAGCCTAAGGATGGCTATTAGCTACGGACGATAGCTCACTATGGGAATTGCTAAAGGCTTTGCGGGCCAGTTTCCGCGTCAGCCTCTTCAATGAGTTCAAAATGAACGCGCCGCGCGCTTATGGCAACGATCACCGTTTCCAGCGTACCGCCGAGCATCATAAGCAAAGTGCCGAGCAGCGCACCGTTCAAGGTCGGATCGCGCCACACCGCAAAAAATCCCAAGAGCATAATGATCGCCGTCTTTACCAGGCTACTGCTGCCGATCACTCCCGTGCGGCGACGGTTCATGAGGAAACCCTGACTCACCGATCGCATGCCCAAGGGAATGGGCTGATAGGGAATGAGCATGATGGCCGTGGTCACGTAGAGGGCTTTGTCGGCCTCGAGGGAAAACACACTCAGAAGCAGGATGTCGCGAAGGGGTGTCCAGACCCAGACGGCGATGAGACTCACGAAGGTGAGAATCGTCACGCTGGCGAAGCGTACGACCTTGCGCAAGTCGCGCCGGTCGCGCACCAGCACAAGGGTGGTGCTTTGCAGGGCCCAGAGCGGTGAAGCCATGAGAATGAGTAGGGGGAAGACGAAGCCGAATCCGCCTTGTGCCAGGTCGGGATCGGCGGTGCGCCCAACAATGGCATTGATGATGGGACGCATGGCCGACCAGGTGATGGTGCTGATCATGAGCGGTCCGATGAATGCGAAGAACTTGCTCCAGGGGATTTCCTCGTCTTCATCCCCATTGATGCCAGTGGCGTTTCGGTTCATCAACTTGCGTGCACGCCATGCTGAATAGAGTGCTTCCACGAAGATGGCCACCGTCAGGCTTGCGCCGCCGAGCACTGCGGGCTCCAGCCATTCGCGTCCCACGAAGGCGAACATAATGGCCGATAGGGTGGCCAGGCGAAGCCCCGTCGCCTGACTGATGATGCGCGTGTTCCGGTGGCGCATGACGATGCCCCAATAGTAGGAACGCAGTGGCAGCAGCAGCGGAATAGGCGATTGCACGAGGATGAGTTTTTGCGCCATGGCGGCCACCGGCTCGGTGGATCCCATGAGCTTCATGATGAGGGTGTCACCCCAGGGGCTCAGGGCTATGATCAGGTCGAGGCTGCAAATGAAAGCGCCGATGCCCATTCCCTTGCGGATAAGATTCCGCCGCGCGCCGGGCCCCGTGCCCATGGTGGCCACGATTTGCTGGAAGGGGAAGAGCGGTGAGTTCAGGAAAACCGCCAGGCCGAAGCCCACGCCGTAGGCGGCCAGTTGCACGATGGCGTCGTCGCTGCGGCCCAGCGCCGCGTTGATGATGGGGTGGGCGAGAGTCATCATCTGGCTGGTCAGGACGAGGGGCCAGTAGAAGTCGAATATTTGCCGATGACGAAGGGGGGGCATCAATTTCCTTTGGAATCCGAAGTGCTAACTATAGATGTCGATGGACTTAAATGCCAGCAATCTCTCTTTGCACCAAGGTCCTTAGTAGGTCGGCAGGTTGAATTATATTTGATTGTCTGTCATACTGGACCTATCTGCATTACTCCCAAACTAATTGGAGATAATCCAATAGGGGTGTCGTGACTCGAATCTTTCTTTTGTGTATGACATTATCATTATCGGTTATTTCGGCGATGGCATCGGTTCTGCAGGTATTCCCAGAAGGAACAGGCGACTACCCAACGATCCAATCAGCAATTGATGCTGTAGAAGCTGGCGACACGGTCAAGCTCTCCTCCGGTACATTCAGAGGTGATGGAAATAGGGATCTGCGGACGAACGGAATTGACTTCGTTCTATTGGGGGAAGGTCCTTCGGAAACGATCCTTGATGTCGAAGGGGGGGCGGAAGGCCACTACGATCTGCACTGGGGTATTCGAATCGAATTGGGTGAGAGTCGTGAATGTGTAATCCAGGGCATCCAGGTCTATGAAGCAAGGGGGTTCTCTGGAACTCCTGGAGGAATACAGATTGCAGGGTCCTCTCCGACAATTCGAAATGTCTTAATTGCCCGCACGGGTGGTTCAGATTATCACGGTGGTAGCGCGGCTCTCGGCTGCTCCTCCTCAAGTGCATTGCTGGAGGATATAGTTTTAGATGTTGGATGGTACACTCGGGGGCTTAGTATCAATGGTGGAGCACCGGAGATAAAGAACCTCGAGGTTTACAGTTTTGACAGATCCGGCATTATTTTGGGTGGTACTGAAGCAATCTTGGATTCCGTCCAGGTCAAGTGGAATCACTCTGAAGGAGGGAGGGGTGGTGGAATTAAAATCACAAGTAATTCTACTGCCACTCTCAGGAACGTTGTCGTTCAAGGCAATCAGATACTAGTTCATTTGTATGGAGACATGATGGGCTTTGCCTATGGAGCGGGGCTTTACATCTATCAAAGTTCACCGTTGATCGAAGATTTCCTCATCTATGGAAACAAAAGCGTCTACGAAGGGGGTGGAGTCTATATTGAAGATGCATCTCCGATTCTCAGGAACGGTCTGATTCAAGCGAATGAAACGGCCTCTTATGGCCAGGGGGTGCACTATGGTGGAGGAATCTACATCGACGGAGCCAGTCCACAGATAGAGAATGTGACAGTGATCGAGAATACCCAGGGTGGGGTTTACATCGCAGATGGAAGTGATGGGGATTTCTCTTCGAGTATCGTCGCCTTCAATAGCGGCTTCTCTGGCATGGAGATGGAGACCTACACGGGTCTGTCGATTTCCTGCTGCGATGTATTTGAAAACTATGATGGGAACTACGGACCGTTTCTTCCAGATCTGACCGGACAGTATGGAAACATCTCGATTGATCCCTTGTATTGCCACGATTTTGGAGGAGATGAGCCCTATTCTTTGATGTCTGGTTCAGCTTGCGCTCCCGAAAACAATGAGTGTGGTGTCCTTATCGGGGGTTTCGGTGTCGGTTGTGACTTCAGCTCGTTCTCGATCTCGGGAAGAGTCTCCGATGAATATGGCGATCCTATGGAAGATGTTCTCATCACTGGATTCACGGGCCAAATTACCACGGATCAAAACGGGGAATACAATTCGATCATTTCGAATGCATGGCCGGTTACCATACGGCCCCAACTTGCTGGTTATGTGTTTACCCCCCCC